>Ga0116129_1000186_pt1 | contig 44545 bp, 35 predicted proteins | sample June2015DPH_17_2_FD_89732 | JGI IMG/M metagenome (GOLD analysis project Ga0116129, IMG submission 89732) | Peatland microbial communities from SPRUCE experiment site at the Marcell Experimental Forest, Minnesota, USA - June2015DPH_17_10 | ecosystem: Environmental > Terrestrial > Soil > Wetlands...
CTGCCGCTGAAGGGCAAGATCCTCAACGTCGAAAAAGCGCGCTACGACAAGATGCTGGGCCACGAAGAAATCCGCGCCATGATCACAGCGCTCGGCACGGGCATCGGGAAAGACGATTTCGACGCCGCGAAAATCCGCTACGGCAAGATCATCATCATGACCGACGCCGACGTGGACGGCTCGCATATCCGCACGCTGTTGCTGACGTTCTTCTTCCGGCACATGCACGAGCTGATTTTGCGCGAGCGGGTGTTCATCGCACAGCCGCCTCTTTACAGCATCAAGAAGGGCAAGAGCGAAAAGTACATCAAGGACGATAAGGAGCTCATCAAGGAAATCACGCGCCGGGCCATGGATAACCTGACGCTCGAGATCCACTCTACCGGCAATGGGACCGGCCCCAAGTCGACGCTGGAAGGCGCCGAGCTGCGCACGTTCCTGCTGAACCTGGATGAATACGAGCAAATGTTCCACAAGGTAGAGCGGCGGCTGCGCGACCCGCGCGTGGTGGAAGTGGTGAGCAACGTCGAGCTGCGGCTGGACGCCAAGGCCGAGTTTCAGGAGGAAGCCAACCTGAAGCCGGTATTCGAGTCGCTCACCAAGCTCGGTCTGAATCCGGAGATGCGCCGCGACGAAGAACACTCGGCGTATGCCGTGGTTTACAAAGACACCACCCAGGCGGAGCGCCGCGTGGGAATGAATCTGCTTTCGCAGCCCGAGTACCGGCGATTCCGGGCGCTGGCGAAGATCATCGCGCGGCATAACGATCCGCCGTTCGTGGTGGTAAAGGCCGAGCAGCGTCAAACCCAGCCGAACTGGACGGAGCTATTGAACTACGTCAAAACCGAAGGCAAGCGCGGCGTGGATGTGAAGCGCTACAAGGGGTTAGGCGAAATGAATGCGGAGCAGCTCGCGGAAACCACCATGAACCCCGAGAAGCGGACCTTGCTGCGGGTGCGCCTGGAAGACGCGGTGTTGAGCGAAGAGATCTTTTCGACGCTGATGGGCGAGGACGTGGAGAGCCGCCGCAAGTTCATCGAAGAGAATGCCCTGGACGTGAAGAACCTGGACGTGTAAGGTAAGGCTATGGCAGTCGACACCCTGGTTTCACTGGAAGAGTATCTGAATACTTCTTACTCGCCGGACATGGAGTATGTGGACGGCGTTTTGGTGGAGCGCAACGTGGGAGAGTGGGATCATGGGATGGTCCAAAGCAACATCATCTTCGCGTTGATGCAGAAATATCCCAGCGTCAAAGTGCTTCCCGGAGTGACAACGAAGGTCGCTGAAACTCGCTACCGCGTTCCAGACGTCGCGGTAATACTGCGCAAGCCGGAAGGGCGCTTTATCACGGAGGCGCCGTATATCGCTATCGAAATTCTCTCCGAAGAAGACCGCGTAAGCCGGCTGATCGAGAAGCTAAAGGAATATGCCGCGATGGGCGCTCCGAACATCTGGGTGTTCGATCCCCGGCTGAAGCAGATGTTCGTGTTCCCAAGCCACAGCCTGCAGGAAATCGAAGGCGATACGATCTCGACCGGCGATCCTCGCATCGAACTGACGCGCGCCGAGATCTTTCAGGATTGATCGCGTTCCGGAGTACATCGCGCTGCGCTTCGTCATTCTGCACTATCACATCCTGAAAAACGCCGGCACCACCATCGAGAATATCCTCGACCGCAATTTTGGCGACCGCTTCGCGCGGCTCGATACGCCCGACCGCGATGGGCGCATCGAGCAGGCCGGCATTCTCTCCTATCTTGCCGCGCACCCGCGCGTGCAGGCGCTTTCCAGCCATCAGATTCACTACCCGGTTCCGGCCGCGCCCGGCTACATCTTCTTCGACCTGTGCTTTCTCCGCGATCCCATCGACCGCCTGCGGTCCACGTATGACTACTTCCGCCAGCGGCCGTCTGAGGGCGATCCACTGAGCGATGCGGCCAACAGTCTGGCTTTCGGCGAATTCTTCCGATGCCTTCTGGAGCGCTTCCCGGAACAGGTGGATAACCCGCAAGTAAACCTGCTGGCGAATGGCGAAGCGGACCGCGAGACAGTTCCGGAGGATCTGGCGCCGGCAGTCAAGCGGATGCTTCAAACATCGTTCCTGGGGGTGGTGGATTGCTTCGACCAGAGTATGATCGCTGGGCAATCCCTGCTTCGCGTGGTCTTCCCGGCGCTCGATTGTTCCTACCAGCCCGCCAATGTATCGCGAGGCCTCGGCGGCACGATGGCATCGCGCCGCGCCCAGTTCCAGGAGGCCTGCGGGCGCACGGTCTACGCGGAGTTGCTCCGGCAGAGCGCGCTCGATTGCCGGTTAGTCAGGGCGGCGCGCGCGGAAGTCCGTCGCCGTTTCGCAATGGTTCCGGATGGCGCGTCGCAACTCGCCAGGTTGAAGGAGCGCGCGCATGCGACTCATTGAATGGTGGCGTGTCCGGCGTCTCTTCGACGCGGAGTTCTACCTGGAGCGCTATCCCGACGTGCGGCAGGCACGCATGAATCCGTTGCGGCACTACCTGCTGCACGGAGCGGCGGAGGGACGCAAGCCGCACCGCTTGTTCGATCCGGACTACTACTTGAGCAACTGCCCGGAAGCGCGGAACAGCGCGAACCCGCTCCTGCATTTCATCGAGACAGGCGGCCGTTTGGGCAATCCGCACCCACTATTCGATTGCAACACCTACCTGGCGGCGCATCCGGATGCAGCGCGGCGAGGAGTCAATCCCTTGCTGCATTACATTAAGCAAAAGAAGGCAGCGCGCGGCTCCGATCGGAGCCACGACCGTGAGGGAGTGGTTTCCAGCGGCGACGAAAGCGCGACCAGGGGGTCGCGCGCGGACGAGGGCGTCCGCCCTACCAGGCTGGAAATTCTGGACGTCACAGTGGAAATCGCCTTCTGGGAGGACTCTGACGGCCGCATGAGCTTTATCGCCGAGCCCCAACAACAAGCGTTCTTCCGCGCCATGCGATTCGACCAGCTTTCCGCACAGGTCAACCGATAAGCTCAAGCCATAAGCTCGCGATACAGTTCCGCCTGACGGCGCGCGATCTCGTCCCAGCCGTATTCCCGTTCCACGCGGCTGCGTGCAGCGGCGCCGATGCGTTCGCACTCCTGCGGCTCTGCCAGCAGCTTCTCGATTGCGTCAGCCATTTCGGCGGCGCCCGGCGTCAATATGAAATCTTCACCGGCAACCAGATCGAGGCCGTTCACTCCCGCCGGCGTGCTGACGATCGCCTTACCCATCGCCATCGCCTCCAGAATTTTGATGTTGGTTCCGGCCGATGCGATCAGCGGCGCCACCACCACCGCGGCGCGCTCGTACGCGGGCCGCACATCGGAGACGAAGCCTTCGAGTTCGACGCCAGGTTGATCGAGGTGCAGCGTCACGCGGTCCCGGTAGCGCTCCAGAAAGAATTCATGCCTCGCGCCGGCAATAATGTGGAGCGTGGCGCCCGGCAGCAGCGGCCACACCCGGTTGAGAAAGAACTCGACCGCCAACAAGTTGGGTAAGTGCGCGAACGATCCGATGAATAGCAACCGCCGCGGCTCCGGCTCGCGACCCGACGGACGGAACCGCTCCAGATCGACTCCATTGGGCAGAGCGATCGCGCGTGCTCCGGAAACGGCCGCGCAATCTTTCCGTGACATCGTAACCACGCGCGTCATCTTTCTCCACGCGGCCGTCTCAAATCGGCGCCATCGCTCCAGTTGCCTGCGCAAGTCCCAATCTTCTTCGAGCGCGAGCAATTGCGAATAGAGATCGTAGGTAATATCGTGCTCCACCAGTATGACCGGCGCCGGGGCGCAATCCACGGCATATTGCGCCATCTGGGTGAATTCGAGCTGCGCGACAGCGGGCTTCCACTTGCGCGCGGCACTCTGCAATGCCGCGTGGAAATCCGGCGACGAAAACTCCTCGACTATATCCGGCTGACGCGAGGCTGGCAGCGAGTGAGTTCCACTGCGCCGCACCATCACTATCTCGACGCAAGTCTCCAGCAACTCGGCGGCGGGCGGATCGCCAGTCTCCGTGAAGCTGACCAGCACTTGATCGAACCAGCCCGCCGAGCGCCGCATCAGGTTATACATACGCACCGCGCCGCCGTGAGAGAGTGGAAACGGCAGATACGGACTGGCAATCACGACTCTCGGATTCGCGGAAGGATTTCGCCCCGCGTAAATGGCGACGCCTCGCTCCGCGGCAACCGCAACATCCTCCGTCCTCGCGCGGCGGGTGCGGGCGCCCTCGCCGCTCCAATGCCATTTGACGAAATTTCTGACGCGCCAGGCGACGTGCTGCGCGATCGCCGGAAGGCACCGGGGCCGCAGCATGAAGTTGTTCAGGTTCTCATTGAAAGCTAAAAAATTCCACGGGGCGAGAAATAGCGCCATCAGCCGCATCGCGCGGAAAGGCACGTTGGGAACCAGCATCACTCCAGCCAGGCGGATGGATTTTCCACGGAACGCGGCACGGCAGCGCGCCAGGTTCTCGAAACCGCGGTTGGCGTTGTAGCGGATCCATTTCAGATCGGCGCCGGCCGGCTGAAACTCCGCAACCACATAGAGCGGGAGCTCGGGAAAAATCTCTCGCATGCGCTTGATGAGACGGGCGTTCAAGTCGTCGGTTCCCGAAGCGAACGCGACTTTGATCTTCGGCTTCAAGGTGGTAACGCCGGCGGTCTTGCCGCCGGTCCTCTGCGGATGCAGGAACACTCCATTATGAACTAACATTTCCGGTTGTGCTAATCCTCAGAGTGAAATGGCTCCACAGTTGTGACTAAAACATGGCGGCGTGTAGCTCGACTAAGTGTATAACTCCAGTCTTTCCGCGCGTCACATGCGTCATCGTGATTGGAAGGCAAACTGTCCCGGTCATTCGGGCACTTTACGGCGCGCGCAGCGTCCAAACAGTTGCTGCCGGCCGCGGCGTCTGAGAGGAGACGATCATGGGATCGAAAGGGAAGCGTGTGCTCTTAACCGGTTTAGCCGCTGTTGCGATTGGCGTCTACGCCGAAATCGGTTTGTCCGCGGAAAAGGAACAGACTAACACTCCGGTCACGGTGGCGGTGGATAAAGGAATCAAGTGGCTCATCTCCGTCCAGGGCAAGGACGGTGGATGGGGGCAGGATGGCGGCGAGACTTCGTATGTCCGTACTGGTGAGCGCCTCGAGTCGAATGGAAACGATGTCGCGAACACGGCGGCAGCGGCGGAGGCGCTCCTGCACACGGGTAATACGCTGTCGAAAGGAGCGTACCGCGAGAACCTGCAGCGCGCCGTGGCATTCGTTCTGCAGCACGTGGAACAGAGTCCGGCGGAGGGGCTGGAGGTCACCGACCTAAGGGGAACGCAGATCCAGCGCAAGCTGGGGCCATACATCGACACGTTCCTCTCGGCGAAATTGTTGGGAGAGCTGGATGGCAATATGGGCAGTGCACAGGCCAACGCGCGCGTGCGGCAGGATTTGCAGAAGTGCGTGGCGAAGATCGAGAAGAATCAGTTGAAGGACGGAAGCTGGAATATCGCCGGCGCGTGGGCGCCGATATTTGGGACATCGCTGGCCTCGCAGAGCTTGAATATGGCGAAGGCTAAGGGCGTGCCGGTAACGGAGGTGGCCATGGCGAAGGTGCAGGATTACACGCAGAAGACGGCTTCCGGAGGAGGCTACGGCACGGGCTCCGGAGGCGGCGTCGGCACGGGCACGGGCGCCGGCATCGGCCCAGGCGTTGCTGGAGGCGCTGTCGGTGGCGTGCTAGGTGGGATTCTCGGTAGTAGCCCGGTCGCCGCGGAGCCTCCTCCGCCTCCCTCAACTGCGGAGACTGTCGTAGTGACTGCCTCGGCCCCCGCTGTGTTTTCCTCCTCCGGCGCAGGGTATTCCGCCTCCGCCGGATTGTCGGCCTCCTCCGCGGGCGTCTCGCTCTACAAGCGCGCGCAGGAACTGGAGCAACTCAGTCGCACCGACCAGGATCGCAAGACGAATGCGAAACAGATCGCGGAGATCAAAACGCAGCTCTCCGATCCTCGCTTTATCACCGGCTTCGGATCGGTCGGCGGCGAGGAGTTCTTTTCCTACCTGAACATCAGCGACAGCCTGCATCGCGCGGGTGGACCGGAGTGGGAGATGTGGAACGCCGACATGAAGCAGAAGGTGCTCAAGATGCAGAACGAGGACGGCACGTGGGCCGGGCACCACTGCATCACGGGCCGCGTAGCGGTGACCAGCGCGGCTATCCTGATCCTGGTGACCGACCGCGAACCGGCCGTGCAGTTGACCAGCGCCAGCAAGCGCTAACACGGCGCATTAATATGGGGCGCGTGGATATGGCCCATTGATGCGGCGCTCGATCTCCCTGCTGTTGCTGGCGGCTGCCGGATGCTCGCGGACTCCGCGGGCGGCGTTGCCACGCGCAGTGGAGTACCTCTGGAGGCAGCAGGCCAAAGATGGCGGATGGCATAGCCGCACTTATGGCCTGCTGCGCTCCGGTCAGGCGCTGACTCCGTTCGTGCTCGACGCGCTGCTGCAGGTTCCGCCGGCGGTCTATCCAGCGCAGCCTGCAAGCGTGGATCGCGCGATCGCCTTCATCGCCGGCAATACCCGCGCGGATGGCGCACTGGGCCTGGCGGATTCCATTCCGGACTATCCGAACTACTCGACGGCGTTGGCGGTGAGCGCACTATGCCGGGCGCGCCGCGGAAACTGGGAGGCGCTCGCGCAACGCATGGCCGGCTATCTGCGCGCGCAGCAGTTCACGGAGCAAAACGGTTGGCGCCGCGAGCATCCGGTCTACGGAGCGTGGGGAATGGGCGGCGAGCCCAGAACGCCGCCGGACACCGGCCACGTGGATCTATCGATGACCAGATATGTGCTGCAAGCTCTGCGGGCGGCAGGCGTACCGGCGACGGACCCACTCTTCGCATCCGCGCGGGTCTTCGTGGAGCGGTGCCAGAATTTCGACCCCCAACACCCGGACCGCGCGGACGGCGGCTTCTTCTTTTCGACCACCGAGTTCGACACCAACAAGGCGGGCGCCGACGGGGAGCATTTCCGCAGCTACGGCACCACCACGGCGGATGGGATTCTGGCGCTGCTGGCGGTGGGTAGTCCGCTGGCCGACCCGCGTGTGGCGGCGGCCCAGCGATGGTTGATGAGCCACCACAGCGGTATGGCCGTGCCAGGTTTTGTGGGCGAAGCGTACCAACGCTGGCCGCAAGGGCTGGCATTCTATTACGCGGCTTCGAGCGGTGAAGCGTTCCGGGCACTGGGTGTGGACCCTAGCGTGGACCCCGGATCAAGCGTGGCTGACGCACTGAAGCGGACGCAGCGCGCGGACGGTTCTTGGGCGAACCCGGAGAAGTTGGTGAAGGAAGACGATCCGCTAATCGCTACCGCATTCGCGGTGCGTGCACTGCCGGCGAAGTAGCCTCACTCCTGCCTGAGCGCATTCATCGGGCTGATTCGCGATGCCCGCCGCGCCGGTCCGTAGCCTTTTTCCATGTCAACTTTGCGGCCCGAAGTCGTCGAATGGATGCTGTTAGAGGCATCTTGATTCGATTGTTGTAGCCATTCCGGCGCAAATTCGCATGGCGAATAAAAGGCGAATCTGCTAGACTCCAGATGCTTAGAACGCCGCCTTTCTTCGGAGCCGATATTGAGTCTGGAACAACTGGCAGGATTTACTCACGGCCTGTCCATGCTCAGCGTCGATGGCGTCTAAGGCGCGTAGGAGACCACGTACCTGAATGCCGTCACCATTGCTTGGAAATGGACTACCCTGCATCGGGGCATGGGAGCCCACGAACACAGCGTCTCTCCCGATTCCGTCAACTCGCCGCACCTTCGATGTGGATGCGCTATGATGCGATTTCAGCAAAGAAAATGGCTCAAATGATTCCTGGACGAATTGTCTCCATGCCCGATTCTGACGAGTCTCGATTGAGCGTCAACAGCGCTCTTGAGCCGGATCGGAAAACAGCGCTTGGGCAGTTTATGACGCCATCGGTCATCGCTGAGTTCATGGCAAGTTTGTTCGATGGTCCGCCTCGCCTCGCAGTGTTGTTGGATGCTGGCGCCGGAATCGGTTCCCTCACGATTGCCGCGGTCCAGAAACTCGCAAGGGTTGCTTCAGTTGATGTTTGGGAAATCGACCCAATCATGCGGAAAAACCTGGAGCAGAACCTTCATCTTCTCGCCGTTGAGCATACGGTTCACGGTGAGGACTTCATTCCATCGGCGGTTCAACAGATCGCTCTCGCCAAAGGTAAGCGGCACACACACGCCATCCTGAATCCGCCCTACAAGAAACTGAACAGCGATTCGGTTCACCGGGCGCTGCTGCGTAAAGTCGGAATAGAGACGGTAAATCTCTACACGGCATTTGTCGCCTTATCGGTGCTCCTGATGCAACGGAACGGAGAGATGGTTGCTATCATTCCACGTTCTTTCTGCAATGGACCATACTACCGGCCCTTCCGGCGACTGGTTTTCAAGACGTGTTCCCTTGACCGCATCCACGTTTTCGAGTCCCGCACCAAAGCCTTCAAAGACGATGACGTTCTGCAGGAAAACGTGATCATCAAACTCGTCAGAGGCAAGGAGCAGGGCGACATCGTTGTTTCGTCTTCTCACGATCAACGGCTCACCGATTACAGCGAAAGAATATTTCCGTTCAGTGAAATAGTCAAGCCTGCAGACCCCGAAGTCTTCATTCACGTTCCAACCGCAGACAACGACATCCACGATTGCCCCGATCTTCTTGGACATTCCCTGGATGAGATCGGACTTGAGGTATGCACTGGACCGGTTGTTGATTTTAGGTTGCGGCTGTACTGGCTTGTCGATCCGGTAAAAGATTCGATTCCACTGATCTATCCTCACCACTTCTCAAATGGAAGGTTTCAGTACCCGAAGCAGCACAAAAAACCCAACGCTCTTTTGTACGGTCCAGCGCTCGAACCTTGGTTGATGCCGAATGAATGTTACGTGGTGGTGAAACGCTTCTCATCGAAGGAAGAAAGACGCCGGGTGGTTGCCTACGTTTACGATCCCGACGAAATCAAGTGTAGGCAGGTAGGCTTCGAGAACCATTGGAACGTGTTCCACTTTGGTAAAGGTGGGATTGATCCCGTATTGGCGAAAGGATTGGCTTGCTTCCTAAACTCCACCGTACTTGACAAGTGTTTTCGAGTTTTCTCCGGGCACACCCAAGTCAATGCTACGGATCTTCGGAATATGAAGTATCCAAACCTAGATGTGTTGCGGGCTTTAGGCACGAAATATCGGGCCGATCTCACGCAAGGTGAGATAGACGATATAATCCAGCACATACATGAGTAAAGTGTCTCGGTTGTCGGAAGCCCGTGCAATCCTTGTAGACTTAGGACTCCCGAAGGCGCAACAAAATGAGAGAACTGCCTTGTGCCTGTTGGCGTTGCTGAACCTCACTGATGACAAGCCTTGGAAGGACGCCGAATCTCGAAGAATCGGAATTACGCCTATCATGGAATGGGCCCGCGACCACTACGGCAAAATATACGCTCCGAATACTCGTGAGACATTTCGCCGCCAGTCGATGCACCTGTTCATTCAAGCGGGTGTTTGCCTATACAACCCCGACAAACCGGAGCGCCCCGTCAACAGCCCGCTAGCCGTCTACCAGATCGCTCCAGCAATTCTTCAGCTGCTTCGTGCGTATGGCACAAAGAAGTACAAGAGGAAATTGGACGAACACCTTTCAATTCACAAAACGCTGGCCGAAATGTATGCCAAGGAACGTGAGATGGCAATGGTGCCGTTGATGATCAGGGACGGAGTTGAGATCGCACTTTCCGCTGGCGACCACTCGCTTCTGATAAAGGCGATTGTCGAAGAGTTCGCGCCCCGATTTATTGCTGGTGGGCGGCTCCTTTACATCGGAGATACTGGCGACAAGTACGGCTATTTCGATGCGGATCGTCTTGCGGCGCTTGGCGTGGTATTGGACAACCACGGTAAACTGCCGGATGTTCTAATCTATTCCGAAGAGCACAACTGGCTTTTTCTGATCGAATCTGCCACGAGCCACGGCCCCGTCGATTCCAAACGCCACACGGAGCTTGAAGAACTGTTCTCACAATGTACGGCGGGAAGGGTCTACGTTTCGGCATTCCCAAACCGGAAACTCTTCATGAAATACCTAGCTAGAGAGTATCGCTTGGGAGACAGAAGTCTGGATTGCCGTCGCTCCGTCGCACATGGTTCACTTCAACGGCCCAAGGTTCTTAGGGCCGTACTTGAACACGTAATCGAGAACTACCAAAGCGAACCCAAGGAATAAGCGTCACAAGTGGCGGGAACCGGAGGGGGCCGCCTCACTCCTGCCTGAGCGCATTCATCGGGCTGATTCGCGATGCCCGCCATGCCGGTCCGTAGCCGGCCGCAATGGCCGCCGCGATCAATACCCCCGCTGCCAGGCCTATGGTCAGCGGATCTTTCGGCGTCATTCCAAACAGGAACGATTGCACCAGATGCGACGCGCTGTACGCCACCGGCAGCCCGACAGCCAGGCCGGCGGCGGTCACTATCAGCACCTCGCGCATCACCAGCCAGACTACGCTGCCGCTCTGCGCGCCCAACGCCATGCGAATTCCAATCTCGCCCGTGCGGCGCGCCACGCTATAGGCCATGGTTCCGTACAAGCCGACAGCGGCGATCAGCAGCGCCAGAATGGCGAACGCGCTGCACAGCTTGGCGAAAATGCGCTCCTGCTGAATGGTCTGGCCGATGGTTCCCGCCTGCGTTCGCAGATCGGTCACCGGAATCCGGTCGTTCGCGGCGCGCACCGTCTTGCGGATCGCGCCCGCCAGCGCCAGCGGATCGCCCGCCGCGCGCACTTCGTAATACATTCCGCCAAGAGTTCGCGAGTTCTGACCATACGGCAAATACGCCACCGGAGGCGTATCCATCTTCAGCGAGTTATACCGCGCATTCTTGGCGATCCCCACAATCTCGATGGGCGTGTTCGCCTCGAAAACGAACTTGCGCCCGATCGGATTCTCGCCGCCAAAGAACTTGCGCGCAAATATCTCGCTGACCACGGCCACCGGCGCCGGGCTACTCTGGTCGGCGCGGTCGATCGCGCGTCCCATCACAATCGGGATCTGCATGGTAGCGAAGAAGGCCGGCCCGATCCGGAGAATGGACGTGCTCATGTCCCCGGCGGGCGGCCTTCCCGGGATGGTGAAGTCGTACGACGACATCGAATCGGAAACCAGCGCGATGTGGGAAAGGCTGACGCCGCGTACCCCCGGAATCGCGCCCAGCTTTTCCTGCAGATCGGCGTAGAAACGCGCCAGCGCTTCGTCGCGATAGCCGGCCTGCTTGGCGTTCACGCTGAACAGCAGCACATTCTCGCGGTTAAACCCCAGGTCGATCGATTGCAGGTTCGAAAGCGTATGCACGAAGAGCCCGGCGGCCACCAGCAGCACCACCGAGATCGCCACCTGCGACGCCACCAGAACGCGGCTCAGTCCGATGTGGCGCCATCCGCGCCGGAACGATGCCCGCGGCGCACTCGACCGCGCCGACTTGAGCGCCGGCGTGAGATCGATCCGCACCGCCTGCACCGCCGGAGCCAAACCGAATAGCAACCCGGTAAGCAGCGATAGTCCCAGCGTCACGGCCAACACGTGCCAGTTCAAATCCGCGTGCAGCGTGAAGTTGTCCTCTCCGTTGGCCATCAGCGCGGTGAGAAACTGGATTCCCCAAATCGCAAACAGCACGCCCAGAGCGCCTCCCGCCAGCGCCAGCACCACGCTTTCCGTCAGCAGTTGCCGCACCACCCGCATACGCGCCGCGCCCAAGCTGAGGCGCACCGCCATTTCCCGGCTGCGCGCGGCGGACCGCGCCAGCAGCAGGTTGGCGATGTTGGCGCAGGCAATCGCGAGGATCAGCCCAACCAGCGTCAGGATCACGTATAGCGGCTCGGAATACCGGCGGCGGAGCGAATCGAGGCCCCCGGAGCCCTCGCGCAGCAGCAGAATGGGCAGATCGGCCCTTTCCTTATCGGTACTCGCCGTGCTCTCGACAAACCGGTGGAATACCGGCGCCAGTACGGCCTGAGCTTGCGCCATGGTGACGCCGGGCCGAAGCCGTCCCATGATTTGCGCCCAATAGTAATTCGTGTCCGAATACTTCTTGTTCGGATCGGGGCCCGCGTTGGGATCGAGCGCCGCGGCTGCATGCAATGGAAGGTAGATATCCGTCGCGCCCGAAGGGTCCACGCCGAAGAACTCGCGCGCGGTCACGCCCTCGACGGTGAAATGCTGGTTGTTGATCAGAATGGTCTGACCCACCGCCTTCGCGGCATCGCCGAAACGGCGCTGCGCATAGCCGAAGCTAAGGTCCGCGGCCACGCTGCCGATGCGGTCGTCGCCGTTCTCGATCAGCCGCCCGGCAGTTGGCAGCGCGCCCAAGCCGCTGAAGAATTCGCCCGAAACATATTGGCCAGTGGCGATATCGGCCTGCCCGTGGACCGTCAGGTTGAGGCGCCCGGCCCGATAGAAGGCGAACAGGCTGGACCAGATCCGGCTATCCCGCAGCAGCTCGAAGGCGGGGTAGGGAAACGGGGCGTTCACCAGTCCGAGCTTGGGGTCTTTGAAGTTGTTGCCGCTGAAGCTGTGGGCGACCTTCGCAAACTCCTTCGTGCGCCAGTTGGCCACCACCAGCGACTGCGGATCGGACACCGGCAGGGCGCGCATCAAAATCGCGTCCATGAAGCTGTAGATAGCGGTGTTGGCGCCGATCCCCAACGCCAGCGAAAGCGCCGCCATGGCGCAGAATAACGGATTCGCCGCCATTCCGCGCAGGGCGTAGCGAAGGTCTTGCAGCAGTTGGTCGAAAAACGTTCCGATCGCCATGAGCGTTGGACCGGCGAACGCGCGAACGGTTAGCCCCGCTCGACTTTTCCCGCTCTATTTCTCCATACTTTCGAGCGTTTCCAGCACTTCCTTGCTATGGACGTTCGGGTTGACGCGCGTCCAAACCTTGACGATCTTACCCGAGGGATCGATCAGGAAGGTATTGCGCGAAGCCACTCCGTTGGCGCCCAACGAGCCGAACTCGTCCACCACTTTCTTATCCGTATCGGCGAGCAGTTTGAACGTGAGTCCCTGCTTGGCGCAGAAATCCTTGTGGCTATCGGTGGAATCCACGCTGACGCCGACAATCACGGCCTTGGCGGCCTCATACTTCGAAAGGTCCTGCTGAAAATTGTGAGCTTCAATGGTGCAGCCTGTGGTGCCGTCTTTCGGATAGAAGTACAGCACAACCCACTTGCCGCGAAATTCCTTAATGGCGATGTTGCTGCCGTCCTGGGATGGCAGCGAAAACTCTGGCACGGCCTGACCGGCCTGCGGCATTTCAGCCGCGGCTATCGGCAACGCGGCCAACATGGCGAACAGAGCAAAACGAACACGATTCATCGATTGGTAGCCCTCCAGGCTCTCTCACGAAGATACAACGTCGGCCCGCGCGGAGTAAACCAACCAGTGCAGAGTTTACTTTCGCCAGGCTCTTTGGCGGTGAGGTGGCGGTGAGGGGAATCCCCCCAAGTATTCAGCCCACGCCGGAGCGATAGAATAGTCACAATCCCATGAAACGCTACGCCCTTTGCCTTGCGCTCGCCGCATCCCTCGCCAGCCCCGCCGACCTTCCCACGCTGCGCGGCTACTCCACCGATTCTTCCAAGTCCGAGCAGGATTGGGAGGCCAAATTCCGCGCCATTCCCGACGCCGGCAACATGCGCGATTTCATGCAGCGCCTCTCCGCCCACCCGCATCACGTCGGCTCCCCGTACGACAAAGCCAACGCCGAGTGGATTCTCTCCAAGTTCAAGGAGTGGGGCCTCGACGCCAGCATCGAATCCTTCGACGTGCTCTTTCCCACCCCCAAAGAGCGCGTCGTCGAGCTGGTCGAACCAACCCGCTTCACCGCTCGCCTCCAGGAGCCCACGGTCGCCGGCGACCCCACATCGGGCCAGCACGATGAGCAGCTTCCCAGCTACAACGCCTACTCCATCGATGGCGATGTCACCGCCCCGCTAGTCTACGTCAACTTCGGCATCCCCGAAGATTACGAAGCGCTCGACCGCCTCGGCGTCTCCGTCAAGGGCGCCATCGTCATCGCGCGCTACGGCAATTCGTGGCGCGGCATCAAGCCCAAGGTCGCGGCCGAGCACGGCGCCGTGGGCTGCCTGATTTACTCGGACCCGCATGAGGACGGCTACTTCCAGGGCGACGTTTTTCCCGAAGGACCCATGCGTCCTAAAGACGGCGTGCAGCGTGGCAGCGTGATGGATATGCCGGTCTATCCAGGCGACCCGCTGACGCCCGGCGTCGGCGCTACTAAGGACGCCAAGCGCCTGCCGCTCAACGAAGTCACAACGCTGACGAAGATTCCCGTGCTGCCCATCTCCTACGGCGACGCGCAGCCGTTGCTCGCCGCGCTGCATGGTCCCATGGCGCCGATGGCCTGGCGCGGCGCGCTGCCCATCACGTATCATGTGGGTCCCGGTCCGGCGAAGGTTCATCTGAAGCTGGCGTTCAACTGGGATCGGAAGCCGCTCTATGACGTGATCGCGCGCATTCCCGGCAGCGCGTACCCGGACGAGTGGATCATCCGCGGGAACCACCACGATGGCTGGGTGAACGGCGCGGACGATCCGATCTCAGGCCAGGTCGCGATGCTCGAAGAAGCGCGCGCCATGGGCGCGTTGCTCAAGCAGGGTTGGAAGCCCAAGCGGACCATCGTTTTCTGCGCGTGGGACGGCGAAGAGCCCGGCTTGCTCGGCTCCACCGAATGGGCCGAAACCCACGCGGAAGAGCTGCAGCGCAAGGCCGCGGTCTATCTCAACTCCGATGGCAACGGGCGCGGGTTTCTGAATGTGGAAGGTTCGCATACGCTAGAAAAGTTCGTCAACACGGTAGCCCGCGATGTGGACGATCCCGAGACCAAGATGAGTGTGGCGCAGCGGCTGCGTTTGCGGCGGGCGCCGGGCGCTCCGGCCGAGGATGGCGCGCAGGAGCGTTCTCCGGGGGCTGGCGCCGGACAGGAATTTCGCATCGCCGCGCTGGGCTCCGGGTCGGATTACTCCGCGTTTCTCGATCACCTGGGGATCGCATCGTTGAATATGGGCTTCGGGGGCGAAGACCGCAGCGGCATCTATCACTCCGATTACGACGATTTCTACTGGTATACGCATTTTGCGGATACCAATTTCGCCTATGGAAAAGCTCTGGCGCAAATCGCGGGAAGCTCCGTGATGCGCATGGCGGACGCCGAGCTGCTGCCGTTCGATTTCGACAATTTCACGGCGACCATCCGGCGCTACGTGGCCGAAGTGGAGAAGCTGTCGGCAGACACGCGCAGCCGCATTGAGGAGCGGAATCACGCCATCGATCAGGGCGTCTTCGCGGCCACCTTGGATCCGCGTTTCCCCACCGTGCCACCGTCGAAAGAGGCCGTGCCGCCGTTCCTGAATTTCGCCCCGCTCGATAACGCGCTGGCAGCGCTGGACCACACCGCGCAGCTTTACGATCAGGCGCTGGCGAAAGCGTCGGAAAATGGCGCATCGGCGCTGGCCCGCGAGAACGCCCGCGCTATTCTGCGCGATGCCAATTCGCGCTTGATCGCAGTCGAGCGGACGCTCACTTCGAATGAGGGGCTGCCGAATCGGCCCTGGTACAAGCATGAGATCTACGCGCCGGGCTTCTACACCGGCTACGGCGTGAAGACTCTGCCCGGCGTGCGCGAGAGCATCGAACAGAAGCAATGGAAGCAGGCCGACGAGCAGATTGCGCTGGTAGGCAAGGTGCTCGAAAACGCCGGCGAGGCCATTCAAGGCGCGGCGGCCGAGTTGACTAAGGCGGCGCACAACTGAGCGCCCCGGCGGCGGCCGCGGTGAGGATGATTCCAGCGGCCCTGGCCCTGTTGTTTCTCGCCGCGTGCTCGCCCCACAAGCCCGATTTTCGCGCGCTGGCGTTTCGTCCCGCGTCCGACCCGCAGATCTTCGAGGCGAACGCGCTCGGCGGAACCGTGCAGATCATGGAACCGGACGACGTGTTTCATCCCAGCTCGTGGCAAGGCCCGCTGCGAATCGCCGGCGTATGTACCGCGAATGTTTTGCAAGTGACGGCTGTCTACGCTTCGCGCGATGTAGGCTACCTGCTGGTGATCACCCACAGCGGCGCCGAGCGGTTCGCGCGCTTCGTCGACTTGCACACGTGCCGCGAAGTGTGGCCTCCGTTAAAAGCGGAGATCCCGATTCAGGTCACGGGCGACGCCATATCCATCGTGAGGGACCAATGGCTGCGCCTGTTCGCCGAGCATCCGCCCATCCAGTAGGGTAACTTGGCGAGGCAAATGCCACTTACTTTGCCATTTCCAGCACGGCTTTCGGCGGCGACGAAGACTTGGTCTCAACCTTGGCTATAGACCGACAACGCTACAATCGAGGGAGAAGTGGAATGAAGGTCTTCATCTCATACGGGAGCGCCGCCGACCAGGTCACCGCCTTGCGCCTGCAAGCGCTGGGCGCGGTCAATGGGCTGACGGTCTATGTTCCACCAGCCCACACGCGAGCTTCCGCCACGATGTCGATCGATCCGGAGGCCGCGCAAAAGTTGGGAGAAGCCGACGTTGTCCTTGGAGTGCTCGGCGCCGGGGTCTCCGAAGCATGCCGGCAAGAACTCAACATCGCCAGGACCATGCCGAAGCCCACGGTGATAATGGCGGATCCGCTGCCGGCCCAACAACTGGAACCATTTTTCGGTCCAAATCTCATTGTCGTCAATCCCACAAATCCCGAGCAGACAGAGTCGGGGATCGTGCAATATCTAAGTGCCATTGACGCTGGACAGCAGGCCAAGAAGGCCCTAATCGCTCTAGGAACTCTCGCGCTTGGTTTGCTGATCTTTGCTCCCCAGGATTAACATATGCTCCAATGCGCGCTCCGATCTGCACGATAGACGCGTCGATCGTGATCTCCCTGGATCATCTCGACCTACTGCCTCAGCTTAGTCTGCTTTTTTCGCGGGTGCTTATTCCCAAGGCTGTCCGGACGGAATTGTATAAAAGGCGCGCCACCAAGGATCGGCTCCAGGCAATCCTCGCGGCATACACCTTCATCGAGCGATGCGATAGCTACGAGAAAGGCGCCGTTGACCTCCTCTTGATTGAGCGTTTGGCGCAGGGCGTCGCGGATCGCGGCGAGGCTGAAGCAGTGGTACAGGCGGCCGAGCAGGGGGCTGTTGTCATCGTTGACGATCCTTGGGGCCGAGACTTGGCGGAACGGTTCGATCGCGACTTTCACGGCACTGTCTGGATCCTCCGGCGGTTTTTTGAGCTTGGACTCGCATCGGCCACAGCGACACGAAGTCATTTTGCCGTCTTATTCCAGCGAGGTATTCGGCTGCCCTGGAAGGTTGTGGATGAGTTCCTAACCGAGATCGGTGAGCGGGCTCTCGATGATGCTTGAAGGCGGTGGTATGCGCCGGGTTGGCAGGCGGAAGCGCCTGCCCCACTTTGCCCTACACGCTGGCCGGTGTATTGGTCTTCGCCAGCGCCAGCAGCTTATCGTCGAACTCAAACCCGCTCGTCCGCGGCTTGTGGTTGCGCATATACCAGCGATGGGTTTCCTTCAGCCCAACCTCGAACGGCGTCAGCTTCATCTTCAACATGCGCGTCACCTTGCCGATGTTCATGGTGATGGGCGGCAAATCGAAGTATTCGCCGAAGTAGTACGGCTCTTCCATTACGCTGCCGCCCAGCGAGACGATGACATCGCGCGGGACGCGCGCCAGCGTAACTTCCACGCCCGCCACCTTCGCCATTTTCTCCACCACTTCCACTTGTGTCAGCGGTTTGGTGTCGCCGATATTGAACGCCTCGCCGGCCGCGCGCGGCTCTTCCATGGAGCGCATCATGGCATGCACCAGGTCGTGCACATACGCGAATTGCATCAAACGGTGGCCGTCGCCGGGGATTACCACCGGCCGCCCGGCGCGCAAGCGGTCCCAAAAGAATGCCTCCCGGTAGAACGGGTTGTTGGGCCCATACACGAACGGCGGCCGGAACGTCACCACCGGCAGGCCTGTGTGCGAGTGCATGCGGAAGAGCAGCCGCTCCGTGGTGGCCTTGTGGCGCACGTAAGGATCCACGTGATAATCCGGGGCCAGCGGGTCGCTTTCCTTGTGGTTCAGACCGTCGCCGTATGCGGCCACGCTGGAAAGGAAAATGTAGCGGGTGATGCGGTCCCCCACCAGTTTCACCGTGGCTTCCACTTGCGCGGCCGTGGTCCCGCGCTCCCAATCGTAGGCGTTGTCGAAGACCACTTCGAAACGGCGGCCGGACAGGGCCTCGCGCAGCGAATCCGCATCGTTGCGGTCCGCCATGATGTTCTCCACCTTCCGCCCGTAGTCGTGCTTCGGCTTACGGTGCAGAACGGCGACTTCGTGGCCGGCCTTCACCAGTTCTTCCACCAAAAGGCGGCCGATGAAGAGAGTGCCACCGATGACCAATACTTTCATACTCTCCTAGACAATAAGACGCGGCAACCTGCCAAAGCATCCCGCCCTGGCGGCGCCGCGCCGATACACGACGCTTTTTACACAATACAGCGCTTAGTCGTAATATTCCAGCCCCAAGTGCGTGATGAGGTCTTCGCCCCGCATCCACCGCAGGGTATTCTTGAGTTTCATGAGCTGGATGAAGATGTCGTGCTCCGGGTAAAGCTCCGGGGCGTGCATCGGAGCTTTGAAGTAAAACGACAGCCACTCCTGAACGCCCCGCATCCCCGCCCGCTGCGCCAGGTCCATGAGCAGTACGATATCCAGCACCAGCGGCGCCGCCAGAATGGAGTCGCGACACAGAAAATTGATCTTGATCTGCATCGGATAACCCAGCCACCCGAAAATATCGATATTGTCCCAGCCCTCTTTGGCGTCGCCGCGCGGCGGGTAATACTCAATCCGAACCTTGTGGTAAAAATCCTTATACAGGTCGGGATAGAGATTCCCTTGCAGGATGTACTCAAGCGCCGAAGACTTGCTGACTTCCTTCGACCGGAACGAGCCTGGCTCGTCGAGCACCTCGCCATCGCGATTGCCCAGAATATTGGTGGAAAACCAGCCGCTCAACCCCAGCAGGCGCGATTTCAGGCCGGGCGCGATCAGCGTTTTCAGGAACGTCTGGCCGCTCTTATAATCTTTCCCGGACACCGGCACGTTGTTGGCGCGCGCCAATTCCAGCAGCGCCGGCATGTCGGTGGTAAGGTGAGGCGCGCCGTTGGCGTACGGTATACCCAGCCTTAGCGCGGCATAGGCGTAGATCTGACTCGGGGAAATTTCGGGGTCGTTGTGTTTCAGGCCGCACTCGAAATCCTTCAGCGTGGCGTGCACCGGCCGGGCCTCATGGTAGACCTCGGTGGACCCGCACCAGATCATCACCATGCGCGCCACGCCGCTGGTCTTCTGGAACTGCCGGATATCGTCCATCACGGCTTCGGCGTAATCCATCTTGCTGCCGCCGGTCTTGACGTTGGGGCCGTTCAGGCGCTTGACGAAGCTTTGGTCGAACACCGCCTTCATCGGCTTAAGGGCCGACAGCGGTTCTTTCAGTTGCTCCAGCAGCGGCATTTCCAGCACGCCCGCCTTGACCGCCGCTTCATAGGCGTTATCTTCGAAAATATCCCAGGTGGCGATCTCCAGATCTTCGAGTCCCGCCAGCGGCACGAAATCCTTGATGGCCGGACTGCGGCCCTCCGTGCGCTTCCCCAAGCGGATTGTCCCCAACTGCGTCAGCGACCCGATAGGCTTGCCGATGCCGCGCTTGATGGCCTCCAGGCCGGCGATAAACGTCGTCGTCACTGCGCCCATGCCGGGGATCAGGACCCCCAGCTTGCCCTCGGCGGGCGCAATGTGGACGTTGTCGGGATTGGGCAAAGGCAAATCTCCTTAAGATCGAAATGCTATAATACCAAGTCCATGCGCGACCGCGCGACCATTGCTCTTACTACAGTTGTGGTGGATGACGAACAGCTCGCCTGCGACGAGCTTGCGTATCTGCTCAAGGATTTCCCGGAAGTGGATGTAGTTGCCACTGGTTCGAACGGTTTGCAGGCGGTGGAGTTGATCCGCAAGCTGGAACCGGAACTGGTGTTCCTGGACGTGAACATGCCGGGGCTAGACGGCATGGGCGTGGTTCGCCAACTCCGCGAGAAGAGCGACGACCTGCCCCAATTCATCTTCGTGACCGCCCATGAGCAGCACGCCGTGGAGGCTTTCCGCCTGGAAGCCATGGACTATCTGCTGAAGCCCGTGGATAAGGGCCGCCTGGCCGCCACCATCGAACGCGCCCGGCGCAACCTTCAGGAGAAGAAAGCCCCGGAGCCGGTTGCAGCGGCGAAGGGCCCAGGCGCCACGCCGCGCAACAAGCTCATGGTGCGCGCCAACAACCGCTATTTGATTGTGGATGCCAACGACGTGATCTATGCCACTATCGACGACGGCCTGATTACGCTGGTGACCACCGCTTTCGACGGCCACTCCAACTACCGCACTATCGAGGAGCTGCAGGCCAATCTGGACCGCGATATGTTCTGGCGCGTGCACCGGTCTTATCTGGTGAACATCAACCGGATCAAGGAAGTGGTGCCGTGGTTCAAATCGAGCTACCAACTGCGCATGGACGACCGCAAGCACACCGAAGTCCCGGTGAGCCGTGTGCAGACGCGGCGGCTGCGCGAGTTGTTCAAGTTGTGATTTGATGTAAGCATGGCGGTGCAAAGCGCGGCTGTAGTTTCGGTGGAAGAATACCTCTCGAGCCCTTACGAGCCAGACTGCAATCGGGAGATTGAGCAGGTGCCCACCAAGCCGCCGCTGGTCTGCATCGAAATCCTCTCGCCCGAAGACCGATGGGCGCGCTTTGAAAAGCGGCTTCAAGATTTTCTGACGATGGGCGTCGAGTGCGTATGGGTATTTGACCCACAGGAACGACAGGTATTCGAGTGCACGAAGAGCGGCCGTTGGCAGGCCTTGGATGATCTGCTCGAAGCGCCGCCGGTTTCGATTCGGATTTCCGAATTGATGGCGGAGTTGGACTAAATATGGCGACGCGCGGCACGACACTGGTTTCGATTGAGGAATATCTTTCCAGTACCTACGAGCCGGATTGCGATTACGTAGACGGAGTTCTCGAGGAGCGCAATTTGGGCGAGTATGACCATGGCAATTTGCAAACGACGATCTCGGCATACCTGAAATATCGCGCCAGGTCATGGAGCGTGCGGGTGATCGTGGAGTTGCGAATTCGGGTTTCCGCCACGCGTGTTCGGGTTCCGGATATTTCCGTTATCCTCCGCGATCGCGAGATCGAGGAAGTGCCCTCCAAGCCGCCGTTGGTCTGCATCGAAGTGCTCTCGCCGGAGGATCGATGGCCCCGCGTAGAAAAGCGCATCGAAGATTTCCTGGCAATGGGCGTCGAACGCGTATGGGTGTTCGATCCGAAAAAGGGCGAAGTGTTCGAGTACACCAAGAGCGGGCGACGTCAGGTTGTGGAAGATCTGCTCGAAGCGCCGCCGGTTTCGATTCGAATCTCCGAGTTGATGGCGGAATTGGATTAACTCCAGCGGACCAAATCGTGGCGCGCGCACTCGTGCGTGCAGCGTTCACACTCGTGTGAACGCGCTTCGAATCGGAGGCGCTAAGTGAACAGTATCGGGACTAGCTCAAGATAAGCTCGCCAGTCAGTCCGCACAGTGCGCCTCCAGCGCGTCGACCGGCCAGGAGGCCGGTCCCATGGGTCAAAACCGGACCACGTAATTCTGTCCGGCCTTCGCCGCGAACGTCACCGTACCATCCGCCTGCGAGCTCAGCGCCACCGGCTTGCCCGCCGCGGCTACCGACGCTACAGATTGCCCCTTCGGCGCGCGCAGCTTCTGTTGCCCGTCCACCGTCGCGCGCAGTTCCAACTGCACCGCCTTGCCCGCCCGCCACTCGATATCCGTCTCACAGCCTCCACGCGCCCGCAGGCCGGTCACTCGCCCATCCGGCCATGCGGAAGGCAGCGCCGGCAGAATCTTGATCTCGCCCGACTGGCTTTGCAGCAGCATTTCCATAATGCCGTTGGCGCCGCCGAAGTTGCCATCGATCTGGAACGGCGGGTGATTGTCGAACAGGTTCGGCAGCGTCGATTTGCGCAGCAGCGCCAGTAAATTCTCGTGCGCCTGCTCGCCGTCTTCCAGGCGCGCCCAGTAATTCACGATCCATGCGCGGCTCCATCCCGTGCCGCCGCCGCCGTGGGCCAGGCGCCGTTCCAGCAACGCGCGCGCCGCCTTCGCCAGATCGGGCGTGCCGCGCAGCGTGATCAGGTCCGAGGGAAACAGCGCGAACAAGGGCGAGATGTGGCGATGTCCCGGATCCTGCTCTTCGTAATCTTCCTGCCACTCTTGCAGTTGGCCATACTTGCCGATTTTGAAAGGCGGCAGCTTGGCGCGCGCGTCGGCGAGCTGCTTCCGGAAATCGGCATCTACGCTCAGAATCTCCGCCGCTTGAATGGTGCGATCGAACAGCGTGGTGGTGATTTCCACATCCATAGTGGGCGACATCGCCAGCGAATGCGTCGTGCCATCGGGTAATTTGTAGCGGTTTTCGGGCGAAAGCGATGGACCGCTCAACAGATGGCCCTTGCCATCGGGTATCAGCGAATCCAGCAGAAACTCAGCCGCCTCCTTCATCGCCGGATAGGCGCGCGCGGCCAGGAACGCCCGGTCGCGAGTGAAGTCGTAATGGTCCCAGTAGTGCAGCGAGAGCCATGCGCCGCCGAAGGGCCAGATGCCGGAGGGGATGCCATCGATAGGAACCGCATCGCCCCAAATATCGGTATTGTGATGGATCACAAACCCCCGCGCCTTGTAATAGAACTGCGCCACTTCGCGGCCCGCCGGCCGGGCGCTATCGATCAGATCGAACAGCGGCCCGGTCAGCTCCGATAAGTTACCCGGCTCGGCGGGCCAATAGTTCATCTCGGTGTTGATGTTGATGGTGTACTTACTCTCCCATGGCGGAACCATGTTCTCGTTCCACTTACCCTGTAAGTTAGCCGCGAGACTTCCGGGCCGGCTGCTGGCGATCAGCAGGTAACGCCCGAATTGGAAGTAAGTCTCCACCAGGTGCGCGTCGGTTTCGCCGCCTTGCAGGCGCTTGAGCCGCTCGTCGGTAGGCGTGTCCGCCAGCGGGTCGGCCGCCGGACCCAGTTCTAAACCCAGCTCGAAAGTCGCGCGGCGGAAGAGCTTCTGGTGATCCGCAATGTGTTCGCCGCGCAGTTGCGCATAGCTCTTTTTCGAACCCGCGTCGAGAACCTTCTGGCACGTTCCGGCGAGATCGTCCGCGCGGAAATCGGTCGCGGCCGTGAGCATCAGCGTCACCGCATCGGCGTTCTGCACGCTGAGGCCTTTATCCACGGCCGTCACGCTGCCATGTTGCGCCAGCACGCGCAGCTCGGCGCGGAATCTCACTCCGTTGTTGCCTTCGTCGGCCTTGCCGTCCTGCCGAAGCGCCTGGCCTTCCATGACGACGCTCGCCCCGGCGGCGGTGCTCTTCTCATTGGCCTCGCGGGTGAGCGCGGCGAAAAAAGAGATGCTGCCGGGCCGGTCCGCGAAAAGCCGCACCACAATCAGATGATCGCCTGGAACCGAAGCGAAGACTTCTTCCGTGTAAGTAACGCTGCCTATCTTATAAGTCACCCGCACCACGCCGGTATCGAGGTCCAGCTCGCGGCGATAATCGGACACGCCGCCGCGCGCGCCAAAGCGCAGGTGCAGATCGCCCAGCGGCTGATACGGAAGCATGCGCGGCGGCACGCCCAGCATGTCCTTAGCGCGCGCTTCGGCCTCCGCGATGCGGCCTTCGAGCAGCAGCCGGCGTACTTCGGGAACGGCCGCGGGCGCCGCGGGATTGTCGCGGTTCTTCCGCGAGCCCGGCCACACCGTATCCTCATTGAGCTGTATGCGCTCATCGTCCGTCTTGCCGAAGACCATGGCGGCCAGGCGGCCGTTGCCGATGGGCAGCGCATCGGTCCATTGCGCCGCCGGTTGTTTATACCAGAGGATATGCGGCCGGTCCGCCGCGCCCAGCACGGACGCCCAAGTGAGCACAATCGCGCAGAGTTTCATGAGTGGCCTTTTCCGCCATGATACGCTCGTGGGGCCGCGAGCGTGAAAGTGGATTCGACGCTGAGACGCAGAGACGCGGAGATCGGCGCTGAGGTTGGAAGATTGAGGTTGAGATTTGAGGACGCAACGGGCTCTCGCTGTCATCTATCGACTGCTGGATGGGTCGCTCGACGGCCGACTCTGAGAACCGCGGGCGGACAATCGGACCTATGTGACGCCAACGCTTCCGAGCCTGCAGAGGCATCGCCTCAAGATCCAAACCTCTCCGCAGCGCGCGCCTTGGCTTTCGCGGCTTCTTCTTCTCGATTCTTCGGCGGCGCTTCAGTTTCGAGGGAACGGAGAAGGCGGGTGGAGATGCCGGAAACTTCGTCGATTGCAGCCAGGAACGAGGCTTCGTTGGCCTTCGACGGCTTGGTAAAGCCACTGATCTTTCGGACGAACTGGAGAGCGGCGGCGCGAATTTCGTCCTCAGTGACGGGCGGATCGAAGTTGAAAAGGACTTTGATGTTCCTGCACATTTCGCAATCGACCATTTTGGTAGGCACGGGCAGATTCGAACTGCCGACCTGTCGCTTAGGAGGCGACCGCTCTATCCATCTGAGCTACGTGCCCACAGTGTTCCTATTGTAGCGTTCGATGCCGCTGCGGCCAATGTCGTTGCGGTAATGCATGCCGTCGAAGTGAACCCGTTTGACGCCGCCGTACGCGTTGCGAATCGCTTCGCGCAAGTCGCGGCCGCGCGCGGTCACGGCAAGTACGCGCCCGCCTGATGTCTCAAGACCCGCGGCGCCGATACTCGTACCTGCGTGGAACACCACGGCGCCGGATGCTTCGGCTGCCTCGACTCCCGAGATGGGCTTTCCCGTTTCGTACTTGCCGGGGTAGCCGCCGGATGCCAGCACCACGCAGACGCTCGGATCGGTGCGCCACTGTATGCGCGCGGTTCCCAACTTGCCTTCGGCGGCGGCTAGAAGGACCGGCGCAAAATCGGATTGCATGCGATGCATCAAGGGCTGTGTTTCGGGGTCGCCCAGCCGGACATTGAATTCGAGCGCCTTCGGGCCATCGGCGGTCATCATCAGGCCGGCGTAAAGGAATCCCGTGAAGTTGGTCGCGTCCACTGCGGGGTAAATGATCGTGCGGAGAATCTGCTGCGTTTCCGCGTCGGTAAGGATGGCCGAATCGCAATAAGCGCCCATACCGCCGGTGTTCGCGCCCTTGTCGCCATCGAATACCGCCTTGTGATCGCGCGTTGGCGCCAGCGGGATCACGTCGCGGCCGTCGCATAGCGCGATGAAGCTGACCTCTTCGCCGCGGAGAAATTCCTCGATCACCAGGCGGCCCTTGAGCTGGCTTAGCGCGGCCCCGGCTTCGGCGCGGTCTTGCGCGATTACGACGCCCTTTCCGGCGGCCAGACCATCCGCCTTGAGGACTACAGGGAAACTGAAGCGGTCGATGGCGGCGCGAGCTTCGGTTTCGTTTTCCGCGGTGGCGAAGCCGGCTGTGGGGATTCCACTTTGCGCAAAAAAGCGCTTTGCGAAAATCTTGCTGCCTTCCAGGCGCGCGGCGTTGCGGTCCGGTCCTACGATGAGTTTGCCTTTGGCGCGGAACTCGTCGACTACACCGTTGACCAGGGGCAATTCGGGTCCGACGACGGTCAGGTCGGCGCCGACGCGTTCGGCGATTTCGAGGAACGAGGCGGCTTCGGGTACGCATGTGCCAACCTGCGCGACTCCCGGATTGCCGGGCGTTGCGAAGACTTCCACGTCCGGCGATTGCGCCAGTTTCCAACACAGCGCATGCTCGCGGCCGCCGCTTCCGAGGACCAGTATCTTCATTGTCGCTACAATCATAGCGTGCAAGAGAAATACGACGTCGTGGTGATTGGCGCCGGTCACGCCGGATGCGAGGCGGCGCGGGCGTGCGCACGTATGGGGCTCAAGACCGCGATGGTCACGATGAACCTCGACCTGATTGCGCAGATGTCGTGCAACCCGGCGATCGGCGGGATTGCCAAGGGTCACCTGGTTCGCGAGATCGACGCGCTGGGCGGCGTGATGGGCCTGGTGGCGGATGAGGTGGGCATTCAATTCCGCCTGTTGAACACGAGCCGTGGGCCGGCCGTTTGGTCGCCCCGTGCGCAGATGGATAAGAGGATGTACCGCGTCCGCATGCGCGAAGTGTTGGAAAAGGAGCCGAACCTTCGCATCAAGCAGGCGGAGGTGGCGGCGCTGACGCTTGGGGGCGCGTTGAATGGCGCGTTAAATAACGACAGGCGCGTTACGGGCGTGCTGCTGCGCGATGGGCGGACCATTCCGGCCGCGGCAGTAGTGGTGACCACCGGGACGTTCCTGAATGGGCTGGCGCATGTGGGCGAATCGAAGTACAGTTGCGGCCGGAACGGGGAGGCGCCGTCGCAGCTCTTAGGGGATCAACTGCGGACGTTGGGGCTGAATTGGACGCGGCTCAAGACGGGGACGCCGCCGCGGCTCGATGGACGGACAATTGACTGGGCGAAGTTTGAGCCGCAGCCAGGCGATGCGAATCCAACGCCGTTTTCGTTTCTGACGGAGAAGATCGACCGGCCGCAGATTGAGTGCCACATCGGATACACCACGGATGAGACGCTGCGGATCTTGAAAGAGGCGATTCCGCGCTCGCCGCTTTACAGCGGGCAGATTGAGGGCGTTGGGCCGCGGTATTGTCCGTCGATTGAGGACAAGGTGGTCAAGTTCCCAGACAAGGTGCGTCACCAGATTTTTCTGGAGCCGGAGGGATTGGACACGAACGAGGTTTACGTCAACGGGATGTCCACGAGTATGCCGATAGATGTGCAGACGGCGGTGGTGGCGTCGATTCCAGGGCTGGAAAATGCCGAGATGATCCGGCCGGGATACGCGATTGAATATGATGCGATCGATCCGCGGGAGTTGCTGCACACGCTGGAGGTGAAGTCGATTCCGGGGCTGTATCTGGCGGGGCAGATCAATGGCACGTCGGGCTACGAGGAGGCCGGGTGCCAGGGGCTGATCGCGGGGTTGAACGCGGCGTGTGCGCTTACAGGGCGTGAGCCGGTGATTGTCGGGCGGACCGAGGGGTATACGGGCATCCTGATCGACGATCTGATCACTAAGGGCGCGGATGAGCCGTACCGTATGTTCACGTCGCGGGCGGAGTTTCGGCTGCATTTGCGGATCGACAATGCAGACACGCGGTTGACGCCGATGGGGAGGCGCGCCGCCCTGGTGGATGACCGGCGGTGGGAGGTTTTCTGCAGAAAGCAGGCGCAAAAGGAGCGGTTGGCGAGCGCTTTGGAGCACCACAAGTACGGTCAGTGGTTGAAGCGGCCGGAAGCTTCGATGGCGGAGATTGGTCCGTGGGTAGTGGAAACGCTCGGTGAGGAAGCGGCGTATGGCGTTTTGACCACGGTCGAGACCGAGACCAAATACAGCGGGTATATCAACCAGCAGACGCGGCAGATTGAGCACATGAAGCAGTCGGAGCGCCGGCAGATTCCGGGCGATTTCGGGTTCGGCGGCATCCCCGGACTTTCGCGGGAGGTGCAGGACAAGCTGGAGCGGGTTCGTCCGGGAACACTGGGGCAGGCGGCGAGGATTCCAGGCGTGACGCCAGCGGCCATTGCGATTCTCGACGTGTATTTGAGTGTCCCGCGTGTTCGCTGAGTTGCTCCGCGAACGACTGCGCGGGATCGTGGATCTGTCGACGGTGCAAATCGCGGCGCTGGAAGCGCATTACGAGTTGCTAGTGCGCTGGAATAAGACGGTGAATCTGACGACGATTACGTCGCTGGAGGAGGCGGTGGAGCGGCACTACTGCGAGTCGCTATTTCTGGGGGCGCATTTGCCGGCTGGGAATCTGAGCGTGGTGGATGTTGGTTCGGGCGCGGGGTTTCCAGGGTTTCCGGTGGCGATCCTGCGGCCGGATTGTACAGTGGCGCTGGTGGAGTCGCATCAACGGAAGGCGGTCTTTCTGCGGGAGACTTCGCGGAAGGTTGCTAATGTACGGGTGATCGCGAATCGTGCTGAGGATGTTCAAGAGGAGTTCGATCATTTGATTTCGCGCGCTGTAAGCTATGAGGATTTAAGAGGCAGTCTAAAGAAGTTGGCGCCCGCTGCCGATCTGTTAACTGGGATGGAAGAGCCGCCGGCGTTGGGGATGGATTGGGATACGCCGATAGCGATTCCTTGGGCCAAGGCGCGCTTTTTGAGGATTGGGCAGACCTGCTGATGTTTCACGTGAAACACATAGGCGTAAGTCTCTCGTTCCACGTGAAACAAGCCGAGGGGCGGTGCGGAGATGGATGATCGTGCTAGCATAGCCGCTTGAGCCGCGTACTTGCCATTGCCAACCAGAAGGGCGGGGTTGGGAAAACCACAACCGCTATCAACTTGGCAGCTTCGTTAGCCGCTAACGATCTTCAAATTCTCCTCATCGACAGCGACCCCCAAGGCAATGCCACGACAGGCCTCGGGATTGCCAAAGATCCCAACCGGCCCAGTCTATACCACGTAATACTGGGCAACGCCGCTCCCTCGGAAGCCATCGTTCAAACCGACTTCGAGGGCCTCCATCTGATCTCCGCCGACAAAAACCTTGTGGGCGCCAACCTCGAACTCGTAGAGATTCCCAACCGCGAATTCCGCTTGCGAGAGCGCCTCGAGCCGATTCGAAACAACTACCACACCATCGTGATCGATTGCCCCCCGGCGCTCGATCTGCTGACGCTGAACGCCTTAATCGCCGCCGATTCCGTACTCGTGCCAATACAATGCGAGTTTTTCGCCCTGGAGGGCATCTCCGAACTCATTGATACCATTGAGCGGATTGGCGTATCCTTCCAGCACCCTTTGAGAATCGAGGGCATTCTACTCACGATGTTCGACGACCGTACGAATCTGACCCGCCAGGTCGCCGCCGACCTGCGCGATTTTTTCAAGGACGAAGTCTTCAAGACGATCATTCCACGCAGCATTCGCCTGGCTGAAGCGCCGAGCTTTGGCAAGCCCATCTTGGCCTACGACCCCCGCTCCAAGGGCGCGGAAAGCTATATTCAACTGGCAAAGGAGATTCTGGACCGTGAGCAAACCAGACAACACGCGCAAAGTACTAGGTAAGGGTCTTAGCGCGCTCCTGCCGACCCGGCCCACCGCAGCCCCTGTCGAGCCGCAACCCGAGATCACGAACAATATCGCAATCGATCAGATTGACGCCAACCCATTGCAGCCGCGCCGCCTTTTCCAACAGGAGCGCCTCGCGGAACTCGCCCAATCGATTATCGCCAATGGCATTATTCAGCCGCTGGTGGTTCGTAAAGTGGGCGAACGGTATCAACTGGTTGCCGGTGAGCGGCGCTGGCGTGCTGCCAAACTCGCGAATCTGCCGCGAGTGCCCGTGGTAGTTCAGGAGATCCCTGACGAGCGCCTTCTTGAGATTACCCTGATCGAGAACATCCAGCGCGAAGACCTCAATCCCATTGAAACGGCGGTTGCTTTTGACCGAATGGGCCGGGAGCTTTCCCTGACTGCGGAAGAGATCGGGCAGCGCACAGGCAAAGATCGCACCACGATCGTCAATTCCACGCGACTCTTGCAGCTTCCGCCCGATCTGCAACAGCTTGTGGCGGAGCGCCGTCTCTCCGCGGGGCATGCGCGGTGTCTCCTGACACTACCCACGGCGGATTTGCAGCGCGAGGTCGCCGAGCGCTCCGTGGCGCAGGGCTGGTCGGTCCGGCAAATGGAGCGGACTACGCAGAAAATGATGGAGGGCCGCAAGCCTAAGACCGTCGATGAGGTGCAGGCCGACCCCAACGTCAAGGCTGCCATTCAGGAGATGGAACGCGTGCTTGGGACTAAGGTCAGGATCGTCGAGAAGGCCAAGCAGAAGGGGCGGATCGAAATCGAATTCTACTCGGCGGAAGATTTGGATCGGATTTATGGCGCCATCGTGGGGGAATCTTAGGCCGCGAAAAGACAGCCCGGGAGGTCTGTCCTACTTAAGCATCGAAAGAATATCCGCCAGTTCCCTGCGGATTTCAGGTAACGGGTCTGCGGAGAACAACTCCCGCTGCGTCGTGACTTTCGGAGGGCGCGCCTTCGGCCCGCGCAATTCCTGCTGCAGGGTCTGGCGCGCGCCTTCAATAGTAAACTTCCTGTCGTAGAGCAAATGCTTGATGCGCAGCAAAAGCTCCACGTCTTTGCGGCGGTACAGACGATGTCCGGTACCCGATTTCTTGGGCGAAAGCGTCGTGAATTCCGTCTCCCAGTACCGCAGAACGTACGGCTCAACGCCCAGAAGGTCGCTGACCTCGCCGATCTTGAAGTACAGCTTATCCGGGATCTCCGGGGGCCCGGACTGTAACACTGGATCCGTCATGCGCCATCCGCCATCCTAGCTCACTCCCGTAGTGATTGTCACCAGATGGTCACCGCGCGGCAGCAGCACAGTGGTTGGCCCAACCATTTCCAGCTTATGTTCGGATCCGTCAATCCGGATGCGCCGTGGCGCGCGATCCAGAACGGCGATGGCGCGCGCGGTGCTCCGGTACGAGAATTCGATTTCGCCGCCGGCCACGATGCGCGCACTCTTGAGCTCGCCGTTGAGCCGGACCAGTCTTGCGGAGCCACTCGGCTTGCCCGGTTCCACGTTGTGAGTCCCGGCCGGTAGCCACACGGTTTCATCGTCGCCGGCCGGCCATAGATGTCCATCCACCAGGGCGGCGCCCTTCCACGGCAAACCCACCGTCGAGCCGGATTCCACAGTCACCTTCGTCCCCACGCGGTCTATCCGCTTCACGGTAGTAGCAGCCGAGGGCAGCAGCTCCAAGTCCGGCGTGAGCAGCGAGTTTTCGAAATATAGCGCCACGCGCTCGAAATTGGCGGCGGCGCTGTGTACAAGCTGAAACAATTCCGTGCCAGTCTGTTGTTTCGTGGGGTACACATTCTGGTAGCGGTCAACGATATTCAGGTCGATCGCCAGGCGGTCGCGATGCGGCGTCAGGGGCACGTACCGCTCGGCGATAGTCTGATACCGCTGCGCGCCCAGATTCCAAACTGTCGCCGGGTCTTCGATCAGGAACGTGAAGGAATGGGTATCGAGCAGCGGAAGAACCCGCGCGGCATCGGCGCCGATGGCATCCTTCATCCCCTTATCGAACTGATCGTCTACGTGCGTCAGCACCAGGTCCAGGTCCGGCTTCTGCACACGTACGCTCTCCAGTTCGCCCAGCCATTCCTGTTGCATGCGGCGCGCCAGATCGCTGCGGAAATCGAGGAACAGCTTGCGCGACGCGGCGTCTTTGCGCGTGCTGAACAGGTCGATGGGGTCGAATCCCGCTTGCGCCTTAAACTGCGCGCGCACGTCGGCATTCATCGGCGTGAACCGCGAGGGATTGCCGATGCCTTCCAGCGATTCGAAATACAGCTCGGCCAGGTTGACGCCGTCCCAATCGAAGCGCGTCACCAGTTGCTTCACGCCGGTGGAGACGGCGCGGAAGCAATCGCGGTTGGTCAGGTTCATCAGCTTGCGCCAGTCCAGTTGGGCGTCCTGCTGCACGGCGGTCTTCTCGCGCCACTCGGGATGATCGGCCCAAAACTTTTCGCTCACGTGCGGCAGTTCCAGCCAGGCGTAGACCAGGATTCCCTCGCGGTGGCACGCCTCGATCAACTTCTTCAGGTATAGGTCGCGCTCGGGATCGGCTTCGTAGAAGTGCCACGCGGCCACGTGCAGCGCTGAGATGCCGGACCTGCGCCATCGCGCCGCGAAGTAATCCAAGTCGACGCGCGAGCGGTACGAGTAATCGAAGAACGCCCACAGCCGCGACGAACGGAACGGCGCCGCCATGTCCAGGTCGCTCAATGCTTCCAGAATGTACGGGAACCGCTCATACCCGTGAGCGCCGGGAGCCGTGGCAACCCAAAGCACCGCGCCCGCGCCGCGCTTTAGACCGGCGGTCATGGGCGCATTGGTCCACCGTTCATGTGCAAAAACGGTGGCGCCCGCGGGCAGTTCCATCACCGGCAGATCGAGAGCCGTCTCCCAAATAATGGGCAGGGTGGGGCGGTGTATATCCCGCAGGCTCGAGACGCGCACGCTCTGTTTGCCAGGCTTGAAACCGAAAGCCTCGGCGAGCGGCGACTCGCCTTCGAGTACCAGGATTGCGCCCTTCTCGACGCGTTCCGTTAATTCCGCGGACGCCGGCGACCCGCCACGCGCCACCAGAATGTGCGCCTTCTCTTCGGTCTGCGCCTCGAAGCCCACCGATGAGAAGATCTCCGGCCAGGAACCCGCGTCCCGGGAGATCACATGGAAATACGGAAGCTCCGCGGCGCTCGCGGCCAGCGCGACCATGAACATCGGTAGGGTACGCTTTAGCTTGCCCGCCAGCCTTACAAACCCCGCCGCGCAACTGCGCTTGCTCGCCTGCTGTCTAATGCGTAAACGCATACCACACTCCCACTCGAAGGTCGTTAAAATAGGGCGGCTGCGGATTACCCCGATTGATCAGATACGCGCCGCGCAGCAGGTTCACAGTGACATACATAGACTGCGGCATCGCGGCCGAATGAATCCGAATTCCAGGACCCGCTTCTACGAAATTGGCCCAGGGTTGCCGCTGGTCGTCAAACGTCAAATTCCCGTTGATGTAGAGTTGTGCGCGAAACTCCCGCGGCCCTACGGTAAAGCCGATGCGCGACTGCGAGTACACCAGAAAGTCGTCACCGAAGCGGCTGACGAAAATGGCGTCGAGCGTGGAATCCGCAAAGAACCCGGTCGATTCGCCCCCCAGCGTATGGCCCATGCCTCGCGCCGCGCTGATTCCGCCGCGATAATCCGGCAGCATGTGGCCGGTCAGGTAGCCTACCGCCGATCCAGCCTCGAACCACCCGGTGATGCCATGCCATGGCACGGTGCGAAGGCCCACGCCCAGAATGAACGAACTTTCCGACAGGTACTGCGGCGCGATTCCGGATGGGCCGCCGCCTCCCTCAGTCTCGCGCGTATCGCCCACAAATCGCACGCTGAGGTAGGGCAGAACGCCGAAGCGCGTCCGCATTTCCGTCTTCACCTGCGCATATCCGAACTGGTCGTGCCAGCGCGTGGAAAACAGCGGATAGAACCAGGCCGTGGTATGGAAACGCGCCACCGCGCCGCGCAGGTTGCTATAGGCGTGCGAGGCCTCCAATGCGATCTTCGGGTCGGGACTGTGCCGTGCCAGATCGAACCAATGGAATGCCTCCGCATCGTGATGCAGAATGTTGTTGGTCCACGCCAGCTTCAGCATGATCGAGTAGTCGCCAGGGTCCGCCTCTTGCGCCTCGTTCAAATACCTCAGGGCGTCCTTCATGTATCCGGCTTGCAGGCTGCGCTCGGCCATTGCCAGCGCCTCGTTCCCCGCGGATTCAGGCGATTGCGCGACCACAATCTGGGGCATCTGCAACACTGCCCGTACGCGATTCGAGAGATCCTGATCGTTGGCGGCAAGTACGCGCTGGAACAGCTTCATGGCCTCGGGGCGCTCGCCCTGCGAGTAGAGCAGGAAGCCGAGCTGGGTCACGGCGAGCAGATCGCCTGGCGGCGGTTCGGCCAGCTTGCGGAACTCCTGTTCGGCATCGCCGGTGCGCTCCATGCGCAGCAGCAGAAACCCCAGCTCGCGGCGTAGTTCCACATTGGCGGGGTCGAGCTCAAGCGCCTTGCGGAACTCCGGGACGTAGGGGTAGCGGTCCGGCAGCAGCTCGCGCGCCATCTCCGCGGCGCGCGGCTCGCCGCCTCGCGATGCGGCAAGTAAGGCGGCGTTGGCGCGCTCGTCTTCGTGCATCGCCTTGAGCACGCGGCCCAGGTCCACCAGCACAGATCGCCGGTCGGGCAACTGGCGCCAGGCCTTCTCGTAGTTTTCGGCTGCCAGCGGCAGTTCGTCGCGCTGCTCGGCCAGCGTCGCCAGCTCGAAATGCGCGCTGAAGTTGTCGCCGCCCATTTCGATGGCCTTCTTCCAGCGATCGATTCCGACCGCCAGCGGTCCATCGATGTTCTGAAACGCCTTTTCGGCCTCGGCGTTTCCGGTCTTGCGGATACGGTCGAAAATCCGGCGCGCCTGCGCCTGCTCCTGAGTCTCATAGCAGAGGAAAGCGAACTCCATGGCGACCTGCGTATCCTTAGGGTCGATGGCCATGGCCTCGCGAAACTGGTCGCGCGCCAGGATATTCTCGCCCACTTTCAAGTAGGTATAGGCCAGATCTTTGCGAATCGACGCGCGCCCGGGCGCCGCCTCTATTCCCTTCAGAAAGCTAGAGATTGCGGTGTCATAGTCGCGCGTTTTGAGCGCTTCGTAGGCGCGCGCCAGCGCCGGATAGGCCGGATCGGGCGGCTGCGCAAAGGCTATTGCGGCTATCAAGAAGAGTACGGCAGTTCGCATATATCTCTAAGGGGATAGTGCGGCGAGCGCCGATTTCTCACAGAAATAAGATGACCAAGTGGCGCGGCCCGTGGCGCGGCCCCGGGAGTTTCTACATTTCCCGAGGGTGCGCGCCAATTGTGGGGCAGGCGCTTTCGCCTGCCAGGGGTCCGTAGCGCGGGGCCAATGGCCTGTTTTCCGAGCCGCGCCGAGCGCTTGGCCTTCGGGGGTCAAATCCGCGACAGACTCGGCCGCATGTGGCCGGAATGGTCTGGTATATACTGGCATAGCATCCGCGAGGCCAAATGGAAAATTCGGCTCATTCCCTGGCGCCGTCCATCCCGATCCGGAACTGGAAAATGGGTCGCGTGAAGGCTGTCCTGATAGCGGCCGTCCTTTGCGGCCTTCCGCTAGAGCTTTCCGTGGCGCAGGAACTCCGCCCGGGCAGCGACGTGCAGATCTGGAACGCGGGACGGTTGGAACTTCACAAGCCAGTGGAGCGCGAGATCGCTGGCGGCTCCGCGGATGTATTCCACATCAATCTAAAAGCGGGTGAGTTCGTTCATGTCGTTGCCCGGCAAGAGGGCATCGACGTGGTTCTCGCGATCCTCGATCCAAAAGGGCGCGAAGCCGTCTCGACGGATAGCCCGAATGGCGACTTTGGACCCGAGCCGGCATCTACAATCGCCGCCGACACAGGTACCTACGATGTTAGAGTGGCCGCCAAATCCGGCCACGCGCTCAGCGGTAAGTATCGTCTGGAGGTGATGGAGCTCCGCGCGCCAACCGCCGAGGATCGCCTTCGTTTGCAAGCCGAGGAACTGTTCCGCAGCGCCGTCGCCGACGACCGAGCGGCCACCAAAGATAGCCGGAGCCACGCACTCGACGAATACGCTAACGCCAATGACATCTGGCGAAAACTCGATCAGCCCGATGAGGAAGCACTCGGGCTGGATAGGTCCGCCTCTATTCTCGCTATCCAGGGCGACACTCAAAAGGCGCTCGACTATTACAATCGGGCGCTCGCATTGTTCCACTTACTGCCGGATCATGTGAGCGAGGAAGCCACCCTCCACAGCATCGGCGCTGTCTACGAAGACAGTGGGGAAAAGCAGAAAGCACTGGAAAGCTACAGCCGGGCGCTGGTCCTGGAGCGGGCGGCAGGAGATAAGAGAGCCGAGGCCGGCACGCTCATAGGTATCGGAAATGCTAACTGGGCGTTGGGAAACAAGCGGCAGGCGCTGGAATTCTATAGCCAGGCGCTGCCGATAAACCGCGCCGCGGGCGACCGTCCGAATGAAGCCAGCACACTCTATAACATCGGCATGGCTCACGACGATCTGGGCGAAAAGCAGGAAGCGCTGGAGTCTTACAGCCAGGCCCTGCCGATCTACCACGCTCTGGGTGACAGTGCGCGGGAGGCGCGGACACTCAATGACATCGCCGGCATCTACTACGATCGGGGTGAAAAGCCCAAGGCGATCGAGCTCTACCGTCTGGCCGTGCCCATCTATCGCGCCGGGAACGACCGCGCGGGCGAAGCCGGCTCGCTCTACAGCATCGGCATTGTCCACGCGAATCTGGGCGAAAAGCAGGAAGCGCTCGAGTCGTATGGTCAAGCCTTGCCGATCTACCGAGCGTTGGGCGACCGCGCGCACGAAGCGAACATGCTGACCAGCATCGCTTTCGAATACTCTGAACTGGCAGAGCAGCCGAAGGCGCTGGAGTTTTACGGTCAGGCCCTGCTGATCTACCGCGCCCTGGGCGACCGCGCCGGCGAAGCGCGGACACTGCACGATATTGCCAGGACCTATTCCGGTCTGAGTGACAAGCTAAAGGCTATGGAGTATTACAGTCAGGCTCTGCCTGTCTACCGGGCCCTGAGTGATCGCGCCAGCGAAGCACTGACACTGTATGACATAGCTGTGACTTACTCCGATCTGGGCGAGAATACCAAGGCGATGGAGTCTTACAGTGAGGCCCTGCCCATCTACCGCGCGCTGGGCGACCGTGCCGGCGAAGCCAGGACACTGACCCTTCTGGCCGTCAGCTACGGCGAACTTGGGGAGAAGCAGAAGGCGTTGGAGTATTATAGTCAGGCTCTGCCTATCTACCGCGCCCTGGGCGATCATGACGGCGAGGCCCGCGCGCTAGCCAACAGCGGCGTGATCTATTTCGCACTGGGGGATAAGGTGAAGGCGTTGGAGTTTGACAACGAGGCTTTGCCTGTCTATCGCATCCTGGGCGACCGTACCCGCGAAGCTAACATGCTTCTCAACCTGGGCGGCGTCTATTCCGATCTCGGCGATAAACCGAGAGCGCTGGAATTCAACAACCAGGCCCTGCGGATTTATCGGATCGTGGGCGAGTCACTCGGCGAAGCCGACTCACTTTTCAACCTGGGCGGCGTCTACTTCGATCTGGGTGATAAACAGAAGGCGCTGGAATCTTACAACCAGGCCCTGCCGGCCTATCGCGCCACACACAACCCCGCCGGCGAAGGACAGACACTTTTCAAACTCGGCTTAGTCTACAGCGGCGTGGGCGATAAGTCGAAGGCGTTAGAGTCCTATAACCAGGCCCTCGCTATCTTCCGCGCCGTTGGCAATCGGACGGGCGAAGCCAACGCGCTGATCAACATCGGCGTGAGTTACTCCGACGCGGGCGAAAAGCAGAAAGCCCTCGAGGTTTATAGCCAGGCGCTCGCCATCTTCCGCGCCGCGGACGACCGTGCGGGTGAGGCCCTGGCCCTGGTCAATCTCGGTAACGTGAACGATAGTCTGGGCGACAAACGGAAGGCGTTGGAGTTCTACAACCAGGCCCTGCCCATCCGGCGGGCGGTTGGCGACCGCGCCGGTGAGGCGGAGACATTGGACGGCATTGCTCTCGCCTACTCCGGCTTGAGTGACACTCAAGAGGCGCTAGATTTTTTCAATCAGGCGCTGCCTATCCAGCACGCCACTGGCGACCGCTCAGGCGAGGCAGAGACGATGAACCGCATTGGCCTACTCTACTCAGGACTGGGTGAGAAAGGGAAGGCGCTCGACTGGTTCAACCAGGCCCTGCCGATCTACCGCGCCATAGGCGACCGCGTGAGAGAAGCCGATACTCTGTCTCACCTGGGTAAGAGTCACTCCGACCTGGGCGAGCGGCAGACTGCGCTGGAGTATTACCGGCAAGCTCTTCTCATCTACTGGGCTTTGGGCAACCGTACCGGCGTGGCAGACACGCGAGAGAGGATCGGGCTGGCTTACTGGAGCCTGGGTGAGAAGCAAAAGGCGCTGGAGTCTTTCAACGAGGCATTGCCCGTATTGCGCGCGGCTGGGGAACGCCAGCGCGAAGCTTTGACGCTGACTATGATCGCGAGCGCCTATACACTGATGGGCGACAGTCAAAAAGCCATCGAGTCCAGCGAGGAAGCTCTCCGCGTCGACCGCCTGCTGGGCGATCGGCCGGCCGAAGCCATGACTCTCGACCTGACTGGCTTTATTCATCTCCGCCAGAGCGTCGTCGCTAATGGAGCGTTACCCGGTGACGCCGCTATAAGAGAGGCGCTGGAATCCTTCAACCATGCCTTGGCGATCCAACGCGCCGTGGGTGACCGCAAGAACGAAGCGATGACTCTGAGTACGATCGGATTTATCAGCTCAGCCCGCGGTGACGCTAAGACAGGGTTGGAAGACTACAATCTGGCACTGATCATCCAGCGCGCTACCGGTAATCGTAAAGACGAAGCGAGCACCCTGACTCAAATTGCCGATCTGTACGCGAAGCGAGGGGAGAGACAGAAAGCCCTGACGCTTTACCTCCAGGCGCTGTTAATCGACCGGGCTGTGACGGACCGCGCCAACGAAGCGAAGACTCTTGGCAGCCTTGAGGATCTATTCAAACCGTCGCAGCCGGACCTTGCGGTCTTCCTTGGCAAGCAAGCCGTCAATCTTCTGCAGAGCCTCCACGGGGATAATCGCGGCCTTGAGGATGCTCTCCGCCAGAGCTATGAAAAACCGGTGGAATCCTACTACCGCGATCTCGCCCGCCTGTTAGTCGATCGCCAGCGCTTCGGCGAGGCCGAGCAGGTGTTGAACCTGCTCAAGGACAAAGAAGCCAGCGATTTTATCCGGCGGGATCAGGCCGCAGACCAGTTACATTCCCTCGATCTACAAGGTCCCGAGGCGGCAGCATTTGCCCGCTACGATGAGATCGCCAACCAGGTTGTAGAGATAGAGATGGGACAACGCGAAGCCGCTCTGGCTACCGCGAACACCGCGCTGCTGAAGTTCTTCGAGCAACAGCAGAAGGCGTTCGCCCTGAATTCGACCCCGCTGAACTCGGCCCCGCTGAACTCAGCCCAGCTGGATTCGGCACAGGTCGCGGCCAAAGAAGACCAGGGACTGCAGGATTCCCTGCAGAAACTTGGACCCGGCGTGGTGGCAATTTATACCCTGGTGACACCCGATAAGTACATCGCTATGCTGCTGACCGGCGGCGCGCGAAAGGCCTACGCCACCGCCATTAAAGAGACCGACCTTAACAGGAAGATTTTCGATTTCCGGCAAAAGTTGCAGGACCCAGACTCCGACCCCCAGCCGCTTGCGCAGGAACTCTACCGCATCGTATTCCCGCGAGGTCTGCGGCAAGACTTGGACTCGATGCATGCCCAAACCATCATGTGGTCAATCGACGGCGCCCTGCGCTACATCCCGCTCGGCGCGCTGCATGACGGCAAGGACTATCTGGTGAGAACGTTTCGCCAGTCGCTGATTACTCCAGACAGCATTCCCAGTCTGACCGAAGCGCCCGCCCGCGAGTGGCAAGGCGTGGGCTTCGGCGTCTCCAACGCCGACCCGCCGCTGCCCTCGGTCCCGGCGGAGCTTAGAGCCATCTTTAAGGATGGGACGGACGGCGCGGGCGCGCTGCCCGGGAGTGTCCGCCTGAACGCGGCATTTTCCAAAGCCAATTTTGAAAACGACCTGCGGCGCAAACCGAACAGCGTGGTACACATCGCGACTCACTTCGATTCGCGCCCGGGCGTAGCGGCTAACTCGCAACTGCTGCTCGGCGACGGACCAATGAGTTTGGCGGAGATCGAATCTCAAAACCGCCTGTTCACGGGGGTGCAGTTACTGACTCTCTCGGCCTGCAATACGGCATTCACGAACCGCGATGAAGACGGGCGCGAGGTAGACAGTTTCGGCGCCATTGCCCAGCGCCTGGGCGCCAAAGGAGTGATCGCCACCCTGTGGAGCGTGAATGACTCATCCACGGGGTTGCTGATGCAGGAAATGTACCAGGCGCGTCAGCAGACGGGGATGCCCAAAGGCGAAGCTCTGCGGCTGGCTCAGGAAGCGATGCTATCCGGCAAATTGTCTCCCGCCGGTGGGGCTAATAAATGGTCGCACCCATTCTACTGGGCGCCGTTCATTTTGATCGGAAACTGGAAATGAGTTAGAGGTACAGACGACACAGACCGATCGTCTGTCCTAATCTACTAGTATATCGGTTCACCGAAACATGTCCTCCGGATCTTGTCACCGCAGATGGCCTTGTGGGGCAGCTTGTTAAGCTGCGGCCGATTGGGGGCGCCCTCTGGGCCCGGCCTCCTCGGACCTGCTGTGCATTCGCTCGAAGAGCGGCGGTTGCCAACCGCCGCGCAGGATGCCATCCTGCCCCACAAACACGCAATCACGGACGAAATTAGCGGTATAGGTGTTGCTGAAACGATAATACCAGCACCTACGCTTCCATCAGCTTCACAATCTGTTGAGTGACCGCTTGCGTGTTCTGCTCGATGGCGAGCTGCGAGAAAATCTCTTCGAGCGTCGGCAGCGACATCATGGCGCGAAGCTGCTCGATGGAGTCGTTGGCAACCACGCGGCCCTTATGCAGAATCACGATGTGCGACGACACGCGCTCCACCGTGTCCAATTCGTGCGAGCTGAACAGCACCGTCTTGCCGCGCGCCGCCAGCGCCCGAATCAGATTGCGCAGCACCAGCGCGGAATTGACGTCGAGCCCGGAAAACGGTTCGTCGAGCAACACCAGATCGGGATTGTGCAGCAGCGCCGCCGCCAGCAAAATCTTTTGCCGCATGCCCTTCGAGTAGGACGAGATCGGTACGTAGCGGTCGGGATACAGCGAAAGTAGCCGCAGGAAGCCCTCCACCTTCTCCAGGATCTGTTTTCCGGGCAGCCCCCGCAGCTCGCCGACCATCACCAGGTATTCGGCGCCGGTAAGATGCGAGTACAGGTGCGGCTCTTCCGGCACGTAGCCCAGGCGCTGCTTGAAGCGGATGCGGTCGCGGCCGATGGGCTCGCCGTCGAACAGAATCTGCCCCGAAGTGGGCTCGATCAACCCGGTGATCATCTTGAGCGTGGTCGATTTTCCGGATCCGTTGGGGCCCAGATAGCCCGTGACTTCTCCCGCGCGCGCGGTGAAGGTGACGTCCTTTACCGCTGGGATTCCGGAATAGAGTTTGGTGACGTTTCGCAGCTCGAGCATGGAATACGGTACTCCTTATCCAGCGCGACGCAGCCCAGAACGGCTGTGCCGCATGGCTCCTCGGCCGGCTCTAAGATCCTCGGCAGCGGAGGGCGCAGCATCAGACAGGCGAACACCAGCCACATGTGAAGGATGCCGCCGATGAAGGCCGCCGCGATCTTCCAGGTACCATAGCGAATGATCCACTGGCGCAGCAGCGAGACTACGGCGTCGGCGAATAGCGCCGCCAGGCCGCCGGCCGAGCCCTCGTCGAAAATCTGGTCGAAGATCCACTGCATCTCGCCGCCGAACTCGGCCCGGAACGCGGGCGGATGCAGCCATACCAGGCCCTGATAGAGCGCGCGCGTCACGTGGCCCTCCGCGGATTGGGCGCGCGGAGGTGGCTCTTGGCCTCGCGCACCAGGTCTTCCAGACGCGCCACTTCGGCCGCCAGAATCCTGCGTCCGAACTCCGTGAGCCGGTAATAACGGCGGCGTGGATCGTCGTCCGCCGAGCGCCGCGGGGCGTCTTCCACCATCCCCCGATTCATCAATTTCTGCAGGTTGTCGTAGAGCGTGCCGGGGCCTAATTTATATTGGCCGCTCGACTGCCGCGTGACCTCTTGCATGATTCCGTATCCATGCCGGTCTTCCGCGGCCAGTGAGAAAAGGATGTAGAGATTGGCCGCCGACAGCGGTAGAAAAGAACCCAGATCCTCGGGCATACTCGGATATTGTTATATCGAAATCCGAGTGATCTGTCAAGCCCTAAAAGCTGGCGAATCGCGAGACGAAGAGAGCCGGCTGAAAGCCGGCTGCAGCCAGGATTGGCTGCCCCCAAAAAAACGGCCGATCGACAATCGGCCGCAGGTTAACAACCTGCCCCACAAAAACGGAGGTTTCCAGTGAACCGTTATTGAAGCATGCGCCGCCTGACTCACGGTAAACTGGAGTAGGAACATCTTCTTGCACTCGCACTCACACGCGCACGGGCACCATCATCATCACGCCGGAACCGGCAACGTCCTGCGCTGGTCGCTGGCGGCTACCGGGTTGTTCGTGGTTATCGAGCTTGTCGCCGGAATCGAATCGCACTCTTTGGCGCTGCTCTCCGACGCCGGACATAACTTCACCGACGCCGTGGCGCTATTCCTCTCGTGGTTCGGTTTCTACCTGCAATCGAAGCCCGCGGACGAAATCAAGACCTACGGTTATCATCGCGGCGGCGTGCTGGCGGCCTTCGTGAACGCGCTGACGCTGGTGGCGCTGTCGGGATGGATTCTCTTCGAGGGCATCGGCCGTTTGCAACGTCCCGAGCCGGTTCAGGAGGGTGTGATGCTCGGCGTGGCCGCGCTGGGCTTGTTGCTGAATGGCGGCATCATGCTCTCGCTGCGCAGCGCCAGCCGCGACGATATCAACGTGCGCAGCGCCTTCGTCCACATGCTGGGCGACGCGCTGGGCTCAGTGGCCATCATGGGCGGCGCCATCGCCATCCGCTATACCGGGTGGCAGCGCGTAGACCCCATCCTTTCCATCCTTATTGCCGCCATGATCGTGTGGACGGCCTGGGACATCATCCGCGAATCGCTCAACATTCTGCTGGAAGGCTTGCCGCGGGGCATCGATCTGCGCGGCGTGAGCGCGTCGATGAAGGGACTCGAGGGCGTGCTGGACGTACACGACCTGCACATCTGGAGCCTCGGGTCGAGCACGCACGCGCTGAGCTGCCACGTGCTGATTGAAGACGTTCCGCCTTCGGCGAGCGACTGCATTCTGCGACGGCTGAATGGAATGCTGGCCGAGCGGTACCGGATCTTTCATTCGACGGTGCAGTTTGAGCACGTGAGCTGCGCCATCTCGGAAAGCGGCTGCGCCATTCCCGTGTCCGCGGCAGAACATCATCATCACGATTAGGCGGGACGGGACCGATGCGAAACACCGGCGGCAAGACCGCCGGCGTTACAAACCGGGTTAACTAAAGGGCGTATTGGCTGGGCTGCTCTCGCGGGGTATGTTTGGTACCAGTTTGACTTCCACGTTCCTAGCAGCTCTCGCGCAGGGGGCTCCCGAGCCGGCGGCCCGGCCGGCAATCCCCGATCGCATCGAAGACCTGGGCGTTCAGCCGTCGATCGTCACCGATTTGATTTTGCGCTATTTGTGGCTCCACGGATCGGGCTCCCTGGCCATGCTGCACACCACGCTGAAGCTGTCGTTCCCGATTCTCGAAACCCTGTTCCACCAATTGCGTACGCAGCAGGTACTCGAGGTGAAGGGCATGGTGGGCAACGATTATGCCTTCACGCTCACCGCCAGCGGACGCGCCATGGCCGCGGCGCGCAACGAAGTCTGCCAGTATGTGGGTTCCGCTCCGGTTTCGCTGCAGCAATACCACGCGGTGGTCAAGGCGCAGGCGGCCAAGATCCGGCTGAATCGCGAGACGCTGCGGCTGGCGTTCGACGACCTGGTGCTGCCCGACGGTCTTCTGGATCAACTCGGCCCATCGCTGATCGGACATCAATCGCTGTTTCTCTACGGCGGAACCGGCAATGGCAAAACCAGTATTGCCGAGCGCGTCCTGCGCATCTACAAGGACGCCGTGCTGGTGCCCTACGCGGTGGAAGTGAGCGGGCACATCGTCACCATTTTCGACCCGGTGGTGCATCGCCTGGTTCCCGGCTTCGATGAAATGCTGGATCCGCGATGGGTGCTCTGCGAACGCCCGTGCATTACGGTGGGCGGCGAGTTCTCCGCTTCCATGCTGGAATTGCGGCTGGACGAAGGCCCGCACGTTTTCATCGCGCCCTGCCAGTTGAAGGCCAACAACGGCATTCTGATCGTGGACGATTTCGGCCGCCAGATGATCTCGCCGCGCGAACTGCTGAACCGGTGGATTGTGCCTTTGGACCGGCGCGTGGATTATCTGACCCTGGCATCGGGCATGAAGTTTCAGGTTCCGTTCGAGTTGATGGTGGTCTTCTCGAGCAATCTGGACCCGCGCGAGCTGGCCGATGAAGCCTTCCTGCGCCGCATTCAGACCAAGGTTCTGGTGGAAGACGTCACCCCCGAGGTCTTCGACGAAATTTTCCAGCGCGTGGCGCAAGCCCAAAACACCTTCGCCGAGCCCGGCGCCGCCCAGTATCTGCGCGAGCGTTGTCTCGAACAGGCAGGGCGCAATTTGCGGGCATGCTATCCCATCGATATTTTCCGGCTGGTGAAGGCCATCAGCGAATACGAGGGGCGTCCCGTCCGGTTTACGAAAGTCAATATCGACCGGGCGGTGGCACTTTACTTCGCCAAGAGCCCTGGCGGCTGATACCTCAACTGTTCACTTGACGCGCCCGATTCGAAGCGCGTTCACACGAGTGTGAACGCTGCACGCATGAGTGTTGCTCTGCCCCGCGGCGGGGCAAGGCAAGGTATGAAAGCACACGCTTCGCTTGGTGTTTTCGAGGGTGCGTGCGC
>Ga0116129_1000189_pt1 | contig 44284 bp, 37 predicted proteins | sample June2015DPH_17_2_FD_89732 | JGI IMG/M metagenome (GOLD analysis project Ga0116129, IMG submission 89732) | Peatland microbial communities from SPRUCE experiment site at the Marcell Experimental Forest, Minnesota, USA - June2015DPH_17_10 | ecosystem: Environmental > Terrestrial > Soil > Wetlands...
CCTAGTGTCCCGATTCCGAAGTTCGTAGCATTTTGAGGAGCCACGTTTCGAACTTCGGAATCGAAAGGACACTAGCAAACCTGGTATTCTAGTGTGGCTTTGGTTCAGAAGTCCGCATGGAGAATTCGCGGCCACACTTGATGCGGACTTCTGAACCGCCACACTTGATGCGGACCATTTTTGGCATGATATGTCCAGTAGAGTAGGTTTGATGTCGCATATCCGATGGCCGCGATCGGATATTTGTTGCTGCGAAGTGATGGCGCATGTTGTAAGTCCGCCCGCGGCATCGCGGCCAAACCTTGCGGGCGTGGCGGAATTGGTAGACGCGCTGGATTTAGGTTCCAGTGACGAAAGTTGTGGGGGTTCGAGTCCCTCCGCCCGCACCACCGCCCCTCATGGCATGGCGATACCCGAAAACGCTCTCGAAGCCGTCCTGCAACTTGCGGCTGCTGGACGCCCGTTCCGCTTAAGAAACGGGAAAGCATGCCGGGACATACTCCCTCGATTTTGAATGGTCTCGATTCTGGATGACGGATCTTGGGAATGCTCTCGAAGGAACGGTTTTCACTCGGCATTCGCGGCCGCATCCTTTTGCTGTTCGGCCTGTGCACTGCCGTTCTGTTGTCGGCCTCAGCCTATGGCTTCTGGCAGTACTCGGCGAGCGTTGATGTCTTCGTCACCAACGTCAAAGCAAGCCAGGCCAATGCCATCGACGTCCTGGTCGTCGAGACGAATTTCAAGAAGCAGGTCCAGGAGTGGAAGGACACCTTGCTCCGCGGCAAGAAGCCGGAAGCCCTCGACAAGCACTGGGGCGCGTTCCAGCAGCGCGAAAGCGACGTCCGCAACGCAGCCGAACGGATGAAGGCAAGCGTGGCCGACAAGGAGGCCGCCCAACTGATCGGCCAGTTCGTCGCAGCCCACAAGGACATGGGCGAAGCTTACCGGCGCGGCCTTCAGACCTTCAAGGATCGCGGCTTTGACAGCGCCGCCGGCGATGCGGCGGTCGCCGGCATCGACCGCGCGCCAACCGAACTGTTGGGTAAAGCGAAAGAGCGCTTCATCATGGTCGCCGACCAGGAAGCGAGACAGGCGTCCGAGGGCGCGCGACGGACGGGCTGGACCGTGACGCTGCTTCTGGCTCTCGCGGCTGTAACGGGCGCCGTCCTGTTCATGATCGCCATACAGCGGAGTATTTCGCGCCCCCTGATGAGCGTGGTCGGTAGCCTGGGTGAACTGGCAGGCGGTAACACCGCCACGGAGGTTTCAGGAAAGGAACGGAGCGACGAAATCGGACAGGTCGCGTCCGCCATCCATATCTTCAAGGAAAAGATGATCGAGGCCGAGCGCCTCAAGGCGGATCAGGTCGCGGCAGAACAGCGCGCGGCCCAGCAACGCAAGTCGGATATGCTCGGGATCGCCGACGACTTCGAAAATGCGGTTGGGCAGATCATCGAGGCCGTCTCAATGGCATCGAGCGAACTCGAAACGTCGGCGGGTGCGCTGGCCACGACCGCCGAACGCTCCCAGCAACTCAGCATGACGGTCGCTGCGTCTTCGCGGGAAGCGTCGGCCAATGTTCAGTCGGTGGCCGCCGCGACGGAAGAATTGTCGTCATCGGTCGGCGAGATCGGCCGGCAGGTCCATGAGACCGCCCGGATTGCGAGTGAAGCCGTCGGTCAGGCGCAGGCCACGACCGAACATGTCAGCGGGCTTTCGAAGGCCGCAAGCCGCATCGGCGACGTGGTCGAGCTGATCAACTCGATCGCGGGCCAGACCAATCTCCTGGCACTGAACGCCACCATCGAGGCGGCTCGCGCCGGGGAGGCGGGGCGAGGGTTTGCCGTCGTCGCATCCGAGGTCAAGGCGCTGGCCGAGCAGACCGCCAAAGCGACCGGCGAAATCGGCCAGCAGATTGCGGACATTCAAAGCGCGACCCAGCAATCGGTCGGCGCCATCGGCCATATCAGCGCCACCATCGAGCGGCTGTCCGAGATCTCGGCGACCATTGCCGCGGCGGTCGAACAGCAGGGCGGGGCGACGCAGGAAATCTCGCGCAACGTGCAGCAGGCGGCGTCAGGTACCCGGCAGGTATCATCGAGCGTGACCGATGTTCAGCGCGGCGCCAGCGAGACCGGATCAGCTTCCTCGCAGGTGCTGTCGTCGGCTCGCGCGCTCACTAGCGAAAGTCACCGGCTGAAGTCCGAAATGGGAAGGTTCCTCGGATCAATCCGATCCGCCTGACGGCCGTTATCGATCATCCGGCGTGCGGTTTGCGCCGTCGGTGCGATGTGCGCGCGAGACGGCGTTGTGCACGTGCGCAGGGACGACAGATACTGCCAGGCAAGCGATTCCGTGAAATCGGCCAGTGTGGCGACTCTGACGTTCCTTTCAGCGTGGCCACGAGTTCTTCGGAGGAACGTCAGAGTCAAAGCCACACTGGAATCATATGATTGCTAGTGTCCCTTTGGTTCTGACATTCGTAAGAGTGCCCGCCGCGATATGATACGAATGTCAGAACCGGGACACTAGTTTCTTTCGGAACTGTTGATCTCCTGCCGCCATTGGGCTACGAGCGTCAGCCCATCGCCTATGGGCCGCCGGTCGCTGGGAGCCTCGAGAATCCCGGCAGCCGAACCGCCGAAATAAGGCAGGAATTTCATAGGGTTCTGGAGCCTACCGAAACCGCCGGCGCAAGCCACGATGCGATGTGCCATTTAGCATTAGCCGTCCGGCTCGCAGCCGGACTTATCGAGAAGAAGATTGAAGCCATGCAGGTCAAAGAAACGGTTGCCGAGGGATTGAAGCACGAGTTTCAGATCAGCGTTCCGGCCGCTGATCTCGATGCCAAGGCTGATGCTCGTCTGGTGGAACTGAAGGACAAGGTCCGCCTCAACGGCTTCCGTCCGGGCAAGGTGCCGGTCAGCCATCTGAAGAAGGTTTATGGCCGCTCGGTGATGGCGGAGGCCATCGACCAGACGATCCGCGACACCAACTCCCAGCTCTTCACCGAGCGCGGCTTCCGCCTGGCCACCGAGCCCAAGGTGACGATGCCGACGGAGGAGAAAGAGGTCGAGGAACTGCTCTCGGGCAAATCCGATCTTACCTACACGGTTGCGATCGAAGTCGTGCCGCCGATTGCGCTGGCTGATTTCAAGAGCTTCAAGGTCGAGAAGCCGGTCGCCGAAGTCACCGACGCCGAGGTCGATGATGCCGTCAAGCGCATCGCCGATCAGAACAAGGCCTTTACCGCCAAGGGCGAGGGCGCCAAGGCCGAAAGCGGCGACCGCGTCACGGTCTCGTTCAAGGGCATGATCGACGGAACGGCGTTCGAGGGCGGCAGCGCCGAGAATATCCCGGTCACGATTGGCTCCAACACCTTCATCCCCGGGTTTGAAGAACAACTGATCGGTATGGGTGCCGGCGAAACCCGTACCCTGAAGGTCACGTTCCCGGCGAACTACGGCAACAAGGAATTGGCCGGCAAACCGGCTGAGTTCGAGACCACCGCTTCCCAGATCGAGGCGCCGCAGGAAACCGTCATCAACGACGAGTTCGCCAAGACGCTTGGCCTGGAATCGCTCGACAAGCTCAAGGACGCCGCGCGCGAGCGGATGGCTGCCGAATTTGCCGGGGCTACGCGCCAGCGCGTCAAGCGTATCCTGCTCGATCGCCTTGATGAAGCCCATCGCTTCGAGGCGCCCCCCAGCCTCGTCGAGGAAGAGTTCAATCAGATGTGGAACTCGATCAAGTCCGAAATGGAGGGGGCTGGCAAGACCTTCGCCGACGAGGATATGACGGAGGAAGCCGCGAAAGAGGAGTACCGCAAGATCGCCGATCGCCGCGTTCGGCTCGGCCTCGTGCTCTCCGAAATCGGTGAAAAGAACAAGATCACGGTCACCGATGACGAAGTCGGCCGTGCGGTGATCGAGCGGGCGCGTCAGATGCCGGGCCGGGAGAAGGAAGTCTGGGATTACTATCGCAACAATGCCAATGCGTTGGCCCAGCTTCGCGCACCGATCTACGAAGACAAGGTCGTCGACTTCATCCTTGAGCTTGCCACCGTCACCGAAAAGAAGGTGTCGCGTGAGGAGCTTTACAAGGAGGATGAGGCGGAGAAGAGCGCCGCTTAAGCGCTAGTGTCTAAGCGCTAGTGTCCCGATTCCGAAGTTCGTACTACCTTGCGGCCCCACGTTTACGAACTTCGGAATCGAAAGGACACTAGCCAACTTATTGTTCCAGTGTGGCTTTGGCTCAGAAGTCCGCAAGACGAACTAGCGGCAGCCATGATGCGGACTTTTGAATCGCCACACTAGTAAGTCCAGCGTTAAGGTTGAGACGCAAAAGCGTCTGGGACGCTTGGCTGACAGCTATGCCCGGCCGTCAGAATCGGTTTCAACTGCCGGCGTTGAGAGGCCTTCGCCCCGGTCTTGTGGCCGGGTAACCTGAGCCTATCTGTGAACTATCTTCTGACGTCTTGCATCACGGAACGCTCCATTCCGCCGGCTATTCCAGTTCATGTCGTTTTGCCGACGGATGGTCGTTCCCGCCAACCTTTGGGTGATTAATGCGCGATCCCGTTGAAACCTACATGAACCTCGTGCCGATGGTGGTCGAGCAGACCAACCGCGGCGAGCGAGCCTACGACATCTTCTCGCGCCTCCTCAAAGAACGCATCATCTTCGTCACCGGGCCGGTCGAGGACGGCATGTCGACGCTGATCGTGGCGCAGCTTCTGTTTCTCGAAGCCGAGAATCCGAAGAAGGAAATCTCGATGTACATCAACTCGCCCGGTGGCGTGGTGACGTCGGGGCTTGCGATCTACGACACCATGCAATTCATCCGTCCGCCGGTATCGACGCTGTGCACGGGACAGGCGGCCTCGATGGGCTCGCTGCTGCTTGCTGCCGGCGAAAAGGACATGCGTTTCTCGCTGCCGAATTCGCGCATCATGGTGCATCAGCCCTCCGGCGGCTTCCAGGGCCAGGCCACCGACATCATGCTGCACGCTCAGGAAATCCTGAACCTCAAGAAGCGGCTCAACGAAATCTACGTCAAGCACACCGGCCAGACCTACAAGGCGATCGAAGACGCGCTGGAACGCGACAAGTTCCTCACCGCCGACGATGCCAAGGCGTTCGGCCTTGTCGACAAGGTGATCGACAAACGGGCCGAAGAACCCGCAGCCGCAAAGGCGACCTGAGACGTAACAGTTTGCTTGCTGGGGGAAAATGGTCCCGAAAGCGTCCCTTTTTCCCTGCCTGGGGCAAAAGTTCCGCTTTCGTCCCGGGCTTTAGGCGCGGCAATCGCGCAACGCCAGGCTGATTTAGACCGGTATCTAGCGTAGGACGGCGCAAATCACGGTATTGTCACGGGTAGCGTCCTGCCAGCCGATTAGCGAATTCTTGATAGTCGGGTGCGAGCATGGTTGGCTAGGCCGCTAAGGGTATGCTTGCATGGGATTCGAATTGGCCACGATTCTCGCAGGCCGCTCAGGAATAGGGTCTTTTTTGGTACGGATTTTGCTCTATCTACAGCGCTTTGGGCAAAAGTCGGGGCCGGTCATTGCCGGGAATGGGGCGAGCGTGCTTGATCGAACTGCGGACGGAGACATGAATGAGTAAAGTTGGCGCCAGCGACTCCAAGAACACGCTGTATTGCTCGTTCTGCGGCAAGAGCCAGCACGAAGTTCGCAAGCTGATCGCGGGCCCGACCGTCTTCATCTGCGACGAATGCGTCGAGCTCTGCATGGACATCATTCGCGAGGAAAACAAATCCTCGCTGGTGAAGTCGCGCGACGGGATTCCGACCCCCAAGGAAATCTGCAAGGTCCTGGACGACTACGTCATCGGCCAGAGCCATGCCAAGAAGGTGCTTTCGGTCGCCGTCCACAACCACTACAAGCGGCTCAACCATCAGACCAAGCACAACGATGTCGAACTCGCGAAGTCGAACATCCTGCTGATCGGGCCGACCGGTTCGGGCAAGACGCTGCTGGCTCAGACGCTGGCGCGCATCCTGGACGTTCCCTTCACGATGGCGGACGCCACGACGCTGACCGAAGCCGGCTATGTCGGCGAGGACGTCGAGAACATCATTCTGAAGCTGTTGCAGTCGGCCGACTACAACGTCGAGCGCGCCCAGCGCGGCATCGTCTACATCGACGAAATCGACAAGATCAGCCGCAAGTCCGACAATCCCTCGATCACCCGCGACGTCTCGGGCGAGGGCGTGCAGCAGGCGTTGCTCAAGATCATGGAAGGCACGGTCGCTTCGGTTCCTCCGCAGGGCGGACGCAAGCATCCGCAGCAGGAGTTCCTGCAGGTCGACACCACCAATATTCTGTTCATCTGCGGCGGTGCGTTCTCCGGGCTTGAGAAGATCATCTCGGCGCGCGGACGTTCGACCTCGATCGGCTTTGCCGCGCAGGTGCTGGCGCCCGAAGACCGCCGCACCGGCGAAATCTTCCGCCATGTCGAGCCGGAAGACCTCCTGAAGTATGGCCTGATCCCGGAATTCGTCGGCCGCTTGCCCGTGGTGGCGACGCTGGAAGACCTGGATGAGGCTTCGCTGAAGAAGATCCTCACCGATCCGAAGAACGCGCTGGTCAAGCAGTATCAGCGCTTGTTCGAGATGGAGAATATCGAGCTGACCTTCGCCGACGAGGCGCTTGGCGCGGTCGCCCGCAAGGCGATCGAGCGCAAGACCGGCGCGCGGGGCCTGCGTTCGATCCTCGAAAGCATTCTGCTTGAGACCATGTTCGATCTTCCGGGTCTGGAAGGTGTCGAAGAGGTCGTGATCTCGCGCGAAGTTGTGGAAGGAACGGCGCGTCCGCTCTACATCTACGCCGATCGTTCCGACCGGGCTGTTGAGAGCAGCGCCAGCGCCTGACGCTCTCCAGGCGCTTGAAATGGGCGTATTTTGCGTCGGCTGCCGAGTCTTTCGGTGGCCGTTTTGGCTCAAGCCGAACGCTGCGTTTAGCCCTGTGTGACAGGGGTTTTCGACGACTTGACACCCCCCTGGTCGATAGCCACCTAATGTCACCAGCGGGGTGAAATCTGAGATTCGCTCCGACAAAGATCCGGCAAAAGCAGCCCTTCGAGGTCGCTCCGTTGCCGGAGCACAGGGCACCTTGTGGCTGTTGCGCATGACGCGGGCGGCGAGCAAGGGGGCACAACAAAAGGAAAAGGCCATGACCACCCCAAAACCCCGGCCATCAATCGTTCACGGCGAAAGCCATGCCTACCCGGTGTTGCCGTTGCGCGACATCGTCGTCTTCCCGCACATGATCGTGCCGCTGTTCGTTGGCCGCGAGAAATCGATCCGCGCGCTCGAAGAGGTGATGAAGAACGACGCGCTGATCATGCTGGCGACGCAGAAGAATGCGTCCGACGACGATCCAACGCCGGATTCGATTTACGAGACCGGTACGCTTGCCAGCGTTTTGCAGCTGCTGAAATTGCCCGACGGCACCGTGAAGGTGCTGGTCGAAGGGCTCGAGCGCGCCCGCGTCCAGAAATATACGCCGCGAACCGAATACTACGAGGCGACCGCGGTCGCGCTCTCCGATACCGACGCGACTTCCGTTGAAGCCGAGGCGCTCGCGCGCTCGGTCGTGTCGGATTTCGAGAGCTATGTGAAGCTTAACAAGAAGATTTCCGCCGAGGTCGTCGGCGTCGTGCAGGCCATCACCGACTTCGCCAAGCTCGGCGATACCGTGGCCTCGCATCTGGCCGTGAAGATCGCGGATCGCCAGGCGATCCTGGAGACGCTGTCGGTCACCGCGCGGCTGGAGAAGGTGCTCGGCCTGATGGAGAGTGAAATCTCCGTGCTGCAGGTCGAGAAGCGCATCCGCTCGCGCGTCAAGCGCCAGATGGAGAAGACGCAGCGCGAGTATTATCTCAACGAACAGATGAAGGCGATTCAGAAGGAACTCGGCGACGACGAGGGCCGTGACGAACTCGCCGATATCGAAGAGAAGATCGCCAAGACCAAGCTGTCCAAGGAAGCGCGGGAGAAGGCGCAGCACGAGCTGAAGAAGCTGCGCCAGATGTCGCCGATGTCCGCGGAAGCAACCGTCGTGCGCAACTATCTCGACTGGCTGCTTTCTATTCCGTGGAACAAGAAGTCCAAGGTCAAGAAGGATCTGGTTGCGGCGCAAGAGGTGCTCGACAGCGATCACTACGGGCTTGAGAAGGTCAAGGACCGCATCGTCGAGTATCTTGCCGTGCAGTCGCGGGCCAACAAGCTGACCGGGCCGATCCTGTGCCTCGTCGGGCCTCCCGGCGTCGGCAAGACCTCGCTTGGCAAGTCGATTGCGAAGGCGACGGGACGCGAATTCGTGCGCGTGTCGCTCGGCGGCGTGCGGGATGAGGCCGAAATCCGCGGCCACCGGCGGACCTATATCGGTTCGATGCCGGGCAAGATCATCCAGTCGATGCGCAAGGCGAAGACCTCGAACCCGCTGTTCCTGCTGGACGAGATCGACAAGATGGGCGCCGACTTCCGCGGCGATCCGTCGTCGGCTTTGCTCGAGGTTCTCGACCCCGAGCAGAACTCGACCTTCAACGACCACTATCTGGAGGTCGATTACGACCTCTCCAGCGTGATGTTCATCACGACCGCGAATACGCTCAATATTCCAGGTCCCCTGATGGACCGCATGGAGATCATCCGGATCGCCGGCTACACCGAGAACGAGAAAGTCGAGATCGCGCGCAAGCACCTGATCCCGAACGCGCTCTCCAAGCACGGCCTGGATACCAGGGAATGGTCGATCGACGACGACGCGTTGCTTCTGATGATCCGCCGCTACACCCGCGAAGCGGGCGTGCGTAACCTGGAGCGTGAGCTTTCGACACTCGCCCGCAAGGCGGTGAAGGAGCTGATGATCTCCAAGAAGAAGTCGGTCAAGGTCAACGAGAAGTCGCTCGAGGATTTCCTCGGCGTGCCGAAGTTCCGGTACGGCGAGATCGAGACCGACGATCAGGTCGGCATCGTCACGGGTCTTGCCTGGACCGATGTCGGCGGCGAGCTGCTCACCATCGAAGGCGTCATGATGCCCGGTAAGGGCAAGATGACGGTCACCGGAAATCTGCGCGACGTGATGAAGGAGTCGATTTCGGCGGCGGCGTCCTATGTCCGCTCCCGCGCCGTCGGCTTCGGCATCGAGCCGCCGCTGTTCGACCGGCGGGACATCCACGTCCACGTGCCGGAGGGGGCGACCCCGAAGGACGGACCGTCGGCCGGTGTTGCGATGGCGACAGCGATCGTCTCTGTCATGACCGGCATTCCGGTCCGGCACGATGTCGCCATGACCGGCGAGATCACGCTGCGGGGAAGGGTGCTTCCGATCGGCGGCTTGAAGGAGAAGCTGCTGGCGGCCGCGCGCGGCGGCATCAAGACGGTGCTGATCCCCGACGACAACGCCAAGGATCTCGCGGAGATTTCCGACGCGATCAAGGGCGGGATGAACATCATCCCGGTGACCCGTCTCGACGACGTCGTCTCCAAGGCGCTGGTGCGGCCTCCCGTCCCGATCGTCTGGGAAGAGGACTCGGCCAAGGTGCAGGTGACGCCGGACGCCGGTGACGAGGCCCCCGGCGGTCTGACGGCGCACTAAAGCCGATTAACGATTGAATGAAAACGGCGCCTTCGGGCGCCGTTTTTTGCGCGCTCTCCGACGGGCTGCAACCGTTTCGGACCTTGCGTCAGGGCGGTCGGCAGGATTAAACAACATCACGTGGGCGGCTAGCTCAGCTGGTTAGAGCATCTCGTTTACACCGAGAGGGTCTGCGGTTCGAATCCGTAGCCGCCCACCATTTCCCCAACAACATACGGGCGGACTTCAACGCCTGCGTCAGAACCGTGCGGATATACCCGTGTAGATTTGCGCTTTGGGGGCCGCGCTGTTGAGGCCAAGATTGAGACCAACGTCGAGGATGACGTGCTGGTTCAGGCGGAAATTCATGCCGAAGTCGAGGGTGTAGATCGTTGTGCCCGGGTCGGTTCCAACCGATGAAAACAGCTCCACCACGGCATTGATGCCGTCGGTTCCCGGCACGGCGTGGCTGACGCTGACGAGGTTGACGAAATTGGCGTAGCGGTTGTTGCCGGTTGCGCTTTTCAGATCGTCGACTTCGGTCATGAGGGTGATGATGAAATCATCGGGCCTGAGCGCAAGCGGCGCGATCAAACCACCCTCCGTGGCGCCGTTGCTGATGAGGGGAGTCGACGACGGCAACTTGACATAAGGAATAAGCGCAAAGCCAACGGGGCCGCTGTCATTGCCGAGCAGGTTCATCTTGGCCCGCAGGAAGACATCGCCAAAGCCGGCGTTGTTCTGGAAACTGAACGGAGAGGTTCCATCAAAGGACTCCGTATATTGCAGTCCATTGAACTGGACCTCGAAATCCATCCAGTTGGTCAGACCCAGCTTCAAGGTCGGATCGAGCGCCTGAACACTACGCGTGGTGCCGCCGATAGGATTTGAAGTGGTATAATTGACGAGGTCGGTCTCGATCTCGAAATGTCCGGCATCGATGGTTCGAACCGAAAAGCCCTTGGTCGGTCTGTCGGGCGCAAACTTCCGCAAGAGATCGTCGGGTGTCGGATCGAAAAGGGTGTAACCACTTTTATCCAGATCATCCGCCTTGGCCAAGCCAGGGATCAAAATGGTGAGGGCCGCTAGTGCCACAAGCCGGACGAACATTTCTTCAACCTTCAGCGTGTCCGCTGTGAATGCGCCAAATGCGACCTTTTGAAGTGCAAACACGATGCCGGCCTGAATGTCACGACCAGACATTATAGAATTGATACAAACCGTTTTGCCGATGCCGGTGGATTAAAAATCCCGTCATTGTGCCGAGAGCGCCACGCGCGAGAATATGAGCAACTGCACCATAGGCTATTTCTATGCTATTATTATAGGAGTTTCAGTTCATATGACGATGGCGAGTTTTAAAACATGGACGCACCCCAAGGCCACGATCAGAACGCCGATCAGATTGCGTACTGGAACGGCGCCGGCGGCCAGCGCTGGGCCGATCGCCAGCCGGTGCAAGACATCCTGCTCCAGCCGGTAGCTGATCTCCTCATCGACCGTGCAAAGATCAAGGCGGGCGAGCAAATCCTCGATGTGGGCTGCGGCAGCGGTTCCACCACCTTCGCCTTCGCGCGCGCTGTGGGGTCGAGCGGGCATGTCATGGGCATCGATATCTCCGCGCCCATGCTGGCACGCGCGCGGGAAGTGACGCCCAAAGGTGCTCCGGTTGAATTCGTTCTGGCGGACGCCACCATCCATTCGTTCGCGCCGGAGAGTTTCGATCTGCTCGCCTCGCGCTTTGGCGTGATGTTCTTCGCCGATCCCGCGCTGTCCTTTGCCAATTTGCGACGCGGCTTACGGCGATCCGGCCGGCTCGCCTTTGCCTGCTGGCGCGAGCCACGCGAAAATCCCTTCTTCATGGTGCCGTTGCAGGCGGTCTATCGGCACGTTCCGAAAATGCCGCAGGTGGGACCCGAAGATCCCGGTCCATTTGCCTTTGCATCGGAAGAGCGCGTGACGCGTATCCTGAAGGCGGCGGGCTTTTCGGGAATCGCGATGGAGCCATGTGATCTTGCACTCGACATTGCGGTTGGCGGCGGACTGGATGCGGCCGTGAAGAGCGCGCTGGAAATCGGACCGGCCGCCCGCGCGTTGGCGGAGCAGCCGCCAGATGTCATCGCGGCCGCCGCTCAATCCGTGCGCGAAGCACTGACGCCTCACGCGAAGGGACAAACGGTGCCGCTCGCCGCCGCGGTCTGGATCGTGACGGCGCGGGCTTCGTGAGCTTCCGCCGTTGCTTCGCGGAGCCTGTCATCGGGCGCGCGGCCGCGCGGCCCGTTAGCCACAATGACGAATGCGTAGAGGTTAGGCCCGTTCTTCCCAGATCATCGCGAGATGGACGATGGTCTGCACGGCTTTCTCCATGTCCTGCCGGCTGACCCATTCAAGCCGCGAGTGGAAGGCGTGCTCGCCCGCGAAAATGTTGGGGCAGGGCAGTCCCATGAAAGACAGCCGCGAGCCGTCGGTGCCGCCGCGGATCGATGTCCTCACGGGGTTAAGGCCTGCGCGCCGGACCGCCTCGACAGCGTATTCGACGATCTCCGGGTGACGATCGATCACCTGTTTCATGTTGCGGTATTGCTGCTTGATTTCCATCCGATAGGTCGAGCGCGGAAAGTCTTTCATGACGCCCTGAACGATGGTCTCCAATAGCGCTTCCTTCTCGCGCAAGCCGTGCTCGGTGAAGTCGCGCACGATGAGGCCAAGGGTCGCCGTCTCCAAGGTCCCCGACACTGCAACCGGATGCAAAAATCCCTCGCGGCCTTCGGTGGTCTCGGGCGAGCAGGTATTTTTCGGCAGGCGGCTGACGATGGCGGCGGCGATCTTGATCGCGTGTTCCATCTTGCCCTTGGCAAATCCGGGATGGGTCGAGACGCCCTCGATGTTGACGGTGGCTGCATCAGCCGAGAAGGTTTCATCCTCGATCTGGCCGGCGGATTCGCCGTCGATCGTGTAGGCGAAATCGGCGCCGAGTTTTTTCAAGTCCACCTTGTCGACGCCACGGCCGATTTCCTCGTCGGGCGTGAACAGGATCTTGATCGTTCCGTGCTTGATTTGCGGGTTCTTGATGAGGAAATGCACCGCGTCCATGATTTCCGCGACGCCCGCTTTGTTGTCGGCACCGAGCAGGGTGGTGCCGTCGGTCGTGATGATGTCATGGCCGATCTGGCTGGCGAGCGCCGGGTGCTCCGCGAAGCGAATCACTTGCGAGGGGTCGGCCGGCAGCACGATGTCGCCGCCCTGGTAATTCCCCACAATTTGGGGCTGGACATTAGCACCGGTGCAATCCGGCGAAGTGTCCATATGCGAGCAGAAGCAGATGACCGGCACCTGCTTTGCGGTATTCGCCGGAATGGTCGCGTAGACGTAGCCGTGATCATCGAGGTGGGCGTCGGACAGCCCGATGTCACGCAGCTCGGCGGCAAGCAGCCGGCCCAGATCCTTCTGCTTTTCGGTTGAGGGACAGGTCGGTGATGAGGGATCGGACTGGGTGTCGATCACCACATAGCGCAAAAAGCGCTCGGTCACGGTGTGGGTGAAGTTCAGCGATGAGCTCGCGGTCATGGGCGAGCAAGTAACAGAAAATGCCGCGTCAGGGTAGCGTCACTCCGGATCGCCGTCCCAGCGGTGGACTGACGATCGGAAGATGGAGGGTGACTAGGTGTGCCATCGAAGCGATGGCGCGAGAGACGGGACTCGAACCCGCGGCCTCCGCCGTGACAGGGCGGCGCTCTAACCAACTGAGCTACTCCCGCGGATGCCGCAACCCGTAAGGATTGGTCCGCAACGCAGCAGGGATTAAAGGTGCGCCTCTCTTTAGTCAAGGTTGTTGCGAACCCCTTATCTCGCAGGGCTTTTTGCGATATCGATGCAAAAAACGGCCTATTTACCGGCAAAACAGCGCAGGCAGCCGAGCTACGAATCGTTTAAGGCCTGCCACGTCTTGGTTTCTTAAAGCCATCAACAACGAGGAGGGCTAAACATGGCGAAGAAAGCAGCAACCCCGACCACGATCACCCTCAAGCACCTCGCGGCGGCGATTGCCGAGGAGCAGGAACTGTCCAAGAAGCAGGCGGAAACCATCCTGACCGACCTCGTGACACGGATCACCAAGCACCTGAAGAAGGGCGAGCGTGTCCGTATCGTCGGCCTCGGCATCCTCCAGGTCCGCAAGCGTGCTGCCCGCATGGGCCGTAACCCCGCCACGGGCGAAGCGATCCAGATCAAGGCGAGCAAGAAAGTGGCTTTCCGTGCCGCCAAGGAACTGAAGGAATCCGTCTGACAAGAAACCGCCCTAACCGGCTGACTTTTCAGAAAAATGGCGTCATTCCGGTGAAGTGAAAGCGACGACTTTGGCGGCCCGGAACGCAAAAGGGCCGCTTGGGGGAGCGGCCCTTCCACATCCTCGTTGGGGGACGAGGTCCTCGGGGGGACGAGGTTAGCGAATGACTGAGGTGTCCGCACTCGTCAGCAGCGCCGGCTTGCCGGCCTTGATCATCCGGGCGGTCTGGCTGTAGTCGACGCTGGTGCGCGCGAAAATGGCAAAACCGGCGACCGCTATGCCGGCCACAAGCGCCACAGCCACGATCTTCAGATGGGTCGCGCGGTCCACAGAGTGCATGGAATAGTTCATCGAAGCCTCCCAGGCGTCTTTGGCGCCTATCGCTAGCCCGCGATGTACACCCCATTTGTTTCCACCTGGTTTCATTGGTTCCTCAAAATGGTTTCATTGGCCTTCTTTCATTAGCCTTCAAAGGACAAGTCTTCCCTCAGGGATTGCGGTCGGGGCCGCCCACCACGGGAAATTGGTGCAAGCCGCCGGCTGGGGCAGGGCTTTGCAATGTGAAACCGGGCTTGGCAGAACCGGCCCGATCGGAATGCGGGATCACGATTGTCCACGTCTCGGCACCTTCGCCCGCAGCAGGGGTTTCCACGCGTTGCGGGGCCGGGAAGGACGTCAAGATAGCTTGTCTTGCGCCCCTTGGTGCGCTGCGCTAAGCCTCGGAACAATTCTAGTCTTCCGAATCTGCGGACCGTCCAATACCGCAGGCAAAGGTCCCTCCCGATGACCGGTATCTTGCAGAATTATCTTCCACTTGTGGTCTTTATCGGGGTTGCCGGTCTGATCGGTCTGGTGCTCTTGATCGCGCCCTTCCTGGTAGCCTTCCAGCAGCCCGATCCGGAAAAGCTGTCAGCCTACGAGTGCGGCTTCAATGCCTTCGACGATGCGCGCATGAAGTTCGACGTCCGCTTCTATCTGGTCGCCATCCTCTTCATCATCTTCGATCTCGAAGTCGCCTTCCTGTTTCCCTGGGCGGTGGCGTTCGGAAAGCTGGGGGCGACCGGGTTCTGGTCGATGTTTGTTTTTCTGGCCGTTCTGACGATCGGCTTTGCCTATGAATGGAAGAAAGGCGCCCTCGAATGGGATTGAACCCATCACCCGCCAAGCCAGGGTTCGCGCCGGCGGTTGCCCCCGCCGCGACTGGCATTCTTGATCCTTCCACCGGCAGGCCGGTCGGTGCGAACGATCCCTATTTCCTCGAAGTCAGTCACGAGCTTTCCGACAAGGGCTTCTTCGTTGCCGCTGCTGACGACCTGATCACCTGGGCGCGCACCGGCTCGCTGATGTGGATGACCTTTGGTCTGGCCTGTTGCGCGGTCGAGATGATGCAGGTGTCGATGCCGCGCTACGACGTCGAGCGCTTCGGCTTTGCGCCCCGCGCCTCGCCGCGGCAATCCGACGTGATGATAGTGGCCGGCACGCTGACCAACAAGATGGCGCCGGCGTTGCGCAAGGTCTACGACCAGATGCCGGAACCGCGTTACGTGATCTCGATGGGATCATGCGCCAATGGCGGCGGCTACTACCATTATTCCTACTCGGTGGTGCGCGGTTGCGACCGCATCGTGCCCATCGACGTTTACGTGCCCGGTTGTCCGCCCACGGCGGAAGCGCTGCTTTACGGCATTCTGCTCCTGCAGAAGAAAATCCGGCGCACCGGGACCATCGAACGTTAGGGTTTTAGCAATGGACGACGGCAAGCTTGACGCTCTAGGGCAGACGATCGTTGGCGCGTTGGCCGCTGCGGCGACCGGCCATTCGGTGGCGTTCAACCAGCTCGCGGTGGATGTGGATATCGCGCGGATTGTCGATGTCGTTCGTTATCTCCGGGACGATCCCGCCTGCCGCTTCGTCAACCTGACCGATGTGACGGCGGTCGACTATCCCGGCCGCGAGAAGCGGTTCGATGTGGTCTATCATTTGCTGTCGCCGACGCTGAATGCGCGCATCCGCCTGCGCGCCGAAGCCGACGAAACAACTCAGGTGCCGTCGATCATCGACGTGTTTCCCGGTGCCGACTGGTTCGAGCGCGAGACCTACGACCTCTACGGCGTGATCTTTGTCGGACATCCGGATATGCGGCGGCTATTGACCGACTACGGCTTTGACGGCCACCCCCTGCGCAAGGATTTCCCGCTCACCGGCTTCGTCGAGGTACGTTACGACGACCAGGAGAAGCGGGTGCTTTATGAGCCCGTCCGTCTCAACCAGGAATTTCGCAAATTCGATTTTATGTCGCCGTGGGAGGGAGCTGACTATCCCTTGCCGGGCGATGAAAAGGCGAAGGCGGAGCCCAAGTCATGAACGAACAAAGCCCAGCCCTACGCAACTTCACCATCAATTTCGGACCTCAGCATCCGGCGGCTCACGGCGTGTTGCGCCTGGTGCTGGAGCTTGACGGCGAGGTGGTTGCCCGCGTCGATCCCCATATCGGCCTGCTTCATCGCGGCACCGAGAAGCTGATTGAGAGCAAGACCTATCTTCAGGCGATTCCTTATTTCGACCGGCTCGATTATGTCGCGCCGATGAATCAGGAGCACGCGTTTTGCCTCGCGGCCGAAAAGCTGCTTGGCATCGAGGTGCCGCGCCGCGGCCAGTTGATCCGCGTCCTCTATTGCGAGATCGGCCGCATTCTGTCGCATCTTCTCAACGTCACGACGCAGGCGATGGACGTCGGCGCACTCACCCCGCCGCTGTGGGGTTTTGAGGAGCGCGAGAAGCTGATGGTGTTTTATGAGCGCGCCTCAGGTTCGCGCATGCATGCGGCCTATTTCCGCATCGGTGGTGTGCATCAGGACCTGCCGCCCAAGCTGATCGACGATATCGACGCCTGGTGCGATCCGTTCCTGACCGTGGTCCAGGATCTGGAAACGCTGCTTACGGGAAATCGTATCTTCAAGCAGCGCAACGTCGACATCGGCGTGGTCTCGCTGAAGCAGGCCTGGGAGTGGGGATTCTCCGGCGTGATGGTGCGCGGCTCGGGCGCGGCCTGGGATCTGCGCAAGGCGCAGCCTTACGAATGCTACGCCGAGATGGATTTTGACATTCCGATCGGCAAGAACGGCGACTGCTACGACCGCTACTGCATCCGGATGGAAGAGATGCGGCAGTCGGTGCGGATCATGAAGCAGTGCATCGCCAAGCTGCGCGCGCCTGAAGGCCAGGGGCCAGTGGCTATCCTGGACCACAAGATTTTCCCGCCCCGCCGCGGCGAGATGAAGCGCTCGATGGAAGCGCTGATCCATCACTTCAAGTTGTACACCGAAGGCTTCCATGTGCCTGCCGGCGAGGTCTATGCGGCGGTGGAAGCGCCCAAGGGCGAGTTCGGCGTCTATCTCGTCGCCGACGGCAGCAACAAGCCTTACAAGTGCAAGATCCGCGCACCGGGCTTTGCGCACTTGCAGGCGATGGATTTCATCTGCCGGGGCCATCTGCTCGCCGACGTCTCGGCGATTCTGGGCTCGCTCGACATCGTGTTCGGAGAGGTCGATCGGTGATGATCGCGCTGCCGCCAATCCAGTTCGACCGCGCTTCGGGGGCTCTGGAAGGAGCCAACCTGTGGGAGCGGACGGCTGCGCTGGCGTTGGTGACCGGATCGAAAATATCGTCGCATTTTTCGCACCGCGGTTATAACGACTGCGCCAATTTGTTGCGCAAGACGCTGCCCGAGCGCAATATCGCGATCAAGCTCAACGAAGATGCGACGTTCGAGTTTCCCTATGGCGACGGCTACTGGAGCAAGCTGCTCGATCGTTCGTACCACTATGAAGACGAACTGGAATTGCTGTTCCGTCATTCCGCCGATATCGATTACACGCTGCTCGATTGCGGTGCCAACTACGGCTACTGGTCGGTACTGGTGACGAGCAAGCCCTACGGCTCGCACAGGGCCATCGCGATTGAGCCGGCATCGGAAAATTTTGCCAAGCTGGCCAACAATGCGAGCGTGAGCGGCAATCGTTTCGAGATCATGAAGTGTGCCATCGGCGCCGTGAAAGGGACCGCACAGCTGTCCGGTTCCAAGCATGAGAAGTTCAGTATCGCGGGCAGACCCGGAAGTGGCTTCGAGACCGTGCCGGTGATTGCGCTCGACGATCTTCTGGATGATGGCAAGATTGCCGCCGGCGACAAATATCTTATCAAGCTGGATGTCGAGGGCGTCGAGATCGATGCCATCAAGGGCTGCACGCGGCTCTTGCAGGGCGACAGCGTGATCATGTGCGAAGAACACGGCAATGATCCCGATCACACCGTGTCGCGCTACATTCTTGAACAGACCCCGCTCAAGCTTATCGTCCACGATCCCCGTTCGAATCGTCTTGAAACCGTGAGCGAGCTTTCGATTCTTGATCGCATCAAGGTTTCCTCCCACGTCGGTTATAACGTCTTCGGCACCGCGAGCGCGTTCTGGCAGCAACGAATTGCTGCCTTGAACGCCAGCGTCGCGCGCCGCATGCAATGAGAGACTGAGCACGATGTCCGTTCGCCGCCTTGCACCCAAGGAACTTCAGCCCGCGAGTTTCACCTTCACGCCGGAAAATCTGGCGTGGGCGAAGCAGCAGATCGCCAAATATCCGGAAGGCCGCCAGGCCTCGGCGGTGATCGCGATTCTGTGGCGGGTTCAGGAGCAGCATGAGGGCTGGGTGTCGGAAGTGGCGATTCGTGCGGTCGCCGACCTGCTTCACATGCCCTACATTCGCGTGCTGGAAATCGCGACCTTCTATACAATGTTCCAGCTCCAGCCGGTCGGCAAGAAGGCGCATGTCCAGGTGTGCGGCACCACGCCGTGCCGGTTGCGCGGGGCCGCCGATCTCATCGATGTCTGCCAGAGCCGGATCCATCACGACCCCTTCCATTTGTCCAAGGACGGCAACTTCAGCTGGGAAGAGGTCGAGTGTCTCGGCGCTTGTGTAAACGCGCCGATGGTCCTGATCTGGAAGGACACCTATGAGGACCTGACCAAGGAAAGCTTCGGCAAGGTTCTCGACGGCTTTGCTTCCGGCAATCCGCCGAAGCCGGGTCCGCAAATTGATCGCCAATTCTCCGCGCCCGTCGGCGGACCGACCACGCTGAAGGAAACCACCTGATGCTCGACGACAAGGACCGCATCTTCAAAAACCTCTACGGCCTGCACAATTGGGGCCTTGAGGGTGCGCGCCGCCGTGGCGCCTGGGACGGCACCAAGGCGATCATCGATAAGGGGCGCGACTGGATCATCAACGAGATGAAAGCCTCTGGCCTGCGTGGCCGTGGTGGAGCCGGATTCCCGACCGGGATGAAATGGTCCTTCATGCCGAAGGAATCAAAGGACGGGCGCCCGAGCTACCTCGTGGTGAATGCCGACGAGTCCGAGCCCGGCACCTGCAAGGACCGCGAGATCATGCGGCACGATCCGCATCTGCTGGTCGAGGGCTGCCTGATCGCAAGCTTCGCGATGGGCGCGCATGCCTGCTACATCTATGTGCGCGGCGAGTTCATCCGCGAACGCGAGCACTTGCAGGCCGCGGTCGATCAGGCTTACGAAGCCAAACTGATCGGCAAGGACAACGTCAATGGCTGGCCGTTCGACCTCTATGTGGCCCATGGCGCCGGTGCCTACATCTGCGGTGAAGAGACCGCGCTTCTGGAGAGCCTCGAGGGCAAGAAAGGCCAGCCGCGGCTGAAGCCGCCATTCCCGGCCAATGTCGGCCTGTACGGTTGCCCGACCACGGTCAACAACGTCGAGTCGATAGCGGTCGCCCCCGACATCCTGCGGCGTGGCGCAGCTTGGTTCGCCGCCATCGGCCGGCCCAACAATGTCGGGACCAAGCTGTTCTGTATTTCCGGCCACGTCGAGCGCCCCTGCAACGTCGAAGAGGCGATGGGAATCCCGTTCCGTGAACTGATCGAGCGCCATTGCGGCGGCATTCGCGGTGGCTGGGACAATCTCAAGGCGGTGATCCCCGGTGGCTCCTCGGTGCGCATGGTGCCGGCGGAGCAGATCATCGACACGCCGATGGACTTCGACAGTCTCGGCAAGCTGCGTTCCGGCCTCGGCACCGCGGCCGTGATCGTGATGGACAAATCGACGGACCTGATCCGGGCGATCGCGCGCATCTCCTATTTCTACAAGCACGAGAGCTGCGGCCAGTGCACGCCGTGCCGCGAGGGAACGGGCTGGATGTGGCGGGTGTTGACGCGGATGGCGGAAGGCCGCGCCCACAAGCGCGAGATCGACATGCTGCTGGAAGTCACCAAGCAGATCGAGGGCCACACCATTTGCGCGCTCGGCGATGCCGCCGCCTGGCCGATCCAGGGACTGATCGCGCATTTCCGTCATGAGATTGAAGAGCGGATTGATCAATATTCTCACAAGGCCGATCTCGACGATCAGGGGATTCTCGACCCCGCGCATATGGTCGCGGCGGAGTAGGATTGATGTCGCAGTTCGCCACATTCTGGCAGAGATACGGGACGCTGGCGCAGATGGCGCAGGCGACGGTGGCGCTGCTCGGCTTTATGGCGATCCTGTTCCAGATCAACGAAATCCGTTCCAATAATCGCGCCGCCAGCGCGCGGCAGGCGTTTCTGGGCTACACCGATCTTGCTTTCCGGAATCCAAAATTCTCTGCGCCCGACTACGACGCGATCAAAACGGGTAGCCACGATCAGCAAGTTCAATACGAAAGCTTCGTGTCCTACTTTCTCTATGCCTGCGAGGAAGCGTTCGGCGCCTTTTCTGACCGGCGCGAGTGGATGGCTTCCTGCGATTATGACCTGAAGCCGCATCTGCCGTTTCTATGCGAGAAAAACCAGGCCGAGCCGGGCTATCTCGCCACCTACAGCACCGCTACCCAGGACTGGGTGACGGCATCCTTGAAAACCGCCAGCGTTGCGCCGCCGGACTGCAAGCTGGGAAAGACTTGAGACAGCAATGACCAAACTCATTGTCGATGGCAAAGAAATCGATGTACCCGCCGAATACACGCTGTTGCAGGCGTGCGAGGCGGCCGGCGCCGAAATTCCGCGCTTCTGCTACCACGAGCGGCTCTCGATCGCCGGCAATTGCCGGATGTGCCTCGTCGAGGTGAAGGGCGGCCCGAAGCCGGTCGCAAGCTGCGCCTGGGGCGTGCGCGATTGCCGTCCGGGCCCGAAGGGGGAACCACCGGAAATCTCCACCCGCTCGCCGATGGTCAAGAAGGCGCGCGAAGGCGTGATGGAGTTTTTGCTGATCAACCATCCCCTCGATTGCCCGATCTGCGACCAGGGCGGGGAATGCGATCTGCAAGATCAGGCGATGGGTTACGGCGTCGACACCTCGCGCTTTGCCGAGAACAAGCGCGCGGTCGAGGACAAATATCTCGGCGCGCTGGTGAAGACCTCGATGAACCGGTGCATCCAGTGCACGCGTTGCGTTCGTTTCTCGGCTGAAGTGTGCGGCGCGCCGGAAATGGGCGCGACCGGCCGCGGCGAGGACATGGAGATCACGACCTATCTCGAAAGCGCGTTGACGTCCGAATTGCAGGGCAATCTTGTCGATATCTGCCCGGTGGGCGCGCTGACCTCGAAACCTTATGCGTTCGCCGCGCGGCCGTGGGAACTGGGCAAGACCCAATCCGTCGATGTGATGGACGGCGTTGGCTCGGCGATTCGCGTCGATACCCGCGGCCGCGAGGTGATGCGGATCCTGCCGCGCGTCAACGAAGCCGTGAACGAGGAATGGATTTCCGACAAGACCCGCCACATCGTCGATGGCCTGCGCACGCAGCGGCTCGATCGTCCCTACATCCGCGAAAACGGCCAGCTCCGGGCCGCCTCATGGCAACAGGCTTTCCAGGCCATTGCCGCTAGGACTTCGCGGACTGACGGCAAGCGGATCGGCGCGATTGCCGGCGATCTTGCCGCGGTGGAAGAGATGTTCGCGCTGAAGGATCTTCTCGCGAAATTCGGCTCGGCCAATTTGGCCGTGCAAGGGAGCGATGCCTTCGATCCGAAGGCGGGGCGCGCGTCCTATATTTTCAACCCCACGATTGCCGGCATCGATCATGCCGATGCACTTCTGATCGTGGGGTCGAACCCGCGCAAGGAGGCGGCCGTCCTCAACGCGCGCATCCGCAAGCGCTGGCGCACCGGCCAACTCAAGGTTGGCGTGATCGGCGCGCGGCCCGATCTGACCTATGATTATGACTACGTCGGTGCCGGAACGGAGTCGCTCGGCGATCTCGCCGCGGGCAAGCATTCCTTCGCCGAAGTCCTGAAGAACGCGAAGAACCCGATCGTGCTGGTGGGTACCGATGCGTTTGCGCGGCATGACGGCGCCGCGGTGCTGTCGCAGGCTGCGAAGCTCGCGCTGGACGTCGGCGCGGTCAAGGATGGCTGGAACGGCTTTGCGGTGTTGCAGAACACCGCCTCGCGCGTCGGCGCACTCGACATCGGCTTTGCGGCAGGAGCGGGCGGGCTAAACGCGGCACAGATGACCACATTCGGCACGCTGGATGTGCTGTTCCTGCTCGGCGCCGACGAGGTGAAGGTGCCGGACGGTACGTTCGTCGTTTATATCGGAACCCACGGCGATGCGGGCGCACACCGCGCCGACGTCATCCTGCCGGGCTCGGCCTATACCGAGAAGTCCGGCATTTTCGTCAATACCGAGGGCAGGGCGCAGATGGCCAACCGGGCGGGATTCCCGCCTGGAGAGGCCCGCGAAGACTGGGCCATCATTCGCGCGCTGTCGGAAGTTCTGGCTAAGAAGCTGCCTTACGACTCTCTCGCAGCGCTGCGGCAGGCGATCTTCAAGGCGGTGCCGCACCTCATGCGGCTTGATCAGATCGAGGCCGGGAACGCGGCTGACCTCAAGACGCTTGCGGGCCGCGGCGGCCAGCTCGAGAAGGTGCCGTTCAAGGCATCGGTTGAGGATTTTTACCTGACCAATCCGATTGCGCGGGCGTCTGCCGTGATGGCGGAATGCTCGCGTCTTGCCTCCGGGCATATGCTGACGGCAGCGGAGTGAACTGATGGCCGAATTCTGGACCAGTACCCTGTGGCCGCTGATCATCATGGTCGCCGAGAGCCTGCTGCTGCTCGTGGTGCTGTTGATTGCGATCGCCTACATCCTGCTTGCCGACCGCAAGATCTGGGCGGCGGTGCAGATCCGCCGGGGTCCCAACGTGGTGGGGCCGTGGGGCCTGTTTCAGTCCTTCGCCGACCTTCTCAAATTCGTGCTGAAAGAACCGATCATCCCCGCGGGTGCCAACAAAGGCGTGTTCCTGCTCGCGCCGCTGGTCTCCTGCGTGCTGGCGCTGGCAGCTTGGGCCGTGATTCCGACCAGTCTCGGCTGGGTGATCTCCGATATCAATGTCGGCGTTCTCTACATCTTTGCGATTTCCTCGCTGTCGATCTACGGCATCATCATGGCCGGCTGGTCGTCGAACTCGAAATATCCATTCCTCGCCGCGCTCCGCTCGGCGGCGCAGATGGTGAGTTACGAAGTCTCGATCGGATTTGTGATCATCACCGTCCTGCTGTGCGCCGGCACGCTCAACCTGTCGGCCGTGGTCGAGGCGCAAAACACCCGTGGCCTCGCGAGCCTGATCGGCCTGCCGCAGCTCACGATCCTGAACTGGTATGTGTGGCCGCTGTTTCCGATGTTCGTCGTGTTCTACGTCTCGGCGCTGGCGGAAACCAACCGTCCGCCGTTCGATCTGGTCGAGGCCGAGTCCGAACTGGTCGCCGGCTTCATGGTCGAATACGGCTCGACGCCTTATCTCCTGTTCATGCTCGGCGAATATGTCGCGATCACCACGATGTGCGCGATGGCGACGATCCTGTTCCTCGGCGGCTGGTTGCCGCCGGTGAACTTGCCGCCCTTCACCTGGGTGCCGGGGGTGATCTGGTTCGCGCTGAAGCTGTTTTTCATGTTCTTCCTGTTTGCGATGGCCAAGGCCATCGTGCCGCGCTACCGCTACGACCAGTTGATGAGACTCGGCTGGAAGGTGTTCCTGCCGTTGTCGCTCGCCATGGTGGTCATCGTTGCGGGCGTGCTGCAATTGGCGGGAATCGCGCCGAAATGAGGTCGCTATGAGTATCAACATCAACGCTACCGCCCGCTCGCTCCTGCTGTCGGAATTCGTATCGGCGTTTTTTCTCGCCATGCGCTATTTCTTCAAGCCGAAGCCGACGTTGAATTATCCGTTCGAGAAGGGGCCGATCTCGCCGCGGTTCCGCGGTGAGCATGCGCTGCGCCGTTACCCGAACGGCGAAGAGCGTTGCATCGCCTGCAAGCTCTGCGAGGCGATCTGTCCGGCGCAGGCCATCACGATCGAAGCCGGCCCGCGGCGCAACGACGGTACGCGCCGCACGGTGCGCTACGACATCGACATGGTGAAGTGCATCTATTGCGGGCTGTGCCAGGAGGCCTGCCCGGTCGACGCGATTGTCGAGGGGCCGAATTTCGAATTCGCGACCGAAACGCGCGAGGAACTCTACTATGACAAGGCAAAGCTGCTCGCCAATGGCGACCGCTGGGAGCGCGAAATCGCCAACTCGATCGCGCAAGACGCGCCGTACCGGTGAGGTGAGGGGATGAACGTGGCTATGAAACACGCATTCGCCGCAGCCCCGGTCGGCTCTCTCCCCCCTTGTGGGGGAGAGCGGCTTGATATGCGGGGTTTACCCCCCTCCCTAACCCTCCCCCACAAGGGGGGAGGGAACGCAGCAGTGTTCGCGGACGGGAGCTTTTAATGATCCTTCCGGCCCTGTTCTTCTACCTGTTCGCAGGCATCTGCGTGGCCTCCGCCTTCATGGTGGTAGTCTCGCGAAATCCTGTGCATTCGGTGCTGTTCCTGATCCTCGCCTTCGTCAACGCCTCCGGCCTGTTCGTGCTGATGGGGGCTGAATTCCTGGCGATGATCCTGATCGTCGTCTATGTCGGCGCGGTCGCGGTGCTGTTTCTGTTCGTGATCATGATGCTCGACGTCGATTTCGCGGAGCTGCGTGAGGGCTTTATCCAGTATCTGCCCGTCGGCATCGTGATCGGCGGCATCTTCATGTTCGAATTGCTGCTGGTCGCAGGCGGCTGGGTGATCAACGCCAACGTCGCCAAGTCGATCACATCGGCGATTCCCTCCAATGTCAGCAACACCGAAGCCCTGGGCCTCGTGCTCTATACGAAATACATCCACTATTTCCAGATTGCCGGCATGGTGCTTTTGGTCGCGATGATCGGCGCGATCGTGCTGACATTGCGGCACAAGCCGAGCGTCAAGCGGCAGGATATCAACGTGCAGAATGCGCGCACCCCTGAACTCGCCATGGCTGTGCGCAAGGTGGCTTCCGGGCAAGGTTTGCAGGACACGGACGCGGCGGAGTGGGTGCAATGACGGTCGGTCTTGGACACTATCTCGCGGTCGGCGCCATCCTGTTCACGCTCGGGATTCTCGGCATCTTCCTCAACCGCAAGAACATCATCGTCATTCTGATGTCGATCGAGCTGATCCTGCTCGCCGTCAATATCAACCTGGTGGCGTTCTCGACGTTCATCGGCGACATCGTAGGCCAGGTGTTCGCGATTCTGGTGCTGACGGTGGCGGCCGCGGAAGCCGCGATCGGGCTAGCGGTTCTCGTGGTCTACTTCCGCAATCGCGGCTCCATCGCGGTTGAAGACGTCAATCTGATGAAGGGTTAAGGCACATGATCCGGAAAAGTGGAGGCCGGCTTTCCCTCGCGACAAACGCGGAACGCGTTTGCGCGGAGATCATGCGCAAAGGAATGCCCAAATGATCCAGGCAATTGTTTTTCTGCCGCTGATCGGCGCCATCATTGCGGGAGCCATCTCGATCGTTGGTGCGCATGCGCGTAATCCCAGCGGCGACGAGGTCGAACATCACGACGACGCGCACGGCGTCGATGCGCATGCGGCCGAAGCCCATCACGGTCATGGTGACGATCACGGTCACGACGACCATCACGCGGCTGAGCCGCCGGCGGCCGGATCACGCGCAGCCGAGCTGATCACCACGGGCTTCTTGATGGTGGCGGCCGCCTTGTCGTGGTGGACGTTGGGCGAGGTCGGTTTCGGGCATCACGATGTCCGGGTTGACCTGTTCCCATGGATCACGTCGGGCGACCTTCAGGTTTCTTGGGCGTTGCGGGTCGACACGCTGACCGCCGTGATGCTGGTCGTGGTCAACACCGTCTCCTCGCTCGTGCATCTCTATTCGATCGGCTACATGGACGAGGATCCGAACCGGCCGCGGTTCTTCGGTTATCTCTCGCTGTTCACCTTCGCGATGCTGATGCTCGTGACGTCCGACAACCTCGTGCAGTTGTTCTTCGGCTGGGAAGGGGTCGGTCTGGCGAGCTATCTCTTGATCGGTTTCTGGTACCAGAAACCGTCGGCGAATGCGGCAGCGATCAAGGCCTTTGTGGTCAACCGGGTCGGCGATTTCGGCTTTGCGCTTGGCATCTTTGCCGTGTTCATGCTGATCGGCTCGACGGACTTCGAGACCATTTTCGGAGCCGCCCCCGGTCTCGCCGGAAAAACCATCAACTTCTTTGGCTGGCATGCCGATGCGCTGACCTTGACCTGTCTTCTCCTGTTCATGGGCGCGATGGGCAAGTCCGCGCAGTTCTTGCTGCATACCTGGTTGCCCGATGCGATGGAGGGACCGACGCCGGTCTCCGCGCTGATCCATGCCGCGACCATGGTCACCGCGGGCGTATTCATGGTCGCGCGGCTATCGCCGCTGTTCGAATTGGCGCCGACCGCGCAGGCCTTCGTGATGTTCATCGGCGCGACCACGGCGTTCTTCGCCGCGACCATCGGCCTGGTGCAGAACGACATTAAGCGCATTGTCGCTTATTCGACCTGCTCGCAGCTCGGTTACATGTTCGTGGCGATGGGCGCGGGAGCCTACTCCGTCGGCATGTTCCATCTATTCACCCACGCCTTCTTCAAGGCGCTGTTGTTCCTGGGCTCAGGCTCGGTGATCTACGCCATGCATCACGAGCAGGACATCCGCAAGATGGGCGGGTTGTGGAAGAAGATTCCCTACACGTTCGCGGTGATGTGCATCGGCACTCTGGCGTTGACTGGTTTTCCGTTTTTCGCCGGCTACTATTCCAAGGACGCGATCATCGAATCTGCTTATGCCTCGCACAATCCGTTTGCGACCTACGCCTATCTGGCGACGGTTGTGGCGGCTGGCCTGACCTCGTTCTATTCCTGGCGCCTGATCTTCAAGACGTTCTTCGGCGAGCCGCACGATCAGGAGCATTATGAAGCCGCGCATGAAGCGCCGCTTTGGATATTGCTTCCGATCGGCGTTCTGGCGTTCGGGTCGATTGCTGCCGGTTTCCCCTTCAAGGAGCTGTTCACGGGCCCGCATGGTGTCGAGGAATTTTTCCGTGACTCGCTGAATATGAACCCACATATCCTCGAAGACATGGAGCATATGCCACCTCTGTTGGGGTATTTGCCGACGGCGATGATGCTGATCGGTCTGGTGGTCTCCTATATCTTCTATATCAGGCGGCCGTATCTGCCAGTCGACCTCGCCGCGCAGCAGCCGCTGCTCTACCAGTTCCTGCTCAACAAGTGGTATTTCGACGAGCTCTACGACCTGATCTTCGTTCGTCCGACGAAGTGGATCGGCCGTTTCCTCTGGAAGGTCGGCGACGGCAAGATCATCGACGGTTTGGGTCCGGATGGCGTGTCGGCGCGGGTGCTCGACATCACCCGGAATGCCGTCAAGCTTCAGACCGGCTATCTCTATCACTACGCCTTCGCCATGCTGATCGGGGTGGCCGGCTTCATCACTTGGTTCATGTTTGGCGTGGGAGGCTAGCTGATGACGACCTGGCCCATTCTTTCGGTCGTTACCTTCCTGCCCACGATCGGCGCGCTCCTGATTTATCTGCTCAGGGGTGACGACGAGGCGGCCCAGCGCAATGCGCGATGGATCGCGCTGTGGACCACGCTGGTGACGTTTGCGGTATCGCTGATCCTCGTCTGGCGCTTCGACCCGGCGCAAGCCGATTTCCAGTTTGTCGAAAAAGCGCCGTGGCTTGCCAACGCCATCACCTACCACATGGGCGTGGATGGCATTTCGCTGCCGTTCGTGATCCTGACCACCGCCCTGATGCCGTTCTGCATCCTGGCGAGCTGGAAATCGGTCAAGATGCGCCTTCGCGAATACATGATGGCGTTTCTGATCCTGGAAACGCTGATGGTCGGCACCTTCTCGGCGCTCGACCTCGTGTTGTTCTACCTGTTCTTTGAAGGCGGCCTGATCCCGATGTTCCTGATCATCGGCGTGTGGGGCGGGCCGCGCCGGGTCTATGCCTCCTTCAAGTTCTTCCTCTACACCTTCCTCGGTTCCGTCTTGATGCTGCTCGCAATCATGGCGCTGTACTGGAATGCCGGCACCACCGACATCCCGACCCTGATGCACACGGCGGTGCCGCGTTCGCTGCAAATGTGGGCGTGGTTCGCCTTCTTTGCATCCTTTGCGGTGAAGATGCCGATGTGGCCGGTTCACACCTGGTTGCCGGATGCACACGTCGAAGCACCCACCGCGGGCTCGGTGATCCTCGCTGCCATTCTCCTGAAGATGGGCGGCTACGGATTCCTCCGCTTTTCGCTGCCGATGTTCCCGCTGGCCTCGCATGAATTCGCGCCGCTGATTTTCTCGCTGTCGGTGATCGCGATCATCTACACCTCGCTGGTCGCCTTGATGCAGGAAGACATCAAGAAGCTGATCGCCTATTCCTCGGTGGCCCATATGGGCTTTGTCACCATGGGAATCTTCGCCGGCACGACCCAAGGCGTGGCCGGCGGCGTCTTCCAGATGATCTCGCACGGCATCGTATCCGGCGCGCTGTTCCTCTGCGTCGGTGTCGTCTACGACCGCATGCATACCCGTGAAATCGCCGCCTATGGCGGGCTGGTGAATCGAATGCCGCTTTACGCTTTGGTGTTCATGGTCTTCACCATGGCCAATGTCGGTTTGCCCGGCACGTCCGGTTTCGTCGGTGAGTTCATGACTTTGATCGGCACCTTCAAGGTTTCGATCCCGACCGCTACTTTCGCGACAACCGGGGTGATCCTGTCGGCCGCCTACGCGCTGTGGCTCTATCGCAAGGTGGTCTTCGGGGCGCTGGTCAAGCCGTCGCTTGCCAGCATCAAGGATCTCACATTCCGCGAGAGCCTGACGCTGGTGCCGCTGGTCGTCCTCACCATCCTGTTCGGGTTCTATCCGAAGCCGGTGCTCGATATGTCGGCGACGTCGGTGCAGCAACTCGTCAACAACTACAATACCGCAGTGACGGCCGTGAAGGCCGCGTCGCTCGCACATTAAGACTGGACAACGTGCCATGAGCTTTGAGAGCGCAGGTTATCAATTGCTGCCCGTACTGCCGGAGCTCGTTCTGGCGGTGGGCGCCATGGCGCTATTGATGGTCGGAGCCTTCCAGGGTGTGCGCGCCACCAGTCTGATTATCGTCCTCGCGCTGGTCCTTCTCGTGGTCGTCGGCGTGCTGGAGCTGACGTTGCCGGCCGGCAAGTTGACCACCTTCAACGGTAGCTTCATCGTCGACGACTTCGCCCGTTTCCTGAAGATTCTCTCGCTGATCGGCTCGGGCGTGACGCTTGTTCTTTCGACGGAGTTTCTGGCCGAGCCGTCCCGGCGCATCTTCGAATACGCCATCCTGGTCCTGCTTTCGACGCTCGGCATGATGGTGCTGATTTCGGCGGGCGATCTGATCGTGCTCTATCTCGGGCTTGAGCTGATGAGCCTTGCGCTCTACGTGGTCGCTGCCTCTAACCGCGACGATGCGAAATCGACCGAAGCGGGCCTGAAGTATTTTGTCCTGGGCGCGCTTTCCTCGGGCATGCTGCTCTATGGCGCCTCCCTGATCTATGGTTTTACCGGCACGGTTGCCTTTACCGGCATCGCGGCTGCGGCCAAGACCGGCAGCATCGGCATCGTGTTTGGCATCGTGTTCCTGCTTGCGGGGCTTTGCTTCAAGGTTTCGGCGGTGCCGTTCCATATGTGGACGCCCGACGTCTATGAGGGTGCGCCGACGCCGGTGACGGCGTTCTTTGCTTCCGCCCCGAAGGTCGCGGCAATGGCGGTTTTCACCCGCGTGGCGCTGACAGCATTCCCTGGCATCGTACCGCAATGGCAGCAGATCGTGGTGTTCGTTTCGATCGCTTCGATGGCGCTCGGGTCTTTCGCGGCGATCGGCCAGACAAACATCAAACGCCTGATGGCCTATTCCTCGATCGGTCACATGGGTTTCGCGCTCGTTGGCCTTGCCTCCGGCACGGCTGAAGGCGCCCAGGGCGTGCTGGTCTATGTCGCGATCTATGTGGCGATGACCTTGGGAACCTTCTCTGTCATCCTGGCGATGAAGCGTAACGGTCAGCACGTCGAGAAAATCAGCGATTTTGCGGGCCTTTCCCGCACCAATCCGCTGCTCGCCTTCTTCTTTGCCATGTTTCTGTTTTCGCTGGCGGGTGTTCCGCCGCTCGCGGGTTTCTTCGGCAAGTTCTATGTGTTCGTCGCAGCGATCAGGGCCGGTCTCTTCACGCTGTCGGTGATCGGCGTGCTGACCAGCGTGATCGGCGCCTATTATTATCTCTCCATTGTCAAGGTGATGTATTTCGACGAGCCGCTGACCCAGCTCGATCCGGTGCGCGTGGAGTTGCGCGCGGTGCTGGCGGTTGCGGGCCTCTTCAATATCTTTTTCTTCGTTTATCCCGGACCGCTGGTGAGCATGGCTTCAGCCGCGGCGAAATCCCTGTTCTAGGGCATGATCCCAAAAAGTGGATTCCGGTTTTTGGATAAGATCATGCCCCTAAAAAACCTCGACACCCAGCCGGCTTTGGCTAAGCCGGATCAGCCCTGAGATGGCATTCACGCTCGGTCCGCATGCCATATCGGCCGGCTACCGGCTCGTAAGCTTCGACCAAATAGGTTCGACCAATTCGGAAGCGATGTCGCAGGCCCGCGCGGGCGAACGCGGGCCGATGTGGTTTGTCACGATGGAGCAGACCGCCGGCCGTGGACGCCGGCAGCGGCCTTGGATCGCGCCTCGGGGCAACCTCGCCGCCAGCGTGCTCGAAACCCTCGATGTTGCGCCCGCCACCGCGGCAACGCTCGGCTTTGCTGCTGGACTGGCGCTGGACGCGGCGCTTCGGGCCGAGGCCGGCTTGGCACGAATCGGATTTTCGCTGAAATGGCCCAACGACGTGCTGGCCGGGCAGGCCAAGCTTTCCGGCATCTTGCTGGAGGCAGAGGCGGTGCCAGGCGGAGGGCTTGCCGTCGCGGTCGGCATGGGTACCAACGTCGTCGCCGCGCCAGAGGGCACGCCAACGCCCGCCACGTCGCTTGTGGCGCTCGGCGTCGAAACCACGGCCAAGAAGCTGTTTGCAGCCCTCTCGGATAGCTGGGCCGAATGCCGCGGCATCTGGGATAAGGGCAGAGGGTTCGGCGAAATCCGGCGACGCTGGCTGGCGCTCGCGGCAGGACTCGGACAGCCTGTTACGGTTCATACCGGCAATGCCACGGTTTCCGGCATCTTCGATACCATCGATGACACGGGCTGCATGATTGTAAGAACTTCCAGCGGCGACACAGTCCCGATTTCGGCTGGCGACGTGCATTTCGGTCTGGCGGCTTCTGTGGGGGCCGCTTGATGGCACAGGATGACGAATTCACGTTTGCCCCGCTGGGGGGCGTCGGCGAGATCGGCATGAACCTGTCGATCTATAGTTTCGGCAGTCGCCGGCAGCGCGCGTGGCTTGCGGTCGATCTCGGCGTCTCCTTCGGCGACGAAGAGCACCTTCCCGGCATCGACACCATCATGCCCGACGTTTCCTTTCTCGTGCAGGAGCGGAAGAACCTGGTCGGGCTCGTGCTGACGCACGCCCACGAAGATCATTTCGGCGCCATCATCGATCTCTGGCCCAGGCTGAAATGCCCGATCTATGCGACAAAATTCAGCGCGGCGTTGTTCGAGGCCAAATGCGCGGCCGAGCGCAATCCGCCGAAGATCCCGGTTACCGTCGTGCCCTCGGGTGGGCGGATCGAGCTCGGGCCCTTTGGTGTCGAGTTCATTCCGGTGGCGCACTCGATTCCTGAATCGCACGCGCTTGCCATTCACACGCCGGCGGGAACTGCCCTGCACACCGGCGACTGGAAGCTCGATCCGACGCCGGTCGTCGGCCCTCCAACCGATGAGCGCCGGTTGCGCGAACTCGGAGACGCCGGCGTGCTGGCGCTGATCGGCGATTCCACCAACGCCGTGCGGGACGGCCGTTCGCCGTCTGAGACCGAAGTCGCAAAGACCATCATCGAACTGGTGAAGGCTGCCAAAGGCCGGGTCGCCGTGACGACGTTTGCCTCCAACGTCGCACGCCTGCGCGCGGTTGCCGATGCGGCGCGGCTGTCGGGGCGCGAGGTCGTGGTGGTCGGACGTGCGATGGAGCGTGTCGTTCAGGTCGCGCGAGAAACCGGCTATCTCGATGGCGTGCAGAATTTCCGTAGCGCCGAGCTCTACGGGCATTTTCCTCCCGACAAGGTGCTGGCCCTGTGTACGGGAAGCCAGGGCGAGCCGCGCGCGGCGCTAGCCCGTATCGCCAATGACGATCATCCGCAGGTGACCCTCAACAAGGGCGATTGCGTGATCTTTTCCTCGCGCACGATTCCCGGCAACGAGAAGGCGGTAGGAGCCATCATCAATGGCCTGATCGGGCAGGGGATCGAGGTCATTACCGATCGGACCCATCTGGTTCATGTATCCGGCCACCCGCGTCGCGACGAATTGCGCGACATGATCGGCTGGGTGCGTCCGCAACTGTTGATTCCCGTTCACGGCGAAGCCTTGCATCTGTTCGAGCATGCCAAGCTGGCGCGAGCGGTCGGCGTTCCCAAGGTTTTGACCTGCCGCAACGGCGATCTGGTCAAAATGGGGCCGGGCGAACCCGGCATCGTTGAGGAGCTTCCGTCGGGCCGGCTCTACAAGGATGGCAACATTCTGGAGGATTCCAAGTCGCGCGCCGTGGTCGAGCGGCGGCGGATGGGGTTTGCCGGCTGCGCCTTTGTGGCGCTGGCCGTGGACGAGAAGGGCGAACTTGCTGACGATCCCGAGATCGAACTGATCGGAATTCCTGAAAAGAACATGGCCGGAGAGGTCATCGACGAAATCGTGTTTGATGCCGTGGTCTCGACCGTGGAGGGATTGCCGCGTGCGCGGCGGCGGGACCCGGACGCGCTGGCCGAATCGGTGCGCCGCACCGTGCGTGCCTCTGTGAATGAGCACTGGGGCAAGAAGCCGTTGTGCTTTGTTCACGTGCTCACGGTCTGACCACCGGGTTTCGCCTTAACCGCCAAATCGAAAGAAACGGGCCGGTTTTGCGAAGCCGGTATCCCAAGCTATAACAAGGCGGGAGAAGAGGATGCTGGGTCGGCTCAATCACGTGGCAATTGCCGTCAAGGATGCCGAAAAGGCGGCCAAGATCTATGGCACCGCGTTCGGCGCCCAGGTGTCAGCGGCAGTGCCGCTGCCGGAACATGGCGTCATCACCGTTTTTGTCACCTTACCCAACACCAAGATCGAATTCATTCAACCGTTAGGCGAGGCGTCCCCGATCGCCAAATTCCTGGAACGCAACGCCGACGGCGGCATTCACCACATCTGCTACGAGGTGCCTGATATCATCGCCGCGCGCGACCGGCTGGTGAAGGAAGGCGCGCGGGTACTGGGTGATGGCATTCCCAAGATCGGTGCGCACGGCAAGCCCGTGCTTTTCCTGCATCCGAAGGATTTTTCCGGCGCGCTTGTCGAAATCGAACAGGCCTGAGTTATGGTGTACCTCATCTCGACCGGGTTTGCGATCTACTTCGTCCTGTGGTGGATCGTGCTGTTTTTGACGCTGCCGTTCGGCGTGCGAAGCCAGCATGAAGACGGCAGCGGTAGCCCCGGCACCGATCCGGGCGCGCCGGTCGCAACCCGCATGGGCCGCAAGCTGATCTGGACGACGCTGCTCTCGGCTGTGGTTTATGCCGCCGGCATGGCCGCTTACTATGAGGGTTTTTTGAATATCGAGCGATTGTCGAAAATGATGGGCATGCCGTTCTAAAGCGTTTTCGAGCGAAGCATGCCCTCGGACTTGATCCGCGGGTGGGAACCGGTTCGGATAGCAATCAATTTGCGGTTGCGTAGACTTATCTGCGGTAGAAAACGCGTCAAAACAAAAGTCGGAGCCCGGTTCTGATTCAATCAGAACCGAGTAGGCTCTGAACGTTCAGCGCGGGCGCACTTTCGTATTGGGGGAAAAGATGTGGTTTCAGCGGATCATTGCCGGGCTTCTGGTGCTCACCATCGCCGGTCTCGCGGTCGCTTTGTATTTGAATTTCAGAACCAACACCCAGCTTCAGACGCTGAAAAGCTTCGTCGAAGGCTATGTTTTCGCCGATGCGGTCGCAGCTTGCGAAAGAACATCAAGCACCACGCCCTTCAAATGGAACGGCGGGACCAACACCAGGGTGGTTGGCCTGAACTCGGTGAAAACAGACAAATACAACATTGTGTCGAACTACACGCTGCTCGCGGATGGCGTTTATTGCGACTTCGATCCGATCAAGAAGAAGGCCGATATCGGATCGAATTTTCTCGAGCGTGAGTGATGGGTGTTCGGGAATCGTGGAAAATAAAAAAGGAGCAGGGTTTTGAAAACCCTGCTCCAAAAATTGTGTCGACCCTATTTTCCCGTATCCGTTGATGGATCTTGATTGACGGGGTGACGCTGCTTTTGCGCGTCAGGGCTCCTCCCGAGACTTGGACCACCAGACGACCTCTCGATCAATCTGAGGTTGGAAGTCGTAGACTAAAATTTGAGGCGTGTCATCCGTTTCGGTAACGATTGTTCAAATTTACAGCATCTTGTGAAATGAATGGAATTTCGGCATTTGAAACCCAAATGGAGGTATTTTAGTAGTCTATCGGTTGCTGGCGCTCCTGGAACGGTCACCGTCGGCCGTGTCCCAATTAGGGGATCGCGATGGTAAGTCCCGCCGCCACACCGACCGCTTGTTCATGGCCCCTGCTGAACGAGTAGCTATAGGTGGGCTCGACGAACCAACCGAACTTGCGGTCTTTCGTTGGCCAAATCATCCACTCGAGGGCGATCTCGCTTGCAATCTGCGTCCCACCACCCGCAGTCGCGTAACTCAACTGCGGACCTGCCCCGACCATGAACTCGACATGCTCGTTGATCGTGAACGGCTTCTTGAAGAGAAGATCAGCTTGCCATTCAGTCTGGCCCGGCCGGAACAACGGTGAGATACCCGTTTCGATTTCCAGCCAGTCCTTGATGACCGGAAACTCAACCGAAGCCGAAGGCCCCGCGCTGTAGGCGCCCTCCTGGATACTTCGCTCCGTCGCGGCACCTAATTCAATCACCGCGAACGGTTCTTTTTCCTCTGCCCGCAGTTGCGCGGTGAGGCAAAGGGCAACCGCGGCCACAACGACAACATAAAATCTCGCGCCATGGATCATGGGCAAATTTATCGCCGGTACATTGCCGTAGGGCAACTTGAAAGATTGGCATTTCGCGAGCCGCCTTAGTTGGCAGCCTCTTTCATTCATCCTGCGCGCGCGGGGAACGATCAGCGAAATGGAAAGCGCAAAAAGTCAGGCAAGCCCGGAATAACCGGAAGACGCGAGCGTTGATCTTCGTGAGCTTCGCGTGGCGCCTGACGCTGGCTATCTCGACTTGCGGTTCATTTGGTGGTTAAAGGGGCCGAATGGGTTTTGCGGATGCGGCGGCTTAAAAGATACTTTCCGATCTTCATGATCGCGCTGATGGTGCAGATTCTTGCACCCATTGGTGCGGGCTGGGCCTTCGCCGCCGCCGTTTCCGACCCGCTTGCTGCGGCTGAAATCTGCCAGAGTGGCCTTCCTTCCAATGGAAGCGATCAGGGTGGGCAGCATCAGGGCCATGATGCGAACTGCGTGCTGTGCTGTGGTTTCAGCGCAAACGCCACGCCCGGCAGCACACCGGAACCAGCCAGTCTTGCCGCGCCGTATCGCCCCGCCAGCGTCGTTGTCTGGCGGGATCTTGCTCCGCAGCTAGCGGATTCCAGCACCGGCTCCAACGCTCAAGCGCGCGCGCCACCGTTCTTCTCCTGATCGTCGAACATTCGAGCCATCGATGCGGCCACGGCCGTACCGATGAGTGCAGTTCAACAGGCCGGCGACATGCCGGTGTCAGGATTAATCCATGTTTCGCTATCGTGCACAGGGTTGCGCGAGCACATTTGCGTTTTGCAGCGCGCTCTCAGCAATTTCTTCAGTTGCAAACGCTCAGGCCGCAGGCCAGACGCTGCCGCCGGTTACGGTTGAGGCGCCAAAGCAGCGCCAGGCGGTCCAGCCGGCGAACCCGGCGCCGGCCCGGCGAACGACCGTGGCGTCACGGCGCAAGAAGCCGGTTGCGACGGCGGCCAAGCCGGCGGTCAGCCAAAACGACGGTCGCGTCGCGAACGAAGCGCTGGGCACGCCGCCCATCAAGCAAAGATTTCAGCTTCCGCAGGAAACCTTCAGCATCACCTCCAACCAGATTGATGAGACCATCAATCTCAAGGATCCAGAAGATGCGGTGAAGTATTTGCCCAGCCTTTTTGTCCGAAAGCGCAACGACGGCGACAATCAGGCGGTGCTTGCGACCCGGACCTGGGGACTCAGTTCGAGCGCACGCACGCTGATCTATTACGATGACCTCCTCGTTTCCGCGCTGATCGGCAACAACAACTCCGGTGCCTCGCCGCACTGGAACCTGATTTCGCCTGAAGCGATCCAGCGGATGGACTTCCTCAACGGGCCGTATTCCGCGGCCTATCCCGGCAACTCCATCGGGGGCGTGCTTCTGATCACCTCGAAGATGCCGGATAAGCCGTTTGCGGTCGCCAAGGAAACCGTGTCGGTGATGCCGTGGGATCAATACGGCACCAAGGACACCTATGTGACCAGCCAGACCAGCGCAGCCGCCGGCGATCGCCAGGGACCGGTATCATTTTTTGTTAGCGCCAATTATCTGGACAGCTACCAGCAGCCACTGACCTACACCACCAACGGATCGGCCCCCACGGGGACGATTGGAACCATTTCGGCGGTCAACAAGCTGAATCAGCCCGCCGACGTCGTCGGCACCGGCACGCTGGCTCATTCGGAACAGACCTCCGGCAACTTCAGGGTGGCTTATGATCTGACGCCATTCGTGCAGGCCACCTATTCGTTCGGAATCTGGAATAACATCCAGACATCGAACCCGCAGACCTATCTGACGACGGCGGCAGGCGCGCCGACCTTCGGCGGGGTCTCGGGCTTCGCCAGCAATAAATACACTTGGGATCAGACGCACATGAGCAACGCGGTGTCGCTAAAGAGCGATACCAAGGGCATTTACGATTTCGATCTATCGGCATCGAGCTATAATTATCTGCAAGACATCATGCTCAATCCGTTCACCGTTGCTTCGTCTGGCGTCGGCTTCTCCGAGAACGGTAAGATCACCCGCAACGACGGCACCAATTGGCAGAACGTCGACGCCAAGGGTATCTGGCGTCCGTTCGGCTATGATGGTCCCCAGGAAATCAGTTTCGGCATTCACGGCGACCGCTATCAACTGGAAAATCCGGTTTTTGCTTCCGCGAACACGTTTGAGACGTCATCGACGGGCACGGGGCAGGTCTATTCGGATAGCGTTGGCGAGACCCAAACCGGCGCGATCTGGCTACAGGACGCCTGGAAAATCGAGCCCAACCTCAAGCTCACATTGGGCGGCCGGCTCGAGACATGGGAGGCGGTCAATGGCCTCAACGTCAACACGACGACAAGCGCCGCAGGAGCTATCACTTCCACCGCGGTGATAAATCAACCTGGATTGAATTCGACGAATTTTTCGCCGAAGGCATCGTTGTCTTACGATCCGAACAAGGAATGGAATATCACCGCCAACTTCGGAGAAGCGTATCGCTATCCCACGGTCACCGAACTTTATCAGAACATCACGGTCGGGGGTGTTGCGACGTTCGCCAACCCGAACCTGACGCCTGAGCAGGACATCAACGGCGAGCTCAACATTGAACGTCATTGGAATGACGGTCGTGTCCGGTTGACGCTGTTCGAGGAGCGGGTGAATAACGCGATCATCTCGCAAACCACCGACGTCACCAATCCTGTTACTGGCGCCCAGACTCCTACCACGACGATCGGCAACGTACAGGCGATCCGGCTACAGGGCTTCGAATTGTCGGGAGAGAAAAACGACGTCGTCGTTACCGGATTGAAGCTGTTCGGCAGCGTTACTTATGTCGACTCGCGGATTCTGAGCGATCCGACCTTTGTCAGTACGGTCGGTGGAACGACAGCGGACGGCAAGCGGGTGCCCAACGTGCCGGACTGGCGGTCCACTTTCGGCATTACCTACCGGCCGAACGACAATTGGACCTACACGGTAGCAGCGCGTTATAGCGGCAAGCAGTACTCGACACTCGACAACACCGATACCATCTCCCACGTGTTCGGGGCGTTCGATAATTACTTCGTCGTCGACATGAAGATCCATTACAAGGCGACGGAGAATTTCGCGTTCGATTTCGGGGTCGATAACGTCTTCAACGAGCAGTATTTCCTGTTCCATCCGTTCCCGGGCAGGACTTTCGTCCTGGCGGGGAAATACACATTCTAGGCCAGCGGCAATCCGGACCAGCCAAGGAGATTCTCATGAGAAGAATGATCGCAGCAGCTTTATTCGTGACGTTCATGGCGTGCCTTGTTGGCTCATCGGCGCGCGCCGAGGAGGTCAAGGCCGGCGATCTCGTCATCACGCAGGCCTGGAGCCGCGCGACGCCGGGCGGCGCCAAGATCGGTAGCGGCTACCTCACGATCGAGAACAAGGGAACGTCCGCCGACAAACTGATCGGCGTCAATGGCGACGTCGCCGGCAAGATCGAGTTGCACCAGATGTCGATGAACAACGGCGTCATGAAAATGCGTCCCGTCGATGGCGGTCTCACCATCGATCCCGGCCAGACTGTCAAACTCGCGCCGAACGGCTATCACCTGATGATCATGGATTTGAAAAGCCCGTTGAAACAGGGCGACAAGGTACCTGTCACGCTTTCCTTCGAGAAGGCAGGCAAGGTCGCTGTCACGCTTGATGTGCAGGGCATCGGCGCCCAAGGGCCGGGTGGTGAGGACAGCATGAAAATGTCTCCAGGCATGAAGATGTGAGGCGGCGATGACAGCGAAATCATTAGGCCTGATGGCGGCCGCGTTGCTGATCGCAACGCCGGCCTATGCCCATGTCACCCTGGAAGGCCGTCAGGCCACGATCGGGACGTGGTACAAGGCGGTGTTTGTGGTGCCGCACGGTTGCGCCGGTTCGGCCACGACCAGGGTCCGCGTTCAAATTCCTGACGGCGTGATTGATGTGAAGCCGATGCCGAAGACCGGCTGGAATATCGAGGTCATCAAGGGAAAATATGCCGTGCCATATGACTTCCATGGCGCCAAAATTTCCGAAGGCGCAAAGGAGGTGGTCTGGAGCGGCGGCAAGTTACCCGACGATTATTACGATGAATTCGTCATCAGTACGTACCTCGCGCCAGCTCTCAAGCCCGACACGGTGCTGTATTTTCCGACGGTGCAGGAATGCGAGCAGGGGGTCAGTCGCTGGATCGATATTCCCGCTGAAGGCGACGCGGAACACACGCATGGCAGCAAGTCGCCGGCGCCCGGCGTCAAGCTGATTGCGAAGCCTTGATCGGCCTGCTGCGCCTCATCGCGGGCCTTGCAACCCTGTTGTCGGTTCTTGGCTTCGCCACCGGCGCCTTCGCACACGCGTCCCTGATTTCGACCGAGCCCGGCGACGGCAGCATGATGTCGCAGGCTCCGAAGACGGTACGCTTGCGATTCAACGAACCCGTCACGCCGGCCTCGATCAAGCTGATCGACGGCGCGGGCAAGGCGCGTGAGGATGTGTCGGTCAGTGCGCAAGATAACGTCGTTGAAATCAGCCTGCCGGACAATCTCCACGGCACCCAGCTCGTCAGCTATCGTGTGGTCTCGGCCGACGGGCATCCGGTCGGAGGATCTCTGGTTTTTTCGGTCGGTATGCCCGTCAGCGAGATCACGCCGCCGTCAGATCGAGCGCCCGTGCTTGACGTTTTGATCTGGTTGGCACGGATCGGCGTTTACATCGGGCTGTTCGTGGGCGTCGGCGGCGTATTTTTTGCGGTCTGGATTGCGCGCGCAAAATCGGCCCCACGCGTGATCGCGCCAGCCCTGGCGATTGGCTTTGCGAGTGCTGTTTCGGCTTGCGGACTTCAGGGCCTTGATTTGTTGGGGCTCGCGCCGGCGGATATCCTGACGTCCGCGCCATGGAAGGCCGCCGCAGCCACGAGCTTGCTGCCGTCCTTACTCGTCGCGGTCGCAGCGATGGCCTTGGCGATGATGGGGCTGCGGGACATTTCGGGCGGGTCAGCGCGCGCGCTGTCGGCCACGGCGATCCTTGGCGTTGGCGCGACGCTGGCGGCGAGCGGCCACGCCAGCACTGCGTCGCCGCAATGGCTAACTCGGCCGGTGGTCTTCCTCCATGGCATCGCGGTTGCCTTCTGGATCGGTGCGCTGGCGCCTCTGGCTGCGATGACGCGGCGCCCGGCCGCCCCTCTGCTTGCCATCCTGAACCGGTTTTCGAAGGCCGCGATGCCGGTCGTGGCGGCGCTGGCGGTGACGGGGCTGGTGCTGGCTGTCGTGCAACTGGAGAGCGTTCGTCCGCTGATCGAGACCAGTTACGGGTTGATCCTGCTGACCAAGCTCGTGCTGGTCGCGGTCCTGCTTTGCCTTGCGACGCTGAACCGCTTCCGCCTGACGCCGCAACTCGCCTTCAATCCCCTTGATACGAAGGTTCTCACCCGATCGATCCTTATGGAGTGTGTGGTGGCGGTCGGAATTCTCGGCGTGGTTGCCGGATGGCGCTTTACGCCGCCTCCGCGCGCGCTGGCGACGGCCGCCGTCAAACCGCTGGCGATTCACATCCACACGGATTCCGCCATGTTTCAGGTTTTGATTTCTCCCGGCACGGTCGGCAAGGACAGCTTCGTCCTGCAACTGATGGAAGGCGACGCGAGTCCCCTTGTCGCAAAGGAAGCGACGTTGATCCTGAGTCTGCCGAAGCGCGGGATCGAACCCCTGCAACGCGTCGCCACGCTCGGCGCCGACGGCTACTGGCACGTGGCGGACGCCCCCATCCCCTATCCGGGCCGGTGGCACATGCGCATCGAGGCCCTGGTCACCGACTTCCGGAAAGTGACGCTGGAGGACGATTTTGACGTGGCATCGCCATAGATGATTGCAATTCTTTTGCTTTCTCAGGCCGAGGCGGGGCTACCACCGAATTCTTCGAGCCAGAATTTGGCAAAATCGCTGACAGTCAGAGTGCTTAGCCGGTTTTTCTAACGCTTTCTCTTGTGTTTTTGCGCCCGATCCGGTTTCACTGCCGGGTCTTTTGAACTCTGATCGATTCTGTTGGTGTCCCCATGCGATTGTCGCGTTTCTTTCTTCCCATCCTCAAGGAGAATCCGAAAGAGGCGGAGATCGTGTCGCATCGCTTGATGCTGCGCGCCGGCATGATCCGGCAGGAAGCGGCCGGCATCTATGCGTGGTTGCCGTTGGGCTTGCGGGTGTTGAAAAAGATCGAGCAGATCGTGCGCGAGGAGCAGAACCGCGCCGGCGCGCTGGAACTCCTGATGCCGACGCTGCAACTCGCCGATCTATGGCGAGAGAGCGGCCGCTACGACGCCTACGGCCCCGAAATGCTGCGCATCGCCGACCGGCACAAGCGCGAGCTGCTTTATGGGCCGACCAACGAGGAAATGATCACCGAGATCTTCCGCGCCTATATCAAGTCCTACAGAAACCTGCCGCTCAACCTCTATCACATTCAGTGGAAGTTCCGTGACGAGCAGCGGCCGCGTTTCGGCGTGATGCGCGGGCGCGAGTTCCTGATGAAGGATGCCTATTCGTTCGATCTCGATGAGGCCGGCGCGCGGCGCGCCTACAACAGAATGTTCGTTGCCTATTTGCGGACCTTCGCGCGCATGGGATTGAAGGCGATCCCGATGCGCGCCGAGACCGGCCCGATCGGCGGTGATCTCAGCCACGAATTCATTGTGCTGGCGGAGACCGGGGAGTCCGGCGTCTATTGCGACCGCGACGTGCTCGATCTTCCGGTGCCCGGCGAGAACGTCGATTACGACGGCGATCTGACCCCGATCATCCAGCAATGGACGTCGGTCTATGCGGCGACCGAGGACGTCCATGACGCTGCGCGTTTTGAGCGTGAGGTGCCCGCGGAGAACCGAGTGCATACACGGGGCATCGAGGTCGGCCAGATCTTCTATTTCGGCACCAAGTATTCCGAGCCGATGAAGGCGCTGGTGGCGGGGCCCGACGGCGCCGAAGTGGCCATTCACGGCGGCTCCTACGGTGTCGGCGTCTCGCGGCTGTTGGGGGCGATCATCGAGGCTTGCCATGACGAAGCCGGCATCAAATGGCCCGAAGCCGTTGCGCCGTTCAAGGCAGTGATCCTGAACTTGAAGCAGGGTTCGGAAGATACGGATGGTGCTTGCGAACAGCTTTACCGTGAGTTGACCGCCAAAGGCGTCGAAGTGCTCTACGACGATACCGACCAGCGCGCGGGTGCGAAATTCGCGGCGGCCGATTTGATCGGCATTCCCTGGCAGATATTGGTCGGTCCGAAGGGGCTTGCCGAAGGCAAGTTCGAACTCAAGCGCCGCAGTGACGGCTCGCGCGAGAACTTGAGCGCGGCGGAAGTGTTGGCGCGGCTCGTCTAGTGCGGCGAATTTGAAGTTCCTATCAGTGTTTGCGGCAAGTTCGTCTTGGGAATTTCAAATTCAAAGCCGCACTAGAATCAATAAATTGCTAGAGCTCCTTGAATTCCGAAGTTCGCATCAGAGGTTGCTGCGATATCATGCGAACTTCGGAATCGGAGCTCTAGTGTGGCGACTCTGACGTTAGTTGAGTTTATCCACCGCAGGCGTGGCGGGAATATCGGCCGCTGCGGCTACAATTAGCCCGAATCGTGTGAAAATCGGACATGGACCAAGCCATGAGCGAGCCCATTCAAACCCGACCTTTTGCGCCCTTCGAGTGGCTGCTGTCTGGACGCTATCTGCGGGCGCGCCGCAAGGAAGGATTCATCTCGGTCATCGCCGGATTCTCGTTCCTCGGCATCATGCTTGGCGTGGCGACGCTGATCATCGTGATGGCCGTGATGAACGGCTTTCGCAAGGAACTGCTGGACAAGATTCTCGGCCTCAATGGTCATCTTCTGGTGCAGCCACTGGAATCGCCGTTGACCGACTGGAAGGACGTCGCCGATCGCATCAATCAGGTTCAGGGCATCCGGCTTGCCGCACCCGTGGTGGATGGGCAGGGGCTGGCATCCTCGCCATACAATGCGTCGGGTGTCTTCATCCGTGGTATCCGCGCCGACGACCTCAACAACCTCACCTCGATTGCCAGGAACATCAAGCAAGGCTCGCTGGAGGGTTTCGACGAAGGGCAGGGCGTGGCAATAGGCCGCCGGCTGGCCGATACGTTGTCGCTGCATGCCGGCGACATGATCACGCTGATTTCGCCGAAGGGAGCCGTGACGCCGTTCGGCACGACGCCGCGGATCAAGCCTTACAGGATCACGGCCGTGTTCGAGATCGGCATGTCTGAATATGATGCGAGCTTCGTGTTCATGCCGCTGACGGAAGCGCAGGCCTATTTCAACCGCAACAACGACGTCTCCGCGATCGAGGTATTCACCACGAACCCCGACCGGATCGAAGCCTTTCGCAAGAGCGTGACGGAAGCGGCGGGACGGCCGGTGTTCCTGGTCGACTGGCGGCAGCGCAATTCGACCTTCTTCAACGCGCTTCAGGTCGAGCGCAACGTGATGTTTTTGATCCTGACCATGATCGTGCTGGTTGCAGCCCTTAACATCATTTCAGGCCTGATCATGCTGGTGAAGGACAAGGGCAGCGATATCGCGATCCTGCGCACCATGGGCGCCTCGCAGGGCTCGATCATGCGCATCTTCCTCATCACCGGCGCGTCGATCGGCGTGGTCGGCACGTTCACCGGATTCTTCGTCGGGATGCTGATCTGCCTGAATATCGAATCGATCCGGCAGTTCCTGTCCTGGCTCACCAACACCGAACTGTTTTCACCTGAGCTTTATTTTCTTTCCAAATTGCCGGCCGAAGTCGATTTCGGCGAAACCA
>Ga0116129_1000190_pt1 | contig 44284 bp, 22 predicted proteins | sample June2015DPH_17_2_FD_89732 | JGI IMG/M metagenome (GOLD analysis project Ga0116129, IMG submission 89732) | Peatland microbial communities from SPRUCE experiment site at the Marcell Experimental Forest, Minnesota, USA - June2015DPH_17_10 | ecosystem: Environmental > Terrestrial > Soil > Wetlands...
GTGCCTAGCCGCTCTGAGAGGAGAAAGTAGCGTAGTGTTCCCTTATTGTTACTTTCGCTGCTTCAGTTTTTCTTATTGTTTCCAGGTTTTGGCTAAGTGATGTTTTCCTTGGTGGAGCTGAGCGGGATCGAACCGCTGACCTCCTCGTTGCGAAAACGATGAAAGACGAACTTTCAGCAATTTAGCAAAGCAAACAAAGGCCCAAAACAACGGAAAACAACCCCACACAATCCTTATTGGACCCCAATTGGACCCAGAAATCACGCTACAAATGAACGCATAGAACGCGGCATGACCGACACCAGCGTGACATTCGTCCTATCCCTCTCCCGCTGTTCTCACTGGTACCATTCCTGCCGATGCACATGCCCGAGTACCCTAACCTCGCAGGAGGTCGCAGACATTTGCGAGTGTCACTCGAACTCTAGGAAAATCAATAAATGATTTTAGGAGGGTTTGAGGCGGCGAGTCCAGCGCATCGGTTCGTCCTTGCTGTCGCGAAGTGGATCGATCTGGAAGTTACGAATCAGGGAGTCTCGCCAACTTATCGGTTGCGGGCGGGCGCGCTTGCGCTGACCAAGTGATTGGAAAACCGCTTCGGAGTTCTCGCTCTTCGCTCGTGGGGACAGCAGGCCAAAATAGCGCATGGAATGCCGGTATCGGTCTGGGACGTGTTCCGCCACAAGAGCCACAAAAATCGCCGGTGTTGAGCGGGCTTCGCACATGGCTTTGGCCCGTGTGTCCTTGACCTGATAGACAACCTCCGTCTCCGAAACCCTGAGAATACGCCTTTGCGAGATAGGCAATCGGCGGATATACCGTCCGGCATATCCCAGGAAGTGAGATTTGGACATCACACGAGTAATGTGGATGTTCCATTTGCGGACAGCTTGATGCTGAATAACTTTCTGAAACTGGCCGGGAAGCTGTTCGCCATCCAGCAAGCCGCTTCGGTGTGCTTGTTCGAGATAGGTTGTAACAGCAAGTCTCCATAGGGCCATGATTTCGCCATGGGCAAAGTTGATGGATTCAACCCATCGCGCTTGCCCGGTATCGAGTCCCCCAGCCGATGCCATGATGTGGAGGTGCGGGTTGTGGTTGAGGCGACCACCAAACGTGTGCTGCACCACAATAATGCAGAGACGCACACGGTATCGCTTCCATGCCCATTGCTGCACAATGGACGCTCCGAGAGCCGGAAGATCGTGTTGCAGATGCCGATGGGAGCGAAAGATCGGCCAGAAAACGTCCGGCATAGTCAGCACGATTCCAACAAAGGGGATATCTGGAAGCGCACACCATTGCTCTCGTTGCCAGAGTTGTGTGCCGCGATTTCCGCAGGACGGACAGCATTTGGACTTGCAGTGTGATAGAAGACTGTCTCTTCCGTGGCAGACGCGTAGACCTCGCCCCCAAGAACAGGTGTTCGACAATCGCAGACGCGCTGGAAGTTATCTCGAACTGCGGGGCGTGTTGTTGTGCGGCCCCATTCCGTCCGGGTCAACTCGAAGATCTTTCGTAGTTTCTGCTCAGTCTGCTTCATGAATCAGCTTTCCCTGTTGCGTAAGGGCCTGACAAAGCGTCGGAGATAGCAGAAGCACTTCGCCAGGGACTTTGATTTCTGCGATGAGGAGGCCCTCACGCTGTTTGGAATCCAGTTCGGCCAAAGCATTAACAAGACGGCCCGGATCGAACGGTCCTTGCTGCCCCTGGTTGCGATGCGCGCGCAGGAGAGTATTTACTGTTTTCGTGATGCTGCATCGGGCACGGTGGAGTTCGAGATGCTCCAGTTGGTGACCTGGTTCCTTGAGCCAGCACCAGGCTCGATGGATGCTTACCTCGCCAGTGCGAAGGGTCAGGATCAACTCAGGTCGAGCATCCGTCAAAATTTGCTTCACCTTATTCACGTTGCCCGTGGAAACGCCGGCGATAGATGCAATTTCTGAGCGAACATCCACCGTACCCCGCCATCGAAGTGAAAGTATCCTTTAGTAACCACGACCTCACTTCACCATGCGGTTGAATTTCAGCCACACGGCAGTCGTTTCCTTTACGCCGGGAGTTCTCATGTTGCAATATTTTACATGGCACCAAGAGCCAGTTTGGTGTAGCGTTGAGCCACTTCATGACGATCGATAATGGCGAAGTTACTATACTTCTAAAAGCGATGGAGCGTGGAGATCCGGCAGCCGCGAATCGACTGCTGCCGCTGGTCTACGCAGAACTGCATCGTCTCGCCAAGTCCTACATGCGCCGGGAACGGCAGGATCACACACTGCAACCTACCGCTCTTATCAATGAAGCGTACATGCGTTTGGCGGGGGAAGGTTTCGATTGGCAAAATCGAGAACACTTCATCGGAGTGGCTGCGCAGATCATGCGGAGAGTGCTCGTGGACTATGCACGAGCCCATAAAGCAAAGATGAGGGGAGGCGAACTAAGACGTGTTGAGCTGGAAGAAGGGTTAGCAATTTCCAATGATCGCAGTGACGAGATGCTTGAGCTCGACGAGGCCCTAACCCGTTTTACGAAAATAAACTCGCGCCAGGCAAAAGTGGTGGAGCTACGATACTTCGGGGGGTTATCCATGGAGCAAATTGCTGGTGTATTGGCTATTTCTCTACGGTCTGTGAAACGCGATTGGGCCCTTGCAAGAATTTGGTTGTTCACGGAGCTTCAGAAAAATCCCAAGGTGAGGCTCGGAACTTTGCCGTCATAGAATTTTTCTTTGGTGGCAACGCAATATGTTGCACTTTCGGTTCAGAGAATTTGCATATAGGATGAGGGCCTGAGCAGTCGAGTATACGCGAGACAGGGTTAGATCGCCCGTCCCTTAGTGCTGGATGACCTATAGAGACGACTAACGATTGCACTCCATTTGTGCGGTCATCTGATTCCTGGTTTTTTCCCGAGCGCTGGGAGGAGCCGATCTCTTGAAAACTTTAGCAAAGCGATTTATTTATGTTACTTCTTCCTTATCAGCAACTCCGCTGAATTGAGGATTATGGCTAGTCAACGACAAACTGTCGAGCAGATCTTCGGGGCCGCTTTAGACCTAGATCCCGAACAAAGGTCAGCCTTTGTCGCGCATGCTTGCCGCGAGAGTCCAGAGTTGCAACCGCTGGTCGAAGAACTACTTCTCGAGAACGAACGTGTTGGAAGTTTTCTCGAGAAACCCTTGCTACAGCTCGTTGGAAATACGGCAGAGAGCAGCTCTTGCGAATCTCCTCATTCACCGGAAGCTCACCAACCGGCGAAGGCGAAACCATCGGCGAGTCGATTCAAGCTTGGTGAAACTCTGGGTGATCGTTTTGTCGTCGTACGCTTTATTGCACGCGGAGGCATGGGAGAGGTCTATGAAGTAGAAGATACCTTTCTACAAGGTACTCATGTCGCTCTGAAGATGATCCTTCCTCACGCTGCAAGTGACCCCGCGATGGAGCGCAGATTCGAGCAGGAAGTACTGCTGGCACGAAAAGTTACCCACGCAAACCTCTGCCCGATCTATGAAATCTTTCATTGTGAGAAGCCTTCACCACCCTTCTCGTTTTTGACCATGAAGCTTCTTCCAGGCGAGACGCTTGCTACTCGATTAATGCAATCGGAGTTACTTCCTCGAGATGAGGCGGTGGCGATTTGCATACAGTTGATCTCTGGTCTGGCCGCTATCCACGCTGCTGGCGTCATCCATCGTGACATTAAGCCCAACAATGCGATGCTCGATCGCTGTGGTTCAGACATACACGTGTGGATAACGGACTTTGGTCTAGCTCGCCTTTATGAATCCGAGATGACTCTCGCCTCAATGGGCACAGTAGCGGGAACTCCCGGCTATATAGCCCCGGAATTGATCAAGGGACAGCCCCCATCTCAGTCCAGCGATATCTTCGCTCTCGGCGTTGTCATGCACGAGATATTTGCTGGAGAGAAGCCAGGTACTTCGGGTGTTGTTAGCTCGACGCTTAAGGCGAAAGGGGCACCACCAGACTTCGTTCCTCTAATCACTGAATTTCTAGCGGGAGATCCGAAGTGTAGATGCGTTGCGTTTGAGAAGGCCAAGCGCCTGTTCGACTCGAAGAGCAATGGCCGAACCGTTCCTGCGCCACGGAAACCCTGGCGCACCTTAGCAATCTTCTCGATCGTGCTGCTGTTGGCGATAGTTGGAACCGTGCTATGGCGCGGGCTCGTGGGACATGCGGTACCTCCACATGTTTCGGTCGTAGTGACCGAGTTTGAGAACCGCACGGGAGATGCTGCTTTCGATCAAACTCCTCGTGAACTCATCTCGACGGCGTTAGGTCAGTCACGTCAGGTTTTCGTTTTTCCTTCAAGCCGGTTGCCGGAGGTGCTGAGAAGGATGGAGTTGCCGGAGAGCGGTGTTGTAAATGAACATGTTGGTACCGAGATCTGTACGAGGGAGGGCCTGCAGTCCGTAATAGCTGGCTCGATTTCGAAACTGGGAAGTAGCTATCTAGTTGTGGTTCGAGTTCTGAATTGCAACGGAGATCCAGTCATCAGCACCGAGAAAGGATTTTCTGGCCCGGAGCATTTACCCTCAGCAATCGATGAAATCGCGGCTACGGTACGGCACAAGTTGGGGGAATCGAAAGCGGCGATTCAGCAGGCCTCACGACCCCTGGCCTTCGTCACTTCCAGTTCCCTGGAGGCGCTGAAGCTATATTCGTCCGGAAAAGAACAGCTCTACCTGGGAAATTTCGCCAGAGCGGCCTCGCTATTCGAGAAGGCGGTGGAAATGGATAGCAATTTCGCAATGGCCCATGAGTACCTGGCCACTTCCTATGAACATGTGGACGATGATGATCGGGCGGCGGAGGAATTTGCAAAAGCCGTACAGCTCTCAGGGCGGGTGACCGAACGAGAAAGGGAGAAAATATTAGGCGACTATGCGATATTCCAATATGACAGCGCGAAGGCCATCCCTCACTATCAGATTTTGGCAGCGTTAGCGCCTGATGATCCTGCTGTTCACTTGAATCTGGCAGAATGCTACAGAAATGAATTTCGCTTTGATTTGGCCGTCTCCGAAGCCAAGAAGGCCGTCGATTTGACACCTTCTCCATCGCCCAAAATTAACCTTGCCACTTACTATTACCTGGGCGGGAATACGCAACAGGCCATGGCCCTGACACGGCAGGTATTGAGGGAGAACCCGGAAGACATCAAAGCCCTGAACCTGATCAGCAATTCTTATCTTGGCGTTGGAAAAGAAGCTGAGGCAGTACCCATTTGGAAGCAAATGCTCGCATTGGGGGGGAATGCGGCAAGCATGGCCCGGGCGACCATGGCCGATGCGGCTCAGACTCGCGACAACTTATCGGAAGCAACAATCCAGCTCGAATATGCCCTAAATGCAGATAGTGAAATAGGTAATACCTACGGGATGTCCAAGGACCAGATTAATCTTGCTGATATCTATCGAGCTTCTGGTAATCGTACCGCGCTGATGAAATCCCTTCACGACTTGTCGGAACCATCCATAGCTGAGCTGATCTATTTTCTTGGAAGGGTCTATGCTCGCTCTGGCCTTCTAGGCGGTGCAGAAAGGGAGCTTCGCCGACTGGAGGGAACAGCAAACAAGACACCAAGGGTTATGTCCTACCTCAATATGCTGCAGTCTGAAATAGCAATCGCGCAAAACCGTCCGCCGGACGCCATCCGATCAGCAATTCTTGCAACCCAACATCTCAATTCGCCACTAGCGATTGAAACCCTCGCCAAGGCATATGAAGTCGCCGGCCGCGGAGAAGACGCCGCCCAACAATACGAGCTGCTATTGGCTCGGAGCAACGAACGTCAATTTGACAGTGCTGACTCGCCCGCACTGCACGCTGTTGCTGCTGCCCGGTATCATCTCGGAGTGCTATACCAATCACTGGGCCACAACGATCTCGCGCTAAAAGAGTTCAACTTGCTCCTGAACTACGTTGGAGAGGCCCAACATAGTGGCCCCTTGTATGACGATGCTCGGAAAAGGTTGGGCCAAGTCAGGTCGAAGGCTGTTGCGCCGGCAGACCGACACCAGCTACATACAGAATCGACTCCGTGATCCCGTCGATCCCGAGGTCTCGTTCAATCACTGTCTCTTTCAGCGCCATGGTGCAGAATGGAGCGAGCCCGAGATGTGTCGCCACAAGGCAAAACGTTTGACACAGGTGCGCGGCGTCCGCCACAACCGTCCTGTAGGCGCGCGAAAAACGATATTTCCACATCGATCTGGGAAACACCGCTGTGGTTAGGAACAGCGCGGCAGCCCCTTCGACCCAAGCCTGCCCAGCACAGTACTCGCTGGCTTTTTCGCGAGATATTTCAGTCGAAATGCGCTCCAGGATGTGACGATCTGCGGCATAGTGATAGAGTCCACGCGGCAGCCCACTAACTCTTAGAGATACAACGTACACCTCACAGGGATGTCGCGCGCCGGCCGACGGGCTGGTCTTCAGCGGTAGAGGCCCAAGCAGCCAATTGTTTATGAATCCCGTTACTCCCCAGGTGTAATGCAGCATCGCAGAGAGGCGTTCTAGATCCAACGGTGTAGATGAGAACTCTCTATGAGTTCGGCGTCTAAGCAGTACGCTGAAGAAGTCGGAATTCGTCGACGTTAACGCAGGGAGAGGTGTGGTCTGTGAGTTGATTTTTCTGCTCAGGGACTTGGAGGAATCAGGTTGAGCTGATTGTTCCAAGTAGGACTGCAAACGCTTCGTTGTCTCTTGGTCAGAGGTCGTGTACGGCATGTTCTTGGTTCCGAAATGAAGGATTGCCGCGTGCGGCGTCCAGGAAGACCAACTCTCAAGGAACTGTTGATCTTCCTTATCCTGAGATGAATCTTTTGGCAGCAAAAGACCGTTACGGGCGAGTTGGATGACGCTTCGCCGTATGCTTCGGGAATTGTATTCTGGCAACTCTCGACAAACTTCATCCAGGGAGCGCCAGTCACTAAAAAGATGAAGCACCCTGGCAGTGACGGGATTGGCAGACAGAACGTTTTTTGTACGATAGTTCTCAACAATGAATTGCCCTTCAGTCCAATAGCTGAAGATGCTTGTGGCACGACGCCACTGTACTGGCGAAGTTTGGTGCTTCCTATTCACTCTTGCGAGCAGGCGCCTTTTTGCGAGTAGGCGGCTTTTTGTGAATGGGCGGTTCAGGACCGTCGATGAACGTGTCATGGAAGAAGATCGTCATCTTGTTCCTCAGCTTCTTCAGGTCAAGTTCCAAACTCTGGATGCTTGCGTGGATCCCTCTGATCTCTCGTAGAGACGCTGTAGGTTTCGTTGCCGAAGTCTTCTTCGCGGCAGCTTTCTTTACTGCAGTTTTTTTTGCCAAGGATCCCTCCTATTGACCAACTTAAATTTCTGGCGGAGTAGGGCCCATAGTCGTGATACTTACCACTTCGTAGTTCGCGATGTACCTGGAACTCGGCGACGTTGACGCGATCTCGAATTCATCGACTGACTTTATGGTCGAGACCACTTGTACATCAAAACCTTACGAGTGGCAATAACGAATTTCTAAGATCGTGGGTCTTCCGTCAGCCCAGATTGATTTGCCATGAGCCCGGCGTTACTGGAAGCCTTACAAGACCAATACCTTCAACGGCAGCGGGGCGAAGAGAGCGCTTCTCGTCGATGGGATCAAAAGAAATGATCGTGTTATCGTACCGCTATAACGAAAATTTGCTTGGGTCCAACATTCAGGTGAAGCTTCTCTCCATCCAGCGTGACAGTCGTGTCCTTGCCCCAGAGTAGCTCCGGCTCCCGGCACCCTACCAACGATGTATTCTCTGTTGGGGTCTCAACTTCCTCGGTTTTGGAACTGTTATTCACAGCAAGAATGATTCGCTGCCTGTCCGTTGCGCAACCATCTTTCAAATCTTCCCCGCGTACAAACAGCATCGTTCCGCCCTTTGCCTGCAGGACTTGCTCTTCTCCGCCTGATAACTCCGCTCGGCTCGCCCGCAGCTTTAGCAGTTCCCTCACCCACCGAAACATCTCCTCCTGTTCCGCCGTGCGGCCTGCGGGAGTGAAGGCGTCAGGGCCGCCAAATCCACCTGGAAAATCCCTGCGATTGTCAGGATCCTCGCCTCCCTTCATTGCAATTTCGTCTCCTGAGTAGATCTGCGGCATTCCCCGCATCGTAGCCAGCACTGCGAATGCTAATTTCATCTGCTCGATAGAAGCTCCGGGCTGCCCCATAAATCGTGTTGTATCGTGATTCCCTAAAAACGGCACGAGTCGTTCCGGATGTGGGTAGAGCGCGTCCAGCCGCAGTACCTCGGCTAATCTCGTGATTGGAGCATCTTTTAGAAAAACATCTCGCAGCGCAAAGTAATTCGGAAAGTCGAAGGGTGTGTTCAGACCTGTATCGATACCGTTCCGCGTAACACCGCCTGCAAACGATGAAGTAATCGTAGGGTCCGGATTGAAGACCTCTCCGACCGTAGTCAGCCGCGGATAGAGCGCATGCAGCTCCGCATGAAAGCCTTGCCAGAAGGCGCGTCCCACATACGGGAATGTGTCCAGCCTCAGGCCATCCAGCCCTGCCTCTTCTACCCACCACACTGCATTCTGCGTCAGATACTGGGCTACTGCTGGACTCTCCGTATTCATGTCCGGCAGTACATTCGCAAACCAGCCTTCGGTTACATTTTTCTGGTCTCGCCACGCGGCATGAGGATTCGTCAGAGGCTCAAAATCTCCCTGCGCTTGCGTGTGCTTCGCCTTGGTTCCATGGAACCAGTCCGGTGCGGGCTCATCCTCTACCCAGGGATGCGTCGCGCCAACATGATTGGGCACAGTATCCAGCACCAGCTTCATCCCCCGCGCGTGAAGGGCTGCAGCCAGGTCCTTTAAATCCACCAGGCTGCCGAAGTGCTCATCGACGGAATACATATCTGTCGCGCCGTATCCGTGATAGCTCTGCGGGCCGTGGTTCTGATAGACAGGCGTGATCCATACCGTCGTCACGCCCAGTTCCTGCAAGTAATCCAGGTGCTGCGTGATTCCTTGCAGATCGCCTCCGTGCCAGCCGCGAGCCTTCGTCTTCTCGTCCGCCTCGTCTCCCGGCTGCTGATCGTTCGTCGGATCTCCATCTGCGAACCGGTCCGTCATGATCAGGTACATTGCATCCTTCGACGAGAATCCCGCAAACCCTCCCGTGCGCGAGGCTCCATCGCTCCCTGCCCTGCGCTGCTCAAACCGATACTCCATCCGTGCAGTCGCACCATGCCGCTCTGCGATCAACTCAACTGTCTCCGCCTTCTCCGGCGAACCACTCAACCAAACCTGCGCCCAGTGCCCGTTCTGCGACACGACCGTTCGCTCCACGCGCAGCTTCCTGTCACTCAGGCGAAAAGTGGCTCCGTCCAGATGCTCACCCTTCACCAGCAGCATCGGCTTCGGCATCTTCGCCCACCAGTTTGGCGGGTCCACCTTCGTCATCTGCGGAGCCTGTCCGAGCGCAGCTCCACTCAACACAAGAACGCACAACAGACATCGCAGCAGGTGCGCCATAGACCCTCTTCTCGCGTTCAGTTGACTCCAACAGACAAGTATGGCGCCGCGCGTAGATTCACGCGGCGCCATACTTCTTCATGCAGGTTAGAAGTTGATACGAGCTGCCAGCTCCAACTGACGCTGCGACTCCTGGCGGGTTGCGTTGATCGTACCGAACCCATTGGAAGTCGGACCGGTGGTATAGGTGCCATTCGCATTCGCAATACCGTCGTGAATATCGCTATCGGGGTTAGCGAAGGCCGGGTTATTGAAGAGGTTGTATGCCTGGGCGCGGAACTGGAACTTCACCCGTTCCGTGATCGAGAAGTCCTTGAAGATACCGAAGTCCACGGCGGTGAAACCGGGGCCGTAGAACTGGTTGCGCGCCACATCTCCTGCCCGCAGGTAGACCCCGCCCGTTCCCATGGGAGGAGGGGCGAAGGTGCCGGTAAAGTAGTTGAGGCGGTTCGCAATTGGTGTGCCGCCGCCTACAAGTCCGCGAGCCACATGTTGGAATTGCAATACGTCAGCACGGTTATCGATATTGCCGATACCACTGGTATTGATATCGAAGGGTGTACCACCGTCGACAGTCACGATCGCGTTCGTCTGCCATCCGCCGACTACCTCATCCACAAGCCGCGAGACGTGGCTGCCGAACTGCTGGCCATGCCCGAAGGGCAGGTTGTACACCACGGACGACACGAAGGTATTGCGTTGATCCTGATCAGAGTTGCCGTGATTCAATTGGAAGGAAGGACCGGTCGAGGTGATGAAGAATCGCGTACCCGGAGTATTGGTTCCGGTGTTGAACGCGCCGTTAGAGTTATCCAGCGCGTGCGACCAGGTGTAGGCGCTTGTGATGAACAGGTTGTTGCCGACAGTGCGGTTGAGCGAGAGTTGCAGACCGTTGTAATGACCGGAGCCCTCGGCATCGCCCTCGGTGATCGTGCTTCGGTTGGCGTAGGTCGGCTGGCCCGTGCCCAGAACAGGCGCATTGGCATTGAAGTAGGTCGTAAGATGGTCGCTCTTGTTTCCCACATAGGCGATCGTGAACGAGGTATAACGATCCAGTTGCTGCTGCACCTGGAGGTTGTACTGCTGCACGGAGCTGTTCTGGTTGGTGGGGAGTATTGCGATCAGGCTGGAGTTGGCTAGCAACGCCGGAGTTACTGCCGCGGCGCCAAAGACCGGCAGAGGCAGTGGGTTCGTGCCCAGGTTGCTGTTGTTATTGTTCAATGGCCCCTGGCCGGTAAAGGTTACTCTATACCCACTGGTTGCGGTGAACTCCTGGACTCCATTGAAGCCAGGATTGTTCGAGAGCTGATTGCCGACGCCGCCGCGATCCAGGAAGTAAAAGATGCCATAACCGCCGCGGAGCGACGTTTTACCGGTGCCAAAGACATCATAGGCAAATCCAATACGAGGAGCGACGTTGTTCTTGTCTGTATTGACCAGCGAACGCGAGTTGCCATCGACGCCTGCGAACAATAGAGTGCCCGTGGCGAAATCGTAGTTTGCCTGATTGTTGTTCTGCTCATACGGGTAGGTGTAAAGGTCGTAGCGTACACCGAGGTTCAGAGTCAATCTGCGATTCACCTTCCAGTCGTCCTGCACGAAGTAGCCTGTCTCGTAGTTGAACGTCTTGAAGAAAGAGCTGGCCACGCCGATCTCGTAATCGGAGAAGCCGCTCAGCAGCTCCGACGTCTCATATCCGGTAAAGCGTCCGGTTCCTGGAAAGTTGACGCCACCGATAACAAAGTAACCTTTGGAGTCGTTGCCCTGGAAGAAGTCCACTTCGCGGCGAATGATATTGGCGCCAGCCTTGAAGGTATGCGCGCGATGCGAATAGGTATTGGCATCGGCAAACTGGAAGCTCTTTTGCGGGACCTGATACGCGCCACCGTCTCCTGTGTAGGCGATCTCGGTGTTACTGCCGCCGATCAGCGCTCCGCCGCCCAGCAAGGGGCTTCGGTTTGCGTTCACGATGCCAAGATTGGCCGAGACAGGCTCACCATTTTGCGGATTGATGTATGCGTACTCCGGACGGTTATAACCGAAGCGGAACTCATTGACGATATTCGGCGTGAAGATGCGCGTGTACCCAGCCGCAACTGCGCGAGGATGATTGACGTTGTCGCCGGAGGCAAATCCAGCCGGAAGGTTGGTGAAGAGGCTGGTGATGGTATTGTTGTCCTGGCCATAGCTATAACGCACGAATAGCGAGTCCTTGGACGACAGGTGATAATCGAGACGAACGTTGAAGTCGTTATAGTTGGTGATGCTGTGGCGAGCGACGAAGAAATTGTTGATCACGCCCGGTCCGTTGGGCGAATTGAATGCGGCGAAGTACTTAACAGCGGCAGGATTCTGCCGGGCAGTTGGGATAACATTCGCGACACCTCCGGAGACGAACTGCGAGCACGTTGTTGGATCGAAAATGGCGCCGTTGTCGGGGCTTGCATTAAAAATAGTTTGAGCATTGTTTGCTGTCGTGCTGTAGGTATTTCCGCTGGCAGTAGTTACCGTGTTGCAGCCAGTCAGGGCTGCGTTCGGCAGCGTCGTCGTCGCAAGACCGAGCAGCTCAGTGAAGTTACCCTGACGCATCAGGGCCGTTGGGACGGTCTGGAAGCCTTCGTCCTGCGGCTGTTTCTGGCGCAACGCCTGATAGTCGCCAAAGATAAAGAGCTTGTCCTTCCAGATGGGTCCGCCGGCGGCGAAACCGAACTGCTTGCGTTGAAAGGCCGGAATTGTACTGGTCGGACTAAAATAATTTGGACTGGCGTCAAAGACTTGATCGCGGAAGTAGCCAAAGAGTGTTCCATGGATCTGGTTGGTACCTGACTTGATTGAGGTGTTGACGATCGCGCCACCGGCACGGCCAAACTCTGCCGGCGCGACAGCTGTTGTGACCCGGAACTCCTGCACCGCGTCCGGTGAGGGGAAGATGATGATCGAGTTGACGAGCGACTCGTTGTTGTCGACACCGTCCAGAAGAAAGTTGTTGGACTGAGGCCGCAGACCGTTGACGGTCAGAGCGCCACCTCCGCTGTCAGCGTAACGTAAGGTCTCCACATTGCCGTTGATGCCGGAAGCGTCTGAACCGTAGGCTCCACGCGTAACTCCGGGGGTCAGGGTGGCAAGTTGGAGAAAGTTTCTCTGGCCGAGTGGCAAGTCCACGACCTGACGGCCCTCGATGACCTCGCCGGTCGACGAGGTTGACACATCCACAATCGGAGCCGCGTCGGTTACATCAATGGTTACCCCCGACGTTCCTGGCTTTAACTGAAAGTCCGCGGTCTTCACCTGCGACACCTGGAGTTCGAAGGTCTCCGACACCGCTTCAAATCCTGTAGCCGTTGCCGACACCGTGTAGTTGCCTCTCGTAATAGCTGGGAAGCTGTAGTTGCCGTCATTGCCCGAGATCGCCGTCTGGACGACCCCGGTCGACGTATTCGTCAGTGTCAGAGTTGCCCCGGGGAGCAACGCGCCTGTGCTGTCGGTCACCGTTCCGGTCACTCGCCCCGTATCGGACTGAGCGCGCCCGCTGCCTGCCAGCAGGAATGTCCATCCCAGCGTCGCGAACACTACCAGAAGAGTCCGGTAGATATTTGTTTTTGCAATCGCCCGCGCCAACTTCCCTAAATCCATTTGTGTTGTCATCTTGAGCCTCCAAAAAAGCCAACCGCCGTCCGAGTCTGACTGCTATCGAAGTGGAGGTTTGGCTGCGGGCAGAACCATCTCGCCTCGGTTTATCCCTTCGCAATACTTCCTTTCCCCTTTCTCCCTCAATTGTGCTTCTCCTGATAATGCTTTTAATTTCAATTACTTACCATCTGTCTTCAACAGTTTTTCGGTCTTGCAAACGGGTTTCCGGCCCTGGGTCTGTCCGGCATGAATGTATTTAAAAACATTCCGCTGAACTGCAAGCATGTCGAGCCGTCTTCTTACCACGCGCATCCAACATGCTAGAGTCGTCAAATAAGAGGTTAGGTTCCATGTCTCCCACCGTTGAGAGCCTGTCAAGGGTCCTTTTCGGTCTCTTTGAGGCTGATCTGCAATCCGGAGAACTGTGGAAGGCTGGCAAGCGAATCAAAATTCAGAGCCAGCCCTTCAAGGTTCTTTCTGTCCTGCTCGAGCACCCTGGTGAAGTCGTCACCCGGGAAGATCTCCAGCTCCGTGTCTGGGGCAAAGACACGATCGTCGACTTTGAGCACTCCCTCGGCACGGCAATTAACAAAATCCGTGAGGCCCTGGGTGACTCTGCTGATAATCCGCGGTTCGTTGAAACACTGGCTCGCCGCGGCTACCGTTTTATCGCACCCGTGACTTTTTCCCAGGGTTCGGCATCGGTCCAGCGCACGGCGTCTGCAAGCACTCAGGATTCAGCGTCAACACCTGACCGTCCGGCCAATTCTTCAGCTTCCCCTTCTCTGATTTCGAACTCAGTACTCTCGGCAATAGCTACTCTTCGCTGGGTCATTCCAGCCGCAACTCTCCTTGCAGGCGCATGGCTCGGTCTCCACTTCGGATCGCGCCTTTCGCACGCTAAATCTTTCCGTATCAATCAAATAACTCATTCCGGCCGCATCTCGCCGGGCGCGCCGACAATGGAGAGTCTGCCCGCCACCGCGACCGATGGCGTTCGCATCTTCGCTTCTGTCATTGAAAATGGTCGCGCCGCTCTTTCCCAGATCTTCGTCTCGAACGGTAGTATTCAGCCGCTCGCTCTTCCGAGTGAGATTGCTTCCCCCTCGCTAGGCGATCTCTCGCCAGATGGCTCTAAGCTATTATTGAGAAGCCACTTATCTCCTGAATCGGAGCAGGCCCTCTGGCTCGTTCCCACTGGCGGGGGCAGCGCCTTTCGCGTAGCCAGCATTCTTGCTCATGACGCAACCTGGATGCCGGATGGCAAAAACATCCTTTACGCTACGGGCAATGAGCTCGTCCTCACAAGCATAAACAACAGTGCGCAAACCATTTATGTCACACTCCCAGGCCGTGCCTTCTGGCTCCGCTGGTCGCCTGACGGAAAACTTCTCCGCTTCACTCTGCTTGACCCGCTCACGCATACCTCCTCTCTTTGGGAGCTGGCAGCGGGCAGCCATAAACCCAGTCAAATCCTTGCCAACTGGAGCCAACCGGCCTCTGAGTGCTGTGGCACCTGGACCTCGGATGGGAAGTTTTTCATCTTCCAATCCGCCCACAACGCGGCACAAACCGGCTCAACGGATCTTTGGCGGTTGATCGGCAAAGATGCCACAAACCCTGAAAGCCTCACCAACGGTCCTCTCAGCTTTCAAGCTCCTGTCGCTTCTCGTGACGGCCATAGCATCTTCTTTCTTGGCGTTGATACCCACTCCGAGCTTCAACGTTATAGTATTGAAAGTAAAGAGTTTGTTCCGGAGCCGGGCTTCCTCGCGGACGCTAATCGGGTTGACTATTCCCGTGACGGCAAATGGGTAGCCTGGACCGACTCCCAGGGGCACCTTTGGCGTGCCCGCAACGATGACTCTTCGACCGGCTCTGAAAAATTACAGCTCACCCCGGACTCCCTTGAGGTCTTCCTTGCACACTGGTCGCCGGACGGCTCCCGGCTCGCTATCATGGCCCACGAACCAGGCAAGGCCTGGCAAATCTACCTGATAACAGCCGATGGCAGCAACTCGGAACATGTTCTGCCGGAGAATCATAACCAAGCCGACCCATCCTGGTCGCCGGACGGCTCGCAACTGGTCTTCGGGCGTGTCCCCGACTTGATGGGGAAGGAGAACGGAGAGCGCAACCTCCAGATACTCGACCTTCGCACCCACCGGACCGAGATCGTTCCAGATTCAGACGGTGTCTTTAGCCCCCGCTGGTCCCCCGATGGCAAATACATCGCTGCGCTCTCGCTCGATCAACGTCGTTTGCTACTGTTCAGCACCGAGGCTCGCACCTGGAAGACCATCGCCGATACCAGTGTTGCCGATCCTGTTTGGAGCGCCGACAGCAGGGCCATCTATATTCATGCCTTCATGGCTCAGACCCAGCCTATCTACCGCGTCTCCGTCCCGGACGGGCATCTTGACCCCATCGCGACCCTCGCCAACTTCCGCAGCCGCGACACTGCCGACTACTTCTTCAGCGGCATTACTCCAGACAACACCCCGCTTGTACGCTCTCGCAGTTCAACCGGAAATCTCTACTCGCTCGACCTTGATGGCAAGTAGGCCTGGTCCCCTCTCTTGAGCTTTACGCGCAAGCCACTCATTCATAACGCCTTATAAGGTTATGAAGAAATGAACCACAAAAGGCGGCCTCTGCATTGCGACGATCCTTTTGCATGGGGTCATTTGGCCGCATGCGCATGTTCGTTCTGCTATTCCTCGCGGCATCCCTCTCGCCTTTTGCCCAGGCCGCAACGGCACACTCGAAGCCACTTCCAGATGGCATTCAAGTCTCAAACGATGGCGTGACGGTCCAGATCACTGCCCTCCGCGAGGATGTTCTACGCGTTCGGGCTACTCATACCGCCGCCCTGCCGGAGGATGCTTCGTGGGCTGTTCCTGCTTCGGTTCGCAGTGCCTCAGTCAAAGTCATTGCCGATCCCGGCGGCTTTCACACCTCCGCCTTGAAGGTCGCTCTCGATTCTTCGCTGCGCCTTACAGTCTCCGATCTTGCTGGCCATATCCTCCAGCAAGACGCCGAGCCCATCACCTGGCATAACACCGGATTTCGCATCGCCAAGCAGAAAGATCCCGCTGACCACTTCTTCGGACTGGGCGACAAGCCCGGCCCGCTTGACCGCACCGGCCAGGCCTTCACCATGTGGAACACGGACTCCTTCGGCTGGCAGGAGTCGACCGATCCTATTTACAAATCCATCCCTTTCTTCATCGACCTCCGCGCCGGCCGCGCTCTCGGCGTCCTCTTCGATAACACCTGGCGCACCTGGTTTGATTTCGGCAAGGAAGATCCCAACCAGTACAGCTTCAGTGCTCCCAATGGTCCAGTCGACTACTACCTTCTTTATGGCCCCACTCCAAAACAGGTCGTAGAAGCCTATGCGTGGCTCACCGGTCCCACACCGCTGCCGCCGCTCTGGTCGCTCGGCTTTCAGCAGTCACGTTACAGCTATTCCACGGAGTCTGAAGTCCGCGGGATCGCCGATCGTTTGCGTGCCGACCGCATCCCGGCCGACGCAATCTATCTCGATATCGACTTCCAGCAGAACGATCGCCCCTTTACTGTCGACACTGTAAAGTTCCCTCACTTCCAGCAGATGATTCAGGATCTCGCACAGCAGAACTTCCACCTGGTCACCATCACTGATCTCCACATCGCAAAGCTCCCCAACGCCGGCTACGCTCCTTACGACTCCGGCATAACCGGCGACCACTTCGTCAAAAATCCCGACGGTACTATCTACGTTGGCCCGGTCTGGCCCGGCCCTTCTGTCTTTCCCGACTTCACTCGCAAGATCTCGCGCGATTGGTGGGGCACTCTTTACAAAGGCTTCGCATCCGAAGGCATCGCAGGTTTCTGGAACGACATGAACGAACCCGCTGTCTTCGTCTACCCCACGAAGACAATGCCGGACGACGTTCAGCACCGCATCGACGAGCCCGGTTTCAAAACTCGCACCGCAAATCATCTCGAAGTCCACAACATTTATGGAATGGAGAACTCGCGCGGCACCTACGACGGCCTCCTCGCACTTCATCCCGATCAGCGGCCCTTTGTCCTGACCCGCGCGAGCTACGCCGGAGGTCAACGCTACGCCGCCACCTGGACTGGAGACAATAGTTCCACCTGGAACCATCTCCGTATGACTGTCGCTCAGATCGTGAACCTTGGTCTGAGCGGCTTCGCTATGTCGGGCGCAGACGTCGGCGGCTTTGCCGGCTCACCTCCCGTAGATTTGCTCACCAAATGGATTGAGCTCGCCGCCTTCCAGCCCATCGATCGCGACCATGCAGCCAAAGGCACTCGCCCTCACGAGCCGTGGTCCGATGGGCCCGAACAGCTTGCGATTCGCCGCCACTACATTGAAGAGCGTTACCGCCTTATGCCCTATCTCTACACCGTCGCAGAAGAGATGTCGCGCACCGGTCTGCCCATCATGCGCCCACTCTTTCTTGAGTTTCCTGACGCGACGACCGACGGGCATCCACTCGATCTCGACGCTGGCAGCGAATTCCTTTTTGGCCCCGACCTCCTCGTCGCTCCCAACCCTTCGCCTGAAGAGATCGCTCCGTATGAAGTTCATCTCCCTCCGGGCGTCTGGTATGACTACTGGAACGGTGACCGCCTCGACCAACATTCTTTGACTGCCGCTCAGGATCTCGAACAACGAGGCCGTAAACAGCCCGACAAGCCGCTAATGATCTCGCCTACGCTGAAAGATCTTCCGGTCTACGTTCGAGGAGGTACGATTCTTCCCGTCGCTCCGCTGGTTCAGAGCACCAACGAAATCCCGCAGGGTCCACTAACCCTCCGGGTCTACTCCGGCCCTAATTGCTCCGGGGATCTTTATCAGGACGACGGCAGATCATTCGCATTTCGCACCGGGGCCTACCTTCGGCTCCACTTTACCTGCCAAGAAAACCTTGACGGGACCCTTGCCGTACACATCGATGCCCAGCAGGGATCTTTTGTCCCGTGGTGGAAAGAGGTTCGGATCGAAGCATTCGGATGGACACCGAAACGCCGGGTCGCAATTATGGATCACGGAGCCTTGACGATGGAGCAATCGGGAAGCGTGTGGGCATTAACGATTCCATTTCATGCAGGCGCGACCGATGTTATTTTGCAGTAGCTTTCATCGCCTTCCTGTCCATCCTTTGGGTGAGGTCGCTAGTTCGATCCCAAAAGCTATGGCTGGTGAAAGCGGTATCCAATATAGCTGTCAGTCAGGATATAAGTTGGATTTGCCGGATCGTCCTCGAGTTTCTTACGCAGCTGACCAATGAGAACACGCAAATACGTGCGTTCATTTCCGAAGCCAGGACCACGCAGCGCTGAAAGCAGGCGTGCGTGCGTAACCGGCCGGCCGGCATGGGTCATCAAAAACTGAAGCGCATCGAATTCCCGCGGTGTCAGGTGGACTGCGGTCCCAGCCCGCTCCACGCGCCGTCGAACGGGATCGATCAGGATCGTTCCGATTACGATGGCCATCTCCGCGGGTGTTTCCGGTGCGCGAAATCGGCGAACAGCGGCACGGATTCTGGCCGTCAACTCGCGTATCTGAAATGGCTTGGTGATGTAGTCGTCAGCGCCCGCCTCCAACGCGTCGACTTTGTCGTCTTCACTGTCACGGACTGTCAGCATAAGAATCGGCAGTTTCGTGTAGACGCGCCTGATGCGTCGACAAGTCTCGATCCCCCCAATTCCAGGCATATTAATATCGAGTAGCACAGCCTCGTAGTCCACCATGCGCAGACGGACGAGGCTGTCCTCTCCGTTGCCGGCTTCGCCTACATCGAAACCCAGGACATCAAGAGTCGTGCGCAGGCTGCGTCTCAGCGCGGTGTCATCTTCTACTATCAGCAATCTTCCTTGTGAGTCGTCGATGTCAAGCCTCCTTGTGAATGCGGGGCAGAGCGAATGAGAACGTTGTGCCTGCTTCCGAATCGCTTTCAACCCACACTCTGCCGGTGTGGGCCTCAGCAATTCGTTTGGTTATGGACAAGCCGATGCCAGTTCCCGGCGCCCTGTGTTGAGATCCGGGGGATCGGTAAAAGCGCTGAAAGATCCGCAACCTCTCTTCAGGAGCGACAAAAGAGCCTTCGTTCCGCACGTTGAACACGACCTCGGCGTCGGTCGACTTGACACAGAGGGTTATTGGTGACCCCGGGCTTCCATATTTTGAAGCGTTGTCGAGCATTTGCAAAAGGGCCATTTCGAGCAAACGGGCATCCGCCCACACATAGCCGGCCGACGTCTCGTCGACGATCCGTAGCGGATGATCTGCCAAGGAATGGACGGCTTCCGCTCTACAGAACTGGAACAACTGATCGACGGGGAGCCTTTCGTGGTCCAATTTCAGGCGCCCCTCATCGAGTGCAGCGGTCTGTAACACATGGTTGGTCAGCTTAGCCAGCCGCGTTGCCTGTTCATCGATGAGAGACACGAGTTCTTTCGCGGGATATTCAAGGCGGCTAATTTCCAGCAATCCTGAGCTTGCGCTCTGGATCGTTGCGAGAGGAGTTTTGAATGCGTGAGCCAGTCCGTCGAGAACGGTGGACCGCAGTTGTTCACTTCGCTTAGCAGCTTCGGCGTTACTCTCCGCGGCAAAAGAATGCGCTCTTTCCAGGGCGATCGCCGATAGGGAAGCAATTGCGTCGACGGATCGAGGATCGAGGAGGGTTTCATCAGGAGTGCCTGCGAGGTAAATTGCGCCGACAGGCCTCGTTCCCAGTCTCAACACGCGTTTGAATTTGCTATAGACAAGATCGTTCTCGGAAAGTTCATGAAAGTAGGTTGCGCGAACTTCATCGTCCGGGACGGAGTCTTTCCCTGCCTTGTCCATTCGCACCTCGCGTGCATCCCACAGGGCGACAGCATCAACATGAAACGTGTCCGCAATCAGCCTTGTCAGTTGCGCGCCAACTTCATCGCGGCGGTCCAACATGAGGATGTCTCGGCTCGTCAGATAAAGTCTTTCCAGCCTTGTCCGTTCGCTCTCAGTTTGTTTAGCCTTTCGCTTAATCCGGTCCGCAAAGTGGCCAGCCGTCAATGCGACAGTCACGAATATCCCAGATGAGATCCAGTCCTGAGGGTCTCGCTCGTAGAGGGAGAAGATGGGCGCCATGTAGAAGTAGTCCAGGCATGCGACACCTATGACTGAGGCGACCGCGGCTTCAAGAAATCCCCATCGGAACGCGATCAGCATGACGAGAACCAGCTCGATGAGACCTGCGGTCAATGCCTTGCCGTGGATCAGATAGACGATGCCTGTGAGCAACGGAATAACAGGAACAATTGCGACGGTTTGCAGCAGGCGCCTGGTCACGTGCGTGTCGTTGAACTCTAAATATCAGGATACTGCGAATTCATCGTGAATTTCTGTTCGGCAAAGACTGACATAAAGAAAGTTATAAGCAAACCATAAATGTTCCTAGCTTACTTAGGTCGTAGTTATGGGAAGTGGCCTTTGATGAAGCATGGCAGCCGATTGTGCTGACAGATTGGAGAAAAACCATGGCCTCTCATAGAGGAGCCGTACGTCCCGTTTCGTCCCCCACTTCGCATTCTTTGATGTATTTGGAGGCAGTCCCTTTGCGCGAGCAGCAGACCGAGGTGTCGAGTGAAAAAAGCAAAGTACATTCTTTTTCATCTCTTCTGCGAGCCGTGCAAAGGTGTTATCTAACAAGTGCGCTGACCATTCTGGCCGCGCTGCTATTCATGAATAACCTTCGCTTGGAAGCGCAATCCACATTTGGGAGCATTCGAGGGATTGTCCAGGACAGCACTGGCGCTTCAATCCCGGATGCGGAGATTACGCTGCACAACGTCGATGAAAATACCGACCGCAAGGTGAAAGCGGATGCTACCGGTAGCTATGCGTTTGAGAACGTCCTTGCAAACAAGTACAGCATCCGTGCGCAGCACGACGGATTCGCCGACACCGTGGTCGCCGGCGTCACCCTGGCCGCCAGGCAGGACCTTCGATACACGCTCGTGATGAAAGTTGCCGCGCAGTCCACGACCGTGGAGGTGACGTCTTCGTCGAGCCAGATAGACACAGAGAACAGTGTCATCGGGGACTCCAAGGGGACGGACGACATCGGCCAATTGCCGCTAAACTTCCGTGCTTCAAGCACGAGCCCCTTGGCTGCACTGGCTACTTCTTCGAATGTACAGCAGGACAGTCAGGGAAATATTGCAATTGGCGGCGCAACGGCGAACATGACTGGCTTCTCCGTCGACGGCATTTCAACCACAAACGTCTTTAATAGCGCTGCGGGAGCAAACCCGTATCCCTCTTCTGAGGGGATCGCGGAATTGAAGGTCACAGCATTTAATAACAATGCAGAATTTTCGCAGGTCGGCGACGTGACATTCACGACCAAGAGTGGAACGAACAATTTCCATGGAAGCCTCTTCGAGTATCTCCAAAACGATGCACTCGATGCTCACGTGTTTAACTTCGCAGAGAAGGCGCCTAAGCAGTTCAATACCTTCGGCGGTAGTATTGGAGGGCCGCTGTCGATTCCGCACCTTTATAACGGCCACAACAAGACGTTCTTCTTCTTCGACTACGAGGGTAATAGGCGGCGGACTTCGCAGGCGGAGCAGTATACGGTGCCGACTGCGCTCGAAAGGACAGGAAATTTGAGTGAGCTACAGTCCACCTTTCCAACGGATGCCAACGGCAATCCTGTGTTGACTAACCCATTCACGGGACAACCCTATCCGAACTTCACCATTCCGAACATCAGCCCGTTCGCTACGGCGCTTCTGACCAAGTATTATCCGCTTCCGAACCTGCCCTCCAGTCTCGGTGGCGTCAATTACCAGACGCTGGTTCCGATTCCATCGAATACGGATGGGTTTGACGCTCGTGTCGATCAGGTTATTACCTCGAAGCAGCAGGTTTATGCACGCTTCAACCGGAAAAACCTTACTGTCAACGTTGTAAATCCGCTATTGCCAAACGACGTGGACTCCGAGCACGACCGGAGCTTCCTGGTCTCCCACAACTACGTGATCAGCAGTCGATTCCTGAACGAGTTTCGCTTCGGCTTCACCGACACAATATTGTCCCCGAACTTCGGTATTGAAGGAGCTGCTGCTATTCAAGGCCTCAATATTCAAGTGGGTGGTGCCCAGGGTGTCAATGTTTCGAACCATCCGACGGACCAGGGCTTTCCCAGCATCGTCTTCTCCGATGGAACGAACTTCACTCCAATCGGCAGAGACCACGTCGGACCCACTCAGTCCACGACCAAACAGATTGCGGACAATTTCACCTATAGCCGGGGCAAGCACACCATTCGTGCCGGCGTGGATATTCGCTGGGTCCGCTTCGCAGTGCCTGAGATCGAGACGCCCTCCGATGACTACGGCTTATTCACCTTCAATCAAAACACGTTCACCGGAAGCTCGTTCGGGGACTTGCTGCTTGGTGCTCCTAACACCACCTACTTTGCAGTGACGGGACCCAGAGATGATGCAGGTGGCGCTCAGACAGGCATCTATGGGCAGGACCAGTGGCAGGTGAACGATCGCCTGACACTCAATTTAGGTTTGCGTTGGGAACTGCTTCCTCCGTTTGTTGACAAGAACGGGATTCAAGCGAACTTCGATCCTAATTACAGTGGACCGGGCGCGAATGGACAGGGTGCGGTGATCGTCAACAACATCCTGCTAAATGGACTTAAGCCGGCCCCCGACTTCCTGGCTTCGTTCAATGCTTGTGGATTGGCAGGTGTCAATCCAAACTACAATGCAGCCACTTGTACTCCTGTGGTTACAAATAGTCAGGATGGCTTGTCGACAGGACTTCGGCAGACTTATCTCCGCAACTTCGACCCACGTGTCAGCCTTGCTTACCGTCCATTCAAGGACAATAAGACAGTTGTCCGTGCTGGCTTCGGAATCTTTACTGTGACTGCTCTGGGTCAACTTCAGAACAACAATGAGAGCAATCCACAGGCTGCTGTCAATACGTGGCAGAACAACAACAATGGCGTACCGCTCTTTACCTTCCCGCAAGTTACCCCGGTTGGCGCGGGACTGCAGTTTGGCGGGGGGGAGCTTGAACAGGCTACAGATCCCCACTATCGCGATGCGCAATCGGCGCAGTGGAACCTCACAGTCGAACGAGAGCTTACCTCCAGCACCTCGTTGCGTGTCAGCTATGTGGGTATGAACTCCTACCGGCTCAACGTTTCGGAGAACCTGAATCAAACGAAACCCAGCACCACACCCTATAACTTCGCTAACGCGCCATTCCAGAACTGGGGAGTCATCTTCTCGACGAATAACCTGGGCGGCCAGAACTATCAGGGGCTGGAGTTACAAGCTACGCACCGGATGGGAAGGGGTTTGTCTTATCAGGCCAACTATGCCTGGACCCACAACATCAGCGATGCTCAGGGCGATGCTCCTACGGCGTTCCAGGGCGAGACTCGCTATGGGCTTGCTGACCTTAACCGTTTCGATATCAGTGCTAACCGCGGCAACGTTGTAGGAACGCGGCGTCAACGTCTCCTGGTAACGGGAACGTATGAGCTGCCATTCGGCAAGGGTCGGCAGTGGTTGAACTCTTCACCCGTCGTGGGCGGCATCCTCGGTGGTTGGAATGTCAACACGATCACGCTGTTGGAAACGGGGCCATATCTGACTCCAACTGACAGCATTTCCAATGACCAGACCAACACGGATCCGGCCGGAGACGGATCGATTGTCCGCCCTGATCAGGTCGGGAATCCAATTCCAGCCAATCGTTCGCCGAGCAATTATTTCAACTTCAACGCGTTTGCCCATACACCCCTTAATGCAGGGCGGATTGGAAATGCAGGAGTTGGAAGTCTCGAGGCGCCAGGCACTATCGCAGTCAGTGCCGGCCTGGCGAAGATGCTTGCGATTAGGGACAATTGGCGTCTTCGCTTCGAATCGACGTTTACCAATGTGCTGAACCATACCAACTATGCGCCCCCACCGACGAACATAAGCAACCAACAATCGTTTGGCGTGCTTTATGTTAATGGCGCTCAGACGGCGGAAAACGCCGGCAACCGTACGGGTCAACTCGCTTTGAGGGTTGAATTCTAGATCAATCGGAGGCAAAGCCAGTTGGCGTTGGGCCGGGGCGGAGTATCAAGATACTTCGCCCCGCCTGAGGCCGCCGCCGCTCCGAGGCTAGAGACGTCTTGGATGGAAAAGATCCCCACATCATTTGAAGTAGATGATGAGTGATGAGTTTGTTATGGACCGGCGCATGCCGGATAATTCAATGCCTCCACAGAGGCTCCCTAAAGACAATCAGTGTGTTTTGAGTAATCGACTACTTAGAAATTCGCGCCATCCTCTAAGGCCGCGAGTGTGTCGACTTGAGCGGCGGGCAGCCAGCTCCGGGTTCAATTACGCGAACTCGTAAGCTTCATTCCGAAAATGACCCTAAAAAAAACTTACCTACCTGTTTAGCGGGCTGTCCAGCAGGTCGCCGACAGAGTAAAGGCTGCGAAATTGGCAAATGGAGCAAGCGACGTGGTCCCGACATAGGATCCCAAAATTTTAAAGATATTCGTGAAGGACTTGGATATACGCTCCTTCTTCTATATCCTCTGAGATCAAACTGCGAAGCACGAAATGTGAGTCTTGCAAACCGGCTGCTACGTCATTGCTACCACTGCCCCATTAAGTGGAACATTTGGAGGTAAGGGACATCATGTCGCTTAGTGCTTTGCGTTTTACCGGCGGGTTGCTTTTCCTTACTTCGGGCGCGGTATTGTGCCAGCAGGCAAGTACCACACCGGACGGAGTGTCCATTGTGCAGCCGGGTGCGCCAGGTCAGAGCAACAAAATTCTGACGCCGGAGACGGCCGCCGCGCCGCCGCGAAGACCCTCCGATGCCGACGTCAAGTTCATGCAGGGCATGATTATGCACCATGCACAGGCCGTCGAGATGACGGAACTGTTGAAGACGAGGAGCCAGAACAAAGAGGTTCAGGCATTGGGCAAGCGCATCAGCATCTCGCAGACCGACGAGATGAGGTTCATGAGGGAGTGGCTGACAGAGCGCGGCGAGCCGATCTCCGAACATGGCTCGATGGACATGGCTGGAATGGATATGGCCGGCATGGATCACATGGATATGGGCCCGATGCCGATGATGCCCGGCATGTTGACTCCAGCGCAGATGAAGGCGCTTGCAGCGGCAACCGGCCCGGAGTTCGATCATCTCTTTTTGACCGGCATGATTCAACATCACACCGGTGCTCTCACCATGGTGAAAGATCTGTTCCAAGTGCCGGGAGCGGGCCAGGACCCCCGGTTGTTTGATTTTGCCAGCGACGTAGATAACACTCAGCAGGCGGAGATTGACATCATGAAGCACATGCTCAAGGAGAGACAATGATCGCAGAAACGACCTCACGGTTTTCGCGCAGTGCCATGACCATCATGGTTGCACTGTCTGTTTGTTTCCCCGCGTTTTGCGCAGCACAGAACAACGCCCCAACGGTCTACACCAATCCGCGTGCCGGGGCCGATGACCCGCGTGTAGGACTGAAGGCAGGCCTGTACGACGCGGGCGAAGCGTCGTTTGGCCTGGAGAGGCTTATCTCTTTACCGAAGCCAGCGGGCTTCGCTCCGGACCTTGCATCCATCGCTGCCTTCGATGCTCTTCCTACCCCTCCACCTCCGCCCCCCGGTACCCCGCCGCCGCGCGGTCCGCAGAGTGGTCCTCGTGCCAACTACGGCGGCACCAACTCCGACCTGGCCTTTCACGGCACGACCCTCTTTGTCGGCAACTACAACGGCATCAATTTTTACGACATCTCCAATCCAGCGAAGATGAAATTGATTACTTCCGTGATTTGCCCAGGTGGTCAGGGAGACGTCTCAGTTTATGGCCATCTCCTGTTCATGTCAGTTGAGGCAGCCAACGGGCGTCTTGACTGCGGCACGCAGGGATTTCCAACTCCGGCAGGTGCGGCTCCCGCTCCCCCCCCGCCAATGGATCCGGCCACCGCCGATGCCGCAGCCGGACCACGGCGGCCACCGCCTCCACCCCCCAGCCCGGACCGGATCAAGGGTATCCGCATCTTCGACATCACTGATGTCTCGCAACCCAGACAGGTCGCCGAAGTCCAGACATGTCGCGGCTCGCATACGCACACGCTCGTCATTGATCCCAAAGATAAAGACAATATCTATGTCTACATCTCGGGCTCGGCAGGGGTTCGACCTGAGGAGGAACTGGCGGGCTGCTCGGGTGGGGACCCGGATAAGGACCCCGACACGGCCTTGTTTACTATCGTCGTGATTAAGGTACCGCTGGCGCATCCGGAGCAAGCGAAAGTTGTAGCCAGCCCACGCATTTTTACTGATCCGGAGACCGGAAACATGAATGGGCTTTGGAAGGGTGGCGACCACGGTGAAGGTACTCAGACCACATCGATGACCAGGGGCTGTCACGACATCACGGTTCGCTCCGACCTCGGGCTGGCTGCCGGAGCGTGTTCGGGTAATGGAATTCTGCTTAACATCTCTGACCCTGTGCATCCTGTCCGTATCGACGCCGTGACCGATCCAAACTACGCCTTCTGGCACTCCGCCAACTTCAGCAACGACGGCACCAAGGTGCTCTTCACGGACGAGTGGGGTGGAGGCGGACAGCCACGTTGCCGCGCGACGGATCCGATGAACTGGGGCGCCGATGCCATCTTCAACCTGAAGGATGGCAAGCTGACGCTCGCCTCGTACTACAAGATGCCGGCTCCGCAGACTGAGTTGGAGAACTGCGTAGCTCACAACGGATCGCTGATCCCGATTCCCGGTCGCGACGTCGAGGTGCAGTCCTGGTATCAGGGTGGCGTCTCGATCGTGGACTTCACCGATATCACGCATCCTGTCGAGATCGGTTACTTCGATCGCGGGCCGGTCGATGGTATCAAGCATGCCATGGGCGGGCAGTGGTCGACTTATTGGTACAACGGCTACATTTATGGCTCGGAGATCGCGCGGGGCGTTGACGTGTTCAAGTTGGTGCCGAATAAATACATCACGCAAAACGAGATCGATGCAGCGAGCCAGGTCCACGTTGCCGAGCTCAACGTCCAGAACCAGGATAAATTTGTCTGGCCGGCAAATTTCGTAACGGCCAAAGCCTATCTCGACCAACTGGCGCGCAGCAATGCTCTTGATGCCAATCGCGTGGCGTCGCTAAAAGAGGCAATCGCCAAAGCAGAGGCGGCGCAACCGAAGCCGAAGGATGTTGCCCAGCTACACGCCATGGCGGCAAGTCTCGACAAGGAGGCGGCCACAGCGAAAACTCCCGCCGACGCATACCGCATCCGTGCGCTTGCAGTAATCATGAAGCAAAACGGAAGTTCGTCGAAATAGCTGACCAGGTGTGCGGTCAAGCAGTCTAGAGGCGGTTCGCTACGGATGGGTCGCGGTCAGCTCCGCGTATTCTCTTCGCGCCGTCATCAGGACAGGCAGATCCTTGTCGGCGTCCTTCCAAAGGACAAAGAGTTTCTCGTACTCCGATCGGCTGCCCTGAATGTTGCCGGTGGGCGCCTCGACCCGGCCCAGCTCGAGATGCGCGAGCAAAAATAGGGGAGAGAGGGGATTGAGTCCGCGATGGGCGAGGATATTTTTGTACTCGGCCGCAGCGTTCTGGTTGTCCCCGCTCCTTCGATAGGCTTCACCCCGTTGCGTGAACGCGATCAGGCCACCGGCTAGTTCGTAGGGCGTGGCGGGCTCCAATGCAGCGATTGCATCAAGAGGTTTTTTCTGTTGCAGTGCGATCTCTGCGCGAAGCCTGGGAGCATAGACATATCGCGTCAAGGTGCTTGGATGATCGGTGGCGGAGTACTGCGCCAGAAGCCGTTCAGCGAACGAGATATCGCCCAACTGTGCGCTGAGAAGAGCAAAATCCGGACTGTCCGTATCCTCTCGCCTCACGCGGCTGAGCGTTGCCCCTGCGGCGATGGGCATGCCGAACGCTGTCTCGACAGAAGCCTGATCGATGAGAATACCGTCGGCGGATTCGGCCAGATTCTCATGTTCTGCAATGCTGTGGGCGCTGCGAAAGAGTTGTTCCGCCTGCCTGTACATTCCCGCGGCAGCCGCTGCGAACGCCTGCACGTCAAGGGCTCGCCATTCGCTGGGTTTGCCGTGGGTTAAGGCAACTTCATGCGCCATCGTTGCCTTGTCGCCTTCGAGAAATGCGAGCTCAAACAGGAGGCAATGGAGATCATTGGAATCTTTGCCAATCGCTTCGGCATGCAGAACGGTCGATTTCGCGTCGGCATAGCGGTTGGAGTTCATATACGCGCGGGCCAGGACGCTGTAATTGATTCCCCGGTTGGCGTCCAGTCGCAGGGCCTGCTCGCCCGCGGCAACTGCGGAAGCGTACTGACCCATCTGGGTGTATGCCTTGGCGATATTGAGCCACGGGCCCCAATCGCGTGGATAAGTCTCTGCCCACAGCCGATATTCCTTGATGCCCTGATCCAGATCCTTCTGGCTGTCAGCGTAATAGTGCGCCCGGATGTAGAGTCTCTCCTTCTCGCTTACTCGTCCGCTGAGCTCGAAGGCCTTCTGGTAGAAGGGCTGCGCGAGTTTCTGTTCGTTCAGATTGTTGTAGTCCGTGGCAATCGCTGCATTGGCCATGGCAAAATCCGGATCCAGTTCCACCGCTCGCTGAAAGACTGGAAGCGTCTCAATCTCATCCTTGCCGAGTCTTCCGAGCATGTCCTCACCGATGGAGTAGGCCTTGAGCGCCTCGAGCGACGAGGTAGTCGCCTGCGCAATCGGCACCTGGAACCGCTCTACTGATTTCGCCGACTCGCCAAGATCGTGGCGAAGTCTGTCGGCGGTGGAATCGAGCGCCGCGAGCACCGCTTCCTTGCTTGCCGCCTCAGCCTTCGCCTCGGTCAGCTTCTTGCCGGAGATACAATCTGTTGCCTCGAGCGTCAACAGATATTCGCGTCCAAGATTGGCGATGGATCCATTGACCATGACCTGCCGGTTGTCGCGTAGGCATATCTCTTTGGCAACATCCGGAGTGAGCTCCGCATCCGGCTTGCGACCCATCAGCTGGAGCATGTCTCCAGTCTCCCGCTCGCTCATCACATCGAGATAAGGCGACTGTGCAAGGTCGATCTCCAGTGCTTTCTTCAGGACGACATCGAAGCTGCCATCCGCAGTGCGGTTATCGAAGTCGGCGAGAACAATGGCCTGACTGCGGGATGGGGGCCGAAGGCTCCTCCACCAGAAAAACGAACCGGCCGTGAGCGCCAGGATTACAGACGCCGCTACGGCAAGCCACCGCATCGGATGCCGTTGGGAGACAGGTGGGGCGGGAGGCTTGCTGGAGGTGTCAGCGGGAACAGAAGCTCCGGAGTCACCGTTCTCCTCGCTGACCAGCCTGGGCATGGTGGAACGCGCTGGAATCGAATCCATGCCGGCGGCTTCCGGCTGGGCTGGCTCAGTTAGCGGCGACTGGTTTACAAGTTCGACGGCTGTTGCAAACTGGTATCCGCGTCCGGGAAGCGTAACGATATAGCGGAAATCATCCCGGCTGGTCGACAGCGCCTTGCGAAGCAGAAAGATATTCTGGGTGAGGTTTCCCTCCTCGACAAAGCTATCTGGCCAGACGGCGCGTAGCAATTCTTCCTTGGTAAGTGGCCGCAGAGGGTTCTGGACGAGATAAAGAAGCAGGTCAAAAGCCTTGGGTGGGAGGGCAATCTTCGTACCACTGCGGCGAACCAGACGCTGCTCCGCGTCAAGATCAAAAGGTCCGAAATGGTATAAGTTTCTCACCACAAGGTACATAGCAATCCTGATAAATCCTGAGACGGAATGAGCCGAATCTTGAGGACGAGAAAGACCGATTTGTGGATGATGAGCGTCGAACTCGCAAGATCGGTTCAAGAGGACGATCGGCAGCCTATAGGGAGATGGGTTGCCGTTCGTCCTTCTGTGTGAAAATCTACCAGTAGGAAGTGTTCTCGGCAAGAAAGGGTGCCAGCTTGGCATGCTTTCTTCGATTCCGAGGGTAGACACGCGTTCTTATCCGCAAATTATTGCAACTTGGCAAAAGGGCGCACACGCGATTGATATAACGAATCACCGACGATTCGGGCATTTCACACGCCTGACCCGTTTTCTTTTCGCGTGAAGGGGATCGTCAGGCAATGTGACCCACATCGCGGTCGGCCTCATCGTCGACTCGTCGGCAAGCCTTCCAAAGGCATCAGCCACTACAGCAATTCATCGGAGGGTACGATCTCGCGGCGATGCCGGTCACCTCGGACGCTGACCCACGCCGGCTAGCAAACACCTGCGCCCTTAGATGCATCCTTGGAAGGAGGTATCTCTTTCGTTGGAATCAATTCATGCGCAGCGCGACTTGGCCGGACTAGCATGGGAACCGAAATGTTGCATCTGAAGATCTGAGGGATATGAAACCTGTTGAAGGCCGGAGACGCGTCGTTATCGAAGAGGTTCAACCACAGGTCGATTGCGGCCGCTACCCAGTAAAACGAATTCTCGGCGATGCAGTCGCTGTCACCGCAGCCGTCTTTGGGGACGGACACGATCAAGTTGCAGGGCGCCTCCTGTATCGGCACGCCAGCGAAGACGACTGGCGCGCGGTGCCGCTTGTGGCTCTCACGAACGATCTGTGGACTGCCGCCTTCACTGTGGACCAACCCGGTGGCTGGCTCTATACGCTTGAGGCGTGGGTCGATCACTTTGGAACCTGGGTCGCCGATCTGCGAAAACGGCTGGCTGCCCAGCCCTCAGCCGATAAGCCGGCCCAAAGCGGATCGCAGGAGATCCCTCTTGCTCTGCTCTCGGGTGCGTTGTTGCTCCAGCAGGCGGCTCAACGCGCTAAAGGCGATGACGGCAAGCTTCTCGCGGAGGCTTCGGCTGGTCTCAATCGGCTGGCCGACAAGAACGCCGCCACGTACGAGTTCCCACTAAGTGGTGATGTGCTCGCAGTGGTCGCGCGATATCCCGATCTCACATTCGCAACCCACTATCCGAAGCAGTTGCCGTTGTGGGTCGACCGCGAACGTGCCCGATTCTCCACGTGGTATGAGTTGTTCCCGCGATCTACCTCCCCCGACGCAACTCGACACGGCACCTTCTCCGACGTCAAAGCGCTATTACCCGGCATCGCTGCAATGGGATTCGACGTGCTTTATCTGCCGCCGATCCATCCCATTGGCACCGCGTTTCGCAAAGGCCGCAACAACAGCGTGACTCCAACCGAAGAGGATCCGGGAAGTCCCTGGGCTATCGGTTCGAAGGCTGGCGGACACAAATCAATCCATCCTCAGTTGGGTACCCTGCGCGATTTCGATTCGCTGGTCGCAACCGCCAGCGAACTCGGCGTGGAGATCGCCCTCGACATCGCCTTCCAGTGCTCGCCTGACCATCCCTGGGTTACGGAACATCCCGACTGGTTCACCATTCGCCCTGACGGCTCGATCCAGTACGCGGAGAATCCGCCGAAGAAATACCAGGATATCTATCCGCTCAACTTCGAATCCTCCGATTGGCGCGGTCTGTGGGAGGCATTGCGCGATGTCTTCATGTACTGGATTCGCCGCAACGTGCGCATCTTCCGCGTCGACAATCCGCACACGAAGGCGCTGCCGTTCTGGGAGTGGTGCATTGCGGAGATTCACAAAAAATATCCGGATGTGATCTTTCTTGCCGAGGCCTTCACGCGGCCACACGTCATGTACTCCCTCGCCAAGGCCGGCTTTACAGAGTCCTACACCTACTTCACCTGGAGAAACGCGGCGGCGGAGTTGCAGGAGTACTTCGAGGAGATCACCAGGCCGCCAATCTCCGATTTTTTTCGTCCGAATCTCTGGCCTAACACTCCGGACATTCTCCACGCGACGCTGCAGACCGGCGGGCGTGCCGCATTCATGCAACGGCTCATTCTCGCCGCAACGCTTGGCGCGAACTACGGCATCTATGGCCCAGCCTTTGAGCTCGGCGAGAATGTGCCTCTTAAGCAGGGAAGCGAAGAGTACCTGAACAGCGAGAAGTACGAGATTCGCCACTGGGACCGGAGTGCCGGCAATAGCCTCGCTCCGCTGATCAAGCAGATCAATCAGATACGCCGCGACAATCTCGCGCTTCAGAGCGACGGCTCGCTTCACTTTCATCCCGTCGATAACCCGAATATTCTCTGCTACAGCAAATCAACCGGAACAAATACGATCCTTGTCGCAATCAACCTCGATCCCGCGCAGGAACAGGCCGGATGGATCGACCTCGATCTCAAACAGCTTGCAATTCCGCACAACGAAAACTTCGAAATCGAAGACCTGCTGACCGGAACCCACTATCACTGGCACGATCGAAGCAACTATGTCGCGCTCCGCCCGGATGTCATGCCGGCGCACGTCTTCCGCCTCATCCGTCCGTCACGCGGCGAGCCTACACTTGTGCCAAAGGAAACAGACGCGACCCCGCAAAGCACAACGCCGGAGGACAGCGAGTGAAAAAAACTGGCAGCGCTACCGATCCGCTCTGGTACAAGGACGCGGTCATCTACGAGATTCATGTTCGCGCCTTCATGGATTCGAACGCTGACGGCATCGGCGATTTTCCGGGTCTGCTCACGAAGCTCGATTATCTTCAGGACCTCGGCGTCACCTGCATCTGGCTTCTGCCCTTCTTTCCCTCGCCACTGCGCGACGATGGCTACGATATCGCCAACTACGTCGATGTCAACCCCAGCTACGGCACGCTGGAGGACTTCAAGCAGGTGCTTGACGCCGCTCACCAGCGCGGCATGCAGGTGATGATCGAGCTTGTCATCAACCACACCAGCGATCAGCATCCGTGGTTCAAAGCAGCACGCCTCGCGCCGAAAGGCTCATCCGAGCGCGACATGTACGTCTGGAGCGATACCGACAAGCTCTTTGACGGTGTCCGCATCATCTTCACCGACACAGAAAAATCCAACTGGACCTGGGACGAGGTCGCGCAACAGTATTACTGGCACCGTTTCTTCTCCCATCAGCCCGATCTCAACTTCGACAATCCGCGCGTCATGGAAGAGGTCCTCAAGGCCATGCGTTTCTGGCTCGACCTCGGCGTCGACGCCCTTCGCCTGGACGCAATTCCGTATCTCGTCGAACGCGACGGCACCAGTTGCGAGAACGTGCCCGAGACCCATGTCAAGATCAAAGAGATTCGCGCCGTCATCGACGCCGAATATCAAAATCGCCTCGTTCTCGCAGAAGCTAACATGTGGCCCGCTGACGTTCGTCCCTACTTTGGCGACGGCGACGAGTGCCACATGGCCTTTCACTTCCCTCTGATGCCGCGCATCTACATGGCGCTTCGCCAGGAAGATCGCCTGCCCATCACTGACATCATGGCGCAGACGCCCGCCATCCCGGACAACTGCCAGTGGGGACTCTTCCTGCGCAACCACGACGAACTCACCCTCGAGATGGTCACCAACGACGAGCGCGACTACATGTACCTCGCCTACTCGGCCGACCCGCGCATGCGCATCAACGTTGGCATCCGCCGCCGTCTCGCCCCTCTGGTCGACAACAATCGCCGCCGCATCGAACTGCTCAACTCGCTCCTGCTTAGCTTCCCAGGTACGCCCATTCTCTACTACGGCGATGAGATCGGCATGGGCGACAACATCTATCTCGGCGATCGTAACGGCGTTCGCACGCCCATGCAGTGGAACTCCGACCGCAATGCAGGCTTCTCCAAAGCAGTTCCGGCCCAGCTCTATTTCCCCGTCATCATGGACCCCATCTGGGGCTATCAATCCATCAACGTCGAGGCCCAGCAGTCCGATCAGTCCTCGCTGCTGCACTGGACGCGCAACATGATCGCGCTGCGCAAGCTCTTCCACGTCTTCGGCCGCGGCACCCAGGAGTTCCTCAATCCCGACAACAGAAAGATCCTCGCCTACCTCCGTCGATACGAAGAAGACGGCAACAGTGAAACCGTCCTCTGCGTCGCGAACCTCTCGCGTTTCTCGCAACCCGTCTCGCTCGATCTCGTGCGGTTCACTGGCAGAATCCCCGTCGAGATGCTCGGTTACGTTACCTTTCCCGCCATCACCGCGCAGCCATATCCCCTCACGCTGGCGCCATATTCATTTCTGTGGCTTGAACTTCAGCCCGCTCCTGAAGTTCCTGAGCCAGTGCAGGTCCCGCAAGACGAGCCCATCGTCAATCTGCTGAGCCACGGTGTCGACGGCCTTTTGACAGCTCCCGGACTCTCGCTTCTGCAAAACCTGATCGCCACCTACCTGCCACATCAACGTTGGTTCGGAGCCAAGTCCCGAGCCATCAAAGCGGTCACTGTTCGCGACTCCGCGAAACTCTCCGGTCTCAACTCGGTTCTCTTGTTTCTCGAGATCGCGCACGACGATGACAGCACAAGCGTCTACCAGCTCGCACTGACCATTACTACTGGCGAAGCAGCCGAGACGATCCGCGCCTCCGATCCCGCGAGCATTGTTGCAACAGTCGCAACTACGGCGGGACCGGCGATCCTGCATGACGCCATCGTAAGAGAAGATGTGCGCCAGGCAATTCTCAACCTGATCGAAGCTGAGACCAAGCTTCCAACCGGTGCCGGACTTCTTATTGGCCAGCGGAGCAATATTTTTGCTGAAGCGCGTGGGGAGGAATCCCTGCCGGGACGCACAGGATCTGCCGAACAATCCAACACGTCGATTCTTTATGGCACGAAGCTGATACTGAAACTCTTCCGCAGGCTCCAGCCCGGCGAAAATCCCGACGCTGAGATCGGCCGCTTTCTCACCGAGGTCGCAAAGTTTCCACGCATCGCTCCGTTTCTCGGCGATGTAATCCTTACCTCAGAAAATGGCGAGCCAACAACGATAGCAATGCTGCAGGGACTTGTAGAGAACGAAGGGGACGGCTGGCAGTGGACTCTCGACGAGCTCTCGCGTTACTACGACAGCGTCGCTACTCTTCCTCCACCGCAAGAGACCGGTATCGCTCCATCGTTCACAGCAACCGAACCATCTCACCGCGAAGCTCGCGAACATGCCGCGCTCTCTCTTGACGCCGCAGCGCTGCTTGGCCGCCGAACCGCCGAGATGCATCTCGCTCTCGCCACCCCAACCCGCAACCCGGTATTCGTCGCCGAGTGCTTCACGACCTCCGACCTCCTTGCCGATGCCGACCGTATCGACGCGCAGCTTGCACTCACGCTAGGGGCGCTCCGGCGAGGCATGACGCAACTCCCCGACACCACCGTCGACACAGCCGCCCTGCTTCTCAGCCGCCGCATCGAACTCTTCGCCAGGGCCCGCGCTATTGCCTCTGCAACACCGGCCGACGCAGGCTGGCGCATTCGCATTCATGGCGACTATCATCTCGGTCAGGTGCTTCGCTCCCGCGGCGACTATGTGATCCTCGATTTTGAAGGCGAACCCGCACGCAGTCTCGCGCAACGCCGCGCCAAACAATCTCCTCTCAAAGATGTGGCCGGAATGTTGCGGTCCTTCAGCTACGCCGCCTACGCCGCACTCAACACGTTCGCGCAGCGCCGTCCGGACGACGCCAAAAATATCGAGCCCTGGGCCACTCTCTGGCAGAACGCCGTCTCGACTGAGTTCCTGCGCGCCTATAAAGACACGATCAACGCAACAAATCCGGACCTTATCCCGCAAACGAGACAATCGCAGCTTCTGCTCAGTGCCTATCTGCTGGAGAAGTCTCTGTACGAGCTGCTCTACGAACTCGACAACCGGCCCACGTGGGTCCGCATTCCGCTTGCCGGCATCCTCGCTCTGCCGCATTAGGTTTATGCGACCGATTAGAATGGACGCTCCAGCCTATGCCAGCGAATCCATCTCCTCTACAATCCTTGCGCCACGAGCTAGCCTCTTCCTCGGCAACTCCATCTGCAATTGTGGCCCGTTTTGCTGCGAAAGCTAACGGCAACGCCTCGCACAATACGTACCTGCCCTCCTTCGCAGCCCAATCGCTTGAACGCGCAGAGCAGCTTCCTCAAATCTTTCCGGATGAAAAAAATCGTCCCACGCTTTACGGCATACCTGTCTCTATTAAGGACTGCTTCGATGTAGAAGGCACCGTAACAACCTGCGGCTCCCGCTTCTACGCGCAACGCAATTCACCGGCTGAAAAAAATTCCTGGGTAGCGCAACGCCTGCTGGACGCCGGAGCGATCCTAACCGGCAAGACGCACCTTCATCAGCTTGCCTACGGAATCACCGGAGAGAACGCCGACTACGGCGATTGCCTGCAACCTCGCGATGCTGCTCTTCTCACCGGAGGCTCCTCCAGCGGCGCGGCAGCCAGCGTACAAGAGGGCTCCGCGCTCTTCGCGATCGGCACCGACACCGGTGGCTCCGTCCGCATCCCCTCTGCTCTCTGCGGACTCGCCGGCTATCGCTCCTCCCACGGTGTCAGCCTCGGCGAAACACGCTGGGCGGGCGGCTATCACCTCGCCCCAACCTTCGACACCATCGGCCTGCTCTTCCGCGATCTCCGCGACGCCGCAACCCTCGCCGGCGCCATCTTCGACATCGCACCCGTCCCCGCACCCGCCACAATCCGCATAGCCTGCGTAGACGAGGGCTTCCTGAGCGACTGTGAGCCCGCCATCCTCGACGCCTACTCATCGTCGAAACGTCACCTGGCGCTTCACGGAGCAGGACTCACCAACTTCGACGCTACTTTCTGGGATGACGCCCCTGCGATCTACTCACCTATCGTCGCAAGCGAGGCCGCAGTCATCCACCGAGGCCACTTCCAACGCTTCGAGCCCGTCATCGCCGAGCGCATGACCTACGGCGCGTCTATCTCTTCTGCCGAACTATGGAACCTGCGCCAACGCCTGGAGGCATTCCGTTCCAGGATGTTCTCTCTCTTCGAAAATTACGATCTTCTCCTCGCCCCATGTGCGCCAGTCAGCAAACTTCAGGCAGGGAAGGACCACGCCGAATCTCGCAAAGCCATTCTCCGCTACACAACACCGGCAAGCCTCACCGGGCTTCCCGCAGTCACGCTGCCTGGCGAACTTATCGGCGCTGCCTTTGGCACTGGGATGCAGCTTCTCGCCGCGCCAATGCAGGATGCAACGCTGCTCGCCTTTGCCTCTACGCTCGCTCAGTAAGGTAAAGGCCAATCCGGCACAAGGAAATCCTGACCCTCCCTATTGATGAAATACATTCATGGGCCTAGCGGTTTCAACCGGCGCCATCACGCCTGACTAGAATAGTGCTACTGCTTCGGAGAGCAGCGCCTCTCTATGTCCAGCTCCCCATTTGTCCTTCTGCCGAGCTCTCACGCTCGCGCGCACGACACCTTCCCCGAGTCCGAAAAACTCGAGCAGCAACTCCGCGCCAAAATCCGCGGCGAGGTCCGCTTCGACGCCTCCTCTAAAGCCCTCTACGCCACTGATGCCTCGAACTACCGCCACATCCCCATCGGCGTGGTCATTCCACGCGACGAAGCTGACGTTATCGCCACAGTCGCGATCTGCCGCAGCCTCAATGCCCCCATCCTCTCGCGAGGAGCAGGCACCTCACTCGCAGGTCAGGGATGCAACGCCGCCGTCATCCTCGATTTTTCGAAGTACATGAACGGCATGGGCGCAATCGACCCCACAACCAAGACGGTCCGCGTTCAACCTGGTATCGTCCTCGACCGCGTCCGCGACGCCGCAGAAAAATTCAACCTCACCTTCGCGCCCGACCCCGCCACGCACAGCCGCTGCACCATCGGCGGCATGATCGGCAACAACTCCTGCGGCGTCCACGCGCTCATGGGCGGCAAAACCGTCGACAACATCGCCTCCCTTGACCTCCTTCTCTACGATGGCACCCGCCTCACCGTCGGCCCCACCACCGAAGCCGAACTCGAAGCACACATCCAGTCCGGCGGCCGCATCGGCGAGATCTACGCCGCCCTCAAACGCATCCGCGACACCTACGCCGACCAGGTCCGCGCAAAGTTCCCCCGCATTCCCCGCCGCGTCTCCGGCTTTAATCTCGACGAGCTGCTGCCGGAAAACAACTTCAACGTTGCCCGCGCGCTCGTCGGCAGTGAAGGCGCCTGCGCCGTCATCCTCGGAGCGACTCTTCAACTCGTCGAATCCCCACCTTGCCGTACGCTCGTCGGCCTCGGCTTCCCTCTCGTTTTTCTCGCCGCCGATCACGTCCCTCAAATTCTCGAGCACAAACCGATCGGCCTTGAAGGCGTAGACGGCTACCTCCTCGATGCCCTTCGCAGCAAACAAAAATATCTCTCCGACCTCGCGCTTCTTCCTTCCGGCGACGGCTTCCTCATCGTCGAATTCGGAGCCTCCACGCAAGCCGACGCCAACGCCAAGGCCCGCGCCTTTGTCGCTTCCATGAAGGCTCTCCCCGAGCAACCCACTAGCCGCATCTACACCGCCGACGAAGCCAGGCGCGTCTGGCACATCCGCGAATCCGGTCTCGGAGCCACCGCTCACATGCCCACCAGCGACGGAAAAACCACCGAAGGCTGGGAGGGCTGGGAGGACGCCGCCGTCGATCCCGCGAAGCTAGGCTCCTATCTCCGCGCCATCCGCGCCCTTTTGACGGAGTACAACTACTCGAGCGCGATGTACGGACACTTCGGCCAGGGCTGCGTCCACATGCGCATCAACTTCGATCTTGAAACCGGCCCAGGCATCCTCAAATTTCGCGAGTTCATGGATCGCGCTGCCGACATCGCTCTCGCCCACGGCGGCTCCCTCTCCGGAGAACACGGTGACGGCCAGTCCCGCGCCGCGCTCTATCCCAAGATGTTCGGCGAAGAACTCATGCAGGCCTTCCGCGAGTTCAAGCGCATCTTCGATCCCACCAACCGCATGAATCCCAACAAGCTCATCGACGCCCACGAGATCCACGAAGACCTTCGCCTCGGCGCCGACTACAAACCCTGGCAACCCAAAACTCACTTCGCCTATGCCGAAGACAACGGCAGCCTCGCCTCTGCGACCCTGCGTTGTGTCGGCGTCGGAGCCTGTCGCAAGACCGACGCCGGAACCATGTGTCCCAGCTACATGGCCACCGGCGAAGAGCTGCACTCCACGCGCGGCCGCGCCCATATGTTGTGGGAGCTGATGCAAGGCGAAGTCCTTCCCAACCAATGGAAGAACGAGCAGGTACGCGAATCGCTCGATCTCTGCCTCTCCTGCAAGGCCTGCAAATCCGAGTGCCCCGTCTCCGTCGATGTGGCCACCTACAAAGCAGAGTTTCTCGCCCATCACTACGAAGGCGAGTCACGCCCGCTCTTTCACCACGCCTTTGGCCGCATCGATCGCTTCGCACACCTCGCATCGTTCGCGCCGAATCTCGTCAACGCGATCAACAACGCACCCATCATTAGCACCATCATCAAAAAAATCCTTCACATCCATCCACAGCGCAGTTTCCCACGCTTCTCGAAACCCTTCACTCCCGACCGTCGCCTCGCCCGCGACGCACGCCGCCGCCGTGACCGCCGCCCCGCACTCCCCGACACCGCACCCGAGGTCTTTCTCTGGGCCGACACCTTCAACAACTACTTCCATCCCCCCACGCTGCGCGCCGCGCACAAAGTCCTGACCTCCGCCGGCTTCCGCGTTACGCTGCCCACGCAACATCTCTGCTGCGGACGCCCACTCTACGACTTCGGCATGCTCGACACTGCAAAGGACTACCTGCTCAAGACGCTCGACGCTCTCACCGCGCAGCTTGCCGCCGGCACGCCAATCGTCGTCCTCGAACCCTCATGCGCCTCAGTCTTCCGCGACGAGCTCACCAATCTTCTGCCCAACGATCCGCGCGCTGATAAACTCCGCGACCAGACGTTTCTCCTCAGCGAGTTTCTCGTCAAGCATGCTCCGAACTACAAACCTCCGCAGATCGGCAAAGAGGTTGCAGAAAAAATCATCGTCCACGGCCACTGCCATCACCGCGCCACCATGGGCATGCACGACGAGGTCGCCCTCCTGCGTTTAACCGGAGCACAAGTCGAACTCCTCGACTCCGGCTGCTGCGGCATGGCCGGTCCCTTCGGTTTCGAAGAAGACAAGTTCGAGGTCTCGCAAAAACTAGGCGAGCGCGTCCTCCTCCCCGCCGTCCGCAACAAACCCACAAACGCAATCATCGTCAGCGACGGCTTCAGTTGCTGCGAACAGATCACCCAGAACACGAACGTCCAGCCAAGACATCTCGCCGAGGTACTGGCCCAAACCACAAACCAGTGACAGGAGCGAAATCAATTAAGATGAAAGTTCCATTTCGTTCGTGACTCGAGACAAGTGATCGCGTAGCCTCGTAATCGTGCCGCGAGGCGGGCCCACAATAGAAAGATGTAATTCGTGGGTGTTACAAATCCAAGTCGTAATCGAGAAATTGGATGCGGGCCAAAACCAGGTTGTGCGTATTGATCTTCACCGGGATAGCGTCACTCGACGTTACTGGCTGCGGTGGCGGCAGCTCTGGCACTCCAGCTCCAACTCCAACTCCAACTCCCGCCATCCATAATCAATGGACATGGGTCGGTGGCCCAAACGTTGCCGAACAGGGTGGCATCTACGGCACTCAGGGAACTGCGTCTCCTAACAACATTCCAGGCGCGCGAGAGCAGGCCGTCAGTTGGGCAGATCCCTCAGGAAACTTCTGGCTCTTCGGTGGAATGGGGAATGACTCGACAATACCCTTCAACGGAAGCGAAACCAACGTCCGCGAAATAGGTAGTTACCTCAACGACCTCTGGAAGTACAGCGGCGGTCAATGGACATGGATAGGAGGGTCGAACCTCGCCAACCAGCCAGCCATCTACGGAACTCAGGGAACACCCTCTCCCAGCAATATTCCCGGGCCACGATTCAGCGGTGCCTCATGGACCGATACCTCAGGAAGCCTATGGCTCTTCGGTGGAGGCACCTATACCGTGGTCGGGAATATAACGTACCTCAGCACAACCAGCTACCTCAACGACCTATGGAAGTACAGCGCCGGACAGTGGACATGGATGGGAGGCTCCAGCACAACCAACCAACCAGGAATCTACGGCACTCAGGGAGTCGGGGCCCCCGGCAACATACCCGGAGGTCGCATCCATGCGGCGAGTTGGACCGACTCGTCCGGAAACTTCTGGCTCTTCGGTGGCGAGGCTGTCGATTCCACTGGCGCACAGGGGAATCTCAACGATCTCTGGAGGTACAGCACTGGACAATGGACTTGGATGGGAGGATCGAATCTGACCTACCAGGCAGGCATCTACGGCACTCAGGGAACAGCCGCCCCCACCAACATTCCAGGAGCTAGGGAACAGGCGTTTAGCTGGGTCGATTCGTCCGGAAATCTCTGGCTCTTCGGTGGAAATGGTTCTGATTCGCAAGGGACCTACGGATTTCTCAACGACCTCTGGAGATACAGCGCAGGCCAGTGGACATGGATGAGCGGATCAAACGTTGCTGGCCAAGCCGCAGTCTACGGCACTCAGGGAACAGCCGCTCCAGGCAATACTCCTGGGGCTAGAAACAGCGGCGTCAGTTGGACCGATGCATCCGGCAACCTGTGGCTCTTCGGCGGGGGCACTTACAACTCAACCAGCGGACTCGGCTACCTCAACGACGTGTGGAAGTACAGTGCTGGCCAATGGACTTGGATGAGCGGATCAAACACTATTGACCAAAATGGAATCTACGGAACCGAGGGAACACCCGCGGCGGCCAACATTCCCGGGGGCCGCTTCCACGAGGTCAGTTGGACCGACGCGTCCGGCAAACTCTGGCTCTTCGGCGGAAACACTCCCGACCCAAATCCGACGCTACGTGCCGTCGGAGTACAGGACTACCTGAGCGACCTGTGGACGTATCAACCCTGAAGGAAATGCTGTTGGAGTTGAAGACCTGCATTTGTTTTTTTCTTTTTTTCTTTTTTCGGATTAAGCCAGGGCTTTAGCCCCTGCGAAAGAAAGCCGTGCCGAAAGGCACCTACCGCTCTGCTGCAAGCGAAGTTGAGGGGCTCGAGCGCAGCCCGTAGGGCGAAGCGACTGATTAATTGCCTCTGCTTTTGCCGTTGCCTATTTCTTTCTCCATTTTCCGCCCAGAAATCGAATGTCAAGCCCCAAAATCACTCAACTCCTTGAAACAAAACAATATGCGCGTGGCATGTTTACCCCGCTCCATCCCATATAATTAAAGAAGAAGGAGAAAAGCGAGCCCCGATGCTCCAAATCGGGGCTTTTCCTTTTAAATCAAGACTTTACAAATCGAGACCAATAAAATGAGTAACTTACATTAGAAGTACCAACATAAACCGCATACTTTGAAGACTTTACGCAAAAAACCACCAGGTGGGGGAGTACCGCGAGTTTGCCACTCACCACCCCCAGCCTCTACGCTAACCGGAGCCAATATGACCCTCAAACACGAAGTCAAAGCCATCCTCGCCGAACTCGGAGTCCCCACCACGGCCCACTCCGGTGGTAGCCTTACCGTCCACTCGCCCATCACCGGCGAAATCCTCGCCCAACTCCCCACCATCACCGCCGTCGAAGCCACCAAAGCCATCGCTCAAGCCCACGCCGCCTTCCAGGAGTGGCGCACCATCCCCGCTCCCAAACGCGGCGAACTCATCCGCATCCTTGGTGAAGAGCTCCGCGCCAACATCGAACCCCTCGGCCGCCTCGTCACCATCGAATCCGGAAAAATCCTCTCCGAAGGCCGCGGCGAGGTTCAGGAGATGATCGACATCTGCACCTTCGCCTCCGGTCTCTCCCGCCAGCTCGCAGGTCTGACCGTGCCATCCGAGCGCGCCCGGCATCGCATGATGGAGACCTGGCATCCACTCGGCGTCGTCGGCATCATCTCCGCATTCAACTTTCCCGTCGCCGTCTGGAGCTGGAACGCCGCGCTCGCCCTCGTCTGTGGCAACGCCATCGTCTGGAAGCCCAGCGAAAAAACCCCGCTCACCGCACTCGCCACGCAAGCCATCTTCGAGCGGGCAGCCCAAAAATTCCAAGCACAATTCGGCGGCGTCCCCGAAGGCCTCGCCACTCTCCTCATCGGTGACGCCACCATCGGCCAGCAACTCGTAGATTCCCCCCTTGTTCCGCTGGTCTCCGCCACCGGAAGCACCGCGATGGGTCGCGCCGTCGCTCCACGCCTCGCCGCCCGCTTCGCCCGCGCTATCCTCGAGCTAGGTGGCAACAACGCAGCCATCGTCGCCCCCACCGCCGACCTCGATCTCACCCTTCGCGCCGTCGCCTTCTCGGCCATGGGCACCGCAGGCCAACGCTGCACGACCCTCCGCCGCCTCATCGTCCACGACAGCATCTACGACAAACTTATCCCACAACTCAAAAAGGTCTACGTCTCCGTCAACATCGGCGATCCGCGCGAACCCAGCACACTCGTCGGCCCGCTCATCGACGAACGCGCCTTCAACTCAATGCAAAAAGCCCTCGCCGACGCGAAAGCCTCGGGAGCAGTCGTCACCGGGGGCGAACGAGTCAGCAGCGAGGAAACCTCCGGAGCCTTCTACGTTCGCCCCGCGCTCGTTGAGATCTCGACCCAAACCGACATCGTCAAGCACGAAACCTTCGCCCCGATCCTCTACGTCCTCAAGTACACCAACTTCGGCGATGCACTCGCCTTGCACAACGATGTTCCTCAAGGCCTCTCGTCGAGCATCTTCACGATGAACCTTCGCGAATCCGAACAGTTCCTCTCCGCTACCGGCTCCGACTGCGGCATCGCTAACGTGAACATCGGCACCTCAGGCGCGGAGATCGGCGGAGCCTTCGGTGGCGAAAAAGAGACCGGAGGCGGCCGCGAATCCGGCTCAGACGCATGGAAACAGTACATGCGCCGCGCCACCAACACCATCAACTACGGCACTGACCTTCCTCTCGCTCAGGGGGTCAGCTTCGACATTGGCTAATGTATCCAGCCCCGCAAAGAAAAACGGCGGCTATCGCAAACCTTCGCGACAGCCGCCGTTTTTACAACGACAAACTACTCGGCAGCAGCAGACTTGCGTCCCACCAGCCGACCATCCATATCCGCCAGCACATACGCCACCA
>Ga0116129_1000191_pt1 | contig 43851 bp, 32 predicted proteins | sample June2015DPH_17_2_FD_89732 | JGI IMG/M metagenome (GOLD analysis project Ga0116129, IMG submission 89732) | Peatland microbial communities from SPRUCE experiment site at the Marcell Experimental Forest, Minnesota, USA - June2015DPH_17_10 | ecosystem: Environmental > Terrestrial > Soil > Wetlands...
CAACAACACCCAGCCGGACGCGGTAATTCATTTCGGCTATGCGCCGAACGACATCGCATTCCTGCGCAACGTCGCCGACGTCGGCGTCAAGTTCAAGATGCTGTTCTGCATCTATGCCGGCCTCGAGACCGAGCTGCTCGAAAAGAACGTCGGCGAGAAGGGCCTCGAGCACGTTTTCACCTATGTGCCGCCCTCGGAACTGGACTATCCGGTTAATTTCGGCATGAGCATGAAGGACTACAAAGCCGCCTGGGACAAGAAATATCCCGACGGCAGGATCGAGTTCGGCTTCAATGCCGTTGCCGGATATACCACCGGGCTGGTCATCGAGAAGACGCTCTCGGTCGCGACCAGCCTCGACCAGCTTGAGCTGCGCCGCGCGGCGTTCAGCCTGTCCGGGCAACTCAAGACGCTGGACGGTACATTCGCGCTCGATGAGATGGGCGGCCAGATCGGCGAGTTGACTCCGCTCGGACAACTCGTGCTCAACGGCGAAGGCCATATCGGTTTCGTCTCGCTCTATCCGCACGAAACCGCCACCGGCAAACCGGTCTATCCGGCCCCATGAGGCAAGCCCATATTGGAAACCGCATGCCGGGAGGCAAGCGCTGATGCTGGCCTATGCGCTCGTCGCCGGCGTCCTGTTCGGTCTGTATTTCAGCCTGGTCGGTATTGGCCTCAATCTCGTGTTCGGCGTCATGCGCATCGTCAATCTTGCGCATGGCGACTTTCTGATGCTCGGCGCCTTCGTGGCCTTCGGCGTCGTGGCGCTGGCCGGCATCGACCCCTTGTTCGCGGTGCCGCTGGCGTTCGTGATTTTCCTGGGCGTCGGCCTGCTGCTCTATTGGGTATTGGTGCCGCGGCTGCAGGGTTCGGCAAACCCGGAAATGCTGTCGATCATCCTGTTCTTCGGGTTGTCGCAGGTGATCGAGGCCGTCACCACGATTTTTTTTGGAACCAGCGAACGCTCGATCCAGAGCCGCACCCTTGGTACCGTGATCTCGACTATCAGGATAAAACTGTTCGGCGGCAAGCTGGACGGGGGCGGGCCGATCCAGATCTTCGGTCAGGGATTTCCGGCTTCCTGGGTGATCGCGGCCGTCACCAGCCTGATCGCGATCGCGCTGGTGTACCTCTATCTCTACCGCACCCGGCTGGGCACCCTGACCCGCGCCGTGATGTCGCGGCGCGACGAGGCCTTCGCTACCGGCATCGACGTCGATCGCGTCTCGGCCGCCGCATTTGGTATGGGACTGGGGCTTGCCGCGGTGGCCGGGGTATTCGCACCGTTCATGTTCGGCTCGGTTACGCCGGCATTCGGCGCCGATGCGACCGTCACCTCATTCGCCATCGTGGTGCTGGGATCGCTCGGCAATCCTCTCGGCACGGCGCTCGGCGGTGTGGTCTACGGCGTCTGCTTCATGCTGGTGCAGACCTATCTCAGCTCCTGGGCCGACCTTTTGCCCTATGTGCTCCTGATCTTCATCCTGCTGCTTCGTCCGAGCGGCCTGTTGGGAAGGCGGGTGCGCGTTGCCTAATGCACTCAGACATATGCTGTTCATCGCCGTGCCGCTGATCGCGGTGTTTGCGGTGCTGCCGGGCGTCTACCAAAATCATCTGCTGCTGTTCAATTTCGTGATCTTTCTGATCCTCGCCCAGGGCGTCAACATCATCTACGGTTTCACCGGCTATCTGCCGTTCGGCTATGTCGGCTTCTTCGGCGCAGGTGCTTACGGTTTTGCGATCCTGGTGATGCACTATCAGGCTCCCGCCGTTGTCGCGGTGATCGCGGCCGGACTGGTCGGCGTCGCGCTGGGGCTGCTGCTGACGCCGCTGTTACGGCTCTCCGGCGCCTATTTCGCCATCGCCAATCTGGCAGCCTCGCTCGCCGTGCTTCACTTCGTCGCCAATCCGGCGCTTGAGGACATCACGCGCGGGCCCTACGGCGTCTCGCTCACCGGCACCTTCGATCCGACATGGGCTTATACGGCAGCCCTGGTGGTGCTGGCGCTGACGCTTTCCGCCGTCGTATTCCTGAAGAACTCCCGTTTTGGCCTGGCGTTGCAAGCGGTGCGGGAGGATGCGGTCTCGGCTTCGATGGCGGGCGTCAATGTCGTGCGGATGCGGGTGATCGCGTGGCTGGCTTCGGCGCTGGTGGCGGGTCTCGCCGGCGGCGTCTATGCTTGGTATGTTTCGGTGTTCTATCCCGACAATGTTTTCAGCGGCGAATTCAGCATTTTCGCGATCGTGTTCGCGCTGTTCGGCGGGGTTGCCACAATCTGCGGCCCGATCGTCGGCGTCATGATCCTGTATGGCATCTACAACCTGATCGGCTTCACCACGCCGCAATATTTCCAGTTGATCTACGGGCTGTTAATCATGGGTCTGGTGCTGTTTCTGCCCGCCGGCCTGGTTTCGCTCGCAACCCGCAGGGGCTGGCATGTCCCCTGACAAGGCGCCCATTCTCAATGTCACCAAACTGGCAAAACGCTTCGGCGGTTTTTACGCGCTCGACGGACTGAGCTTCCATGTCGCGGCGGGCGAAATACTGGGCCTGGTGGGTCCCAACGGTTCCGGCAAGACCACCGCGATCAACGTGATCTCCGGTCTCTATGCTCCGGATGGCGGCAGCGTTGCCCTGGACGGCGCCTCGATCGGTGGCCTGGCGTCGCACAAATTAGTCCATCGCGGCATCAACCGCACGTTTCAGGTTCCAAAGCCGTTTCTGTCGCTCACTGTGCGCGAGAATATCGAGGTCGCACTGGCCTATGGGCGGGCTGCGGTGACGCCGCCGGCCATGGCAGCGCTGCTCGACGAATATCGGCTCGCCGCCGTCGCCGACCGGCCGGCGGCCGATCTCAACAACGCGCAGCAGAAGATGCTCGATCTGGTGCGCGCGCTTGCCACCCGGCCGCGGCTGTTGCTGCTCGACGAACTCGCCGCCGGGCTCAACCCGGCGGAGCTGGACTGGATCGCGGAGCGCATCAAGGCGCTGGCGCAGACGGGAATCGCCATCATCGTCGTCGAGCATCTGATGGGCTTCATCGAACACATTACCGATCGCGTCATTGTCATGAACGCCGGCAAGGAAATTTTCGAAGGCAAGCTCGCGGTCGCGGTGCAGGTGCCGCAGGTCATCGAAGTGTTTTTGGGAGGCGAACATGCCGCCTGAATCGGCGCCGCTGATGCAGGCCGCCGGGGTCGACGCCGGCTACGGCACCATGCAGGTGCTATGGGGCGTCGATCTCGACGTGCGCGCCGGCGAGACCGTGCTGCTGCTCGGCGCCAACGGCGCGGGCAAAACCACGTTTCTCAAGTCGCTGGTCGGCCTGATCGAGGCACGGCACGGCAGCATAAAATTCGGCGGCGAAGATTTGACGCGGATGCGCTCCAGTGACCGGATGCGGCTCGGAATGACCTACATGTCGGAGTTGGCGGTGTTTCCCGATCTGTCGATCGAGGAAAACATCCGGATCGGAGCGCAGGCGCTCGGGCATGCCGATCCCGGCGCCCGCGTCGAGGAGCTCTATCGTGTATTTCCGGCACTGCGCGAAAAACGCCGGGCGCCGGCCTCCAGTCTCTCCGGCGGCCAGCGCAAGATGCTCGGCATTGCCAAGGCGCTTGCCGCCGAGCCGCGGCTATTGGTGATGGATGAGCCTTCGGCCGGGTTGTCGCCGCTGTTTGTCAAGGAAGTCATTCGTATCCTCAGCGATTTGCGCGGGCGCGGACTGGCGCTGTTGATCGCCGAGCAGAATATCGGTTTCCTCGAAGTGGCGACGCGCGTATTTGTGCTGGAAGGCGGCCGCATCCGTTTCTCCGGCACGGTCGCGGAAATGACCGATAACGCGGCGCTGCGGCGCGCCTATTTCGGGCTGAAGTGATGTGTCCTGCTGCCGCGCGAACTCGCGAGGCCCCAAATCTGTTTGGTGGGAGCGTGACGCGGTCGCTGGCGCTCGCCGCCCACGGCAAATCCTTAAGCTCCGCGCAACTCGACCTGGAGATCGAAGAACCATGACGAACGGTCCGACACTTGCCGCCCTGGCTGACGATCTCGACAACGGCCGCACCAGCGCCCGCAAGCTGGTCGATGACTGCCTCAGCCGGATCGCCGACACGTCGGGGGAGGGTATACGAACCTTCATTCATGTCGACACGGAAGCGGCGATCGAGGCGGCGGAAGCGATGGACCGGCTGCGCGAGGTGAAGGCGGCGCCATCGTGCTTTGCCGGCATTCCCGTTTCGATCAAGGATCTGTTTGACATCGAGGGCCAGGTCACCCGCGCCGGCTCGCGCGCGCTCGACGATTCCGCCCCGGCGAAAGCCGATGCGCCGGTGGTGGCGCGGCTGCGCCGTGCCGGCTTCATCGTGATCGGCCGCACCAACATGACCGAGTTCGCCTATTCCGGCATCGGCATCAATCCGCATTACGGTACGCCGAAAGGTGCGTGGAACCGCGGCGCCGGCCATGTCCCCGGCGGATCGTCCTCGGGTGCCGCGGTATCCGTCGTCGATGGCATGGCGCATGGCGCGCTCGGCACCGACACCGGCGGATCGTGCCGGATTCCGGCGGCCTATAACGGCATCGTCGGCTTCAAGCCGACGCAGCGGCGCGTGCCGCTCGACGGCGGGATACCGCTGTCGTTCACGCTCGACAGTTTTGGGCCGCTGGCGCGCAGCGTGGCGTGCTGCGCGGTGCTCGATGCCGTGCTCGCGGGTGAAGCGGTCGAGCCATTGCGGCCGCGCCCGATCAGGGGAATGCGCCTGGCGGTGCCGACCACGGTCGTGCTCGACGAACTCGAGGATGCGGTGGCGCAGGCTTTCGAGCGCGCGCTGCAAACACTTTCACGCCAGGGCGCGCTGATCGAGCGGATCGAAATGCCTGAATTCCTCGATGTCGGGATCATGAACAGCAAGGGCGGCTTTGCCGCGGCGGAGAGCTATGCCTGGCATCGCTATCTGATCGCGAGCCTCGGCGACGTCTACGATCCCCGCGTCCGCAGCCGGATCTTGCGCGGCGAAAGCCTGAGTGCCGCCGACTATATCGACCTGCTCGGCGCGCGACGCTCGATGATCGCGCGCGCGGAAAGGCGCATCGCCCCATACGACGCGCTGGCGCTGCCGACCACCGCCAACACGCCGCCGCGCATCGCGGATCTGGCCGACGACAAGGCTTTCACCAAAGCCAATCTGCTGTCGCTGCGCAATTGCACATTGATCAACATGATGGACGGCTGCGCGATTTCGTTGCCGGCGCACCGCGAGGGCGAGGTGCCGGTCGGGCTGATGCTGGCGGCATCCGGCGGGTCGGACCGCCGCATCTTCGAACTCGCGGCGGCGATGGAAGGTGTCATCCGTGCTTGATCTTGCATTCACATTTTTCCAGCCAAAGGCGGCATTCGCCCTGCCAGCCGTTTCGAATTCGAACTGCAAGACCCGGTTTTGAAGCGCAGCATTCGCCATGGCCATGACGTGATCGAACTGCCGGTGCTGGGGTGATTTCACGTCTTGTCTTTCGTCATTGCGAGAAGCGAAGCGACGAAGCAATCCAGTCTTTGCTTGGATTCCGCTTCCGGATTGCTTCGCTTCGCTCGCAATGACGACGGGAATCGGGTGGCGAAAGCCGAACCGATTTGCGAGAATCTCACCATGAAATCGAACCCGGCAAAAGTCGTCCCTCCCGCTTCCCTGGATATCGCCGTGCGCGTTCACACAGTCGACTGGACGCAAGCAAGCCTCGATCTCGATGTTCGGGGCTGCGCCGTCCTGAACGGATTGCTCGCGCCAGATGAGTGTCGCGCGCTTGCGGCACTCTATCCGGACGACAGTCGTTTCCGCAGCCGGGTGGTGATGGGACGACACGGTTTCGGACGCGGCGAATACAAATATTTTGCCTATCCGCTGCCGGATTTGATCGCCGAGTTGCGGCCGGCACTTTATGCGCGGCTGTATGGCGTGGCCGACCGCTGGAACGAAGCCATGGGCGTCGATACGAGCTATCCGGAACAGCATGCCGCGTTCCTGGAGCGGTGCCATGCCGCGGGGCAAACCCGGCCGACGCCGCTGCTGCTGCAATATGGTGCCGGCGACTACAATTGCCTGCATCAGGATATCTACGGCGAACACGTGTTCCCGCTGCAGGTCGCGATCCTGTTGTCGGAACCCGGCCGCGATTTCACCGGCGGCGAATTCGTGCTGACCGAACAGCGGCCACGCATGCAGTCGCGGCCCGAAGTGGTGCCGCTCGGTCAGGGCGATGCGGTGGCTTTTGCCGTGCATCACAGGCCAGTGCGGGGGACGCGCGGGTTCTACCGGGTCAATCTGCGCCACGGCGTCAGCCGGATCCGTTCCGGTCACCGCCATACCCTCGGCATCATCTTTCATGACGCGAAGTGAGGGCGACTTTCTTGACCGCGGATCTGTTTGAGAGCGTTGGCGATCGCCGTCCGTCGCGGCAGCCGATGGGCGAGGGCGCCGTGCTGTTGCGCGGATTCGCCAAACTGATCGAAGACGATGTGATCGCCGACTTGCGCGGTGTCGTGGCGCAAGCACCGTTTCGCCACATGATGACGCCGGGTGGCCACCGGATGTCGGTGGCGATGACCAATTGCGGCGGGTTTGGCTGGGTCACCGATCGCGCCGGTTATCGTTACGACGCCATCGATCCAGCCTCAGGAAAGCCGTGGCCGGCGATGCCGTCAACGTTTTGCCTGCTCGCCGAAGCGGCCGCGGCGGAAGCCGGCTTCGACGCCTTCGCGCCGGATGCCTGTCTGGTCAATCGCTACGCGCCGGGCGCGAAAATGTCCTTGCATCAGGACAGGGACGAACGCGATGTCGGCGCGCCGATCGTCTCGGTTTCGCTGGGCCTGCCCGCGATCTTCCTGTTCGGCGGGCTGAAGCGGAGCGACAAGTCGCTCCGGTATCGGCTGGAACATGGCGACATCGCGGTGTGGGGCGGGCCGGCGCGGCTCGCCTTTCACGGCGTCGCGCCGCTCGCCGATGGTGAGCACGCCTTGATGGGCCGGCAACGCATCAATCTGACGTTTCGCAGGGCGCGCTGAGGCGCGAAGATCTGACGAGGGTTACGGCTTCGCCGGATGAATGAACGCCCACGGGCTCGTTTCCGAATCCGCCGCCACTTCGATGGCGATGACATAGGGACCACCGTCGGCCAAGGCCTTTTCCAGCGCGGTGCGAAAATGTTCCGGCGAGGTGACGCGCGAAGCGCCCGCGCCAAACGATTCCGCAAGCCTGACAAAATCCGGGTTGACCAGATCGGACGCCACCACGCGCCCATCAAAGTGTTCGCGCTGATCGCGGCGCACATTGCCATAGGCGTTGTTGTTGAACACCAGCGTCACCACGCCGATCTTGAATTGCACGGCGGTGGCCAGTTCCTGCACGCCGAACATGAAGCCGCCGTCGCCCGTGATTGCGACCACCTGTCTGTCGGGATGGGCGACCTTGGCGCCGAGGGCGGTGGGAAAGCCGGAGCCGAGCGTGCCCTGATAGCCCGATGTGATGAAGGTGCGCGGCTGATAGACCGGGAAGCCGTACCACGATGCAAATCCGACTTGCGACAGTTCGTCGGTGACGATGGCGTCAGACGGCAGCACCTCGCGCAGGATGTTGAGGTAAGCCATTTGCGGCTGAATCCGCTGGATATCGTGCAACGCCGCCGCCGAGGCGTCACGGATCGCGGCACGGCGGCCGCCGGTCTTGCTGTAGCCGGCCTTTCTGACCGCTGACAGCAACTCACTTGTGCCGGCCCTGGCATCGGATATCACGGCGGTATCCGGCGTGAACCGGCGCATTTCCGAGGCATCGATATCGATCCGGATGGATTTCAGCCCGTCGGGACGGAACGGCCAGCGCGACATCGTCGGCAGTTCCAGCCGCGTGCCGATCCCGATCATCAGATCGGTGCGTGGCCACAGCCTGTAGGCCGCCGCCATCGTCAGCCCGAGTTCATGCGCGTTGGAGACGATGCCGCGCCCGCTGCGGAACGCCACTACGGGCGCGTCGATCAGTTCCGCAAGCTCGAGGATTTCTTCGGCCGCGTCAATGGCGCCGCTGCCGACAAAGATCATCGGCGTCTTGCTGCCGGCGATCAAGGCGGCCGCGGCCTTGACCCGCCCGGTATCGGGCAGCGGCGCCGGAAACGGATCCAGTGGTTTCGACGGGCCGGTTTCGGCACGCTGCGTGAACACGTCCCAGGGCATTTCAAGTGCCGCGGGCCCGCGACGGCCCGACAGCATTTCCTGGAAGGCGCGCGAGACCAGCGCCGGCGCATTGCCGGGATATTCGATGCGGTCGGCCCATTTCACCAGGCTTCGCAGCGTGGCGAGCTGATCCGGCATCTCGTGCAGATGGCCGCGGCCCTTGCCCAAAAACTGCGTCGGCACCTGTCCGGTCAGGCAGAGCACCGGCTCGTTCGATCCGAACGCCGTCAGCAGGGCAGCCCCGGCGTTGAGCACGCCGGGGCCGGGCACCACGCTGAACACGCCGGGCCGGCCGGTGGATCGCGCATAGCCATAGGCCATGTAGCCGCAGGCCTGCTCGTGCCGTGCGCCGATCACCTTCAACTGCGCCTTGAGGAACGCATCGAACAGGCCGTAGATCTGGGCACCGGGCAGGCCGAACACGGTATCGACGCCATGCGCGACAAGGCCAGAGACGATTGCTTCGCCGCCGGTAGCCGAGGTCATTGGCTTGTCCAATCGCGGCTAAACAGAATCATGGGAAGGTGGCGATGCGATATGAGATCATGAGATATCCAGCTCAGCCGGGGTTCATGCCGGCGGCCTTGATCACAGCGGAGGCCGCGGGAGTTCTCAGGTATTCGATGAACGCCCCGGCGGCCTCTGCTTGCCTGGTGTCGGCCGCGACGGCCGCCGTGAACACCAGTTCCTGCTGCAATTCGGCGGGAAATGAGCCCGCGAGATCGACGCCGGGGGCGATCAATACGTTGACCAGAAATACCCCGAGTTCAGCCTCTCCTTTGGCAACGGCCGGGGCGATCTGCGCCGGCATTGTCTGCGCTTTGGTCCTGGCTTTCATTGCCTCGCCAATCCCGAGCCGCTCGAACACTCTTGTGACATAGCCGCCGGCGGCGCTTGCCGGCACAAAGGCGACGGACGAGGCGTCGAGCAGGGTCTTCTTCAGCGCGTCCGGCGTGCTGATGTCCGGCTTGGGCATGCCGGCGCGCACGGCGACGCCGTAGCCGGCCCGGGCGATATCGGCGACAGGCGAGGGGGCAAAGCGGGCCTTCGCGCCAGGGTCCTGAAATACATCGGCCGGCACGACGACCGCGTCGAACGGCGTGCCCGATGTGATCCGCGTGATGATGTTCGGGGTGGAATCGAAGTGAATGACCAGCTTGTGACCGCTGGCACGTTCGAATTGCGCGCCGAGTTCATTCAGCGGGCCGGTCATGGAGCCGCCGGCGATAACCCTGAGTTCGGCGGCATGGAGGTCGGCAATCGGCGATAGGGACATTGTCAGGCCCAGCATGGTTGTGGTGAGGGGGATAGACGGTGGCTTGTTGACGGTTGCATGCGATTGGCGCGGCTAGTCGGCAATCGTGATATCGGCGACAAACAGCGGTTCGCGTATCGCCTGTCCCGGAAACGGCGATCCCTGCTCGAACCAGGACCGCGGCGCCGGCGCTCCCCACAGCGTTTGCCGCCGCGGATCCTTCAGCGACCAGCGCATCGGTTCATGATCATGGTCCATGGTAAAGTAATCGCTGGTATAGAGCTCCAGGCGATGGCCGTCGGGGTCCCGGACATAGAGAAAAAACGCATTTGAAATGCCGTGGCGGCCGGGACCGCGTTCGATGTTCTTGAGGAAGCCGCTCGAGGCCATCACGTCACAGAGGTGCAAAATGTTCATCGCGGTCGGCACCCAATAGGCGAAATGGTGCAGGCGAGGACCCTTGCCGTTGGTGATGGCAAGATCGTGCACATTGCCCTTGCGATGCATCCACGCTGCCGCGATCCGGCCATTCGGCCCGTCCTCCTCGCCATATTCCGTCAGCCGGAAGCCCAGCCGGGCGTGGAAATCGACGGTATCCTGAACTTCGGCGGCGAACACATTAAAATGGTCGAGCCGCTGCGGGTGGCAGCCCTTGTAGAGATCGTAGCGGCGTAACAGATGCGGGCGTTTCTCCATCGAGGCATAGAGTTCGACATGAAAGCCGAAGGGATCGGTGAACCGTAGCGTGCGGCCCTGGAACGGGGTTTCCACGAATACGTATTTTATTCCGTTCTCGGCAAAGAACGCGGCGGCCTTGTCGAGGTCGTTTTCGTTACCGACCTTGAAACCCAGCCGGTTGCAGGCCGATGTTGCGGCCTTGCGTAGCACCAGCGAGTGATGCTGGTGTTCTTCGCTAGCGCGCAAATACACCGCGTCGTCGTCGCGATCCTCGACATGCAGCCCGACGGTGTTTTCGTAGAATTCGCGGCTCGCGTCCAGGTCCGTTACGTCAAGCACGACGTGGCTGGAGCGGACGATGTTGAACGGCGGATCGAAGACGTGTTGCGGAACGGGCATGCGATGTTGTCCTGAAAGCCAATCGGGCTCTTCTGAGCAACCGGGGACATAGGTAACAGACCGACGACATGGGTAACACAATTCCTGGCCGCGCGGGGCCTGACCATCCGGATCATCGACCATGACGTGACGCCGGTCTCCGAGGCCGCCCAGCGCATCGCCGTGCTCAATTTCGGCCGCCGCATCGCCGCGGGGTGTCGATATCAGTCCACGGTCTTGCTTGTGGAGCAAAACGCGGGCATGGGACTTTCCGTCGCCGATCACGGCTACGTGCCGGAAACCGGCCGTATCGTGCCGGGTGGCAAGCCCGACGCGTTGTGGGGCGATGAACCATTGCCTGCGCCTATCTCGGCGATCACGCCAAAGTAACCGTTTAGCGAGAGAGACTGATCCATGGTCACCATTCAAGTCGAAAATCTGATCAACTTCGTTGCCGAAGTCTTTGCCCATTCAGAATCCTCGCCCGAGGAAGCAAAGCGCATCGCGACATACCTCACCATCGCCAATCTCACCGGGCACGACAGCCACGGCGTGATCCGGGTGCCGGTCTATATCCGCTGGAAGAAGATGGGGTCGGTGGTTCCCGATCAGACCGTCGAACTGGTGGTCGATACGCCGTCGCTGGCGGTGGTCGACGGCAAATTCGGCTACGGGCAAACGGTGACGCCGCAGGCCGTTAAAATCGGCATCGAGAAATGCAAGAGAGCGGGCCTGGCCGCGGTCGCGCTCCGCAATGCCGGGCATATCGGCCGTGTCGGCGACTGGGCGGAAATGGCAGCCGCCGAAGGGCTGGTGTCGGTCCACTTCGTCAACGCCGCGGGCTCGCTGCTGGTGGCGCCCTATGGCGGCGTCGAGAAGCGGCTGTCGACCGCGCCCTATTGCGTCGGCATTCCGCGCCAGGGGCAGGATCCGATTGTGCTCGATTTCGCCACCTCGATCGTCGCCGAAGGCAAGGTGCTGGTTGCCAGCCGCGGCGGCAAGAAACTTCCGAAGGGCGCGCTGATCGACTTCGACGGCAGCTTGAGCGAAGATCCGGCCGTGCTGTACGGATCGTATAGTGCGGAGGGGCCGCGCGACTACACCAAGGGGTCAGGCGCGATCCGCGCGTTCGGTGAGCACAAGGGCTCGGGCCTCGCGTTCATCTGCGAACTGCTCGGAGGCGCGTTGACGGGTACCGGCGCGACCGCGCCGGACCGGCGTTTCGCCAACGGCATGTTCGCATTTTATGTCGACCCCAAAGTGGTCGATACCAGCAATTTCTTCGATGGCGATATTTCGCGCTATGTCGACTTTATCAGGGCAACCAAGCCGGTCGCCGGCGTCGATGCCGTGTTGATCCCCGGCGATGCCGAGCGGAGAACGCGGGCCGATCGCACCAGGAACGGCGTGCCCTTGCCGGACGATACCTGGGCGGCGATAGTGGATACCGCCCGCGAAGTCGGGGTCAGCGAAGTCAGCATCCAGCGGGCTGTGAACTGACTCATCCGGCGCTTCAAGAGACTTGTCTGTCGCTTCAGAAGACTTGTCTGCCACCTCAAGAATCCTGGCTAACCCCAGCAAACAACAAAAGGAAAACGCGACCAATGCCAAACAACGTGAAGAAGGTTTGGGCCTCGGGCAAGGCCGTGGTGAATGCCTGGCTTGCGATTCCCTCGGGATTTTCGGCCGAGGTGATCGCGCAATGCGGCTTCGACAGCGTCACCGTCGACATGCAGCACGGCGTGCAGGACTACCAGTCGATGGTGCAATGTTTCCAGGCGATGCACGGCCACCCCGTGACGCCGATGGTCCGCGTACCCTGGAACGAGCCGGGCATCATCGGCAAGGTGCTCGATGGCGGCGCCTATGGCGTGATCTGCCCGATGATCAACACCAGGGAAGAGGCGGAAAACCTCGTTCAATATTCGAAATATCCGCCGCGCGGCACGCGCTCGAACGGCCCGATCCGCTCCGGCATGTATGGCTCGGCCGGCGCCTACCAGCAGACGGCCAATGAAGAGATCGTGTTGCTGCCGATGATGGAGACCAGGACGGCGGTTGGGAACATGGAATCGATCCTCGATGTCGAAGGCATCAACGGCGTTTATATCGGTCCCTCCGACCTCGGTTTCTCATACGGGCTGGTGCCGAAGCTCGACCGCGACGAGCCGGAAATTCTCAAGATCTATGAAAGGATCGTGAAGGAGTGCGGCAAGCGCGGCCTCTATCCCGGCATCCACTGCTCGGGCGCCGACGGCGCGGTGCGCGCGATCAACATGGGTTTCAAACTCGTGACCTTGTCGAACGAGAGCGGCTTGATGGCGACCTATGCCAGGATGCAGGTGGCGCAGACGCGGAAGGATTCCGGTGGCAAAGCGTAAGCAAGGCGCGATTGGCGAATAGGGAGCTTTTCTCGCATTCGCTATTCGCCACCTCAGGGAGACCCCCGGCCACTGGGCAGGTGGCCGGCGGCGCCAATCTCGTCTGTTTCATCACCGGCCGCGGCAGCGTGTTCGGCCGCAAGCCGGCACCCTCCATAAAGCTTGCAACCAACTTCGCGATGTTCAGGCGGATGGCGACCCGTTGTTATGGCGGAGGTTCCTATCCGCGCCCCCACAGGCAACCGCTGCCCTTTGTTAGTGCTTGATCCCTATCGGAACCGGTGTTCTGCTTGAAAAAGCTGCCGGAGTAGCCCGCCTGTGTCGATCTTCGTCGCACTACATCACGTCACGCACTACAAATATGACCGTCCGATCGACCTCGGCCCTCAGACCATTCGGCTGCGGCCCGCGCCGCACACCCGCACGCCGATCCTGAGCTATTCGCTCAAGGTTACGCCATCGAACCATTTCGTGAACTGGCAGCAGGATCCGCAGGGCAACTGGCTGGCCCGGTTTGTATTTCCCGAAAAGACCACCGAGCTCAAGATCGAGGTCGATTTCACGGCGCAGATGACCGTAATCAACCCGTTCGATTTTTTCGTCGAACCTTATGTCGACAGTTTTCCTTTTCTCTACACCAACGATCTCAAGAACGAACTGGCGCCCTATCTCGAGGCCATCGAGCCCGGGCCATTGTTCGCGAAATATCTGGCCGATATCCCGCGCGAGGCGCCGAACACGGTCAATTTCCTGGTCGATCTCAATGCGCAATTGCAAAAGCGGATTCGTTACATCATCCGAATGGAGCCCGGCATCCAGACGCCGGAGCAGACGCTGGCCTCGGGCGCGGGGTCGTGCCGCGACTCGGCGTGGCTGTTGATTCAAACCCTGCGGCATCTCGGGCTCGCCGCCCGCTTTGTCTCCGGCTATCTCATTCAGTTGCGTCCCGACATCGAGCCGGTCGAGGGATCACGCGAGGTCGAGAACGATTTCACCGACCTGCACGCCTGGGCCGAAGTCTACCTGCCGGGTGCGGGGTGGATCGGCTTCGACGTCACCTCGGGCATGCTGACCGGCGAGGGACACATTCCTGTCGCTGCCACGCCGCATTATCGCTCGGCGGCGCCGATCTCGGGCAGTGCCGGGTTTGCCAACGTCGAATTCGGCTTCGAGATGAGCGTCAAGCGCATCCGCGAGGCACCGCGGATCACGCGGCCGTTCTCCGACGATTCCTGGGCGCGGCTCGACAGGCTCGGCGAAGAGGTCGATGCCGATCTTGGGGCGGACGACGTGCGCTTGACGATGGGTGGCGAGCCGACCTTCGTTTCCGTCGATGACCTGGAATCGCCGGAGTGGAATATTTCGGCCGTGGGACCGACCAAGCGGGGATTCGCCGACGATCTCATCAGGCGGTTGCGGACCCGGTTCGCGCCAGGCGGCTTGCTGCATTTCGGACAGGGCAAATGGTATCCCGGCGAAAGCCTGCCGCGCTGGGCCTTCGGCCTCTATTGGCGCAAGGACGGCGTGCCGATCTGGAAGAATTCCGATTTGATCGCTGGGATCGAGAGGCCGCGTAAGGCGGCCATCGAGGACGCCGAGCGTTTCGCGGAAAGCGCGGCGGAAAAACTCGGCGTCGATTCCGAATTCATCATGCCGGCGTTCGAGGATCCCTCGCATTGGCTGCAAAGGGAAGCCGGCCTGCCGCCCAACGTAGATCCGGGCGATTCCAGACTGTCCGATCCGGAAGAGCGCTCGCGCATGGCGCGGGTATTCGATCAGGGGCTCAACGTTCCCAGGGGTTTCGTGCTGCCGATCCAGCGCTGGAATGCCGATGCCGGAAAATCTTCCTCGCGCTGGAAGAGCGAACGCTGGAAGCTGCGGCGCGGAAATCTGTTTCTGACGCCGGGGGATTCGCCGCTGGGGCTGCGGCTGCCGATCGCCTCACTGCCGCACGTTCCCGCCGAGGAATATCCCTACATTGTCGAGCAGGATCCGCTGGAGCCGCGCGAGGCGCTGCCGGTGTATGACGCGACGGCGCCGACCGCGGCCGCGCCGCATCAGGAGGTGCAGGAGCAGCAACTCAAAGGCGGCGGCGTGCGCACCGCGATGTCGATCGAGGTTCGCGACGGCATCCTCTGCGCATTCATGCCGCCAGTGGAGCGGCTGGAAGATTATCTGGAACTGGTCACGGTGGTGGAGGCCACCGCCGAAGAAATGCGGGTGCAGGTGCATGTCGAGGGTTACCCGCCGCCATTCGACCCGCGTGTCGAGGTGATCAAGGTGACGCCAGATCCCGGCGTCATCGAAATCAACATTCAGCCGGCGACGAGCTGGCGCGGGTGCGTCGATATCACCTTCGGCCTGTACGAAGACGCCGCCCAGGTCCGGCTCGGCGCCAACCGCTTCCTGGTCGACGGCCGGCACACCGGCACCGGCGGCGGCAATCATGTGGTGGTCGGTGGCGGCACGCCGGCCGACTCGCCGTTCCTGCGCCGTCCCGATCTGCTCAAGAGCCTGGTGCTGTACTGGCAGCGGCATCCGTCGCTGTCCTATCTGTTCTCGGGCCTGTTCATCGGTCCCACCAGCCAGGCGCCGCGCATCGACGAGGCCCGGCACGACGGCCTTTATGAACTGGAGGTTGCACTGGCCCATGTGCCGCCGCCGGGCATAAAAGCCCCGCTGTGGCTGGTGGATCGCCTGTTCCGGCATATCCTGGTCGATATCACCGGCAATACCCACCGTGCGGAAATCTGCATCGACAAGCTCTATTCCCCCGACGGCGCGACCGGCCGGCTCGGGCTGGTTGAATTCCGCGCATTGGAAATGCCGCCTGATCCGCGCATGTCGCTGGCGCAACAATTGCTGATCCGGGCGCTGATCGCAAAATTTTGGCGCGAACCGCAAGAGGGCAAGTTCGTGCGCTGGGGCACCACGCTGCATGACCGTTTCATGCTGCCGTATTTCCTTTGGGAAGATTTTTCAGGCGTGCTCACCGAGCTGAAGCAGTCCGGCTACGATTTTTCGCCGGATTGGTATGCGGCACAGCTCGAATTCCGTTTCCCGGTATTCGGCCGGGTGCATCATGGCGGCGTTGCGCTGGAGCTCCGTCAGGCGCTCGAACCCTGGCACGTTCTCGGCGAGGAGGGTACGGCGGGAGGCACCGTGCGCTACGTCGATTCGTCGGTGGAGCGTTTGCAGGTCAAGGTCGATGGCTTTGTCGAGGGCCGCCACGTCGTCACCTGCAATGGCAGGCGGATGCCGATGACGCAAACCGGCCGCTCGGGCGAGGCGGTCGCCGCTGTCCGCTTCAAGGCATGGCAGCCGGCGTCGGGGCTGCACCCGACCATTCCGGTGCACGCGCCGCTGACCTTCGACCTGATCGATACCTGGAACGGCCGCTCGCTCGGCGGCTGCGTCTATCACGTCGCCCACCCGGGCGGCCGCAGTTACGACACCAAACCGGTCAATTCCTACGAAGCCGAGGCGCGGCGGCTCGCCCGGTTCCAGGATCATGGCCACAGCCCCGGCAAGATCAACCCGCCGCGCGAAGAACGCACAATTGAATTTCCCTTGACCCTCGACTTGAGGACGCCGCTCCTGCATTGAGGACAGGCTTTGGGCAGGAGAGTCGCGATGGCGGGACACGCCGGCCAAGGAAACAGTCAGGGAAACAGTCAAGGAGGCAGTCAGGCGAGCAGGGCCCGTCCGGGCAACCGCAGGGTGGCGCCGTGGACCCGCGACTATGTTCCGCTGCCGGGGATTCCCGACGAATATATCGCCCAGGACGGGGCGCCGCGCGCGGTCTGGACCCGGTTCTTCGAAGCCTTCGCCACGCTGAGCCCGGCCGACATCGAGCGGCGTTTTGGAGCCGCCGACCGGCATCTGCGGGAAGCCGGGGTGACCTATCGCGCGCCCGGGGAAACCTCCGAACGGCTTTGGCCCTTGAGCCATCTGCCGCTCCTGATCGACGAGGCCGATTGGCGGCAACTGACCGCCGGCATCGTGCAGCGCGCACAATTGCTGGAACTGGTTCTGGGCGACCTCTATGGCGAAGGCCGCCTGGTTGCCGAAGGCGCGGTGCCCGCCGCGGCCATCGCCGGCAGCACCGAATATCTGCGACCGGTTTGCGGCATCAAGCCGCCGGGCGGCCGATATCTCAATCTGTATGCCGCCGATGTCGGGCGCGGGCCCGATGGGCGCTGGTGGGTGCTGGGTGACCGGACCCAGGCTCCGTCAGGAGCGGGCTATGCGCTGGAAAACCGGCTGGTGCTGTCGCGGGCCTTTAGCACGCTCTACAAATCGATGAATGTCGAACGCGTGGCGCCTTTCTTCGAAGCGTTCCGCGATGCCTTGCGCGCCAGCGCCGACCGCGACGAGCCGCGCATCGGGCTATTGACGCCCGGCACCTTCAGCGAGACCTATTTCGAACATGCCACGCTGGCGCGCTATCTCGGATTTCTGCTGGTCGAGGGTGACGACCTCGCCGTCAGCGGCGACCGCGTTCATATCCGCACCGTGGCCGGTTTGAAGCGGCTCGACGTATTGCTGCGCCGGGTGGATTCCAATTCGCTCGATCCGCTGGAACTCGACGCTTCCTCGCAGCTCGGCGTGCCCGGCCTGATCGACGTGCTGCGGAAGAACGGCGTCGTTGTTGCCAACATGCCGGGTTCGGGCGTGCTGGAGGCGCGCGCGTTGCTGGGTTTCCTGCCCAGCCTGAGCCGGCGCTTCTTCGGCGAAGATTTGAAGATGCCGCATATCGCGACCTGGTGGTGCGGCCAGAAATCCGCGCGCGAGGAAGTGTTATCGCGGCTCGACGAGGTTGCAATCGAAGGGGCTTATGGCAGGGGCGTTCCCGGTTTCCCGGGCAACGGTCCGGTGCTGGCCGGGGAATTGCCGGCAAGCGAGCGCGAAAGGCTCAAGACAGCGATCAACGATCGCGGCATCGACTACGTCGGCCAGGAACTGGTGCGGCTGTCGACGATGCCGGTGTGGGAAGACGGCCGCATCACGCCGCGTCCGTTTGTGCTGCGGGTTTTCGCCGCCGCCACGCCTGGCGGCTGGACCATGATGCCCGGAGGCTTTTGCCGGATCGCCGAGCAACTCGATGCCCGCGCCGTCTCGATGGGAGACGGCGCGCGGGCGGCGGATGTCTGGGTGGTTTCCGACAAGGCGGTTTCCACCGCAACCCTGCTGCCGACGACGGATACTGTGCGGATCAGACGCATCGCAGGCTGGGTCCCGAGCCGCGCCGCGGACAATTTGTTCTGGCTCGGCCGCTATCTTGAGCGCGCCGAGGCGACGCTGCGGCTGGTGCGGGCGCTGGGGACGCCGCTGCGCGATCCGGGCAAGGGGACATCGAGCGTGCTTCAATCGGTGGAGCGAATCCAGCGGCTGCTGGCGACCTGGGGCGCCACCTCGCAAACGACGCGGGCGCAGCCCGCGAAAATCGCGGCCGAGGCGTTGCAGGGCGAGGAGAAATTCGGATCGGCCCTGTCGCTGGTGCGGGCGGCACAGCGGACGGCGACCTCCTTGCGCGAGCGCCTTTCGCCGGATGCCTGGCAAGTCATTACCGAAATGGTGGAGCGCCTCGCCGAGGAAGTCGACGATGACGACGGCGTCATCAGTGCCGCCGAACTGACGTTGCAGGAACTCGCCAGTTTCGCGGGCCTGGCGCAGGAAAACATGAACCGCGCCGCCGGCTGGCGCTTTCTCGAAATGGGCCGCCGCGCCGAGCGGGCGATCAACACCGTGCGTTTCGCGCGTCAATTCGCTTTTGACGAGGCCGGCGACGAAGACCTCGACGTACTCCTGACATTGGTCGATTGTCAGATCACCTACCGTTCGCGCTATCTGGTCGGCCCCCTGCTGGCGCCGGTGCGCGATCTTGTGGTTCTCGACCCCTACAATCCAAGGTCGGTCGCGTTCCAGGTATCTGCGCTGAACGATCACATCGCCAGCCTGCCGATCCTGAAAGAGGGCGGACTGATCGAGCGGCCGCATCGTCTCGCGGTCGGCCTGCAGGCGATGCTGACGACGACCGAGGCAGCTTCGCTCGATACCAAGACGCTGTTCGCGCTGGAGCAGGATCTGCTCAGCCTCGCCGATGCCATCGGGTCGCATTATTTTCCGCACGGTCCCAATGCAAGCCGGCCTGAAAAGCTGACGGGCCTCGCGTGATCTACGACATCCGTCACGTCACTACCTACGCCTACGACAGCACAGTCAGTTTCGCGCGGTGCTCGCTGCGGCTGAAGCCGCGGAGCGGCGACGGACAGCAACTGATCTCGCACGCCGTCGATATCAGGCCGCGGCCCGCCGACCGCACCATACGGCACGACTTCTTCGAAACGCACACCGAAAGCGTTCTGATCGAAACCCCGCATCGCAACCTTCGCATCGATTCAAGGTCGCGGGTTGCGGTTTCACGCAGTGCTCCTGGCCGCGCCGCGCAGAGTCCGGCATGGGAGAGCGTGCGCGACCTGGCGCTTGAGGCTACCAGTCTCGGGCCCGCGTCGCCGATCGGCTATATCTTTGCCAGCCCGCTGGTGCCGGTTCAGCGGCCGGTTACCGGCTATGCGGCCGTCAGCTTTGCGCCGGGAGACGGAATCCTGGCCGGCGCGGTCGACCTGATGCACCGGATCCGCACCGAATTCAAGTACGATCCGAAAGCGACCGTGATCTCCACGCCGCTTAAGGAAGTATTCGAAAAACGCCACGGGGTCTGCCAGGACTTCGCCCATGTCATGATCGCCGGCCTGCGCGGTCTCGGGCTGCCGGCGGCCTATGTCTCCGGCTATCTGCGCACCATCCCGCCGCCGGGAAAACCACGCTTGCAGGGCGCTGACGCCACCCATGCATGGGTTTCGCTGTGGTGCGGCCTGCAGATCGGCTGGGTCGGCTTCGACCCAACCAACGACATTCTGGTCGAGAACGATCACATCGTGCTGGCCGTCGGGCGGGATTTTTCCGATGTCTCGCCGGTCGACGGCATCATCGTCGGATCTCGCAAGCAGAAGCTCGCCGTGGCGGTGGATGTGCTGCTGGTGGAATGAGCAGGGATCGCAATCCGGCTTTGACCGGTTATGACGTCATCATCCTCGGGGCAGGGGCAGCCGGAATGATGTGCGCCGGCGTCGCCGGCCAGCGCGGATGCTCGGTGCTGCTGCTCGAGCAGGCCCGCCACCCGGGCGAGAAGATCCGGATTTCCGGGGGCGGGCGCTGCAATTTCACCAATCTGCACACCAGCCCGGCGAATTTCCTGTCGGACAATCCGCGGTTTTGCAATTCGGCGCTGAGCGGCTACAGCCAGCAGGACTTCATCGCGCTGGTCGAGAGCTACGGCATCGCCTATCACGAGAAGACGCGAGGACAGCTTTTCTGTGACGGCTCCTCGCGGCAAATCATCGAGATGCTGCTGGAGGAGTGCCGGAAAGCCCATGCCGAGTTGCGTCCGGGCGTGCGTATTTCGGCGGCCTCGAAAAGCGAAAGCGGCTTTGTCGTCGTAACCGATCAGGGTGAGTTTCGCGGCCGATCCCTGGTGGTCGCAACCGGCGGTCCCTCGATTCCGAAAATGGGATCGAGCGGACTGGGCTACAAGATTGCCGCGCAGTTCGGCCTCAAGATCGTGCCGCCGCGGCCGGCGCTGGTGCCTTTGACATTTGACGCCGCGTTGCTTGCGCAATTTCGGGATCTGTCGGGGGTTTCTGTCGACGCAATGGTCGGTTGCGGCAAGATATTTTTCGACGAGGCCCTGCTGTTCACGCATCGCGGGCTGAGCGGGCCGGCCATCCTGCAGATATCTTCCCATTGGCGCGAAGGCCACGATATCGTGATCGACATGGCGCCGGGAATCGATGTTTTGGCCGCGCTGAAAAGGTCGCGCGGCGACCATCCCAGGCAGGAGATGACGACCGCGCTGGCTGACTTTGTTCCGAAGCGTCTGGCGCGGACGATCGCGGATCTGACCGCAGGTCCGGCGCGGATCGCGGACTTCTCCGACCTGCAGCTCGCCGAGGTCGCCGCAGCGGTGCAAAGGTGGCGCGTCAGGCCGCAGGGAACCGAGGGCTACCGCACCGCGGAGGTGACGCTTGGCGGCGTCGACACATCGGAGATCTCGTCCAAGACGTTCGAATCCAGGACCATCCCGGGGCTGTATTTCATCGGCGAAGTCGTCGACGTCACCGGCCACCTCGGCGGCTTTAATTTTCAATGGGCGTGGTCATCGGGGTTTGCGGCGGGCCGTCACCTCGGGGGCCGTTAACCCGATTAGGCTCTTGCATTAGCCGCGTTTCGTGGCGGCAGGCCGCCCTCAACTGGCTGCGGCAGCGGTTCGCAGCATTTCATCGCCATGGCGGTCGAGCGGGTCGGCGTGCAAATTGTCAAAGAATTTATCGACCTCGCGTTTGAGGGTTTCCGCCGTGGAAGTCAGGTCGCTGGAAGCCGAGTGGACTGCCGTCGCGGCTCTGTTGGTCTTGACTATGGCGTCGCTGAGCGAACCGATGTTGACGACCAGCGTCTCATTGCCCTGGGCCGCCAATTGCGCATTGGCGGAGATTTCACGGGTCGCGGCATCCTGTTGCCCGATGGCGCCGGAGATATTCGAAGTGACTTCATTGATGTCACGCACGGCGTCGCCGATTTCACGCACGGCACCGACCGCATTTCGTGTCGACGCCTGGATCATGCCGATGTTCTCACCTATTTCAGAGGTCGCCTTGGCGGTCTGCCCGGCCAGGGCTTTGACTTCGTGAGCAACCACCGCGAAGCCGCGACCGGCCTCGCCGGCGCGAGCGGCTTCGATCGTCGCGTTTAACGCCAGAAGGTTGGTTTGCTCGGCGATCGCCTGGATCAGATTGAGCACGCCATCGATGCGCTGGGTTGCCGCGGCAAGGCCTTCAATTTCGGTGACCGACTTTTCGGCCCGCAGACCCGCCTGTTCGACCACGCCCGCGGAGTAGCTTACCTGGCGGCCGATTTCCTGCACGGAAGACGATAATTCTTCGGTGGCACCTGCGACGGCGGATACATTGCTGGAAGCCCGTTCGGTCGCGCCGGCGGCGGCGACGGCGCGTCCGCTCGCATCCGATGCCACGGTGGTGATGGACTGCGCGATATCGCGCATCGCCGAGGCATTGTCGTTGACCGCGCGCAGCACGGCTCCGATCGCTCCCCGGAACGCTTCCACCGAGGATTCGATGTGCCGGGTTCGTTGTTCGCGCGCCCTGGAGTCCAGCAAGACTTGCGAATTGAGATTACGGTTCCGGTGCATCGCCTCCTGGAAAATCCCGATCGCCCGCGCCAGCGCACCGATCTCATCTGCGCGATCGGTGTGCGGAACCTCGATGTCATCGGCGCCCTCGGTTACCCGTTTGATGGTTGCCGTGATGACCGAAAGCGGGCGCACGACCGAACGCGAGATGATCAATACTCCGATGCCGACCAGGACCAGTGCCAGGCCTCCCATGCAGGTCAAAAGAAGGGCCAGTCCGCGATTGATCTCGACTTGCCGGGCGATCCGCTTGCCGCGCTCGCGATAGATACTGGAAAGCGCTTCGAGATCCCTGTTGAGGGCGGAACGCACGGCGCGATTGGCGTCGTTGTCGCCCCACTCGCGTCCGGCGGCGGGACTGACCTCGGTTCCGCGGCGCACCAGCTCCTTGCGGAAGTCGACGAACTGTTCGATGCGTTTGCTGAAGACGCCGAACTGCTCGGCGTCATCCGCCTGAACGAGGGTTTCCCAGTTTTTGACCATGGCAAGGAGTTGGTCGTTGAATTTGAGAAGGCCCTCGCCATATTTTTTCACGACGGCAGTTTCCGTCGACATGTAGACGCCCCGGGATTCCATCACGACAGCATAGACCAGCGAATTGACGCGCTCGACGTTGAGTGCAGCCTGGTTCGCGGTCTCGATGGCTTTGGTGATTTCCGCGTTTTGGCGGGTATTGTAATCGGACAATACGGTGATAGCCGCGGTGAGGAGCGCGAACAGGGCGAAGATCGAGTACAGTTTGGCCGCGAGCGAAAGCCGGGACACCAGGGAGCCGCCAGACTTTGTGGTTTCGGGCATCGAAGGCCTCTCCGGAGAAGCCGTCTGAATTTTCGGCCGTCCAAAAATTATGCAAATTCTTCATGTCTAATCCGTTAACCGTGACCCGGTTCAGACCGCCGCGCGAATTTATACACCCCAAATCCCGATAAATTACTTATCAAGTTCAGATGTTTGGACATAAAAATAGCCCCAGGCGTTGAAAGGGAAGGTCCGGAGCCGTCATGGTCTATCGCCACGCAATCGATGCCACCTGTCACGTGTTCGACGATCTGCGCGATCTCTTGGCCAAGGCCACGCCGCTGCGTTCCGGCGACCGCCTGGCGGGGATCGCCGCCGATCGCGCGGAGCAGATGATCGCGGCGCGGATTGCACTGGCCGATGTGCCGCTGAAGCAATTCCTGCAAGAGGCCGTCATCCCCTATGAGGACGACGAAATCACCCGTCTGATCATGGATAGCCACGACAGGTCGGCGTTTGCCGCGATATCTTCGCTGACCGTCGGGTCGTTCCGCGATTGGCTGCTTTCCGACGCGGCCACGCCGGAAGTTCTCAAAAAGCTGTCGCGCGGGATCACCCCGGAAATGGCCGCCGCGGTCTCGAAGCTGATGCGCAACCAGGATCTCATTCTGGTGGCGAAAAAATGCGAGGTCAGATCAGCCTTTCGCAACACCATCGGCCTGCGCGGACGGATGAGTGTACGGCTGCAGCCCAATCATCCCTTCGATGACGCCAAAGGCATCACCGCTTCGATCCTCGACGGTATCCTGTTGGGATCCGGCGACGCCTGTATCGGTATCAATCCGGCGAGCGACGACCCGGCTGTCATCGGCGGGCTGTTGCGGCTGCTCGACGGCATCATCACGCGGTTGCAGGTTCCGACCCAGGCTTGTGTTCTGACCCATGTGACGACCACGCTCGGATTGATCGATCAGGGGGTACCGGTCGATCTGGTGTTTCAGTCGATCGCGGGGACGCAGGCTGCCAACCGGAGTTTTGGGGTAGACCTTGCGCTGCTGGGCGAAGCCCACCAGGCGGGACTGTCGCTGCGCCGCGGTAGCGTCGGCAATAATGTGATGTATTTCGAGACCGGGCAGGGATCGGCGCTTTCGGCCAACGCCCATCATGGCGTCGATCAACAGACCTGCGAAGCCCGCGCCTACGCCGTCGCGCGCGCATTCGATCCGCTGCTGGTCAACAGCGTGGTCGGTTTCATCGGCCCGGAATACCTGTATGACGGCAAGGAGATCATCCGTGCCGGGCTGGAGGACCATTTCTGCGGCAAGCTTCTCGGCCTGCCCCTTGGGGTGGACGTCTGTTACACCAACCATGCCGAAGCCGACCAGGACGACATGGATAACCTGTTGACGCTGCTTGCCGCCGCCGGCGTGACCTTCATTATGGGGGTTCCGGGGGCGGACGACGTCATGCTGAATTATCAATCCACCTCGTTCCATGACGCCCTCTATATCCGCGACGTGTTCGGGCTGAAACGGGCGCCGGAGTTCGACGATTGGCTGTTTCGCGTCGGGCTCGCCGGTGCCGATTTTCGGCTGGCCGGCAATACCGGGTTGCTGCCCGATTTTGCGTCGCGATTGATCGCATAAACAGAAAAAGCCGCCGCTCGGGATCGGCCAAGAAACTTTCAGGCCGCCTTGGAGTTGCCATATCTGCCACAATCTCGAAGATTTTATGGCCCAGTCTCGACCAGTATGGTTATCCTGCTCAGGTTCAGCCGGGCTGCAGAGGAAATTCGATGAGAGCTGAGGGCATTGAGACGGTGCGGCGGATTCTGTGCGTGTTTCCGCGCTATACTTCCTCCTTCGGCACGTTTGAGTACGCCTATCCGCTGACCGACGGTGTCCAGGCTTTCATGCCCCCGCAGGGGCTGCTGCTGATCGCGGCCTATCTACCCGCGCATTGGCCGGTTCGCTTCATCGACGAAAACATCCATGCGGCCAGCAAGGAAGATTTCGAATGGGCCGAAGCGGTGTTCGTCAGCGGCATGCATATCCAGCGTCAGCAGATGAACGATATCTGCCGCCGGGCGCATGCGTTTGATCTGGCGGTTGCGATCGGGGGCCCCTCGGTCAGTTCCTGTCCCGATTACTATCCTTGCTTCGACTATCTCCATGTCGGCGAGCTCGGTGATGCGACCGACGAGCTGATCGCCCGGCTGGCGCGCGATCCCTCCCGTCCCGGGCAACAGGTGGTCCTGAAGACCGCCGAGCGCCTCGACATGACCCGCTTTCCGATTCCGGCCTACGAACTCGCCGACATCAAAAGATATTTTCTCGGCAGCATCCAGTATTCGAGCGGTTGCCCCTACCAGTGCGAATTCTGCGACATCCCGGGGCTCTACGGCCGCAACCCGCGTCTCAAGACGCCTCGGCAGATCACCGCGGAACTCGACAAGCTAGTGGAATGCGGGGTGGCGGGCTCGGTGTATTTCGTCGATGACAATTTCATCGGCAACAGAAAGGCGGCGCTCGACCTGCTGCCGCATCTGGTCGAGTGGCAGAAAAAAACCGGTTACACCATTCGCTTCTCCTGCGAGGCAACGCTCAACATCGCCAAGCGGCCGGAAATTCTCGAGAAAATGCGCGAGGCCTTTTTCGTCACGATCTTCTGCGGCATCGAGACACCAGATCCCGCGGCGTTGAAGGCGATGCACAAGGACCACAATATGATGGTCCCTATTCTGGAGGGTGTTCATACCATCAACCGGTACGGAATGGAGGTCGTCTCCGGCATCATCATGGGCCTCGACACTGACAAACCCGGGACCGCCGAGGCGATACTTGCCTTTGTCGATGAATCCAGGATTCCGTTGCTGACGATCAATCTGCTGCAGGCGTTGCCGAAGACGCCGTTGTGGGATCGCCTGGCGCGCGAAAACCGGCTGATCGACGATGAGTCGCGCGATTCGAATGTCGATTTCCTGTTGCCCTACGACCAGGTCGTCAGTTCATGGCGCAAATGCATGGAAATTGCTTTCCAGCCGGAAAAACTTTTTGCGCGTTTTCAGCACCAGGTCGATTTCACCTATGCCAACCAGATCAAGCCGCCGGTCACGGCACAGCAGAGAAGCTGGTCCAACATCAAGCGCGGGCTGATCATGCTGCGCAATATTTTCTGGCAAGTTGGCGTGCTCGGCGACTACCGGAAAGTATTCTGGAAATTCGCATTGCCGCGCCTGCGGCATGGCGATATTGCAGGCCTGATTTCCTCGGCGCTGGTCGCGCATCATTTGATCATGTTCGCGCGCGCCGCTTCGGTCGGCACGCAGAACGCATCGAACTATTCGATGCGGCTGCGTGAGGCGTCTGTCCCCGCCGAGTAACGGTCAATGAAAGCGCCGGCCCGCTCGTTCGGTTCGATGCGAGATTTGCGCGACCTCACGCCGGCTCGCGTCGGGCTTGGCCTCGCGGGCGCAAGCCTGCCGACCAAAGCGCTGCTTGAATTTACGCTCGCTCACGCGCGCGCTCGCGACGCGGTTCACGCCGCGTTCGACGTTTCCGGTCTGATCGCAGGCCTCGGCGGGCTCGGCCTGCGACCGGTTCAGGTTTGCAGCCGGGCGCGCGACCGGAAGGACTATCTCAGGCGTCCCGATCTGGGGCGAATGCTCGATCCGGCTTCACGGCATCTGCTGGCGAACCATGACGGCCGCTCGTGCCGGCTTGCGATCGTCGTCGGCGATGGCCTGTCGCCGTCAGCGGTCAATGCCCACGCGGTCGCACTGGTCCGCAGCCTCATTCCGCGATTGGCCGTCGACGGGATCAAAATCAGCGATGCCGTGGCCGCTTCGGGCGCACGGGTTGCATTGGGCGATGAGATCGGCGCCATTCTCGGGGCGCGCATGATTGTTATGTTGATTGGCGAGCGGCCGGGCCTGTCCGCCCCCGATAGTCTCGGGGCATATCTGACCTTCGCGCCCAGAATTGGCCTCACCGACGCGCAGCGCAATTGTGTCTCCAACATTCACGGCTGTGGACTTGGCTACGACGAAGCCGCCTTCAGGATTGCGTGGCTGATCCGTGAGGGCCTGGCACGGGAAATCAGCGGCATCGCGCTAAAGGATGAAAGCGGTGGCCGAACGTCCCCGATGATCGCCACAAATTCGAGCCAGTATGACAAATCGGAGACGTCAGGCCCCTGATCGCGCCGATTTGTCCTATGGGGCGTGCTTGCGAGACGCCGTATAGATTTGCTACATCAGCTGCGACAAATTTACCGCGTGTTTTCAAGCACTAGCGCCAATCAGAGGTGATCGCCGCTTGGGTCCCACAAACCCTCGCTAGACAAACTGAGCCGATGCGAGGATTGGATAGGTTATGCTCGAAAAGAACAGTGACAGTGAAGTCCATGTCGAGAGGACCGAGCAGCGGCCAACGGCCAGCATCGCCTTCGGGCTGGAGCGAATCGGGCTCATTGCCGTCCAGAAACCGGTCCTGTCCTGCATCATTCTCGCCGCGCTGATCATCGGCGCGATATTCGGAATCCAGCGCATCAAGATCGACGATTCCCTCAGCCAGCTGTTCCGGTCCAATTCCAAAGACTACAAGCAATATGAGGCAGAGACCAAGCGCTTCCCGGCGACCGAATTCGACGTGCTGGTCGTGGTCGAAGGCAAGACGCTGCTGGCGCGCGACAATCTCGAAAAGCTGCGCGATCTCGTCACCGACCTGCAACTGGTCGACGGTACCCGCGGCCTGATTTCGCTATTCTCGGCGCGGCAGGCGCCGGCGCCAGGCCGGCTGCCGGCGGCACTCTTTCCGTCGGAACTGCCGCAAGGCGCCGACTATGACAAGTTCATCGAGACGGTCAAAAGTAACGAGATCATCCGTGGCAAGCTGTTGTCCGAAGACGGCACGCTGGCGCTGATTGTGCTGTCGCTCGATCCTGATGTTGTCGCCAGCAGCCAGCTCAGCAAGACGATCGGCGATATCAGAAAGCTGATGGCCGACGATCTTGCCGACAGCGCATTGAACGCCGAACTATCCGGTGTTCCCGTGATGCAGCTCGAAATCCGCAACGCGGTCGAGCGCGACGGGCTCACTTACAACATCCTGGGAATGCTGGCCGGCTGCATCATCGCGATCATTTTCTTCCGCAAGGTATCGTTCATGATCGCCGCCGCCTTTCCCCCGATGATCGCGATCCTGCTGGCGCTCGGCGGCCTCGGATGGGCCAATTTCAACCTCAATATGTTTTTGAACGTGATGACGCCGCTGATCATGGTGATCAGCTTCTCGGACTCGATGCAGTTGACGTTTGCGGCGCGCGACCGGCTGATCGCGGGCCAGGACAAATACACGGCGTTCACCAACGCCGTGCGCGTGGTCGGCCCGGCCTGCGTGCTCACCCACGGCACCGCGGGAATATCGTTCATCGCCCTGCAATTCTCCAATTCCGACCTGATCCGAAAATTCGGCGAGGCCGGACTTGCCGCCACCATCATCGCCCTGATCGCGGTGCTCTCGCTGGTGCCGGTGTTCGGGGTGCTGTTCGTTCGCAACGAGAAGGTTTTCGCGGTAAAATTCCAGAGCGCCGATGCCGGTGTCCAGGCGTTGCGTAATTTTTGCTACTGGATCGCGGTGCGCATGGTCAGCCGTCCCGGCCTGTTCAGCCTTATCGCGGTGATTTTCGTCGGCGGCCTGGCGGTCGTCTACGCCAATCTCGAGCCGCGCTATCGGCTTGCCGATCAGGTACCGGACAAGCAGCAGGCAGTGGCGGCGAGTGGGCGGCTCGACGCCAAATTGACGGGGGCCAATCCGATCGACGTCCTGATCGAATTCCCCAAGGGAGAATCGCTTTATTCGCCCGAGACGCTGCAGACCATTGCCGAAGTTCATGCGACGGTGGAGACTGCGGCCGGCGTCGGCAATGTCTGGTCGCTGGAGACGTTGCGCCGCTGGCTCGCCGAAAAAGCCGGTAGTTCGGATGTCGCGACGCTGAAGGAATATGTCGGCCTGATCCCGAAGTATCTGGTGCAGCGCTTCATCTCCGCCGATCAGGATGCGGTTCTGGTTTCGGGCAGGGTGCCCGATCTCGATTCCAGCCAGATCCTGCCGGTGGTCGAGAAGCTCGATACGGCGCTGAACGTCGTGCGCCAGAAGCATCCCGGTTATGAGATCGCGGTCACCGGCCTTTCTGCGATCGCCGCGCGCAACAGCGCCAGCATGATCGAGAAGCTCAACCGCGGGCTGACCATCGAGTTCGCGCTGGTGGCGGTCTTCATCGGACTCGCGTTCCGCTCATGGGTCGTGATGTTCGCCTGCATCCTGCCCGGCATTTTTCCGGTGGTGCTTTCCGGCACCGTGCTGTGGGCGCTGGGCGAGGGATTGCAGTTCGCAAGCGTGGTTGCGCTGACGGTGTCGTTCGGGCTCGGACTGAGCGCGACAATTCACTTCCTCAACCGGCTGAGGCTCGAGACCACGCCAGATATCAGCCCGGAACTGGCGGTCGAGCGGGCGACCGTGCTGGTCGGTCCGGCGCTGATCCTGACCACGGTGGTGCTGGCCTGCGGCCTTGTGGTGACGGTATTTTCCGATCTGCCGTCGCTGCGCTTGTTCGGCTGGCTCAGCGCGTTTGCGATGGTCGCGGCGTTGGTTGCCGATCTCTTCATTCTGCGGCCGACGGTGATGTTCCTGATCAATCTGGATCGGCGGCTTCGCCTGACATTTGGTCGCGCGAAGCCGGCGGAGTAAGCCGGCTGGAGGGGATGGAAGGCGTGGCTTGCGGCGCTAACCCCTCGCCATCGTGAGGTTGACGCCTCCAATCTCGTCTTTGGAGCTGATCTGTACGGTTTGCTTGTTGCCGATGGTCCGCAGCGTCAGGTTCCCGTTAAAATTGACGTTCTCACACGCGATACGCCACGTTGCATCGAAGATTTAACGCAGGCGAACGTCATTTTTTCCCTCAGCGACATCAAAAAAACCTTCAGATATTGCCAAATTTCGTCCGTGCGGCTGTAGCGGTTGGCGGGGTTTGCCCGCGACAGACAATTTCGAGAGCTGCCAGCCAATAAATAGCTATTAAACATCAGACAGTTGCGTGTATTGTTGAATGTGCTGGCGAGGGGCCCGGCATTCCGAATCAGGCATCACAAATTTGGCCGCATTTGCCAGTGCTTCTAGTTCTCCTCGCTGCTGCGGTTCGCGGCGCCCGCCATACGAATTGTCTGTCCCAGCCAAGCCTCATGCGCTATTCGGGGGCGGAATTCCTTAACGTTCGAAATGAAAGAACACGATGCATAAATTCTTCCTGGCACTCCTCCTGTTGTCGATACCCCTTTCCTCCGGTGCCTTCGCCGAGCCGCAACGCAGCGGCACGGCGGAGGAGCAGAAGGCCTGCGCCCGCGACGTTCAGCGCTTCTGCCGCAAGGTGATCGACGATAGTGATCTCATCATTCTCTCCTGCCTTCAGGATAATCGCCCCAAGCTGTCCGCAGCCTGCGATCATGTGCTGAAAGACCACGGGCAATAGGACCGCACGCGCATCCGGTAATCGGCGCAGCAGACCTGTTGGCGGCCCGTCCGGATGCCGTCGGAAATTCGCGAGCCATCGCGGATAGCATTGGTTTTGGCATCGTATTCGCCTATATGGGGTCCGCGCTCCATTCGCGTGCGCGGACTGTTCGGCCATGCCTGCCATCATGCTCAGACCAACGTAGCCAGTTCTTGATGACCACCGCGAGCGAACTGCGATCCGGCAAGACTCACCGCGACGAGAACTTTCCGGTCGCGTCGTGGATTATTCATCCGCGGCACCGGGAGCTGATCCTGGCGTTCTACAATTTCGTCAGAACCGCCGACGACATCGCCGATCATGCTGATCTCGGTGCGCGCGACAAGCTCCACTATCTCGATCTGCTTGAAGCCGAACTGCTGGGCCAGGGCGACAGCCAGCCCGAGGCCGTCAAGCTGCGGTATGCGCTGGCGCAGCGTTCGATGCCGCCGCGCCACGCTCTCGATGTTCTGATAGCGTTCCGGATGGATGTGACCAAGCTTCGCTATGAGGACTGGGACGAAGTGATCCACTACTGCCGATACTCGGCGATGCCGGTCGGACGCTTCATGCTCGACGTCCACGGCGAGAGCACGTCGACCTGGGCCGCGTCGGACGCGCTCTGCGCCGGCCTGCAAATCAACAATCATCTGCAGGATTGCGGCAAGGACTACAAAGACCTCAATCGCGTTTATCTGCCGCGCGACACCCTTGAGGCAGCGGGGGCCTCCGTCGAAGCCCTCGGCGAGGCGCGGGCGTCGGCACCGCTGCTGCAATGCCTGCATTCGCTGGCGTTGCGGACCGAGGCCCTGCTGAATGAGAGCAAGCCGCTCGGTGCCGAAGTGAAGGATTTCCGGCTCGGCCTCGAAATCTCCGTGATCCAGGCTTTCGCCGACAGAATCGTTGGTTTCCTGAAAGTGCGAGATCCGCTGAGCCAAACCGTGCATCTGGGCCCGATCGAGCTAATCGCCTGCAGCCTCGGTGGGTTGGCAAGCGAGATGATCCGCCGGGCGGTGCGACGGCGGCCCGTGTCCAGACCGGCGGCCGGCGCATGACGCTTCAGACGGCCGCAACCGAGACCAGTTACGCCGGCTCCGCGTCCGGCAGTTCGTTCTACGCGGCGATGCGCATTCTGCCGCGCACGCAGCGCGAGGCGATGTTTCAGATCTACAGTTTTTGCCGGCAGGTCGACGACATCGCCGATTCCGACGGCCCGCGGCCGGCACGGCTGGCCGCACTGCAACAATGGCGCGACGATATAGACACGCTGTATCAGGGCGACCCGCCCGCGCGATTGCGGGACTATGTCGGGTCGATTCGAAAATTCGGTCTGAAGCGCGAGGATTTCCTGGCCATCGTCGACGGCATGGAGATGGATGTGCCGCAGGATATAAGGGCGCCGGATCTTGCGACGCTCGATTTGTATTGTGACCGCGTGGCCAGCGCGGTCGGACGCTTGTCGGTGCGGGTGTTCGGTCTTGCCGAGAGCGACGGCATCGAGCTTGCGCATCATCTCGGCCGCGCGCTGCAATTGACCAATATACTGCGCGACGTCGATGAAGACGCCGCGATCGGCCGCCTGTACCTGCCGCGCGAAGCTTTGCTGCACGCCGGAATCACCCGCGATAATCCGCTCATGGTCATCTCCGATCCGGGCTTGCCGAAAGCATGCGCGCCGCTGGTGACGCGGGCGCGCGCGCATTTCGAGAATGCCGACGAAATCATGGGCCGCAATCCGCGGCGGGTGGTGCGCGCGCCGCGGATCATGTCGAAATATTATCGCGCGATTCTGGAACTGCTGGCCGCCAGGGGGTTCGCAGCGCCACGCACGCCGGTTCGTCTCAACAGGATGGCCCGCATCGCCATCCTGGTTCGCTACGCGTTGGTTTGATGCAAAACACCGTCCACATCGTCGGCGCCGGAATTTCGGGCCTCTCGGCGGCGGTTCGGCTGGCCAATGCCAATTTCAAGGTGCACCTCTACGAGGCCACTCAGCAAGCCGGCGGCCGTTGCCGGTCATATTTCGACGCGGCGACCAACCTGACCATCGACAACGGCAACCATCTCCTGCTCTCGGGCAACCGCGACACGGTCGCTTACGCAAGATCGATCGGGACCGAGGCGGGGCTGGTCGGGCCGAAGCGCGCGCAATTTCCATTCGTCGATATCGAGACCGGGCAGCGATGGCAGCTCGACCTCGGAGACAGCCGGCTGCCGCTGTGGGTGTTCGATGAGACCAGCCGCGTCCCCGGCACCGCTCTGCTCGATTATCTCGCGCTGCTGCCTGTGATTTGGGCGGCGCCGGGCAAACTGGTTGGCGATACGATCCCGTGCGAAGGGACGCTGTATCGGCGGCTGGTGCAACCGCTGCTGTTGGCGGCCCTGAACGTCGATCCACCCCAGGGGTCCGCGAGGCTTGCCGGCGCGATAGTGCGCGAAACGCTGCTGGCGGGCGGACAGGCCTGCCGACCGCTGATTGCGCGCGATGGCCTGAGCGCGGTCCTGGTGGAACCTGCGATCAGGCTGCTGCGCGACAGCGGCGCCAGCATCCAATTCGGGCGTGAACTGCGCGGGTTCGCAATGTCGGCGAATCGCGTCGCCGAACTGAAGTTTGGCGACGACATCGTCGCCGTCGGCCCTGACGAGGCTGTGGTGATGGCGGTTCCGCCGCGCCCCGCCGCGGCGCTGCTGCCGGGCCTGAAAACGCCGTCGAAATTCCGGGCGATCGTGAATGGGCATTTCCGCTTCGATTCGCCGAAGGAAATGCCTGCAATCACGGGGGTTGTCGGTGGACTTGTCGAGTGGCTGTTCGCGTTTCCGGGGCGCCTGTCGGTGACCATCAGCAATGCCGACCGCTTGGTCGATATGCCGCGCGAGGAGCTCGCCCAGGCGATCTGGCGGGATATCTGCAAGGCGGCAGGCGTGCAGGGCGAGTTGCCGCCCTGGCAGATCGTGCGCGAGCGTCGCGCCGCATTCGAGGCCACTCCGGAGCAAAACGCCGTGCGGCCGGGTTCGATCACGAACTGGAAAAATCTGTTTCTCGCGGGCGACTGGACTGATACGGGGTTGCCGGCGACAATTGAGGGGTCGGTACGGTCGGGAAACCGCGCCGCCGGTCTTGTCCTCGCCATGCGGCAGGCGTGAGGGATGCCCGGTTTTGATCGAAACCGGACGGCTAATTGTGGAGATTTCGGGACAGATGCATTCCGGCAGTAACAGCGTTGGCGTTGAAACCAGTGGCGCCCTGGCGCACAGCATCGCATCGGCGACACGCGGCTTGCTGGAGTATCGAAGGCCCGACGGACACTGGGTGTTCGAACTGGAAGCCGACTGCACCATCCCCGCTGAGTATGTGCTGCTTCGCCACTATGTGGGTGAGCCGGTCGATGCCGTGCTGGAAGCCAAGATCGCCAATTACCTGCGCCGGATTCAGGGCGCCCATGGCGGCTGGCCACTGGTGCATGACGGCGAATTCGACATGAGCGCCAGCGTGAAGGCCTATTTCGCGCTGAAGATGATCGGCGATTCCGTCGACGCGCCGCATATGGCGCGGGCGCGCGAGGCCATCCGCTCGCGCGGCGGTGCCGTCCACAGCAACGTTTTCACCCGCTTCATGCTGGCGATGTTCGGGGTACTGACATGGCGCAGCGTGCCGGTATTGCCGGTCGAGATCATGCTGCTGCCGATGTGGTCGCCGTTTCATATCAACAAGATTTCCTACTGGGCGCGCACCACGATGGTGCCGCTATTGGTGCTGGCGGCGCTGAAGCCGCGCGCGAAGAACGACAGCGGCGTCGGTATCGACGAGCTGTTCCTGCAGCCGCCGCATTCGATCGGAATGACCGCCAAGGCGCCGCATCAAAGCTGGGGCTGGTTCGCCCTGTTCCGCGGACTGGACACCGTGTTGCGGATGATCGAGCCGCGTTTTCCGGGCAAGCTGCGCGCCCGCGCGATCGATAGCGCCGTCGCATTCATCGAGGAGCGGCTGAACGGCGAGGATGGGTTGGGTGCGATCTTTCCGCCGATGGCCAACACCGTGATGATGTATGCCGCGCTCGGCAAACCAGCGGATTATCCGCCGCGCGCCGTGGCGCGACGCGGGCTCGACAGGCTGCTGGTGGTCGGTGAGCAGGAGGCCTATTGCCAGCCCTGCGTCTCGCCGGTGTGGGACACCTCGCTGACCTGTCACGCGCTGATCGAAGCCGACGGCGAGGCGGCGTTGCCGGCGAGACAGGGCCTGGACTGGCTGCTGCCGAAGCAGGTGCTGGACGTCAAGGGCGACTGGGCGGTGAAGCGGCCGGAGGTTCGGCCCGGCGGCTGGGCGTTCCAGTACAACAATGCCTATTATCCCGATCTCGACGACACGGCGGTCGTGGTGATGGCCATGGATCGTGCCCGGCGCGCAACGGGGAGGCACGACTACGACACCTCGATCGCGCGGGCCCGCGAATGGATCGCGGGCATGCAGAGCCGCAATGGCGGCTGGGGCGCCTTCGACGTCAACAATCTCGAATATTATCTCAACAACATCCCGTTCTCCGACCACGGCGCGCTGCTCGATCCGCCGACCGAGGACGTCACCGCGCGCTGCATTTCCATGCTGGCCCAGCTCGGAGAAACGCCGCAAAGCAGCAAGGCGGTCGCCGACGGGCTGGCTTATCTGCGCCGGACCCAGCTTGCGGAGGGGTCGTGGTATGGCCGTTGGGGTCTAAACTACATTTACGGTACCTGGTCGGTTCTGTGCGCGCTCAATGCCGCCGGCGTGAACCACCAGGACCCGGCGATGCGCAAGGCCGTGAATTGGCTGCTGTCGATCCAGAACCAGGATGGCGGCTGGGGCGAGGATGCCACCAGTTACCGGTTGGACTACCGGGGATTTGAGGGTGCCCCCACCACCCCCTCGCAAACGGCATGGGCCTTGCTTGGGTTGATGGCGGCGGGCGAGGTCGAGCACCCCGCGGTCGCGCGTGGCGTGCGGTACCTAATAGACACACAGACCGAAAAAGGTCTGTGGGACGAGCAGCGTTACACCGCAACAGGCTTTCCTCGGGTATTTTATCTGCGCTATCATGGCTATTCGAAGTTCTTTCCGCTTTGGGCGTTGGCGCGGTATCGGAACCTGAGAAACACCAACAGCAGGGTGGTAGGGGTCGGAATGTGAAATTGGGGGCGAGCGACGACGTGCCCGTGGGCAGTGCAATTGACCCACGGCCAGTGTTGATTGTGACTGGTCTGGTGCAGGAGGCCCGCATAGCAGCCGGGCCCGGCATGACAGTCATTTGCAGCAGCAGTGATCCACAGCAATTGCGGGCCCTTCTGACGGTTTTTGATCCGTCGACGATCAGGGGCGTCATCAGCTTCGGCGTTGCCGGTGGGCTGGATCCGACGTTGAAACCCGGCGACGTCGTGGTGGCCACCGAAGTCCTGTGCGGTGATACCCGCTGGCTGGCCGGTCTGGCACTGAATGAAGAACTGATCAAAAGATTTGCCTTGGGGCGCAGACGCATTGTCAGGGGCGGTCTGGCGGGCGTGGAACAAGTGGTCGTCGCCCGGGCCGGAAAGGCCGCGCTGCGCTTGGAGACAGGGGCCGCCGCCGCCGATATGGAAAGCCATATCGCAGCCGCCTACGCGGCCGAGGCGGGACTGCCGTTTGCGGCCCTGCGCGTCATCGCCGACCCCGCCACCAGCGCCTTGCCGGCGCTGGCGATGACCGCGATCAAGCCGAACGGTGATATCGATCTGGGCAAGGTGCTGCGCGGCGTGATGCGCAATCCGCTGACATTACGCGCGCTGGTTTCGACCGGAATCGATTTCAATCGCGCGCTAAAGAGCCTACGCGGCTGTCGAGGCTTTCTGCTGGGCGGCGAGGGCCTCGTCACGGCGGATCTCTGACAGGCGCTTCTGCACTTCCGCCGAGAAGATGAATTGCGCCGGCCGCTGTCGCTCGAGACTGATCTCGGGCGCCATCGGACCCGTCGTCCGCACACCGCGCAGCGCCACCCACATGGCCTTCAGCGGATTGCTCAGGGTGGCGTTGGCCGCGGTCGGCTCGTAGCCGCAATGCGCCATGCAGTCGGCGCATTTCTCATACTTGCCTGTGCCGTAGGTTTCCCAGTCCGTCGTCTCCATCAACTCCTTGTAGGTCTTGGTATAGCCTTCGCCGAGCAGATAGCAGGGCTTTTGCCAGCCAAAAATATTGCGTGCCGGCATACCCCAAGGCGTGCATTCGTAATCCTGATTGCCGGCAAGGAAATCCAGGAACAGGCCGGAATGCATGAAATTCCACTTCTTGCCCTTGCCTAGCGCGAACACGTCGCGAAACAGCTTCTTGGTCTTGGTGCGATTGAGGAAGTGATCCTGGTCGGGCGCGCGCTCATAGGCATAGCCGGGTGACATTGAAACGCCGACCCCCAGTTCCGTGGTGAAGTCGAGGAACTTGGCGATATCCTCCGCCGCGTGCCCGTCGAAAATCGTGGCATTGACGTTGACCGCGAAACCTTTCGCCTTGGCGGCCTTGATCGCCGATACAGCGCGATCGAACACGCCTTTCTGGGAGACCGCCTTGTCGTGATGGTCCTTCAGACCGTCCAGATGCACCGAGAAAAACAGATATGGCGACGGCTCGAACAGATCGAGCTTCTTTTCCAGGAGCAGCGCATTGGTGCACAAAGATACGAACTTCTTGCGCGCCACCAGGCCGCGCACGATCTCGCCGATTTCCTTGTGGATCAAGGGTTCGCCGCCGGGTATCGCCACCATCGGCGCGCCGCACTCCTCGGCGGCATCCCAGCATTCCTGTGCCGACATCCGGCGATTGAGGATCGCATCGGGATAGTCGATCTTGCCGCAACCGACGCAGGCGAGGTTGCAGCGAAACAGCGGCTCCAGCATCAGCACCAGCGGATAGCGTTTCCGGCCCAGCAACTTCTGCTTGATCAGATAGGTTCCGATGCGCATTTCCTTGAAGAAGGGTATTGCCATTACAAGTTCTCTTTCCGACTGAGTAGAAATCTGCACCGAGTAGAGAAGTAAATTAGCCCGCCGCGAGTTCAGCCGGGAGCCGGAATTCGATGTTTTCTTCCCGGCCCGGAAGCACCGACACTGCAACCGGTCCGATACGCCTCAAGGCCTCGATCACGTCATCGACAAGAACTTCAGGCGCCGACGCACCCGCCGTTATGCCGACGGCTCTGGCATCCTTTAGCCATTCCGCGTTCAGTTCGCTGCCGTCGGCGATCAGATAACTCGCCACACCGGCCTCGGTGCCAATCTCGCGAAGCCTGTTCGAGTTGGAACTGTTGGCCGCCCCCACCACCAATATAACGTCCACGAGCTTGCTCAGATCCCTTACAGCAGATTGGCGGTTCTGTGTCGCATAGCAGATATCCCGGATGTCCGGGCCTTGAATATCTGTAAAACGCTGCTGGAGGGCGGCAATAATGTCCTTGGTGTCATCGACGCTCAGCGTCGTCTGGGTGATGTAAGCCACCGGGGTGTCCGCCGCCAGCGTCAAGGCCGCCACGTCGTCGACGTTCTGGACCAGCAGCACCGGACCCGGAACCTGACCCATGGTTCCCTCGACCTCCGGGTGGCCGGCATGGCCGATCAGGATCAATGCGCGCCCTTTCGACATGTACCGCTTGCCCTGGTTGTGAACCTTGGTCACCAGCGGGCAGGTGGCGTTGAGGACCGGCAGGCCGCGTATCGCGGCTTCCTCTTCCACGCGCCTTGCCACACCGTGGGCGCTGAAGACGGTGACCGCGTGCGGCGGTACTTCCGACAAATCCTCGACAAAGATGGCGCCCTTGTTCTTCAGGCTCTCGACCACGTATTTGTTGTGGACGATCTCGTGGCGCACGTAGACCGGCGGGCCAAACTTCTCGAGTGCGCGTTCGACGATCTCGATCGCGCGCACGACGCCGGCGCAGAATCCGCGCGGTTGCGCCAGATACACTTCCATGGGACGCCCGTTACGCAAGTTGCACCGAACTCATTCTCTACCTCAGGTTAATCCGGATATCTGCAATATCCGCATCATCAACTGTCTATCTTGTCCCCAGCCGCATGGGAGGACAGGGGTTGTGCCAAAAAACGATCAACTGGAAAAGGCGGATTCGCATAGCAGCCCGCCCGCTGGGAGTGGTAACATAATACAGAAGACTCCAGAAGTCAGGCCAGTGAACCCCTTGACCTCCGGCTTGTTCGTCATTTTACCGTAGGTCGATCCGGACTATATCAGCGCACTAGGCCTCCCGCATGACAGGGCAGTTTGTTGCTGGCGTTGTTAAGGAAAAACCCTTTCCAAAACAACATTAGATCGGCGGAAAGAACTCCGCTAGATAGCGGGACGTTTCCGGCAAGGTTTCTGAACATTAGAAAGAATCGATGTGCTGACAAGTATTGTTGTTTCGATTGTTAGATTTTGCACACGGTTTGCCGTTCTCGTCGTCCCTTTTGCACTGCTGCTGGCGATCGCGGCGGGTTTTTACATAACCCGCAATTTCTCGATAAACACAGACATCAACACCTTGATTTCGCCCAATCTCGATTGGCGTCAGCGCGACAATCAATTCGAAAAGGGTTTTGACCGCGACGGAACGATTCTGGCCGTTGTAGACGCACCGACGCCTGAACTGACCAGCGCCGCGAGTGCTGCGCTCGAACGGAAACTGTCCGGCGATACCAAAAATTTCGTATCGGTTGAACCGCTCGGTTCCGGAGAATTCTTCGAAAAAAACGGGCTGTTGTTTCTTCCGGTTGCGGAAGTCGGCAAACTGACCGGCCAGTTTGAATCCGCAGCACCCTTGATCGAAATCATGGCCGGCGATCCGACGCTGCGGGGCTTGACCGGCGCGCTGGAAACCGGCCTCGCTGGAATCAAACGCGGAGAATTCAAGCTCGACAGCACCGAGCGGCCATTTTCGCTGATCGCCCAGACCATCGACAATGTGCTGAACACCGGTTCCGGCACGTTCTCCTGGCGCGAACTCGTCAGCGACAAGCCTTTGACCGATTCCGATCGCCGTGCCTTCATCGAGTTCCGGCCGGTTCTCGATTACAATGCGCTGGAGCCGGGCAAGGACGCGGCCGACGCGATCAGGCAGGCGGCCAAGGATCTCGATCTCGCGGGCGAATATGGCGCGCGGGTGAGACTGACGGGGCCGGTTCCTTTCGCCAACGAGGAATACGCAACCGTGACCGACGGCGCCGCCGTCGTCAACAGCATCGGCACCGTGCTGATCGTGCTGGTGATTCTCTGGATGGCGCTGCATTCGTCGAAGATCATCTTCGCCGTGGCCGTCAACCTCTTTGTCGGCCTTTCAATCGCCACCGCGCTCGGGCTGATGATGGTCGGCTCGCTCAACCTGCTCTCGATTGCGTTCGCGGTGCTGTTTGTCGGATTGGGCGTGGATTTCGGTATCCAGTTCAGTGTCCGCTACCGCTCGGAGCGCTTCAAGAACGACGATCTGGGACTGGCGCTGGAAGAGGCGGCTCGACGCTCCGCGGTTCCGCTCTCGCTTGCGGCGATGGCGACGGCGTGCGGATTTCTGTCGTTCCTGCCAACCGACTACAAGGGCATTTCGGAACTTGGCCAGATCGCCGGTGTCGGCATGCTGGTTGCCTTTACCTCCAGCATCACGATGCTTCCCGCGTTGCTGAAGATTCTCAATCCTCCCGGAGAGAAGGAGCCGGTCGGCTACGCTTTCCTGGCGCCGGTCGATCACTTCCTCGAAAAGCATCGCATCGTCATCATCGTTGGCACATTGCTGGTCGCGATCGCCGGTCTGCCGCTGCTTTATTTTCTGAGATTCGACTTCAATCCGGTCCATCTGCGAAATCCCAAGGCCGAATCGGTCGCCACCTTTCTTGATCTGAGGAAGGACCCGAACACCGGCGCCAGCGCTATCGACGTGGTGACCAGTTCGGAAGCCGACGCCAGGAAGATTGAAGCGCGGCTGGAAAAAGTGCCGGAAGTCCTCAGCGTCAGGTCGCTGGACAGCTTTGTGCCCGAAGAGCAGCCGGCCAAGCTCAAGCTCATTGCCCAGGGTGCCAGGATTCTCGATCCCGCCTTGAATCCGGATTCCATCGACGCCGCACCGTCCGATCAGGAGAATGTCGAAGCGTTGAAAGAATCGGCCGAGAGCCTGCGCAAGGTCGCCGGCGATGCCAAAGGTCCGGGCGCCGTCGCATCGCGGCGGCTTGCCGATGCGCTGTCAAGACTCGCCGAGTCGAACCAGGCCACGCGGGACAAGGTACAGGCCATCTTCGTTACGCCCTTGAAGATCGTACTCGACCAGCTCAAGCGCTCGCTGCAGGCGCAGCCGGTCAGCCTGAAAACCCTGCCGGCCGATCTGGTGAATAGCTGGAAGGCCAAGAATGGCCTGTACCGGGTTGAAGCGCTGCCGCGCGGCGATCCCAACGACAACGAGACGCTGCGCAGATTTGCAGAAGCGGTGCTGGCCGCCGAACCGAACGCGATCGGAGGACCGGTATCGATTCTCAAATCCGGTGAAACCGTCATCCGTGCCTTCATCCACGCCGGCATCTATGCGCTGGCCGTGATCAGCCTTCTGCTCTGGCTTGCGCTGCGGCGAATAACCGACGTGCTGCTGACACTGGTCCCGCTTCTGGTAGCCGGCGCCGTGACCTTGGAAATCTGCGTGCTGATCGGGTTGCCGCTCAACTTCGCCAACATCATCGCGCTGCCATTGCTGCTCGGCGTCGGCGTCGCGTTCAAGATCTATTATGTAACGGCTTGGCGGTCGGGCAGGACCAATCTGTTGCAGACCAGCCTGACGCGCGCGATATTTTTCAGTGCGATGACCACCGCCACGGCGTTCGGAAGCCTGTGGCTGTCGAATCACCCGGGGACGGCGAGCATGGGCAGGCTGCTGGCGCTCTCGCTGGTCACGACGCTTGCCGCGGTGTTGTTGTTCCAGCCCGCGCTAATGGGTAAACCGCGCGATATCCGGGAGTAGGCAGATATCGCCCACCGGATCGGCCGGCGCAGCCGCGGCCATTTTCCGGTCGGGCATTCCGGGAGCCGGGGTGGTCGTCCTCGATCCGGTGGTTGCCGGTGCCGCCGAAGTTTTTGGCGGCGCGGCCGCGATCCTCGACGTTTCCTTGGCCATGCTGTTGACCGGGCTGGAGGGAATTGGACCGGCGACGCGGGTCCAGGTTTCGCCGCCGCACAGAACGCCCAATACGCAGCCGCGAATCTCAAGCTGGTCGGAACCGACGGGCCGTATCGTCGAACTGTAGAGTTGCCCGTTCTTGGCGTTATAAACTTGGCCTTCCCATTGATCGGTGGCAGGCTTCTTTTTCATGTCGATCAGGACAGGCATTCCCAAATCTGGCCTGTTCCTTTTCGAGACATCTGGATTGTGGATGTCGCGGCGGCCCGGCTCCTTCTCCCATGCAACCACCCCCCACATGCTTCCGTAGCATTCCGCAACCCGGATATTGGCGAAGCCCTCGGCGACCTTCCAGTCGCCGGTCGGATCCGCCGCCAGGGCCGATGCAAGACCTGTCGCCAGCAGAATTGCGGAACAAGCTGCTGTACGCATGATATTACGTGTAGTGTTTCCTAGGCAGTGCAACATGGTCCGAACCTGTGCTTAAGTGGGTGATCCGGGCAAGGGGCAAATCGCCGCATTGAGCGTTTTTTGTTGACGAAATGGCCATCAACCGAAGTATGTAGCTGATGCTATATTCAAATCTAGACGTTTCCGAGATGTTTGAGGACCGGCAGTCGCAGCGCAGTTCCATGCACGTGCGCCACTTGAATGAGCAGCTGGTTCGGGTCCTCAGGACAATTGGTTACGATGTCGGCTTTCAAAAGGGTCAGGGGCAGTACCTGTTCGATCGCGACGGGGTGCGCTATCTCGATCTACTGAGCGGTTTTGGCGTTTTTGCGATTGGCCGCAATCATCCGGCACTGCGCGGCGCATTGAAGAGTGTCCTCGACAGCGACCTGCCCAATCTGGTGCAACTTGACGTCTCCACGCTGGCGGGCGTGCTCGCCGAACGTCTGCTGAAATACGTGCCCTATCTGGACAAGGTTTTTTTTGCGAATTCCGGGACAGAATGTACCGAGGCCGCGATCAAGTTCGCCCGCGGCGCAACCCGCCGGCCCGGCATCGTGTACTGCACCCACGGTTACCACGGATTAACCTATGGCGCGCTGTCGCTCACGGACGATCCGAATTACCGCGGCGGTTTCGAGCCGCTGCTGCCGGGTTGCACGCCGATTCCCTTCAACGATCTCTCCGCTCTGGAGCATGCGCTGTCGTCGCGCCAGGTCGCCGCCTTTCTTGTCGAGCCGATCCAGGGCAAGGGCGTTAACATGCCCACCGACGAATTCCTGCCGGGGGCCGCGGCGCTGTGCCGGAAGTACGGCACCTTGCTGGTCGCCGACGAAATTCAAACCGGAATCGGCCGGACCGGGCGTTTCCTCGCGGTCGAGCACTGGAATGTCGAACCCGACATGGTCCTGCTCGCCAAGGCGCTGTCGGGCGGGCATGTTCCGGTCGGGGCATTGCTCACCCGCAAAAGCATCTTCGACAAGATCTTCAATCAAATGGATCGCGCGGTTGTGCATGGCTCGACCTTCGCGAAGAACGATCTGGCGATGGCGGCCGGTATCGCCACCCTCGAGGTGCTGGAGTCCGAAAAACTGATCGAGATGGCCGCCAAGCGCGGCGCCGAACTGCGCCAGGCGCTGACCCGGATGGTTCCCGGCTATGAATTGATGAAAGAAGTCCGCGGCAAGGGCCTGATGATCGGCGTGGAGTTCGGTCCGCCGAACTCGCTGCGGCTGAAAGCGTCGTGGAATCTGCTGGAGACCGCCAGCAAGGGCCTGTTCTGCCAGCTCATCACCGTGCCGCTGTTCAAGGATCACAAGATCCTCACCCAGGTCTCCGGCCATGGCAGCCACACCATCAAGCTGTTGCCACCCCTGACCATCACCGAGCAGGACTGCAGCTGGATCGAGACCGCTTTCGATACCGTCATCGCCTCCAGTCACAAGGTCCCCGGCGCGATCTGGTCGCTGGGCAAGACGCTGGTCGACAACGCGGTGCGGAAGACGGCATAGGCGCTAGCATATAGGATGGGTTGATATCCTCGCGAAACCCATCGTCTTGTCGCCACGGGCGTTCTTCAAAATCTCCATCGTGATGAGGCATCGCCTGCCCGATCTTCAATCGCGCAATTACGGTGACAGTGCACTTAATCGACATGCCGCCCTGAGCAGGCAAGCCAGGTTAATTAAGTGCACTGTCACCGTAATTGCGCGTAATTGCTGCTGCGTCGACTGAGATGACAAATCATTGTCGAACGGATCGGGCTCCAGCCGCAGCCGTTAGAAACGAGCCTGCCGATATA
>Ga0116129_1000193_pt1 | contig 43545 bp, 40 predicted proteins | sample June2015DPH_17_2_FD_89732 | JGI IMG/M metagenome (GOLD analysis project Ga0116129, IMG submission 89732) | Peatland microbial communities from SPRUCE experiment site at the Marcell Experimental Forest, Minnesota, USA - June2015DPH_17_10 | ecosystem: Environmental > Terrestrial > Soil > Wetlands...
ACGACCTGGAGCATCCTGCCGCCGCGATATATGCCGTTTTCAGCCCAGCAGCCGAGAAACGCGGCCCGACCCGTCGGGCGATAGGTGCGCTCTGAGCGGTTGTAATATAGGTAGCCGAGATCTCGCAGGCAGCGGAGCAACACCGAGGTGCTGGATTGCGGATAGCCGAACGCCTTCGAGATATCACCCACCGTGGCTGCCGGATGCTCGTCGTCGAAATACTCGAGTACCTCGAGCACGCGCTGAGCCGACTTCACGAAATTTGATCGAGGCGCTGTGCTACGCTTTTTCACCATGACTTGTTCGTTGCTGCCATGAGCCCCCCAACGACTTGCGCTTGTTGCGCTTTGCGATGCCAACCTAACTCCCTGCAGAGCCAAATTTGCAGGTAGCGGAATCTTAACGCCACGGGGCACTGGGAGTGAATCACATATGTGATGGATCGATCGATGCGCGACCACGACGCGGAAGATCTCGTAACTTATTGTTATTTATCCTTATTATTTCAGGTACGACTGGACCGGCTAACCGCCAAAGTAATAAATACTGAGCTTATTGCCGTCCGGATCGCGGACATAAGCGCCGTAAAGACCGGGGGCATAGTCGCGAGGTCCCGGAGGACCTTCGCAGCTGCCGCCGTGAGCCATGGCGGCTGCATAAAACGCGTCGACGACGCTCGATGAAGCAGCCACGAAACCCACCATGGTGCCGTTGCCGAAGCAGGCGGCATTGCCGTTGTGCGGCGGACCGATCATGAGCGGCGGGGTGCCCGGTGCGTTGTACTCGGCGCGGTGCGGATTATGCTTGGCCGGCGGGTAGCCGATGGTCGACAGGGTCGCGTCATAAAAAGCACGCGATCTGTCGAGATCATTGGAGCCAAGCATGATGTGAGTCACTTTCATGTGCGCGTCTTAAAGAGAGATTTCCACTTCCATCGTCGCACTGACGATGACTTTTCCCTCCTGATTGGTTAGCTGCGCTTTCAAGGTGACGAGCGGAACACCGAGCAAAGACGACAGGTTTTCCGACGCGACCACTTCGGCATCACAGTAGGTCACGTCGCCTTCGAAGGCAGGGCCGCGTACTGCGATCTTCGCGTGACGAATGGCGCCGTGGTTGCCGGCCCAGTAGCTGACATAGTCGGTGAGCCATGCACTCATCGACACGCCGTAGCCGTAGGCGCGGCCCATGCCGACCTTTTCAGCCTTGGACGAATTTACATGGCCGGCGGCCGGACCGTAATAAATGCTGTCGGTGAAGCGCGGATCAATTTTGGCGGCGGCGCGATCGAACGCCATGCCCTTGATCGTGCCCGTGTCCTGATCGACCCAAGGATCTTCGACCCCCTGCGGGCGGGTCCAGCCATGACCGCCCCAAATACCGAACGGAAATGAGCGGAATTCCGTGACGAACGAGGCGATGGAATGCGGACCGATTGCGCGGCGGAGAAGTTTGTCACCCACCTTGATGCGGCTCAAGGAGGGGGTAATGCCGTCTCGATTGGAAAGAATCCATTCGCGCCGAATGCGCGCCACTTCCGCCAGTTCGGCCTCCGTCCAGTTCTTGGCCGATTGGCCCGATCCGGATTTGTAGATGGCGCGCTTTTCGGCTTCAGTCGCCGAGTAACGGATTGCCGTGGTCCGGCAATGCGCAATGGGAAACTCGCTGTCGCTGTAGTGATACGTGTCGCCGCGCGAAAAAACGGTTGGGCCTGCAAAGGCGGTATCTTTCAGATCATAGCCGTCGAAGCGGCGCTTCTGTTTGACCCGCTGGCCGGGCCGAATCCGGTAACCCGAATACCACCATTCTTCGCTTCCCAAGATCATGTGTGCATCGTCGATCTTGCCGACGAGCGCCGGATGCATCCCATGACCGTAGTCCATGCACATCGCAAATGAGGCGGGCGCGGTAATGCCGCCGAATTCCGAAGCAAGTGCAAGATCTTCGTCCCAGTGGATCGGGTTCGCATAGTCCATCGCATGGACCCAGCGGCGGATGTCGAGCTTGCTCGGCGGCTCCCACACCTCGCCGCCGCCAACCCACTGCCCGACGCGGCGGTCGACATCGCTCAGATCAAGCCCGATCCTCTTGGCCTCTTCTACCAAATTCTGTTCCGCAACCGGCACTAACTTCTCCCAAGCAAAGGTGAATGAACACGGCGTCGGCCGGCATCGCAAGAAGCGGCACGCGCGGAGACTCTACGCAAATCACACGCGGTTTGGCGCTGCGTTTTCCCATGCAAGGTTGACTTTGGTGCACATATCATGGATCTGATGAATCCGGCGCAATCTTTTCCGCCGCGTCCCCTTGCGGCTATTTCAACTTCTTCTCGGTCCACATCGGCGGCATGACCGCGGCGTCCACCATGCCGCCGTGCAGCAGTTGATTGTGGAAGTGCGTGAGGTGGTGGATGTGGAAAGCAGTATCCATCGCGTTGGCCTGTCCTTGCGCATCCAAGGCCGCGTTCACTGACTGCTTGGCAGCGCGCAGCGCAAAGGCGGGCTTGGAGGCGATCTTCTTAGCGAGGTTCAGAGTCGCTTCGGGCAACTCCCCGGAGGGAACCACATGGTTCACCATGCCGAGTCGCCACGCTTCCTGCGCAGTGAAGACATCGCCGGTGAACAGGAACTCTTTGGCTTTGCGCGGGCCGAATTCCCAGGGATAGGCAAAGTATTCGATCCCGGCTCCGCCCCAGGCAACAACGGGGTCGACGAACGTTGCATCCTCGCTGGCGATGATGAGATCGCACACCCACGCGAGAATCAGGCCACCCGCGATACAACGCCCGTGGACCTGCGCGATCGTCGGCTTGGCGAGGTTGCGCCAGCGCCGGCTCATCTGCAGGTAAGCCTCGTCCTCGCGGGCGAGATAGCCGGCACCGCCCGGTGCCGAAAAGTTGCCGTTCGGACTGCGATGTCCGAAGCGTTCGGCCTTTTCCTCGCCAAGACCCTGCCTAAGATCGTGCCCGGCGGAGAAATCGGGCCCGGCGGCGGCGAGCACGATGACCCGAACGTCTTCTTCACGCATCGCTCGTGTGAAGGCGTCATCGAGGCCGTGCAGGACGTCGAGGTTCTGGGCGTTGCGGGCGTGGGGGCGGTTGATCGTCAGACGCGCCACACCCGGCGCGGCAGTTTCGTAAATCACCATGGATTCGTCAGTCATAGGCTAAGCCTCCCCGTAATTGCGGGCTGGATGAATACGGCGCTGGATGGAATACAGCGTCGGGCTCTCGTTCAACAGATCTCGCGTTCGGTCATCGTCTTGATGGTTGCACGCAACGGCTTGTTCAACGCATTGCGTGGAAAATCATCCACGACGAACCACCGTTCGGGAATCTTGTAGCGCGCAATCTCCGCCCGGCAGAATTCTTTCAATCGTACCGCGAGATTGGCGTTTGCCACAGTGCCGGGCGCGAGTTTGACGAAGGCCGCCACCACTTCACCGAGCCGGGGATCGGGAAGCCCGAGCACCACGGCGTCTTGGACACTGTCATGGCGGCGTACGACCGCTTCGACTTCTGCGGGATAGATGTTTGCACCGCCGCGCAGGATCATCTCTTTCTGGCGCCCGGCGATACGCATACGCCCGGACGCATCGATGGTCGCCTGATCGCCGGTGCGCAGCCAAGCGCCGTGGAACGCGCCGCGTGTCTCCTCTGCGCGGCGCCAGTAACCGAGCATGCCGGTAAAAACGCCGGTCCATGGGCCGCTGTCATGGGGACCGATGCAAAGCTCGCCGATGACACCTGGTGCTACTTCGAGCCCTTGGGCATCGAGAATGGCAAGGCGGACATGAGCGCCGGCATCGTCATAAACCATGACATTGTCGGCGTGATCGAACGTGCCGAGCACCACGCTCGCCGGCGCTTCGCTGAGACCATAGTCCGCACGCAGGTCATAACCGAAGCGCACCTTGAATGCCGTGACAAGGTCGGCCGGCGCCGGGCCGCCGCCTAGGCACACGGCCTTGAGCGATGAAAGGTCGAGATGACTCAATGCCGGCTTGCAGAGCAAGTCCCAGAAGGTCGTCGGCGTGCCGTTGAAGATTTCGACGCGGTGATCTTGGATCCACTGGCCGACACCCTCGGCATCAGTGCGATCCATGAGCACGAGGCAGCTCCTCGCGGCAAGCGTCAGCACCGGACCGTAAACCATCAAATTCATGATGGCGATGCTGATGCTGATGCCTCGACGTGCCTCAGCGATCCATTGGCCGTGTCCCAGCGCCAAGCTGCCGTTCACAAAACTCATGAGGCCGTGCTGACTGTGCACCACACCTTTGGGCACGCCGGTCGTGCCACTCGTATATCCGATCACGGCAGGTGCGTGGGCATCGGGGAGCGGCAGCGGCGGCACGGACTCGCCCCGCGCCGCCAGGGCGATGACTTCGCGGGTCTCGTCCTCGAGAGCAAGAAGGGTAGGCTGGGAGTCAAGCTTCGGGCAGATCTGCGCCATCTCCTCGAATCTGGACGTGCCCACCACCACCAAGCGGACACCACAGTCCTGAAGCTGGGCACTTTTTTCAGCGGGGCCAAGTGCGGGATTGATGCCGACCCAAAGGCCGCCGAGCCGTTGCACCGCGAGGAAGATGATGGCAAGCCCCGAGCAATTGCCGCTGCATCCGGCCACCACGGTGCCTGCCCCCACGCCCTTGGCGGCAAGTCGCGTGACCGCCGCGCCGATGCGCGCGGCGAGCTCGGCGTAGGTCAGGGTGCCGTCGCGTTCGATGATTGCCGGCTCGCGGGTTCTGGGCAAGGCATCGACCAGCGCGGCTATCGACGCTGCGCCCCGCGGCATGCGACCAGGTACCGCCCCGCGACGTAGGCCGAACTCGTTGATCTCAACCGTCACTGGTGGCTCCCTGATCGTACAGGGGTCGCGGCAACCCCTTGCGTGAGTATCGCGCGCGCCTTCGCGGCAATCGTAATGACACGATCCTGGGTATGGACAAGATTACGGTTGGCCGCCGTACCATCTTCGCGGCGTTTCAAGATGCCTTGGATCATTGCGGCATAGCGAAACATCGCATAGCCGAGATAGAAATCCGGATCGGTCCAGGTGATGCCGCTGCGCTCGGACCAGCGCGCTGCGAAATCATCGAGCGCTGGCAGCCCGAGGGTGGCAAGATCCTTATCCGCGAGTGTCGGGCGCGAGCCGTCGGTCGAGGGAGGTTCGAGCCAGGGACGCATGGTGTGAGCGAGATCGACCAGCGGGTTGCCGAGCGTTGCCATCTCCCAATCGAGAATGGCCACAATGCGCGGCTCTTTGGTATGCGCGATGAGATTGTAGATGCCGAAATCGCCGTGGATGAGGGCCAGCGGCTCGGAAGTTGGCAGGCGTTCGCGCAGTGCGCTTGCGAGCCAATCCATGTCGGATATCTCGACCAGCTTGCTGGTGTTGTAGGTCTTCCACCAACGCTCGAAGTTACGCTGGATGTAGCCCTCGTGGCGGGCGAGCTTGCCGAGTCCCACGGCTTCGAAATCGACTTTGTGCAAGCGAGCAAGACACGCGTTCATGCTATCGATGAACTGGCTGCGTTCTGGCGAGCTCAACTCGGGCAGCTCGGCGCTCCAGAACACTCGGCCCTCGACATACTCCACCATGTAGAATTCCGAGCCGATCACCGCTGCGTCATCACAATAGAAATAAACCTGGGGAATCGGCAGGCCCGCTCCTTGCAGCGCGCGCAGCACCTTGAACTCCCGATCGACCGCATGCGCGGACGAAGCACCGACCCCGGGCGGACGCCGCCTGAGCACATAGGGGCCGGCCTCGGTCGATATGCAGTAAGTTGGATTGGATTGGCCGCCCTTGAATTTCCTGAGCGTGAAGGGCTTGTCGAAGCCGGGCAGACGGTCACCAATCCAAGCGCTTAGCGCGGCACCGTTGATGGCAAGTGCCTCGATGGGTACTTCGGTACCTTGAAACAATGACGTAAACTCGTTCACTTTCCGCTCTCCTGCTCGAAGCGGCGCAGTTCCAGCTTGGCGATGGTGCGATTGTGGACCTCGTCGGGACCGTCGGCGATCCGCAGCACGCGCATGCGGGCATAATGGTAGCCCAAGCCGAAATCGTCGGTGAGCCCGGCCGCGCCGAACGCCTGAATCGCCATGTCGGCAATACGGTTGCCGATCTGCGCGCATGCGACTTTGATCTGCGAGATCTCGCTGCGCGCTTCCTTCACGCCGATTCGATCCATGAGGCCGGCGGTGTGCAGCACCAGCAAACGTGCCATGTTGATCTCGGTGCGTGCCTGCGCCACGCGCTCCTGCCAGAGGCCCTGCTGCGAGAGCTTTCGCCCAAAGGCGGTGCGCGTCGTCAGACGGCGGCACATCTTCTCGAACATGCGCTCGCACTGGCCAATGATGCGCATGCAATGGTGGATGCGACCGGGTCCGAGCCGGCCCTGCGCGATCTCAAAGCCGGCGCCTTCCCTCAGGAGCATGTTCGCCGTGGGTACGCGCACATCTTCGAACAAAAGCTCGCCGTGTCCGCGCGGCAGGTCGGAGTAGCCGAACACCGATGTATAGCGCAGTTTGGTGATGCCCGGCGTGTTGGCATCGATCAAGAGCTGGCTGTGGCGCAGATGGGTGGGCGCGTCCTCGCTGGAGCGCCCCATCAAGATATAAAAGGCGAGGTCGGGATGATAGGCGTTGGACGCGAACCACTTGCGCCCATTGACAACATAATAGTCTCCATCGCGTTCGATTCGCGTGGCGATGTTGGTGGCGTCCGAGGAGGCCACCGCGGGCTCGGTCATCGCAAAACTGGAGCGCGTCTTGCCTTCGAGCAGCGGAGCGAGATACTTGTCTTTCTGCGCCTGGCTGCCATAGCGAACCAGCACTTCCATGTTGCCGGTATCGGGCGCCGAGCAGTTGAAGATGGCCGAGGCCCATTCGACACGGCCCATCTCTTCGGCAACTGGCGCATATTCGAGGTTGCTGAGGCCGGCGCCGAATTCGCTTTCGGGCAGGAACAGGTTCCACAGGCCCTCCAAACGTGCGCGGCGTTGCAGGTCATAGAAGATGGGGGGCACGCGGAAATCCGCGGCACCCTCGGCCAGCTGCTTCTCATAAAGCTCCTCGGCGGGATAGACATGATCTTTCATGAATTGACTGACCTTGGCGAGGAGGTCTGCAGCTTGTGGTGACCGGGCATCCAGAGTCATTTGGCAGAAATCTCCAGTAGTTATTTCGCCGGGGCGGCGGTCGCGCGAGCGCCGGGGGGAGGTGTCATAGACCACCATCCACTGCAATCACCGAGCCGGTGGTGAAGGAGGAGGCGGCGCTTGCAAGGTAGAGGGCGGCGGTGACGATTTCTTGCGGCTGGCCGGGACGCCCCAGCGCGTTTGGCCGGGTTCTACGCAGCTCCTCTGGCCACGCCTCTGCAATATCGGTGAGGAACGGACCAGGGGCTATCGCATTGATCCGCACCTTGGGCGCGTATTCGCGGGCCATCGACTCGGTCATCGCGTTCATCGCTGCCTTTGCTGCGCCATACACGACGATCCCAAGTGAGCAAGGGCGCGTGGCGGCCGAGGAAGAAATGTTGATGATCACGCCGCCGTCGCGTGCGCGCATGCGCTCCGCGACTATGGCGGCCAGTCGAAAGGGTCCCTTGAAATTGAGGTTGACTACGCTGTCGAACAGCTTCTCGCTGACCTTGTGCGATTCTTCCGCGGGCGACATGCCGGCATTATTGACGAGAATGTCGATGCGCCCGAAGCGCTGATAAGCCGCATCGAGCATGCCGTCGATGTCCTCCCAGCGCCCGGCATGAACTTGCAGTGCCAGCGCCTGGCGACCGAGAGCACGCACTTTTTCAGCCGCGGCCTCGCAGGCCTCCAGCTTGCGGCTGGCAATGATCAGGTCCGCACCGTGCGCTGCGAATGCCTGGGCCATCTCCAGCCCGAGTCCTCGGCTGCCGCCGGTCACCAGGGCGATCTTGTCGGAGAGGTCAAACAAGGCGTTCGGATCTCTCATGGACTAGCGAGTCTCAGCCCCAACCGGTGCTCAAGGTGAAAGCGGTGTCGGAAAAATCGAACCCCAGGGTGCACAAGGGAGTCGGCATCGCGCCCGCTTCCGCATAGGCCAGCCCCGCGGCGTTTGGCCTCCTCGATCGAGCCACTGCCGCCGTCACGTTGAGAATTCAAATACATCTCGTCCCAACGCGCGATGATGACGAGATCTGAACCCTCACGTGCACGCTTGCAGGCGTCGATCCGCACCTGCATGTCGGCGATCGCAATGAGGCCGTTCGCCCACGTGGAATGCTTGGGATTGATTTCATCCTCGATGTGAAATCCTGCAATGCCTGCGCGGATGTAGCGGCGGGTGACGTGATCACCTGCGAGAAGATGCCATTGTCGGGAAGCACATAATGAAACGCGCTGCAAGCGTGCCCACCGAGATAGGCGGCCTTGAAGCCGACGCGTTCCACGATGCGCCCGGTCAGAGCACTGTAAGCATCAGCAACGACGAAGTGTTCACCCTTGTTGATGAGATTACGCAGTTTGCGCGCTTGTTCCGTCATTGGCGTTCTTCCCGTGTGCTGGTCAGGTCCCGGTAAATTTGCCTTTGCGCTTTTCGACAAAAGCCCGGGTTGCTTCTGCGACGTCCTTCATTCCCATGGTGTAGATCTCGTAGCCTAGCGAGGTTTCGAAACCGGGTTGCGCAACCTGTTTCAGCACTTGATTGAGTGCATGCTTGGTGTAACTCACCGCGTGCGGTGGCAGCGCCTGCAGCTTTTTCGCGAGCGCAAGCACATGGGCATCGAGCTTGTCGCCAGGCAGCGCACGATTGATGAGTCCGATCCGCTCGGCGACGTCAGCCGTCATCGGCTCTCCGGTCATCAAATACTCCTTCGCCCGATGAATGCCGACCGCCAGTGGCCAAAGGAGTACGCCGCCATCGCCGGCCACAAGGCCAACCTTGACATGGCTGTCGCAGAGTCGTGTGCCGTCAGCGGCGAACACCATATCGCAGGCGAGCGCCAGCGTCAGGCCGAGGCCGTAGGCGACACCGCGTACCTTCGCGATGATGGGTTTTTCGCAATCGAGCATGCTCATGAGCTGCTTGCGTGCGAGTCGGCTGGAGGGATTGGTCAGGGACTTGCGTGGCTCGGTTTGCGTGGCATCCGCCAGTGCCGCAACGTCCGCCCCGGAACAAAAGCTATCACCTTCGCCGGTCAGGATGATCACCTCGACATTCGGGTCGAGGTGCAGGTCATCCCAAATATGGCAAAGCTCCTCGCATGACTCCGCGTTGATCGCGTTGCGCTTGCCTGGGTTCGACAGCGTCACCGTCATGATGCCGTCTTCGAGGCTCAGCTTAAGTTGCTTGTACCTCGCGTAATCTATTTCATGCGTGGTTGAGAACATTGCATCCTTCCTTCGTGCAAAGTGATGTGGCGTCGATGACGGCACCGACCTGCGTGCCGCGGCCGGCGGTATTCAGCCTTCGTTGGCTGCCCACCGCTTGCGCAACTCGGATCTGACCACCTTGCCGGTGGCGTTCATGGGTAAATTGCCGACGAAGCCTACGCCCCGGGGCACCTTATAAGTGGAGAGATTGTTGCGACACCATTCGATGATCTCTTCCTCGGTCACGGTCGATCCCAACTCGCCATGCGCCATGCCGTCGGCGAGCAATGCCTTTGCAAACCTGGCGGCGACCACGTCGAGGCGATCGAAACCGACCGGGCCATCGCTCACACAGTCAAGGGCTGCCTTGGATCCGAAAAGGCGGCCGGTGCGGCGTAGCAAACCAGGTATCGTTTCACTCATCGCCGCCTCTCATTACATGCCCCCATTGACGTTGAGTGTTTGGCCCGTGATGTAGCGAGCATCGTCGCTCATGAGAAAGACGGCAGCGCGGCCGATGTCCAACTCGGGATCGCCAAGAAAGCCGAGCGGAATGCTGGCGAGTGTTCTTTTCATGACTTCGGGGTCGCTCAAGTACTCGTCGGAAACCTTGGAACGCGATGCGGGAGAGATGACATTGATGCGTATCCGGTACTGGCCCCAGTCCCTCGAAGTAGACCGGGACATGCCCCGAATGGCTTCTTTTGCGGCAGCATAGGGCGCGAAATTGGCCCAACCTTGAGTGCCGGCCTGCGAGGCGAAATTGATGATCGAGCCGCCATGAGTCTTCATGTGCGGGAAGGCTGCCATCATGAAATAGTAGGTACCCATCAACCCCGATTCCAAGTGCAGGCGCAAATCCGCTTCGGGCGTCTGGTCCAGCGGCAAATTGGGCGTGAACGTGTGCGCGTTGTTGATCAGCCCATCGAGCCGGCCAAAGATCCCGATGGCTTTAGCAACCGCGCCGGCAGCGGTTTTGGAATCGGCGACGCTACCCTCGAAGCTATGCGCCTTGGCGCCCGTCGCTTCGATCCTCGCCCGGGTGTCTTCCAGCGGGGCGGCGGTTCGGCCGACGATGACGAGGTTCGCGCCTTCCTTGGCCAGCGCGACCGCCATGCCTTGGCCAATGCCCGTGCCGGCGCCCGTGACGATGATGGCGCGACCTTTGAGTTTTTGGGTATGGTTTTCAGTTTCTTGTGATCCCATCTAGTGTCCTCCGGACCGGGGGGTTGGTGTGCTACGGCCCTGCGGGTTTGAGTGTCTGGCCAAAATTAGGTTTCCGGTGTTCCGCGAAAGCGGTGATCGCCTCGAGAAAGTCGTCCGTGGCCGCACAAGCAGCGAGCCCGTCGCACTCCGCCTGAAAGCGACGCTCGAGTTCCCCGGTGCCGGCACCGCGCATCACGCGCCTGGTTTCGCGCACCGCGGTTGCGGGGAGCGCGATCAGCACGTTGCAGAGGTCTGCGATCGATTCCTCGAACTTCTCGGCATCGACCAGATCGGTCACCAAGCCGTTCTGCTTGGCCTCTGTGGCATTGAGCTGACCGCTGAGCAGGCTCAGCCTGACGGCCTGGCGATACCCGATCGCGCGCGGCAGGAAATGAGTAAGGCCCATGTCCGGCACGAGTCCGGTGCGAACGTTGGCGAACAGGAAAATTGCGCTTGTGTCAGCAACGACGAAATCCGCCGCGGCGACGACACAAAGCCCGGCACCGGCCGCATAGCCGCGCACCGCCGCGATCAGCGGCTTGCTGTAGTTGCCGAGCAGTAAAATCAATGGTTTTACTTCACTGAGCCTGCGGCGGAAATCCTCGCCCCGTTCCATCGGCGTCATCGAGCGCAGTCGGTCCCAGGACTTGATGTTGCCGCCCGCGACGAAGTTACCGCCCGCCCCCTCGAACACGACGCAGCGAATCGCCGAATTGGCCTCCATGTCCTGAAGCCGAGCGTGAAATTGCTTCATCATGTCGACCGACATGGCGTTACGCTGTGTCGGCCGATTGAAAGTGAGTCGTCCGACGTTGCCGCTGACGGAGGCGAGGATCAACGGCTCACTGGTCATGTCAGAAAGGATCCCAGGTGAAGACATCCGAGGAACGGTCGAGCTTGTACATGGAGGGGCGGAAGGCGGGCAGGGCAGTCTCCACACAGCTCTCAGGAGTCCAGCCGTCGGAGGTCTGCGCCGTGCGCAGCGGGCGCGGCTGGCTGAAGAGCACCACCTCGTTGTTACGCACCGCAAAGATCTGACCCGTCACGTCCGCCGCCGCATCGCTCAGCAGCGCCACGACCAGCGGGGCGATCTTCTCCGGTGTCATGAGCTGTAGAACCGCAATGCGATGCTTGTTCTCAGGCGTGTCCGGGATGGTCGCGGTCATGCGGGTATAGGCAAACGGGGCGATGCAGTTCGAGCGCACGCCAAAGCGCGACAGGTCCAGCGCAATGCACTTCGACAGTCCCGCTACCCCCATCTTGGCCGCACCATAATTGACCTGGGCAAAGTTGCCGATCAGGCCCGAGGTCGAGGACATGTGAACATAAGCGCCGCTCCCCTGATCCTTAAAAAGGTTCGCCGCCGCCCGCGAGACGTAGAAATAGCCGGACAGGTTGACATCGAGCACCGCCGACCAATCGTCCGGGAGCATCTTGTGGAACATCCGGTCGCGCAGCACCCCGGCGTTGTTGACCACCCCGTCCAGACGTCCGAAGGCATTGAGGGCATCCTGCACGATCGCCTGGGCACTGTCCCACCCGGCGATGGTGTGGAAGCTCGGTACCGCCTCGCCACCGGCGGCCTTGATCTCATCGACCACTTTCTGCGCGGGGGTGGTATCGGAGCCCGCACCGAACGGCGAGACGCCCAGGTCGTTGACCACGACTTTCGCACCGCGGCTGGCCACCATTTTGGCGATTTCAGCCCCAATTCCGTTGCCGGCCCCCGTCACCAGCACGACCTTACCTTCGAGCATCTTCCCCGTCACGATTCGTCGTCCTCCCCCAGTCTACAGCTTGCACGAGCTTCGTATGGTCAACGGCAAGCCTAACGTTGTCAATATAGAATACTAGTTTCATATGTGTAACGACGCACCCGACCGCACCCCACATTTACGGCGCACCGCAAAGTCGCCACTGAACAAGCGTGTAACGCAGCTCCGTCGCGCGTGGGTAAGCTCTACCAGGACGATGATATGGGGCCCTGACTCCTTCAGCGCGCGCGGCTTGCGATACATCACACCTATGATGTTGGCCCCGCGCTGCGCGATGTGACGATCGCTCACGCTAACATTTGCGGGTTGGCTCGCCCCGTTCACGGAGAATGTTGTAGTGGATAGACAAGATCTTTTTTCTCCTGAGCATGAGGCATTCCGTGGCGAGGTTCGTCGCTTCCTTGAAAAGGAGGTCCTCCCGTTTCATTACGAATGGGAAAAGAAGGGCGAATTTCCGCGAGATCTGTGGAAAAAGGCTGCCGCGCTCGGCCTCTTGTGCTGCGATGTGCCGGAAGAATACGGGGGCGCCGGTGCAGACTGGCTTTACAACGTGGTCGTCATGGAAGAGTTCGGACGGGCCGGTGCCAGCGGACCCGGGAGCGCCTTCATGGTGCATTCTGAAATTGTGGTGCCTTATCTGATGCGCAGTGGCAACGAAGCATTGAAGCGAAAGTGGCTGCCCAAAATGGTTGCGGGGGAATCGATCGGGGCTCTGGGTATGACGGAGCCGAGTGGCGGCAGCGATGTCAAAAATATTCGTACCAAAGCGGAAAAGAAAGGGGGCGAATATGTAATCAACGGCCAAAAGATCTTCATCTCCAACGGCATGAAATGCGACTTCATCATTCTTGCCTGTAAAACCGATCTCGAGGCACGGGCCAAAGGCATCAGTTTGCTGCTGGTCGAGGCGAATCGCAGTGGATTCAAGAAGGGGCGCGCGCTCGATAAAATCGGCCTGCACGCGCAAGACGTCGCTGAACTGTTTTTCGAAGACGTACATGTTCCTGCCACCAATCTTGTCGGTGAGGAGAATGGAGGCTTCAAGATACTGATGAGCAATCTCGTCCAGGAGCGGCTCGGACAGGCGGTGCGCAGCACGGTCGTCTGCGAGACTGCCATCGAATGGACGGTGAAATATACCCGCGAAAGACCGGCATTTGGCCGCACCATCGGCGATTTTCAGAACACGCAGTTTGTTCTGGCGGACCTCGACGCCAGGACATCGGCGGCACGGGCCTATACGGATTGGTGCATCCGCCGACAGAGGGACGGCCGGCTCGACGCGGTTGAGGCCGCTAAATTGAAGATCGTCGCCGCTGAACTGCAGGGCGAGGTTCTCGACAAGTGTCTGCAATTGTTCGGAGGCTACGGCTACATGCGCGAATACCCAATCGCGCGCGCTTTTGTGGATGCACGCCTCGTTCGAATCGGCGGTGGGACGATCGAGGTACTGAAGCACATCGTGGGCAAGGACTTGATGAAGCGATTTTAGAACCTGTCTCCAGGTTTGCGTTTGAGAATCTGCTGCCTCTATGAACCTCAATAAGCTGAAGAACTACGTCTTTGCGCCCATCGAGCAAGACTTGACGGTCAGGGATACCATTCTTTACGCGCTGGGGTTGGGATACGGCTTCAATCCGACCGCGCCTGAGGAGCTGCAGTTCCTCTACGAAGAAGGGCTCAAGTCCATTCCGTCGATGAGCTGCGTCTTGGGGTATCCGGGCTTTTGGCTCAGCAATCCGGAGCTTGAAGTGGATTGGGTCAAGCTTCTTCACGGCGAACATTATTATGAGATTCATCGCCCGCTTCCCGTCGAAGGCAGGGTAGTTGCGTCGCACCGCGTCGTCGGGGTGGATGACAAGGGTGAAGGACGCGGCGTCGTCGTGAATTTCGAGAAAACCTTACAAGATGCCGAGGGCCAGCTGCTCGCGACGATCCGGCAGAGCAATTTCTGCCGCGGCGATGGTGGCTGTGGCGGCTTCGGCTCGCCCGCCGAAGAGAGGCCGCCACTGCCGGAGGGTGTGCCCGATGCCGTCCATGAGATTTCCACGTCACGTCAGATTGCGCTGCTGTACCGGTTGAACGGCGATTACAATCCGGTGCATGCCGATCCTGACGTCGCCAGGAAGGCGGGCTACCCGGGGCCTTGGATTGCCGGCATGTGTTCGATGGGCTTAGCAACGCGCGCCGTCATCGATAAATTCTGCGACCATGATCCCGATCGCATCAAGTCCATGCTCGTGCGCTTTCGCAATGTTTGCTTCCCGGGGGAAACCCTGCGCTTTGAATTCTATTTACGTGAGGGTGGCGCCCGCTTCCGGGGAGTCTGCGTCGAGCGGGATGTCATCATTCTCGACCGTGGGGAGGTCTGCTACCTTGGGCAACGATAAAGGCCAATCGATGATCATGGGAGCGAAGAGGATGGTTGGCGCAAGGTTCTGCGCCGCAGTGTATGTTCAACATCGGATGGGGTCTTGTCAATATCGAATGACCATTGTATGGGGACTATGTATCCGGGTTAGAATGCGCGCTCTGCCATTGATTTAAAAAAGAGAGATCGCGATCTTATGACCCGTGGAATTATCGCGTGGGGCGGCTATCTCCCCCGACTTCGGTTGGAGCGCAGCGCCATTGCCGCGACCCACGCCTGGATGGCGCCGTCCCTCAAGGGCCTGGCGAAAGGGCGACGGGCCTATTGCAGCTGGGATGAGGATGCGGTGACGATGGCGGTGGAAGCCGCGCGCGCGTGCCTCGGTGATCGCGACCGTCGCTCGCTAACTAAGCTGCAGCTGGCCTCGACGACCGTGCCCTTCGCGGATTTGCAGTCGAGCGCGATCGTAGCGGCCGCCTTGCGGCTCAACCATCAAATCCAGGCCATGGACATTGGCGGCTCACATCGAGCGGGCCTCGCCACGCTATCCGCGGCATTGCGCGATAGCGCAGGAGAGACCCTGGTCATCGCCTCGGAGCGGCTTGGCGCGCGCCCGGCAAGCACCCAGGAGATGCAATATGGTGCCGGCGCCGCTGCGTTCCTGCTGGGCGAGAAGAACATCGCGGCCGAGCTGATTGGCTCGGCCTCGGCGACCTCGCTGCTGGTCGATCACTTCCGCGCCGCCGGCGTGGCGCATGACTATTTTTGGGAAGAGCGCTGGGTCCGCGATGAGGGTTACTCCAAGATCGGCGGCGCGGCGGTGAAGCGTGCGCTGGCCGATGCTGGCGTTGCCGGGCCCAAAGTCACGCACTTCGTTTTCCCCGCGCCGATCCGCGGCGTCAGCGAGGCGGTCGCCAAGGTCGCGGGCATTGCACCGACGGCGGTTGCCAGCGCGCTCGATGCGGATGGCGGATTCACCGGCGCGGCTCACAGCCTGCTCATGCTGGCCAATGTGCTCGACTGTGCAGCACCGAACGATGTGATCGTGGCGGTGGGCTTTGGTCAGGGCAGCGATGTGATCGTGCTGCGCGCGACCGAGGCGATCGTCACGGCACGGCCGGCGAGGACTATTGCCGACGGCCAGGCGCACGGCGTCAGCGTCAGCGCGTATGGCCAGATGGCGTCCTTTTATGGCGAGATCGATCTCGAATGGGGCATGCGCGCCGAACGCGACACCAAGACCGCGCTGACTGAACAGTATCGTTCGGCCGACCAGGTGATCGGTTTCGTCGCCGGGCAGTGCGGCAGTTGCGGGCAGATTCAGTTTCCCCAGCTTACCTATTGCGTCAGCTGCCATGCGTCCGCGAGCGGCTTCGCGCAGGTGCCGCTCGCCGAACAGAACTCCAAGGTGTTGACCTATACGGCGGACTCGCTGATGTATTACCCCGCACCGCCGCTCTATATCGGCTTCGTCCAATTCGACAACGGCGCGCGCCTGCTCATGGAGTTCGTGGACGTGACCGCCGACACCTTCGATGTCGGCAAGCGACTCAGGATGCGCTTCCGAATCAAAGAGAAAGACGTGACGCGCGGCTACATTCGTTATTTCTGGAAAGCGGCGCCGGTCGATTGACCGACGGTGTCGACGGGAAGGCTTAATCATGGCTACAGGTATCAAGGACAAAGTTGCAATCATCGGCATGGGCTGCTCGCGCTTCGGCGAGCGGTGGGATCTCGGCACCGATGGACTACTGGCGGAAGCGTTCGATGAGGCGCTGACGGACGCGGGGATCGGGCGCAAGCAGATCGACGCGGCGTGGACCGGCTCGTGCTTCGATCGCATCAACGTCGGCAATTCGGCGATTCCCGCGGCGACGTCGTTGCGGCTCGATGGGATTCCTGTCAGTCGCATGGAGAACATGTGTGCCACCGGCACTGAGGCGCTGCGCGGCGCGGCCTATGCGGTGGCGGCTGGCGCGGTCGACATTGCGCTGGCGATCGGTTCGGAGAAGCTGAAGGACACCGGCTACGGCGGCCTGCCGGTGCAGACCAAGGGTACCTTTAACGATTTGTGGCTGGCGATGGGCTCGGCGCCGGCCGGGTTCGCACAGCTCGCCGCCGGGTATCGTTCACGCCACAACATCTCCAAGGAAGATTTGAAGCGCGCCATTGCGCATGTCTCATGGAAGAGCCACCAGAACGGCGTCAAGTCTCCCAAGGCGCATTTGCGCAAGGCCGTGCCGATGGACACGATCCTCAACGCACCGATGATCGCCGAGCCACTGGGACTGTTCGACTGCTGCGGCGTATCCGATGGTGCGGCCGCGGCGATCGTCACCACGCCGGAGATCGCCCGCGCGCTCGGCAAGAAGGATCTCGTCACGATCAAGGCGGTCCAATTGTCGATCTCCTCGGGTATCGAATCGACCACCAACCAGTGGGACGGCAGCTATGTGCGCAATACGCGCAATGCTGCTGCCAAGGCCTACAAGGAAGCAGGCATCACCGAGCCGCGCGAACAACTGAGCCTCATCGAGGTACACGATTGCTTCTCGATCACCGAGCTCGTGACCATGGAGGATTTGTACCTCTCGAAGGAGGGGCGCGCGGTGAACGATGTCCTCGACGGCTTCTATGACGCCGAAGGGCAGGTGCCATGCCAGATCGACGGCGGCCTGAAGTGCTTCGGGCATCCGGTGGGCGCCTCGGGATTGCGCATGATTTACGAGGTCTACAACCAGTTACTCGGCCGGGCTGGGGAGCGACAGCTGCCCGATGTCAATATGGGCCTTACCCACAACCTCGGCGGTGTTCCCTATCTCGGGATTGCGGCCATAGCGATTCTCGGCCGCATGAACTAAGCGTAACGGCAAGCAGGAGGAACCAAGATGCGCTTGAAGGACAAAATCGCCGTGATCACGGGTGCTGGGTCAGGCATGGGAAAAGCTATGTCGACACTGTTCACCCTGGAGGGCGCGAAGGTTATCTGCGCAGATGTCACCGGCAATCAAAACGCGGTTGCCGCTGCTCTTGGCGATCTCGCGGCCCCTGTCCACTGCGACATTGCTAGCGAGGCGGATGTTCAGCGGATGATCGCGATGGCCGAAACTGAGTTCGGAAGGCTCGACATCCTAATCAACAACGCTGGGCTGAGCGGTGGCGCGAAACCCTTGCACGAACGCACTGCGGAAGAATGGGATCGTGTGCACGAGGTCAATCTCCGCGGTACCTTTTTTTGCATGAAATATGGCGTGATCTCCATGCTCAAGAACGGTGGCGGTGCGATTGTGAACATCGGCTCCGCGGCGGGGGTAGTAGGCTGGAAGCACCTTAGCGTTTACGGCGCAACGAAGGCGGGTGTGCATCAACTTACCAAAGCTGCAGCGCTCGATTATGCAAAAAGCAATATCCGAGTGAATGCCATCGCTCCCGGAACGATTTGGACCGGTGCGATCAAGGCTGCGAAACAACATGAGGCGCCGCCGCCCGGGGCCGCTCGCCAACCTGGTATTCCTTTGGACCGCTGGGGCCTCGCTATTCATGTTGCCAATGCAGCGTTATTTTTGGCCAGTGATGAGGCCGCTTACATCACCGGCGTGGTGCTGCCAGTCGACGGCGGCTACACCATTGGCTTTTCCGGCATGGGCGCGGAGAACACTGGGGCCGGCGGGGGTCAACAGTAAAGTCTACCGAATATCTGCAAGGCGGCCTCAGTCTTAGGACGTACGCCCCGGTCACTGCTCAGATCGAACTTAGGAAGACTAAAGACCGCACTTCTCCGGCGAAGGTGATCGTGGGTATCGCGCTCGCCAGCTTAGGACTCGCGTGAAAATCACTTGATGATTCTGTTTTACGCTTTGGGAGCAGTGCGTAGTTCCAATGTTCCAATCGCCGTGAAATGTTTTAGTTTTGAGATGCAAGGTTTGAAACTCGGCCTCCGTCACCTTGATCCCGGACGGATAGGTGGCACGATCCAGTTCCGCACGGATCTTCAGACCGGTTACGGCGGCGATCAGGTTAACAATGACCTCGTAGCTGACGAGCGGACGGCCGCGCCAGTGCTGAGTGATGTGGCAGAACATACGACGTTCGATCTTATTCCACTTGCTCGTGCCCGGTGGATAGTGATTCACGTGGATGGGCATTCCCAGACGAGTGGCCAGATCCTGCAGTGCCACTTTCCACAGGCGGCAACGGCTGCCGTTGCTACCCGCCCCCGTCGACCTTGATCAACAACTCTCGGGCGCGCGGTGACGCCGGGTACCCACCTGGTGCCGCCAGCGGGTGATAGCCTGCACCGCAAACCGAGCCGTGTCGTGATCGATACCCACGCTGACCCATCCCTCATTCTCGTTCAGGTCGTAGACACCATAGGGAATCGCCGTGTTGCCCGATCAATTCCTTCTTCTTTGTGTATCCACCGAGATCACTGGTTGGCCGTGTTGCTGAAAACGTTCCACCGCCGCGTTAATGTGCCGGCCACTCCCGACGCAGTCGTTCGTCCATCAACGACGCTCGCGTTCGATAGCGCGTTTTGATCTGCCGTATCGCGGATACATCAGGCACACCCGCATAAAACATAACCTCCCATGCAAAGTGACTCATCATCCTTATGATTTGTCTCTACTCCGTTTGGCTAGCCAGTGAAGTTGAGTCTATTCTAAATGGATGAATGCATCGCGGAACATCTCGTGTTGAGATCCGTGCAGCAGGCGTATCTTTGTATTTGCTGTTTCGGATCGATCATTACACCTATAAAATGGAAATTCGATATTGACAATACGCACATTGCCGTTGACTATACGAACGGAGTGAGGGCTGTGGCTGACTTGATTTGGGGGGGATGTGAAAAACAACGATTTCCGATTCATCGTGGTGGCACTTTGCTGCTTCACCGCGTTCGGGACTCCTTTCGGCGCGACCTTTGCTGCGGAGGAGGTGCCAGCCAATGACGATAAGCAATCCGACTCGGCGCTCGAAGACATCATCGTAACTGCCCAGCGACGCGCTGAACGATTACAGGACGTCCCCATCTCTGTGACCGCTCTCACGCCTGACGGCCTTGCCGCAGCGGGCGTCACGTCGACCGCAGATCTTGGTATGGTTACACCGGGATTGCGGATGGACGCTACCGGGAACAACGTCCAACCGACGATTCGCGGCATCACAACGACGCTTGCGCAGAATTCCTCGGAGTCCGCAGTCGCTATATACGAAGATGGTGTTTACCAGCAGTCCCTGTCGAACGCCGCATTTGAGCTTGCGGACGTGCAGCAGATCGAGGTACTCAAGGGACCCCAAGGGACGCTGTTCGGGCGGAACGCGACTGGCGGGGCGATCTTGATCCAGACGCTACAACCCAGTTTGACGGACGTCGTTGGGCAGACTTCGGTTAGTTATGGCAACTTCAACGACCTCATTGCGAGCGGCTACATTAGCGTGCCGATCGATAACGATAAGGTCGCGGCAAGTCTTACCGGATATGTCCACCATGATTCCGGCTGGAAGACTAACCTTCTCGATAATGGGCAGGGGTCGGGCTACACCGAGGATCTCGTTCGTGGCAAGATTCGCTTCGAACCATGGGACGGTGCGGACTTTGTTCTCACGGGTATCTGGGACAAGATTGACGATGAGGAGTCGCTCGCATTCACCAATTATCTAGGCAACAACATCGATCGCGTCCTAGATCCGGCGTCGGCTCCGTTCATCGCCTCGCGCCCATACCAATTCAGTTCTAACACCGCGCAGGTTGCCACCAAGTTACAACAGCAGGTGAGCCTTCACGGCGATATCGTCATAGGACCCGGTAGCCTCTCGACCACGACGGCCTACGTCCACACGGACCAGCTCGACACTTTCGACCCAACCAACGGTCCTGTCCCAACAGGAAATATCGAGAGTCTGTCACACATCCATAACTTCGAGCAGGAGTTTGTCTATACGACAGATCAGTTGGGTCGTTTTCGAGGGACCGCCGGTCTGTTTTACTATTCGTTGCGAGCCCCCCAAGTGTCAAACGTAAATAATTATTCTTCGGGGCTATACTATACCGACGATACAGATGCATACGCTGCTTTCGGCGAGCTAACCTACGACATTACGGACCGGTTTAGTGTGATAGGCGGCGTTCGATTGAATACTGAGACCGCCCATTCGTTTACAGGGTCTTCAATGAACACGCCGGTACCGCCGAGCCTGACACTGCTGGGACGACATACCTGGACCGCCGCCACGCCCCGTGCCTCGTTGATATACAAGGCGACGGACCGCACCAATGTATATTTCACTTACTCTCAGGGCTTCAAGAGCGGCGCGTTCAATTCCTCAGCCAATCAGCCGACTCCCGTCAACCCCGAAAAAGTGAATGCATATGAATTCGGCGTCAAGAGCAACGAGTTCCAGAGGCTGAGTCTAAACGCTGCAGCGTTCTACTATGATTATAACAACTTGCAAGTTTCTTCGTACCAGCAGATCAACGGCGTCATCGAGCAGATTCTGGCCAATGCCGCGAACGCAAAAATCTTCGGTTCGGAGATCAACGCCGTCTGGAAAACAAACGACAACTTCAATCTGACTTTCGGCGGCACCTACCTGCACGCCAGGTACAGTTCGTTTCCCAACGCCATCATCGACGTGCCGACCGGGCTTGGAGGCAACATGGTCGAGACGCGGAACGATAGTGGCACCACGATGATCCGAAGCCCCACTCTTTCGGCTAATTTAACCGCCACCTATATCAAAAACACCGATCTTGGCACCTTCGACGTGTCGGGGACATATTTCTATTCAACCAAGGTCTATTTTGAGCTAGGCGACCGTGTTGTTCAGCCAGGCTATGGGCTGTTGAATGCAAACTTTGGATGGAAGCCCTCGTCGGACAGCAAATTCAGGGTCGGTCTTTGGGGCAAGAACTTAACTAACAAGGCCTATATCACGGAAACGGTAATCACTCAGGACTACGATGCCGTCGACTATGGGCGGCCGCGTACTGCCGGAGTGGAAGTGCAGTACAAATATTAGGGTTGTGGCCTCGATCGACAGCAGGCGATACCGGTACGGCTTTGTCTTGCACTGTCCGACCGGGATGGTCAGCCAAAAGCCGAAGGTCGCCCCAGGTCAATCATCGTTCTCATATTCGATTATCGGTTGTAATGCGTCCCGAGCGAGCGCGCGTGTGCTCAGTTCTTCGAGTGTGCTCATTGGCATTCCATAGGTTCCTGCGCCAGCAGTGTAGACGTCGCTGTACGTTACCGGGAAAGACTGAAACCAAATTTGCGCTTACGAAATGTTCTGCCGATGCCTTCTCAATAATCGCGCGCTAATAGCAGCGCGGCGGCAAGGGGCCCCCCGCCGTATGTAAGCATCGCAATCGTCGCAATGCATGAGGCGAAGCTCGCCGACGGCGCTTCCAGTCCAAAAAGCACGGTTTTCAGAATTCAGATGCGGGATGGGTCGCGGCATGGTGTTCTCAACGCCTGGGCCAGTAGGCTTCGCGCAACTGGCGTTTATAGAGTTTACCGTTCTCGTGGCGCGGCAACTCCGAGACGAAATCCACCGAGCGCGGACATTTGTAATGGGCGAGTCGTTCGCGGCACCAGCCGATCAGCTGGTTTGCCAGCTCAGGCCCCGCGGCCGTGCCTGCGATCGGTTGCACGACGGCCTTCACTTGTTCGCCCATGTCGGCATCGGGGACGCCGATCACGGCGACATCGTGGACAAAGGGATGGCCCAACAAAACGTTCTCCGCCTCCTGCGGATAGATGTTCACGCCGCCGGAGACGATCATGAACGCCTGGCGATCGGTGAGCATCAGGTAGCCTTCGGCATCGACGTGACCAACGTCGCCAAACGTGCGCCAGTTGGCGTGGTCCGGATGGCTGGCCGCCGCTGTCTTTGCTGGATCCTCGTGATAGGCCACTTGTACTGCGCTTTCGAAATAGACAACGCCGGTCTGACCCGCAGACACCTCGCTGCCGTCGTCGTCGCAGACATGAATGATCCCATGACGGGCGCGGCCGACGGAGCCGGGGTGCTCAAGCCACTCGGCGGCGCTGATGCAGGTGCGGCCGAAGCCTTCAGAGCCACCGTAGTACTCGAACACGATGAGACCGAGCCAACCGATAAAGGCGGATTTGACCGAGATGGGGCAGGGTGCGCCCGAATGTATGACCGCGCGCAGCGAAGAAAGATCGTACCTACGACGCAGCTCCTCGGGCAGGCGCAACAGCCGCGACATCATCGTCGGGACGAGTTGTGCATGGGTGATGCGGTAGCGCTGCACCGCGCGCAGAAATTCTTCTGCACCGAAGCGGGCGAACAGGACCACGGTGGCACCCAGCCTGTGCGCCGTCATGCCAAAGACCAGCGGAGCTGCATGGTAGAGCGGCGCGGGCGAGGTGAAGATGGCGTGCTCATCAAGGCCAAAATCCGTACGCAGCCAGGGCTCGTAATGATGCTCCGCAGTGATATCGTTCGGGCGATCGGCGTGAACGATGCCCTTCGGCGAGCCGGTGGAGCCGGATGAATAGAGCATCGGACGTCCAGCCGACTGGTCAGCGATGGGCGTCGGCGGCAAAGCGGCGGCCGCGTCTTCCCAGCGCGCGGCGCCTGGCGCGGCGAAGCCGACCGCCAGCACTGGCGTGGCCGCCATGGCCGGATCAGACTTCAACAAGTGCAGCGCCTCGGCGACCGTTGGACCTGCGATCAGCAAGCGCGCGCCGCAATTGCGAATGATGTATTCCGCTTCGCGTGCGGTGAGGCGGGTCGAGACGGGAACGAAAACGATTCCGCATCGCTCAGCCGCCCAGCAGATCTCGAAATATTCGGGCCGGTTGTCGCACCAGATGGCGATGCGGTCGCCGCGGGCGAGACCGAGCTTGCGGAGTAGGTGTGCGCCGCGATTCGAGGCGGCTTCGAGCGCTGCGTAGTCGCGCGTGTCCCCGGTTTCCTGCCTAACGATAGCGGCGGCGTGCGGGTGAAGTGCGGCCCATTGGCTCGGATGCACTACGCAACTCCGTGAACAGCGTTAATTGTGCGAGCGTCAGGCGATCGCGCCCGCCGCCTTTAGCCGTTCGATGCGCTCCGCCAGTGCCCGCAGCCCACCAGGCGGAACTGAGCAGCGATACGTCAAGCCCGCACCCGAACGCCCTTCATCGCGAGTGTCATTTGGTCAAATACTCCTCGGTAGAAACAAACCTATAGTAGATGCCAGGACCGTGGGGCGATAGTTTCACAACATCACTCTTGTGATATTGCGCAACCGCACTCGAGAGGCATCAGCACCGACGGTTATGCGGCGGCTAAACCCGTGAACTTGTGCGTTGATTTGGCGGAGTAAATTTGGGGGAATTGCCCATTGAACATAGATTTCTGGTCGGCGATACGGCTTGAGCAGCGCACGCCAAGCCATGAACTTTAGCCTCAACGACGAGCGATCCATGCATGAGAGAGGCAAGCAAACACATGCTCGCCCAGAAGTCGGCCTCAATCGTCAACATCTCTTCGGCTGGAGGGATCCATGGTGCAAAGGGCGGGGCGCACTATTCGGCGGCCAAGTCGGCATTGCAGATGTTCACGACCGTGACGGCCGCCGAATGGGGCAGGTACAACATTCGGGTCAATTGTGTCGCCGCCGGTGTGATCGCCGCGCCGCGCGCCGCAGCAGCGTGGCAGGCCGCGGGATTGGAACCGAGCACCATGGCACGCGACATTCCGCTACGGTGTCTGGGACAGCTGCAAGAAATTGCCAACATGATCGTCTTCTTGGCGAGCGACGCGGCCTCTTACATCACTGGGCAGACGGTTGCCGTGGATGGTGGCCCGGTTGTCGGCGGCATCGTGCTTGAGTGATCTTGTGTCCACTTTTAAACACTAAGGCCACGTGTCAGCATTAACCCTCTGAGTTTGGGCGGATACACTTAAGATATGAGTCGCAGATTGACGGCGCAGCAGGTAGGCGATGTTATTGCCATCCAGCAGCTAGCCTTTCGGTACGCCATCAGCGCGGATTCGAAGGACCCCGAGGCCATGGCGGCCCTTTTTGCAGAGCGCTCCGGCGCGGATGGGGCGGTAGTCACCCGGGCTCAGCTGGTCGAGCGGTTTGCCAACTCGTTCAGCCGCGGAGCGTGGTCGATCTTGAGCGTCAGCAACCATCTCGTCGAGTTCGATGCGAGCGATCGCAATCGCGCGACGGGCACGGTCTATTGCCGCTGCGAGTGTGAGTTCCAGGACGAGTGGCTCATCCAGCAAATCGTCTACCTGGACGAATATGTGTGCCAGAACGACTACTGGCGGTTTTCGAAGAGAAAGCACCTATTGTTCTACGGTGCGCCGCTGGGCAAGTCGCCCATCGGGCTGCCGCCGTCAGATGCGGCGGAACTCACCGACGGCAAGGGGTCGATGCCGCAGGCTTGGCAGAGTTACCAAAAGTTCTGGAAAAAGTTTCCCGACCGGAAGCACTTTTGAGAGCCGTCTCGGGGCCGGCAGCGGGGATTGATCCATGAAAGTCGGGCTAACTGTTTTTCCCATAAATCCGACATTTCTGTTTCCGCTTGCGCGGCGCGTCGATGAACTTGGTTATGAGTCCATCTGGGTCGGCGAGCACGTGGTGATCCCGGCGCAGGGTCAAAGTGAGCATCCCTATGGGGGCGGCCCCGGTCCGCTGCCGACGACGCCTCTCTATGACCCGTTGTTGACCTACGCTTTCATCGCGGCACAAACGCAACGCTTGAAACTGGGTACGTCGGTCTATCTCCTGGCACTGCGTCATCCGATCATGGCCGCCCGATTGATCACCACGCTGGACCGCATCTCCGGCGGGCGTTTGCTGCTCGGCCTCGGCGCAGGCTGGCTCAAGGAAGAATTCGAAGTGCAGGATGTACCTTGGGGACATCGTGGTCCGAGGCTTGACGAGAACATCGCGGTCATGCGGCGCCTTTGGAAGGAAGACAGGGTCGCTCACCATGGGCGCTTCTATCGCTTTGATGAGGTCGGCTTTGCGCCCAAGCCGCTGCAAGGAACCGTCCCGATTCTGATCGGCGGAGAGACACCGCCGGCGCTCAGACGCGCGGCTCGGACCGGTGACGGTTGGCTGGGGGTGACTCACACACCAGAGAGCGCGGCCCAGCGCGTGCAAGAGCTGAAGGTGATGCGCGAAACTGCTGGTCCTTTCGAGATCACCGTGACGTCGGAGTCGATTCCAACCATCGATGATGTACATCGGTTCCGCGACGCGGGCGTGCATCGTCTCACCTTTGGCGGGCGGTTGCTCTCGGGCGGTCAGAAAACCGTTGAGGCGATGCTGTCGGGACTCGAACGCTTCGCCGATGAGATCATTCGCAAGATCGACGCCTGAGACCCAAGCGAACATGCGGAGTCAAGACGCATGCTCAGCCAAGATGTTCTGCCGGAAATGCCCGGGAGGCGTCCCCATGGCGCGTCGAAAAGAAGAGCAGAAATTCGAAGGCGATGAAAATCCCAAGGTCTTTGCTATCGAGATCACACTGTCACCCGCGGCTAGCAACCGTTTGGCATGTTCCAATTGACTGTTGGTGACATACGCACCGATGGTGCAACCACGGCTACCGCGAAAGCCGCGTGATAACTGACGAACGGATATACGACACAACTTGGACAGCTCGGCCAGGGTTGGCGTATGGGTCACCTCTCTGAGCCGCTCCTCAATGACCCGCAACTGCCAGGGCGCAAGTCCGCCATTGTTCATCTTTCCGCCATGTGTAGGCCCGCGGCGAAACAGTTCCACCATCATCTGATGGACAATGGACTCGACCAGCACGCGGCTGGCAAATCCCGGTTGCCGCAGTTCCTGCCCAAGCCGCAGCAGCGACGATCTTATCGTGGGCAGTTTGACGTCGAGGCTGACCAAAGGATGCAAGTCGGCCGCCTCTGGTGTCTCGTAGAGCAATCGCAGCAGTGCGTCTGCATCAACCTGACACAGGACCGACGTCAAAGACCTGATTTCGTCGCTGCGAACCAGCACGTCCATCCGAGGCGGGAGCACATACAAGGCGCCGATGTGCTCATAAGAATGGCTCCACAATCCCGAGAAGCATGCACGGGCGCTGCGATGTTGCGGTGTTAGAAACAGCTCAACTTGAAAGCGTTTGTCGCTACGTAACACGCCATTCGGCGGTTGGGCGAAATGGTAATGGCGCAATTCGATGTGCGCGTGTGGAGCATCTAATGTCCTCTCGACTTCACGGGAGACAACTTCGGAGCAATTGTCCATGCGAATCCCATTCTCCTAAAGCCTTGAGATCACATCGCTCATCTATTCTTCGACGATGATGATGCGTTAGCACAGGCGCGTGCGCCTCTGCGAGCCAGTTGTTCCATTCCTGCCGGGACATCGATCTCTCCGACCGAGATGTAGCCGTTGTTGTCCAGCGGGTACAGTTCGCCCGCGACAGCATTGCAGCGCGCGTTTCCGACGCACGCTTTCTTATCAATCTTGATGTGCATGTTCACCACTTTCCCGTCATGATCCGTTGTCCTTTTCCTGTATGGTCAAGCCCGGCATGGGCGTTGTTAATGTAGAATGTGGCTTGCCTATGTATAATGAACGACTTGGTGAATAGGGGGGTCGAAATTGAAAGAAGAAGTCGTGCGCAAGCCGATGCGATCAACGCCGATCTGGTCCGCGAATGCCGCCATCTCGAGGGCGGTTCGATACAGCGTATTTGTCGGCGTCGGGCGAACGCATGTCGAAGGATAACGAAATCTCCACGTTTCTCATCAACGTCTAAGAGGCGTCTACTCGATCGTCGCGAGAACCGTACCGACTGCATGGACTTCGCCCGCCGGCACGATGATTTTCAGCACACCGGTCGCCGGGCTCTCGATTTCATTGACCGACTTGTCCGCCTCCAGCATGAACAGCAGCTGTCCTTCGTTTACCTGCGAACCATCCGGTACCAGCCAGTCCGCCAGCGTCCCCTCGTTCATCGAAAAGCCCATCTTGGGAAGCAGCACTTCAACAACCATGTAGTTCCTTCGTGGTTAACCGAGCAGCGACTTGGCGGCGGCGACGATGTCGGCAGTGCGCGGCGCAAAGGCGTCTTCGAGCGGTTTGGAGTAGGGTACCGGGCAGAAAGCTCCCCCTAAGCGTTTTACCGGCGCCTTGAGCTTGCCGAACAGCTCTTCGTTCAAGATCGAGGAGATCTCTGCGCCTGCACCAAAGGGTGTCACGGCTTCGTGAACGATCAATGCGCGCCCGGTTTTGGCGACCGAGGCGAGCACTGTTTCTCGATCCCAAGGGGCGACCGTTCTCAAGTCGATCAACTCGGCGGAAATTCCGGCCTTTTCGAGCTCCGCGACGGCAGGCGTTGCCTCCTGAATCATGCGCGCGTAGGCGATGATGGTGAGATGGGTGCCCGCGCGCAGGATGTTGGCTTTGCCGATCGGCACACGATAGCCCTTTTCGGCCATTTCGCCGGAAAGCCAGTAGGAGGGCATATTCTCGATCACCATGACGGGGTCGGGATCGTCGATGGCGCTGCGCATCAGGCCGTAGGCATCCTTTGGGCTAGATGGGCAAACCACCTTGATGCCGGCGGTGTGGGCAAACCAGGCCTCCAGGTAGTCGGAATGCTGGCCGCCCGAGGAAAATCCCGTGCCGGTCATGGTGCGGATGACGATGGGTACATGAGTTTGGCCGCCCGACATGAAGCGCAGCTTGGCGGCGTGGTTCACGATCATGTCCATCGCGACCGTGGTGAAGTTCATCAGCATGATTTCGGCAATGGGCTTGAAGCCGATGAGGCTGGCACCAATGGCCGCGCCGAGAATCGCTTGTTCAGAGATCGGAGTCGAGCGCACACGCAGATCGCCAAACCGGGTGGACAAACCCTTGGTGACGCCGACGATGCCGCCCTCTTCGGGATCGCCGACATCCTCGCCAAGGACGATGACGCGATCATCGCCTTCCATCGCGTCGGTGATGGCGGCATTGAGTGCCTGCAGGACAGTCCCCTTCGAGGCCTTGGTCACAGTTTCAGTGCTCATCGGTCCGTGGCCTCCGCGAAGACGTCGCGTTTGAGTTCCCCAACGTCGGGGAAGGGGCTGTTCAAAGCGAATTCGGCCGCTACATCGATTTCCGCCTCGATCTTGGCCTCGATGTCGGCGAGCTTTTTTTCACTGGCAATCGCGTCGGCGACCAGCTTTGCACGGAAGCGCGGCACGGGGTCGTTGGCGATCGCATCGGCCTTGCGCTGCTTGTCCATATAGGCGTCTTGATCGCCAAAGACGTGGCCATGAAACCGATAGGTCATCGCCTCAATCAACGTCGGACCCTCGCCTGCGCGGGCACGCTGCACAGCTGCATACGCGGCCGCGTACATGGCGAAAGGATCGTTGCCGTCCACCCGCACACCGGCCATGCCGTAACCGGCAGCACGGTCGGCGACGGGCACGTTGCTGGTCTTGTGATAGGCCGTATGCTCGCCCCATTCATTGTTCTGGCAGACGAAAATCACAGGCAATTTCCACACCGCGGCCAGGTTCAGCGCCTCGTGGAAGGCGCCTATGTTCGCAGCGCCGTCGCCGAAGCAGGCGACGGTGACACGGCCATCGCCACGAATCTGCGAACCCCAGGCGAGACCATTGGCAATGGGCATGGAAGCACCGACGACGCCCGTCGTCACCATCACACCCTTGTCGGGATAGGTGAGGTGCATGGGGCCGCCCTTGCCCTTGCAAGTGCCCGTGGTGCGGCCAGCGAGTTCGGCCCAAAGGTCCTTCAGCGGAAAGCCCTTCGCCAGCATGTCGTGGATGCCGCGATAGATGGTGCAAAGATAATCATCGTCGTTGAGATTGACGAACAGCGCGCTCGGAATGACTTCCTGGCCACGCGGACTGTAGTACGGCATGATCAAGCGGCCGGACTTCACGAGCTTGCGCAAACGTTCGTCGTTGGCTTTGATCAATGCCATGCGGCGGTAGATTTCGATCTGGGTAGTCTTATCCGGCGTCGCCCTGTTGCTCAAGATGCGATTCTCCCTAATACAGCCTGCAGCGCGCAGGGTAAAGCCTCGGGTTTGAGGGCGCTACGGGCGCGCCTGAGTTATCGCAAATGTGATAGTGGGCGGGGCCCGGGCCGTCGAAACCGGAGTGTTCGATGCTAGCATTATCCCCAAGCCCTATGACTTCGTCGAATACGAGATCGTGGCCAGTCAATCCTGGTTGTGCGCCAGGGCGATGGCTCCGTCAAGGCATTTTACAATGCTTGCAGCCACCGGGCGACGCAGCTGGCGCACTATCTCGACGCCGTCGTGGGGGATGTAGGCCCTTCGACCTCTGGCGCGCGCAAGGGATGCCCTCATCCACAACGGTCGCGCCGACACGATGCCGGGAAGGGCAAGCATATCGGCCAGATGATGCTTGTCATACCATTTGTGATATTCCGCCTCGCGGCCGGCATAGGCGACACTGGTGACGATCAGTGTATGGCGTTTCATCATGTTTCTCCTTGTCGAAGGCTATGCGGTGATGCGGGCAGTGCCGCCATCGAGAACGGCTTCGCCGGTCTCGTTCAGCGTGCGAAAGAAACACTTGTCGTTCGCCCCCACCCAAATCTCGGTGGTCAGCGTTTGACCTGGATAGACGGGTTTCGCGAAGCGAGCGTCCATGGCGTGCAGGTGGGTTGGGTTTCCCGCAGCGGCTCCCTCGATCAGCGCTCGGCACGCATAACCGTAAGTACACAGCCCGTGCAGGATCGGCCGCTCGAACCCGCACTCGTGCGCGAACCGCGGGTCGCTGTGCAGCCGATGCCGGTCTCCCGAGAGGCGATAGATGAGCGCCTGCTCGGGACGGCTGGCGTATTCGACGCGCTGATCGGGTGGCCGCGACGGCACGGTGGCGGCGGTCGAGCTGCCGCGCGGCCCACCGAACCCGCCGCCGCCGCGCACGAAAATGCTGCTGCGTATGCGGCCGATCGGCTCGGCGCCGCCATCATCGGCGTGCAGAATCCCTTCGTAACTCACGATTGCGCCCGAGCCCTTGTCGAGTACTTCGACAACTTTTGATTCCATGCTGCCGTGTCCGCTGGCAGGAATGGGGCGGGTAAGCTCGATGCTCTGACCGATGTGCAGAAAGCGCCCTATGTCAAGCGTGGCCATTGCCGGCGGCAGGCCTGCGGCGAGGACTGTGAGGAAACTGGGGAGGGCGTTCAGGGCCAGACCTGAACTGTTCTCCGTCGTGAACATCAGCTCGCGCGCGGGATCTCCAAGGCCGGCGCCAACACCGATGGCATAAAGCATGACGTCACGTTCGCCCCAAGCGACAGGTTGCGGGCCGGTGCTCGAGCCAACGATTGCCCCAGTGACGCGCGCTCCCTCCGGCCGTGCATCGACTTCTGACATCTGCAGACCGTTACCTACCGGCCGGTAAAGTTCGGTTCGCGCTTTTCGCGAAAGGCGGCCACGCCCTCGCGGGCGTCCTCGCTGAGACCGCCAAGTGTTGGCGCGCAATCGGCCTCCATGCGAAGCATCTCCGCCACACCGGGAATTCCGTCCGCATAGATATTCTTGATGTAGGCGAGCGACATCGGCGCTGCTGCGGCTAGTATCTGCGCATAAGCACACGCTGCCTCGAGCGCGGATTTGTCGACCAGCTCGTCAACGAGGCCAATCTGCAAGGCCTCTGGCGCACGTACGTGTTCACACAGCATGAGCAGGCGCTTGGAACGAGCCTCGCCCACACGTCGTGCTAGCGTCACGGCCAGGGCCATCTCGGGGTAACCGGCAATACGCGCGAACGCAGTGCCAAAACGCGCATTGGGGCCCGCCACCAGGTAGTCGCAGGCGAGTGCCATCGACATGCCTGTTCCAAAGGCGTCGCCGGCAATTCCGGCGATGTAAGGCTTGGGCGCTGCAGCAATGCCGTGAAAGATTTGGTGCACGTCCTTCATGCGCTCGCGCATAGCCAGGCGCACCGGCGGGCCCGACGAGCCGACGGATGACAAGTCCGCGCCGACACAGAAATGATCGCCCTGTCCGGTCAGCACCACCGCCCGAATCTCGGGATCGTGATTGAGTCCATCCATCTTTGCGACGAGATCAACGCGCATTGCCGGCGTGAAGGCGTTGCGCTTGGTGGGGTTATTCAGTGTCAGGACCGCGATGCGGCCTTGACGTTCGAGTTCGATGGAAGGGGCTTCGGCCATGGTAATTATCCTCGATCATCCTGACTTTGCTGTGTCTTCAAAAGCCGCACGGATCTTGAGCAGATCAGGTTTCAGTGAAGGGTTTCGCGGCAGCGGCTCGAACCAGCGCCAGCTGACCGGGATATGCGTGGATGGTAACCGGTCGCGCAGGAATTTCTCGAGCTCATCGAAGCTCGGGCGGGCCATTCCCGCTTTCGGCTCCAGGGCTGCTACCGGGACTTGTCCGAGGCGGCGCTCGGCAATGCCCACGACCGCGGCGGCCGAAATCGCGGGATGGGTCAGCAACGCGTTCGTCACGGTGTCGGGCAGCAGCTTGAACCCACCACGCATGATCGCACCATCGTTGCGCCCGCGCAGGTAGAGAAACCCGTCCGCATCGAGGTAGCCAAGGTCAGAGGTGGGGGTCCATTCCGCGCTCATCCTGGGCGCCAACACATGGACCAGGCCCACCTCATCGGTTGGCAGCAGCTCGCTGCTTTGTGGATCGACCACGCGTACTTGAACATCGCCGAAGGGGCGCCCGACGCTGGTGCATTTGGAGGGCCCGTATTTCTCGCAAAGCTCCGGTGTCATCGTCGCCACCACGCCGCCGAACTCGGTGGCGCCATAGGCCTGCATGATCAGGATGCCGAAGCGCTCGCGCACAGCATCGATCGATGCAGGATCGACCGGTGCCGCTCCGCACACGAAATATTTCACCCCGTCGAGATCTTCGCGCGTCACGTTCGAATCGAGCAACATGCGCACGCCGGCCGGCGGCAGCACGCTGACGCGGCTCGGATAACGCTTGGTGTAGTCGAGCCATTTCTCGAACGTAAAGCGCTCGCCGACCATGATCCGCACACCGAGCAGCATTGCCGGCAAGCTGCCATAGATGCCGCCGATGTTGCCGAGCGGCAGGACCGACAGGAATGGCGGCAGGCTGGCGGTGTCGATATCGCTGCTATAGACCGAATTGGCGCCGACGGTCTGCGACATCACCCGCTCGTAATCGAGCGGGAAGTGCTTGGGCGCGCCGGTCGTGCCGCTGGTCAGAATCTCAATGCGCGGCGTGGCCGAAGCACCACGGTCAAAGTCATTGATGGAATGCTCCAGTCCTTCGATGGCGCTGGCTTGCATGCCGCTCAACACGATGGCAGCCACGCCCTGTTCGCGCAACTGAGTGGTCGCGGGCTCCGTAAAATCTTCCCCAGCACCAATGGCCACCGCCGGGCGCAGGCGTTTGATGTCCGCAGCGATCGCAACCGGTGACTGATAGGTGTATATCATACGTACGATGCGGCTCATCTTCATGAGCTGGAGCAGGGTGGTCAGGCACTCGGGCCGCATGCGTGCCAGGAAGGCGATGGGCGCCGCGGGATCGGCGCCGCTCTCATCGATCAGCGTACCGATGTGATCTGCCAAGGCGCGCACTTCGCCCCAACTGATCCAGCGGCCCTGAAACTCGAAGGCTTGTCGGTCCGGCTCGCGTGCCAACGCGCTCGCGGCGGCTTCCTGCAACGTGGCCGGACGGCGTGTCATCCTTTGGGCAGGCCGAGATCACGTTCGGCAATCATGTTGCGCATGATCTCGTTGGATCCTGCGGCGATGGTCCAGGAAAATGAGCTGAGATAAGTGAACATTTCCGGATAGAAGAAATCCTCGAAGCCCAAACTCGCCATTTGCCCCTCGAGTCCCGCGATGCGCGTAAAGAGCGAACTTGCCTTTTGGCGCAAAGTGGTGCCATGGAGCTTGATATAGGAAGCGAGCATCGATGTACGCTTCTCATGCGCGTCGCGCAAGAGTGTGCGGATGAGCCGGCGATTGGCTTGAAGATCGAGAATGACACTGATGAATTCGCGCCGCAGCTGATCATCGCGCAGCCACCGCGCGTTGCTACGCACGGCCTCCGCGTGCAGTTGCTCGAAAGCATAGCGGGCACGCTCGATGAACTCGAACGCGAGCACACCCCGTTCCGATGAGAGCGTCGATTGGCAAACCTTCCAGCCGTCCCCTTCCGCACCGACCAAATTCTCAACGGGTATCTCGACATCGTTCAAGAAAATCTCGGCAAATTCCGAGCGATGATTGATCTGGCGGATCGGGCGGACTTCCACGCCCGGCGACTTCATGTCCATCAGGAAGAACGAGAGGCCCGCGTGTTTGGGAACTTCCGGTCCGGTACGAGCAAGGAGAAGGCACCAATCGGCCCACATGGATTCGGAAGACCAGATCTTTTGACCGTTGATGACGTAACGATCACCGCGCCGCTCAGCCTTAGTGCGCAGCGCTGCTAAATCAGAACCGGCGCCGGGCTCTGAAAATCCTTGGCACCATACGGTCCCCTCGCTGGCGATGTCGCGCAAGTATTTGCGCTGTTCCTGCGTTCCGCAGTTGAGCAGCGTGCCGGGAACGTGATTCAGCGAAATCTGGTACAGCGTTGACAGAGGCGCCTTTGCCCGGGCGAATTCTTCCGCAATGATGATCTGATGGAGCAGGCTCAGCCCCGCGCCGCCAGCCTCTGTGGGCCAGTGTGCGGTTGCCAGACCCACGCGGCGACGTTCGTTCATCCACCAGCGCTGCAATTCGACGAACTCATTCTCGTCGTCGGCATATTTCTCGGCCCATCCTGACGGAACTGTCTGTGTCAGCCAGTCGCGTACTGCGGTGCGAAAGGCGACGAGATCGCCGCTCTTGCCAAGAATGTCCGGTGCGTCCCCTGAGGCGCGCTGTGTCTGGGTTGTCATACGACTGGCAAATCCAAGGTGCTGCGCTGCTCGGCAACCGCGGCCGCGAGCGCTTGCGCCGCGCGATCACGCATGATCCAGCCCGGCGCGAGCAGCATCTCGTTCAGTCGCGCGCGTTTGAGAAAAACATGTACATCGAACTCCCAGGTAAATCCGACGCCGCCGTGCAGCTGCAGGCAATCCTGCGAGATGAATGCGAAGTCCTCCGTGAGCTTGGCCTTGGCCAATGAGCTCCAGAGCTCGGCATCGGGTGAAGCGTCGCTGACCGACGAGAGCGCCTGTTCCATCGTGGGTGCACCGGCGACGATCATGGTCATCATATCTGCCAGTCGGTGTTTGAGCGCCTGGAAGGAGGCGATGGGTCGATCGAATTGGCGGCGTTCCTTCATGTAGGCGATGGTCTTGTCGAGCAGGGCGCGTGCGCCGGCGAGACTGTCGGCAGCAAGTCCAAGCGATAGGTAAATCTTCAGCCGCTGCGCAAATGCGGCTCCATCGGCAATCCGCGCCACGCGTTCCGCCTCGCGTAGATTTACGCGCACAAGGGTTCTGGTACGGTCCCACATGCTCTGGCGAACGACCGCTGCCGAGTGCTGACGAAATAGTCCCCAGCTGCCGCCGTCGAGCGGGGCAAGTAACAATTCCGAGTTGGCCTCGCCCAGGAACAAGCGTGTGCCATCACTGTGCGGGTCACCGTAGTCGATTTGGGCCGGGATGGCGATCCGGCATTTGCCCGCGGCAATCTGCTTTAGCCATTCGTCAACACCAGTGGTCGGCGCCGCATCGACCAACGCCTGCGCGGCGCAGAGCGTCGACAAAAATGGGCCGGGCGCGGCATGCCCACCGAGCTGGCCGAGCAGAAGAGCCAGCCCGCGTGCGCCAAGACCAAGACCGCCGCGTTGTTCCGGCAAGCCGATGGCGAGCCACCCGAGTTCGGTGGCGCGATCCCACAAGGTTCGATCGAGCCGGCTTTTGCCATCGATAAACGCGTGAACTGCCAGGCTGGTGCATTCTTCGGTGAGCACCGAAGCAATGCTGTCGCCCAGCGACTCGAGTTCTGCCAGATTCTCCTCGGTCATGAGTGTTCGATGAACTCTTTGATCCCGCGGTGCAGATTTGCCACTGCACGTTCCTGAACGGGGTTGGTGCGGCAACCGGCGAAGGCACGCGATTTCAGACCGCGCTGAACTTCGGCCATGTTGCTGTAATCCTGGGTGAGGATCTTTCCCCAGAAAGACGCGTCCGTAAGATCATCGGTCCACTCTTGTTTGACCTCTGGTTCCTTACCCGGCGCATAGCGGCGCAGTGACATGACGTCCCATACGCACCAATCAGGATCATGACCGTGCGGCCGGGCGCAATAAGAGAGTACGGCAGTCGCGCCGGGCAGGATGATCTGGTTGGGGAAGATATGCCAGTCGTTGCCGACCGCATCCAGCTGTTCCGCCGTGATTGGCGGATATTCGATGCCCTGGGAAACGGCATGCTCGTAGGCGAACTGTCCGAATCGCGTGAATATCTCTTCTTCCGACGCGGTAGGGGCTACCTCGGTCATCAGCCTGCGTGCCGGTTCGACCAGGTTGAGCGGTTCGGCCGCATTCAGCGTCTGCAGCATGTCTTCCATGTAGTCGACGAGCGCCGCGCGCAGATCGTCGCCGTGCTTCGGGCCACCCAGCCGGCGCGAGCGCCACCCACCCTTGAGGGCACCCCAGTACCCGAACATGGAGTGGCGCCCATAGGTCCGACTTTCGGTGATGTCGTCGAAATAACGCAGCATCTGGCGATGCGTCGTCTGTAAGTGATAGCCCTCGTTGAAAGACTCGATCGCGACCTTCCAGTTGCAAGGCACGATGGCGGACTTGCGCCAGTGGTACCGCAAGCCCTCCCACTTGAACGGATCGAGAAATTGCCTAGCCGCGCCCAGCGCCTGATCCAAGCTCTCGCTGTTGGGATCCATGTTGATGTAGACCCAACCCGACCAGCGCCCAACTTTCACTTCCTTGAGCGCGATGTCCTCATCCTTGAGGGTCCCTGCCCAGTCACGGCGATCCACGACCTTGGCGCACCGGCCTTGCAGGTCGAACTGCCAGCCGTGAAATTTGCAAGCGAAACGCAGGGCATGGCCGCAGCCGGCGGTCAAACGGCGCCCGCGATGCGAGCAAACATTGTGGAAGGCCTGGATCGTGTCGACGCTGGTACGAACGACGATGAAGGAATCATCGACGATATCATAGGTATAAAAGTCGCCGACATGAGGAATTTCCTCTTCGCGGCATGCCATCTGCCACACCCGCGGCCAGAGCCGCGCGTTCTCCAACTCCGCATATTCCCGCGAGGTATAGTGGGATGCGGGGATGAAGGGCTCAATCGCTTCTTGTGGCGCGAGCGCCTTCAGCGGAACCGGATCGAGTTCACCCATTACCTTTCCATCTCCTAATTCGCTGATAGGTATCTTACTCGGACGTGGCCGGTCGGGGTTTGACTGCGATCGCCACCGGGGCCATTAATCATATGCATGATCGATGCACGGCCGCGGTATTTTTAACCGTTTCTACAACCATAGATCGCCGACACTAAGGGCCAAATACGCGGCTAAGTCCAGACTGGACCTGAGTGAGCGAAAGGGGAACAACAATGACCGATTACCGTGAGATTCTCTATAGCGTCGAGGGCCGAGTTGCGACGATCAGCTTCAACCGACCCGAAGCACACAATGCGATGAGCCGTCAGCTGCGAATCGAGACCGTCGCTGCGCTCAAGCGGGCCGAGGCCGATGATTCCGTGTCGGTCGTGGTGATCAAGGGTGAGGGACCCTCATTCTGCAGTGGTTATGATGTGGCCAACACGTATTTGGGCGAGAATGGCGTCGCCATCTCGCCTTTGTTCGATGGTTGGACCGACCAGCTTGCGCGTCAAATCTTGAGCGATTGGTTCACCATTTGGGATCTCATGAAGCCGGTGGTTGCGATGGTCCACGGCAATTGCCTGGCGGGCGGCACTGAAGTCATGTCGATGTGCGATGTCGTGTTCGTCACCGACGAGGCTCGCGTCGGCTATCCGGCCGTGCGCGCCCAGGCGACCCCGGATCTGGCATTCTTTGCGTGGAAGATGACCGTGGCGCGCGCCAAGTATTTGCAGCTCAGCGGCAACATCATCACCGGCAAGCAGGCCGCGGAATGGGGCTGGGCGACGAAGAGTTTTCCGGCTGAGACATTCGAGGAGGCGGTGCGGCGCGAAGTGACTGCGCTCGCCTCCATTGAACCTGACATGCTCGCCGCGAACAAGCTTTGCCTCAATCAGACCTACGAGATGATGGGCATGCGCACTGCGCTTTATGCGGCGACGCAGTGGCATTACGCCAGCCACAGGTCCCGGCCGAACGCAGGGAAGTTTCGTGAGATCGCCACCAAGGACGGCTTCAAAGCGGCACTGCAATGGCGCGACGGCGCTTTCAAGGAGATTGATGCGCCGAACCGCCGCAAGGGATAGCGCCGCATATCGCGAGTGACAGTTCGCGCGGCAGAGCCATTTATCACCCATATGATTAATGTCCGCGCTGTTTGGCGAGGCAGCCAGGTTGTGTCTATTCTCTGAGCACCAATTCATCCCGTGGCCGTAGGGATGGCGAGAAAAGGACGACTGTATGACTGACGTTTTGAGCGTTGATAGAAACCAACTGGCCAAACCGGTTTACAGCGGACCAATATTCGATGCGGATTCGCACATCCAGGAAAAGAACTTCGATTTCATGGCGAAATATCTGCCAAAGAAGTTCCATGAGAAGTGGCTGGTCTCGAGCAAGTACGGGCCCGACGGCCAGTATGGTATGTTCATCGGTGATCACCGAGTAGACAACACTGAAATGTTCGACGGGGTGGTGTTTCCTCCAGGACGCCTGAAGGATTGGTTGAAACAGATCGCGACTGGTCAGACAATCGACATTCGCGTGCCGATCTCGCCTGACATGTACACGCTGCAAGGTCGGGTGGAGAAGCTCGACGAATTCGGCGTGGAGGGCTGTCTCTTGTTCGTCGGCCTGATGATCTCAACCTTCGGCTGGCTGCATGTATTCGGCGAGAAAGCGAAGAGTTGGGAAGGCCCGGGCGCGGTCGTGCACGCCTACAATCAGTACATATTGGACGAATGGACCTTCAACTACCGAGATCGGGTCTATTCCACCCCCATCCTCGCGCTGTGGGATCTTGACTGGGCAGTCAAGGAAGCCAAGTGGCTGATCGAGCACGGCGCGCGCGTCGTGACGTTGCCGCCGGGTCCGGGCATGGACGGCCGTGCTCCCGCGGATTCGTATTACGACCCCCTGTGGAGCCTTTTGAATGAGGCGGGCGTGCTGATCTCCTATCACGTGGGCGATGCTAGCTTCCTGCACCATCTGGTGCGCCAGTGGGGCGAGGAGCCGCTGCTCAACCGTCGCAAGGGTCAGAGTGCGTGGCAGTGGATGTTCACGTTCAGCGAGTTTCCGGTAATGATGACGATGTCGTCGTTCATCTATGCCAATTTCTTCGCGCGCTTCCCCAATCTGCGCATGGTGAGCGTCGAGAACGGTGCCGAATGGGTACCACGGTTCGTGCACAAGATGGACCGGATGCGCGGCATGGCACGCTCAGGTTACTGGTCGCATGGCCAGATGAAGGAGCGGCCGAGCGCGGTGTGGAACCGGCACTGCTTCGCCGTCGCGTATCCGGAAGATAACGTGAAGAAAATCGTCGACGACTTAGGCTCGCCCGATTCGATCTTGATGGGTTCGGACTATCCGCATCCGGAGGGCATCGCCGTTCCGCGTGACTTCGAGACGGTGGCGCTCAAGGGACTCAATCCGCGGCAAATCGAGCAGATCATGTATTCGAACGGTCGCCGCATGCTGCCGAAGTGAATCGATCGTGACGGGTAAGGTTATCGCGATTACGGCGCGAACGGCGGGGTCGGCCGCGCGCTTGCCCGGCGATTTGCGCGCGACGGCGAGAAGGTCGTCCTCTTGGGTCGGGCGCTGGAGAAGGTGCAGGAAGTCGCAACGGCCATCGGCGAAAGCGCCGTGGACCTGATCGAGTCCGTCAGAGCCGACGGTCACTGCGAATTCATGACGGCAATTGCCGAGCCTTTGCCCGTGCAGATGTTCATGAAGATCTTCGGCCTACCGCTCGAACGACAGACTGAGTATCGTGCAATCGTCAAGGAAGTGCTGAGCAGCCCGGGGGTAGAACCCAAAGAACGGGTGCGCCGGGTGCGCGCCAGCCGTCGATGATTCCGCAGGTGATCGAAGAGATATTTCGGCTGTATGCCTTTGCCAATCCGATGCGGGTCATGGCGGAGAACCTGGACTTCGAAGGTGTGCAGTTGCGCGAGGGCGCGAGCGCGTCATCTTCTTCCTGCCGGCCGCCAATCGCGATGCCGCGGTTTCCCGCGAGTCGCTGACGTTCGATTTGCAGCGCGACAACAAGGGCCACATGATCGTTGGCCGCGGGCCGCATCAGTGCGTCGGCGCGCATCTGGCTGTGTGGAATTGCAGGTCTTCTTTGAAGAGTTGTTCGCCGGGATGCCGTCGTTTCGCCTCGATCCGGCACACTCCGTGACCTATGATGGAGGCATCGTGGTGGGGCCGAATGCGCCGCATCTTCTCTAGGATCAGTAGAGGGTATTTTCCATGACGATCGATTTCGCCAACCAAACGGTCATTGTCACGGGCGCGGGCCGCGGTCTGGGTCACTGTTATGCGCTCGAGTTCGGCCGGCTTGGGGCCTCTGTGGTGGTCAACGACATTGGCGGGACGCTGCGAGGCCAGGGAAACGATGCGAGTGTCGCTGACGCGGTCGTCGCTGAGATCCGCGGTGCCGGCGGCAAGGCGGTCGCGTCATACGATTCCGTGGCCACACTCGAGGGCGGCGCGAACATCGTGCGCACAGCAACGGAGGCTTTTGGTCGTCTCGATGCTGTCGTCAGCAATGCGGGCATCCTCACCACCGACAGCTTTGACAAGATCTCACATCAGCAGTGGCGTGACATGCTCTCCGTGCACCTAGATGGCGCGTTCTACCTGAGTCAGCCGGCCTTTGCCGTGATGAAAGCGCAAGGCTATGGTCGGTTCGTTTTTACCTCTTCGTCGGCAGCGATGTTCGGCGCCGAACATCACGCCCACTATGCGGCCGCCAAAACCGGGCTGTTCGGGCTCAAGAATGTGATTGCCATCGAGGGTCTGAAGTACGGCATCCTTGCGAACAATGTCTTGCCTTGGGCCCTTACCCGCATGATTGCCAGCGAGGTCGGTCAGCGCGAAGAGATTCTGCAGCTGCCCATGATGCGCATGCTGGAACCTGAGTTGGTCGCGCCACTGGTGGTGTACCTTGCCAGCCGCGCGTGTGAAGCCACGCATCAAGATTTCTCCGCGGCGGCAGGTCGCTACGCACGGGTATTCACCGGTCTGGGAAGAGGCTGGGCTTCCGAAGGCGGCACGAAGCCGAGCGCGAACGATGTGGCAGCTCATTTCGAGACGATATCGGCCACCGAACCCTTCCAAGTGCCGTTCTCTACCACGGATGAGACGGTCGAAATTTGTCAGCGCCGTGGCGTGGAAATGCCGTTTGCCCCGCCTGTATCGCCCGGACGCTCAGGCGGCCCGCGCGTCAAATCATAAGCATGATGCCCGCGCGCGGCGCCTTGATGTTTCAAGGGCGCCGGTTGAGCATGAACAGGGCATTTAGCTAAGGCGCCTCCCTTGGGATGATCGCGTCCAGCGCCTGCGGCACACCATTCACGACCGGAACGTTCGCCATGCCAGCCGTTGGATAGTTGACGCTTTGATGGATATAGCGGAACAAGAAATACAGACTGTCGTTAACGTCGACCCTCAAACCGGTACGAACCGACCAATTATCAAAGACTGCGACATTGTGGTTGTCATCGACGATGTCCGTGATGTATCCGTGAGCGGGCTGGCGACCCAAAATCCATCGATATAAGTGTCGACATTCGAGCCAAACCCGCCTCGAGCGTGTTTGCATTCCCCGCGCTGTGCGTTGACGTGGCGCTCGGCAGGGGCGCCGCCTCCTGCGCGAAGACCGCGCCTGTCACTGCCGCGGAAAGGATTCCACCCAAGATCGCTGTTAAGCGCATACACCCACTCCTCCAAATTGCCTTTTTTATCGACCGCGCTCGAGGGCCGCGCCGGCCCTCGAGGGTCGGCTCCTAGGAAGGGGTCACTATCTTGAGATTCTGATCCGCGAGACAGTCATCGTCGATCTCGAATCATTCTTGTATATGTGCAATCGCGATGACCGCGAGCGGCTCAGGAATCCTTTCGCGATATCTGCGTGGGAGGCGGGTTGCGCCAATCGGGCACCCCATCCTCAGGGGTTGCACATGGATGCGGGTTTTCGCCACGGGTGGCATGCAGCTCAGCCCAATGTGCATGGTTGACCTGATGAAGCGTAAAGCTCGCATTCAAGGCGTTATAAAACCCCATATTGTCGACGGTCTGATTGACAGACTCTTTGATCATCAATGCTGCCATAGTAGGCACTACCGCGATGCGGCGCGCAAAGGTCAGGGTTTTCTCCGCGAGCTGGTCTTTGGGGTAGACCTTCGACACCATGCCAAGCCGGTAGGCCTCGTCCGCATCGATGGCATCGGAGGTCAACATCAACTCTTTCGCCTTGCGGGGACCGAACTCCCACGGATGCGCAAAGTACTCCATGCCGCACATACCGAGTCGTGTGCCCACGACATCCGAAAACAGCGTGTCATCCGCCGCGACAATCAGATCGCAGCTCCACATCAACATGAGACCGGCCGAGATGACCTTGCCGTGTGCCTGAGCGATCGTAATCTTGCGCAGGTTCCGCCAGCGCAGAGTGTTCTGAAAAAAGTAATGCCATTCCTGCAGAGAGCGCTTCTCCGCGGCCTGCCGAGCGGCACCGTTGGTGCGAAAGCTCTCCAGCTGCTGCGGTCCCGGATTTGTCTCAGTCTTTTGCTCGTCGGACCCGAGATCATGACCCCCGGAAAATATGGGCCCCGCACCGGCCAGTATCACGACACGAACCTTGTCGTCTTTTTCTGCCGCCGCAAATGCATGGGCGAGATCCTCGAGAAGACCACGATTTTGCGCGTTGCGCGCCGCCGGGCGATTCAACGTGATGCGGACGATGGCACCTTCGTCGTAACTATCGATTAAAAGATATTTGTAGTTCATCGTATTTGATCTTTTAAGAATGCCGGTAGACGATGCAAAATGGCCTATCCCATAACGATCAGCGAAGCCGTGCTAGCCCGCGGTCGAGCACGACCTCATCGCGCTCTATAATGCGGGCGCGAAAACGCCAGCTATTGCCATCTTCGAACATCTCCAACCGGATAGTTTCGCCTGGAAATACCGGACGGCTGAACCGCGTGAAGATTTCGGCCAGCCGATCCGGATCGCCACCGCAGAGCTGCTGTACCAAGCCGAAGCAGGCGACGCCAAATGTGCTGAGCCCATGCAAGATCGGCCTGGGGAAGCCCGTTGCAAGCGCAACGTCGGGATCAATATGCAGCGGATTGTAATCGCCGCTCAAGCGATAGATCAGCGCCTGACGCTTGCTGGTCGCTACATCAAAGATCTTGTCGGGCACGCGGTCGGGCAGCGCCGCCGCCGGTGCGAGTGGTGTTCCCCAGCTTCCGCAACCGCCATCAGCTCGGAGAAAATAAGTGGAGCGCACACGGCAAATGAGCCCGTTGTCCTCTTGGTCAAAGATGCGCTTCTCGAAGAAGACAGTCGCGCCCTTGGACTCGCCCTTATCGTCGATGCCGAGCACCTCGTATTCGCCGCGCACAGCGGCAGTGGGCTTGAGCGGGCGTTCGAAGATGATGCCCTGCTCCCCATGCAGGACTTTTGCGTAATTGATGCCCAACGCCGGCTCTGCCAGCCACGCACCGGGAAAC
>Ga0116129_1000197_pt1 | contig 43322 bp, 40 predicted proteins | sample June2015DPH_17_2_FD_89732 | JGI IMG/M metagenome (GOLD analysis project Ga0116129, IMG submission 89732) | Peatland microbial communities from SPRUCE experiment site at the Marcell Experimental Forest, Minnesota, USA - June2015DPH_17_10 | ecosystem: Environmental > Terrestrial > Soil > Wetlands...
CCGGTGGTGAGCGGGTCCGAAACGCAGTCAGGAACGTTATCGCCAATGCCGGTGATCACCATCGGCGGCGTGGCGGCGACGGTAAGCTTCGCCGGCCTGGTTTCTCCGGGCGAGTTTCAGTTCAACGTGGTAGTGCCGCCCTCGCTCGCGAGTGGCGACCAGCCCACGGTGGCAATGTACAACGGCTTGACGACGCAGGCGGGAACTCTCATCACTGTGCAGCAGTAGTAAAGCTTCATTTCCGGCCATATATCCATTTGGTGCGCGGAGCCACCTTCGGGCGAGGCGAGCGGTTTTTTTGCACGGCGTCTGCTCCCGGGCCACGGCTCGGGCGGGACGATTGCTCACAACGCTATACTGGTGGACTGCATGCCTGTGATGGATATCCAGCAGATCTGGGACATCCTTCCTCACCGTTATCCGATGCTGCTGGTGGATCGCATCGAGGAGCTGGAGGAAGAGCGTGTTGTCGGGATCAAGAATGTCACTATTAATGAGCCCTTTTTTACTGGGCATTTTCCCGATTTTCCGGTGATGCCGGGGGTCATGATTATTGAGGCGATGGCGCAGGTGGCGGGGATTCTGGTGCTTAGTTCCATTCCCGAGCGGAAGACCAAACTGGTGCTGCTGGCGGCGGTGAATGAGGCGAAGTTCCGCAAGCCGGTGGTTCCCGGGGATCAGTTGCGGATCGAAATGAAAGTCTTGAAGCGCAAGGCCACGATCGCCAAGATGAACGGTGTTGCCACGGTGAACGGAGTTGTCGTCGCCGAGGCGGAGATGATGTGCAAGCTGGCCGACCGACCCTGAATATTCATCCGACCGCGATTGTCGACCCTGGCGCGCGGGTGGCGGAGTCGGCTGAGATCGGGCCGTACTCGATTGTCGGCGCGGATGTGGAAATCGGCGCGCGAACAAAACTGAAGGCTCATGTTTTTTTGGAAGGTCCGCTGACGATCGGCGAGGACAACGTTTTCTTTCCTTACTGCACGGTGGGCGTCGCGCCGCAGGACCTTAAATATCACGGCGAGCGCAGCGAAACGCGCATCGGCCATCGCAACCAGATTCGCGAGTTCGTCAATATTCATCGCGGTACCGAAGGCGGAGGGATGCTCACTTCGATCGGCGACGACAATCTGCTGATGTCCCAGGTCCACATTGCGCACGACTCTCACATCGGGAGTCACGTTGTGCTTTCCCACTCGGCGGTGGTGGGCGGACACGTCACCATTGGCGACTGGGCGATCATCGGCGGCGTCACCGGGATTCATCAATTTTGCCGAGTGGGGCGCCACGCGATTATCGGCGGCTATAGCGTGATTACGCGCGATGTGCTGCCGTTTTCAAATACCGTTACCGATCGCGAGGCGAAGGTGTTCGGCGAAAATGCGACGGGGCTGAAGCGGCGCGATTTTTCTGGCGAAGCGATCGATTCCCTGCACAAGGCGTTTCGGCTGCTGACGCGGTCCGGGTTGAACACCACGCAGGCGATCGAGCGGATTACGGCGGAGGTCGCACCGTCGCCCGAGGTGGAAGAACTGCTCGAATTCATCCGCACTTCCGAGCGCGGCTTCATCAAATAACATGCGCTATGGGCTGATTGCCGGCAATGGACGATTTCCCGTGCTCGCGCTGGAGGCGGCGCGCAAGGCCGGCATTGAAATGGTCGCGATCGGGATCAAAGAAGAAGCATCGGCCGAGATCGAAGGGCTGGCGTTTCGATGCCACTGGATTTCGCTGGGCGCGCTGGGCAAACTGATCGATATCTGCCACAAAGAGCGGATCACGCAGTTGATGATGTGCGGGCAGGTGAAGCACGCCAAGATTTTTTCGTCGATCGTACCGGATTGGCGGCTGGCGAAGCTGCTGCTGAATATCGAAACGAAAAATACCGAAGGGTTGATCGGCGCGATTGCGCGGGTGTTGAGCGATGAAGGCGTGGAGTTGGTGGATTCGACGCTGCTGCTGAAGGACCTTCTGGCGACCGAGGGGACGCTGACGCGGCGCAAACTGACGAGCGAAGAGGCGCGCGACATCGAGTACGGGCGGCGCATCGCGAGTACGCTGGCGGGGATCGATGTGGGGCAGAGCGTGGCGATTTCCGATCGGGCGTGCGTGGCGGTGGAGGCGATGGAAGGGACCGATGCGATGCTGCGGCGCGCGGCGTCTCTAGTGGAGGGAAGACCGCTGCGGCTGGTGAAGGCTTCGCGGCTGCGGAAGCATATGCTGTTCGACGTTCCGGTGGCGGGTCCACAGACGATCGACATTATGAGAGAGACTGGAACCAGCGCGCTTGCGATCGATGCGACGCGTACGCTGCTGATCGACCGGGATGAAATTCTGGCGCGGGCGGACGCCGCGGGAATCGCGATTGCGAGTTATTTGCCGGAGGAGTAGCCATGGCTCATTTAAAATCGCTTCGCAAACATCTGGTGGATTTATTGACGAAGGGCGAGGCGCACGCTTCGTTCGAAGACGCGGTGAAGGACGTTCCCGCGGAGGCTCGCGGCAAGGTGCCGGAGGGCGCGGCGCATTCGTTGTGGGAACTGCTGGAACACGTGCGGATCGCGCAGTGGGATATTTTGAAATTCAGCGTCGACGCCAAGCATAAGTCGCCGAAATTTCCGAAGGGCTATTGGCCGAAGACGCCGGCGCCGCCCAATGCGAAGGCTTGGGACAAGAGCGTCAAGGATTTTCTGGCCGATCGGGACGCGTTGTGCAAGCTGATCGAGAAGAAGGGGACGGATCTGTTCGCGAAGATTTCGCACGGCGAGGGGCAAACGATTCTGCGGGAAGTGCTGCTGGCGGCCGACCATAATTCGTACACGGTGGGCGAAATTGTGTTGACGCGGCGGCTGCTGGGAGTCTGGAAGTAGGCTATTCGAGAATCTTCTTTTTCTTGATCCAATCGATCACCATGTCGCGCTGCATGGCGGCGGTCTTGGGGAAATCGAAACCGCTCACGCCCAACTGATCGGCGGAGGCTTGATTGGCGGCGGTGAAGTCCGTGGTGGCGAGGGTGTATTCGCGATTGGGATCGATGGTGTGGCCTTCCCGCACTTTCGCGGGAAGCTGGCTGCCTTTGAATTTTCCGATCACGACGGCGTTATCGAACGGCAGAATATTCCAGACGGTGCGCGCGAGAATCGTGCCGGCGGGGATGATGTCGCGAACGTTACCGAGGTTGATCCAAGCGAGGTCGCTGCCGGTTTCGTCGGCCATCGCGCGCTCGATCAGAATCTGAAGATCACGCTTTTCGAAACGGTGCTTCGCTTCCCCGATGGGCACGTCGACGATCTTCGAAACCTTGGCTTCCCATTCAGCTACTTCGCGCGCGACCAGCGGATCCGGCGTGAGTTTTTTCGAATCGACGGGAATGATTTTCCACTCGGCGGATTTCAATTTGTGGGCGGTGATGTCGACTTGTAAATCGAGGCGGCCAAGCTCGACTCCATAAGAAGTGACCAGTGCGCCGACGCGTCCATCGAAGTTATGCAGCTTGGCGTACTCGCGATGAGAATGGCCGACGATGGCGATCGATACTTCGGGAACCTGCTGAAGAATCTCATCGGCTTCCTGATCGTGAATGTGGCCCAGGACGACGATTAGATCGGATTTGTCACGAAGCTCGGCGGCGTATTTTCGCACTGTTTCGACAACGGGAAGAATGTGCCAGGGTCCAACTTTTTCGGGTGTCGCGAGATTTCCGACGAGATCGCCGAGGAGGACTCCGATGACGGCGACGCGAATGCCGCCCACGGTTTTGATTACGTAGGGCTTGCCGGCGAGAAACCCGCCACCGTGACCGACGACGTTTGCGGAGACAATCGGAAACTTCGCGGCTTTGACAAAATCCTCGATACGCTCCCAGCCGTAATCGAACTCATGATTGCCGAGAGTCGAGACGTCGAAGCCGAGGTGGTTGGCGATCTCATAAATCGGGAGGCCCTGAAAAAGCGTCGACACAGGCGTGCCTTGGACTAGATCGCCGGCGTTTAGGTAAAGGCTGGCGGCGCTGTGGGCGCGCTCTTGGCGAACGGCGGTGGCGAGATAGGCGAAGCCGCCCATGCCTTGATCATCCGGAAGGAGATGGGCGTGCAGATCGTTGGAATGAAGAATCGTGAGAGGGCGGACGTCCTGCGCAAGCGCGGCGAGAGAAAAGAAAAGGAGCGCGAGAAGAGAATTTACTTTAGCCATTTAACTGATTTCGGCTCCGTGCGATCGCACGCCATGGAATCGGTGACTCCGGAGGAGATCGTCGCGCAGGCGTTGGTGTGGGCGGTGCGGAGCGCGAACTCTTCGGTAGATCCGGAGGCGATGCGGCAGGAAGTCATGCCGTTAAATTCCATGCAGACTTCGACGCGGTGGGCGGCGAGCGTTTTCGTAGAATAGACGAGAGCGCCGACCACGACGAGCAGAAATACGATCCCAATGAGTGCGGCTTTTTTCACAAAATCGGCTCAGTGAAAAACGATCCCATGCGGCGGAATTTTTCGTAGCGGTCGTCGATGAGCTGGCGTTCGGACATGCCGGTCAGTTCGGCGAGGCCTATGCGCAGCATCAACCGCAGGGCGTCGGCGGCGTTATCGGGATCGGTGTGCGCGCCTTCGCCAGGCTCGGGAATAATGCCGTCGATCAGGCCGAGGCTCAGCAGATCGGGCGCAGTCATCTTCAACGCGGCGGCGGCCAGCGCTGCTTTTCCGGAGTCGCGATAAATAATGGCGGCGCAGCTTTCAGGAGAGATTACGCTATAAACGGCGTTTTCCATCATATAAATCCGGTTGCCGATGCCGAGCGCCAGCGCGCCTCCGCTGCCGCCTTCGCCGATCACGACGACGATCACCGGCACGCCGAGACGCGACATTTCGCGGAGGTTCTGGGCGATCGCTTCGGCTTGGCCACGCTCCTCCGCGTCGATGCCGGGATACGCGCCGGGGGTATCGAGCAAGGTGATAATGGGACGCGAAAACTTCGCCGCCATTTCCATCAGCCGCATGGCCTTGCGATAGCCTTCCGGCTTCGGCATGCCGAAATTTCGAAACAGCTTCTGCTTGGTGTCGCGGCCTTTTTGCTGCGCGGCAATCATCACGGGGATGCCTTCGAACCACGCCGGGCCGGCCACGATCGAATGGTCGTCTCCATAGGCGCGGTCGCCGTGCAGCTCCTGAAAATTGGTAAAAATGCGCTGGATGTAATCGAGTGAATGCGGACGTTTGGGATTGCGCGCGAGTTGCACTCGTTCCCAACTGGGATTCGTTTGTGGAGGAGACTGCGGGTCAGGCACTACACATCAGGATAGCTCAATTGGCGAGGATTTCCATGGCTTCCGAGCCGCAGATCCGCTTCACTTCGGAGCAGAATTCCTTGTCCGGACGCACTTTCGCGGCGATATCCATGATGACGGAGAAGTCGCGCGATTTTTCCAGGCGCAGGCGCACCTCGGTCGAGCCTGGCTTGTTGGTGAACAGCTGTTGCAATGCGCCGGCGCGGTCGGGATCGCTTGATCCATTTACCGGCACACGAATCGAGATCAAGGACGGCAAACTGATGCGTGCGACTTCCAAAGGGATGATATCCTGCACCGAAATTTTCGGCGGAGCGTTCTCTTCCGGCAGCACCAGGCCGCGCACCAGCACCGCTTTATCTTCGATCAGCGATTTTTCCAGACGCTCATACTGCGTGGTGAAAACCATGGCTTCGACGGCGCCTTCGAGATCCTCAAGCTGCATGGACGCCCAAAGTTTTTGATCCTTATTGCGGCGCCGGAGCACGCCGGTGAGGATGCCGCAGAGTGCAACCTCGGTCCCTTTGGCGAGCCCTTCGAGATTGCCGGAGCGATAGGTCGCAAGCTCGTTCACTTTGTCCATGAATTGATCGAGAGGATGGCCGCTGACATAGAAGCCGAGAATTTCCTTCTCGGCGGAAAGCTTGTCTTGACTCGTCCAATCCGGCACTTTCGGCAAGGGATGGTCGGACGGAGCCTGCTCCTGGATCAAGCTTGCGAACAAGCCGGATTGGCCGCTGGCGCGATCTTTTTGGGCGCGCGCGCCGGTTTCCATGGCGCTATCGATCACGGCCAAAAGTTGGGAGCGCGTGCCTTCGAGCGAATCCATCGCGCCGGCTTTGATGAAGCTCTCAATCATGCGGCGATTCACCGCGCCGAGGTCGACGCGCTCACAAAAATCGTAGAGCGATCCAAATTTGCCGTGCTCCGTTCGAGCTTTGACGATGGAATCGACGGCATTCGATCCAACGTTTTTAATCGCGCCGAGGCCGAAGCGAATTCCCGGCTCGGGACCAGTGGGGACGGGCGTGAACGTGAACTCAGAGGAATTTACGTCGGGCGCAAGAACGCGAATGTTCATTTCGCGGCACTCGCTGATGTATTTCACTACTTTCGCCGTGTTGCCGGTTTCCGAAGTCAGCAGCGCGGACATGAATTCCAGCGGGAAATGCGCCTTCAGATACGCTGTGACGAACGCCAGGTAGGCATAAGCCGCGGAGTGTGATTTATTGAATCCGTAGCCGGCGAATTTTTCCATCAGGTCGAAAATCTTCTCGACCTTCTTCGGAGGATGACCTTTCTCTTTCGCGCCGGCCACGAAGCGTTCCCGCTGCTTGGCCATCTCCTCGACTTTTTTCTTGCCCATCGCGCGGCGCAGCAGGTCCGCTTCGCCCAATGAATAGCCGGCGATGAGGTTCGAAATCTGCATCACCTGCTCTTGATAGACCATTACGCCGTAGGTCTCTTCTAAGATTTCTTTCATCTCCGGCAGATCGTAGACCACTTCCTTGCGCCCGTGTTTACGGTCCACAAAGTCGTCGATCATGCCCATCGGGCCGGGCCGGTAGAGCGCGTTCAAGGCGCACAAATCCTCTAAACGATCCGGTTGATAGCGGCGCAGAATGTCCCGCATGCCGGGCGATTCGAACTGGAACACGCCGCTGGTGTAGGCCTTATGAAAAACGCTTTCATAGGTTTTTTTATCATCGAGGGGCAGGTCTTCCATCACGATGTCCACGCCGCGATGGCGCTGAATCAGCTTCTGCGCGTCGGCGATGATGGTGAGCGTGGTGAGCCCAAGAAAATCCATCTTGAGCAGCGACAATTTCTCCAGCACGACGCCGTCATACTGGGTCACAATTTCGTCTTTGCTGGTCTTATAGAGAGGAATGAGATCGGTGAGCGGAACGGGCGAAATCACCACGCCCGCCGCATGCACCGAAGCGTTGCGAGCCATCCCCTCCAGCCGTTCGGCGACTTCGAGCACCTCTTTCAGGCGCGGATCTTTGCGGGCCAGTTCATCGAGCTGCGGCTCGACTCTGCGCGCCTCTTTCAACTTGATGTTCAGCGGCTGCGTGGGGATCAGTTTGGTGAGTTTCTCCACGTCGGGATAGCCGATGTCGAGCGCGCGGCCCACGTCTTTAATCGCAGCGCGGGCGGCCAGCGTGCCGAAAGTGATGATCTGCGCGACTTGCTCCCGCCCGTATTTTTCGGTGACGTATTGAATAATTTCGCCGCGCCCGCGGGTGCAGAAATCGATGTCGATATCGGGCATGCTGATGCGTTCCGGGTTCAGAAAGCGCTCGAACAGTAAGCCGTAGGCCAGCGGATCGATATCGGTGATCTCCATCGCGTAACTCACCAGGCTGCCCGCGGCCGACCCGCGACCAGGGCCGACGGGAATTCCCCGCTGCTTGGCATAGCGAATAAAATCCCACACGATCAGGAAATAACCCGAGAACTTCATCTGCTGAATCGTTTTAATTTCGCGGTCCAGGCGTTCGCTATACTCGGCCAGATCGTGCTTCAAGTGGCCCTTTGCATGAAGCGCTTCGAGGCGCGTGCGCCGCTTCTCGAAACCCTGCCGGGCCACGTATTCGAAGAAGCTATCGATGCTGTGCTCGGGCGGCACACCGAATTTCGGGAAGGGTTCTTCCACCGGCGAAAGCTTCACCTGGCAGCGCTGCGCGATGTCCCACGTCCGGTCGAGAGAATCCTCCACTTCGCCGAACAGCGCCAGCATTTCTTCACGCGATTTGATGTAGAACGCGGGCTGATCGAAGCGCATCCGGTTGGGGTCCGACATCGTCTTCCCCGTCTGGATGCACAACATGATTTCATGGGCGCGGGCGTCGTCTTTGCGCAGATAGTGCGAATCGTTGGTCGCGACCAGCGGAATGCCCGTCTCCGACGAAAGGCGGTTGATCAGCGGCAGCACTTTTGCATCGGGATCCAGCCCGTGATCCTGCAATTCGAGAAAGAAATTCTTCTTCCCGAACAGATCCGTATACTCATAGGCCAGCCGCCGCGCATCCTCGTAGCGATCGTGCAGCAGCGTCTCGTTAATATCGCCGCGCAGGCACGCCGAGAGCGCGACCAGGCCCTTCGAATGCCGCGACAACAGGTCCTTGTCTATTCTCGGCTTGTAATAAAATCCATCGAGATAGCCGGTCGAGACCAACTTCACCAGATTGCGGTAGCCCTCCTGGTTTTCGCACAACAGCACCAGATGGTTGTAGCGATTGGTATCGGCTTTGTTGGTATGGCCTTGCTGCGCCACGTAAACTTCGCAGCCGATCACCGGATGGATTCCCTTGGCTTTGGCGTGGTTGTAGAACTCCACGGCGCCGAACAGATTGCCGTGATCCGTCATCGCGATCGCCGGCATCTTTTGTTCTTCCGCGAGATCCATCAACTGCGAAATCTCACACGCGCCGTCGAGCAGCGAGTAATCGGTGTGGCAGTGAAGATGAATGAAAGGGGCAGATTTCGACATCGTTATACAGCGGGGGAGAAAACCATTATAGCTCTACACGGCGGGCATCGGATCAGACACATAGACTTAGTCCATAGACTAAGTTAACATGAAAAGATGGCCGGCATCGTGAATATCCATGAAGCGAAAACCCATTTCTCGAAGCTGCTCGCACGAGTCAGCGCCGGAGAAGAGATCGTCATCGCAAGAGCAGGGAAACCAGTAGCCCGGCTGGCGCCGATTGCGCCGGAGGTATTGAAAAAGCGAATCCCCGGTATCGATAAGGGTAAGATCTGGCTGGCAAAGGATTTTAATTCTATGTCCAAGCAAGCTCTCGACGATTGGTATCGCTGATGCGAGTTTTGCTCGATACGCACGTGTTTTTATGGTGGAACGAAGACCATCCGCAGCTATCGAGAAAGGCTCGGCGAATCCTGGCCGATCCGGCCAACTCACTCGTCTTGAGCGTCGTGAGCGCGTGGGAGATCGCGATCAAGGTGCAGGCCGGCAAGCTGCGGATTCCGGAGGACGCGGCCACTTATGTGCCGGCGCGCGCCGCACACTACGGCATGGAGATTCTCCCCATTCAATTGGCGCACGCGCTGGCTTTGCAGTCTCTGCCTTTGCGGCATCGCGATCCCTTTGATCGCATGTTGATTGTCCAAAGCCAGATGGAAAACCTGCCGATCCTGACCGCCGATCCGGAAATTCGCGGCTATGCTGTAGACGCGATCTGGTGACGCTATTTCGCCTTCTTCCGATGCGCGAGAATCTCCTTCAGGAAATCCTGCATCATTTTTTCCTGTATCGGCACCGGATCGCCGGGCTTCAGCGGAGCATAAGAAGCCAGCGCTTTCTCCTCCGTCTCCTCCGCGTTCGCATAATCGCCGACCCCATCGTAAGCTTGCGCCAGCAAATGCAGACTCAGCGCGTTATGCCTGCCGCCCAATTCCACCGCGCGTTTCGCGTAAGGCAGGGCAGTTTTCGGATCGCGTAGATCAGCCGGATCCGTGGTGACGGCCAGCCACGCGTAATTATAAATCTGATCGTGGTTGGCATTCGGAAGATCCGCGACCTCCTTCGCAATTTCGAGCGACTTCTTCGCGTCGCGCCGCGCCTCCACCGGCTTGCCTAACGACAATTCCGCGCTCGCGATATAGTTGATCGTTTCGGCCAGCCGCAGGCGATTGACCACATTTTTCGGATCGGCCAGGATCAGCGCGTCCAGCAATTCGACGGCGCGGCGAAAGCACTTCAAAGCCTCCGCCATATTCTTGGTCTGGTAATAATACGTGTCGCCCAGATTCTTGTATCCGACCATCAGATTGTATTGCGCTTTCTCGTTCGTCGGATCGGCCCGCAGCGCCTCTTCGGACGGCTCGATTCCTTGGCGATAGCTCTCCAGCGCCCCTTTTGAATCGCCCAGCAGGCTCTGCGCGTTGGCGATCTTATCGAGCAACTGCCCAGCCAGCAAACGCGCCGGTTCATTGCTCGGATCGGCGCGCGAAGCCTCCTGCGCGGTCGCGTATATTTCCTTAAATTTCGGCAACGCCGCTGAAGGATTTTCATACGCCGTCAGGTCTACGATCTTCATGTTCAAAATAATTCGCCCGCGCGCAACCCGCGCCGCCAATTTGTGATTCGGAGGAACATCGGGCAATATTTCGAGCCCCTTCCGGTAGCCCTCCATCGCTTCGCTCTTGCGGCCAAGATTGATCCCCTGCGCGCCGCCGGCAATATCGGCCTGCGCTTCATAAGCGGCCGAAAGGTCGATCTTCGTCTGCATATCATCCGGATTCGCGGCTAGCACCTGCCGGTACAAACGCACTGCCTCATCTGTCTCATCCAGCGCCTCCGGCCCCTTCCCTATGAATGGCAACACGCTCCCCAGCTTGAAATGAATGCGCGCCATTTCGCGCACCGCATCCTTATCTTTCGGCTTGCGATTCAGCACCGCGGTCCCCAGCACCAGCGCTTTCCGGTAACTCTCCAGCGCCTTCGAAATGTCGCCTAAATTGGAAACGAACGGATTCCCTTCGACGTCGCCGATCTTCACGTATCCTTCGGCAAGCTCCTGTTGCAGCGAATCTTTCAGCGCGGAATTGCTCATCGGCGCGCTGGCCAGCCGATCGAGATATTCGGTCCCGGTTTTCGCGATCAAGGACCGCGCCGGAGTCGAGCCGGCCAGGCTCTGAATCGAATCGTGTACGTCGAAAAGGAATGTGTGCGCCAGTTTCCGCACGTCTTCGAAGCGGCTCTCCGCCAGTGTCCGTTCGTTGCGCGCCTGCCTGAATTCAATCGTCGTCACGATCAATCCGGCCAGCAGGGAGAGCACAGCCACCGCTCCCGCCACCACCGCGATCGCGTTTCGCCGGACGAATTTCTCCGCCCGGTAGCGTACCGAATCCTCATGCGCGGAGACCGGGAGATTCGCCAGGTGCCGGTGCAGATCCTCCGAAAATTGCTCTACTGACGCGTAGCGGCGCTGCGGCTCTTTGCGCATCGCCTTCAACAGGATGTTGTCGAGATCGCCTTTCAATCGCCGCTCCAGGCGATCCGGCTCGGTCGATCGCTTGCGGCTCAATTCCTCCCTGCGCGCGGCCTCCACTTCGGTGCCGCGATCCGTTTTCACGATCGCCGTGCTGGGTTTGTCGGGCTCCGCTTCGCAGATCGCGTGGGCAAGCTCCAGCACCGTGCTGCCCTTCATGCGATACGGCCGCCGCCCTGTAAACAGCTCGTATAAAACCACCCCCAGCGAGTAAATATCGCTGGCCGTTGTGATCGGTTCCCCGCGCACCTGCTCCGGACTCGCGTACGCCGGCGTCATCACTCGATCCTCGGCGCGCGTCGCATCCACCATCGTCGGCATCATTTCCGGATTCAGGATTTTCGCGATGCCGAAGTCCAGCAGCTTCGGCACACCGTCCGCCGTCACCAGAATATTGCTCGGTTTCAAATCGCGATGGACGATCAGATTCTGATGTACATACTGCACCGCGGAGCACACTTGCCGGAACAGCGTAATGCGTTCCGCGACGGACAGGCTGTGGCTATCGCAATACTGATCGATCGGCGTGCCCTCCACGAAATCCATCACCAGGTAGGGCTCGCCGTTGGGAGTCGACCCGCCGTCCAGCAGACCCGCGATATTGGGATGATCGAACGACGCCAGAATCTGCCGCTCATGCCGGAAGCGGCTCAGCACCTCCTGCGCATTGATATCGGCGCGTAGAATTTTCAGCGCCACGCGTTTGTTGAACTGGTCGTCCGCGCGCGCCGCCAGATACACCGCGCCCATGCCTCCGCGCCCGATCTCGCGAATGATCCGATAGGCGCCGAATCGCTGCCCTTCGAGATTGGGCGGCGGATTGAACACCGGGTCGAAAGGACGCGGAGCCAGATGCGAGGTTTCAAAGGAAGCCTTCGCGTCGGGAATCGTCGGATCGTCTTTTTCGGGCAATCAGTAAACCTCGACCACAATCATTTCGAGCTTGTCCGGACCCAGGTTCGTAGTGGCATGCGTCACTGGCCCGCTCCACGAAACATCGCCCGCGTTCACGCGCAGAGCGCTGCTCGATCCATCCGCTAATTTTACCGTCCCGTTCAGGCCGGTGAGGAACACGCCCACCCGGCCGGTACCGGCGTGCTCATGCATCATCTCCGTCGCGCCCGGCTCCCGCCAGCTTCGAAACACCCGCACCTGCGCGTTTTCGAACAGCAGGATATTGTGCGCCGGATCGATCGCCACCGGATCCAGCGTCGGATTTCTCACCGGCGCCTTCGAGGCCGGCTTCTTTAATTCGATTTCGATAATGTGCAGCGGATTCGCACCCACGTTCTCGCTGATATGAAGCCCTCCTGCCGGGCTCCACGCGACCTGGCCCGCCTTCCAATGCTGTTCGTCGACGTGTCCATCTTGATAGCGCACCGTCAAATCGCCGGCATTCAGATAAACCATGACCCGGTTCACCTCGTGCCGATGGAGCGCGCTCGGATGATGCGGCTCATCGACAACATTCAGCACCCGCACGGAGTCGTTATCAATCTTGACGCGATCGTCCGCCGCCAACGCGAGAAGCAATCCCAACAGCAAAGAACTCATGAACTGAATTATAATTCGCAATATCCGACACCGAATCCCGACCCTCAGGAAGGGGATAGCGCTTTTAGTTCTTCTCGCGCTCACCCCGCTCGGCGCCGCCGACTTTCATTTCGTCATCCTCGGGGACCGCACCGGGGAGGCTCAGCCCGGCATTTACGAGCAGGTTTGGAAAGAAACCGCTGCTGAAAATCCCGCCTTCGTCATCACCGTCGGCGACACCATTCAAGGCCTTGCCGACGCCACCGCCGACCGCGAATGGCGCGAAGCGCAGCAAATTTTCGTGAAAGGCATCCTTCTTTATCTCACCCCCGGCAATCACGACATCTGGTCGGCTCTTTCAGAAAATCTTTTTCGCAAATACTCCGGCCATCCGCCCCATTACAGCTTCGATTATGAACAGGCGCACTTCACCATTCTCGATAACAGCCGTACGGATCAGTTTTCCGCCGCCGAGATGGTCTTTCTCGAAGCCGATCTGCGCGCACATCAGACGCAGCCCCTCAAGTTCGTGTTTTCCCACCGCCCTTCTTGGCTAATTGATATCCTGCTCAGAAACCCGCACTCCTCCTTCCATCAACTGGTGAAAAAATATGGAGTGCAATACGTCATCTCCGGCCACATTCACCAGATGCTCCACTCGAATCTGGAAAGCATCACCTATCTCTCCTTGCCCAGCGCCGGCGGCCATCTCCGCGGATCGGAGAAATATGAGGATGGTTGGTTCTTCGCCCACACCCTGGTCGAAGTATCCGGCACTGAAGTCCACATGCAGATCAAGGAAATAAAACCTTCCGCCCGCGTCACTTCCCCGGCCGATTGGGGAGCATACGGCCTGGTTCATCGCTGAGTTGCTCACGGGACAGGGGCTGCTTGTGGGGTGGGCTATTTAGCCGGCAGCCTACTTTCAGCAGGCTTTTCGGTGTTGAAACAGAAGCCACCCTGAGTGCAGCTCCGAGGTATCACACAGACTCTGAGGCCAGGGGATTGTCATGCAGGAAACATCCTGGTCTACGCTAGCGAATTGCGGGCCCGGCCCGAGTCAGCCGCCCGCACCCGCTCCACCAACTCGATGTATTCCGCTCGCGGCGCCTCAAAGAACCGCTCCGCGTACTTGCATTGCCCTGCGCCAAGCATGCGCGCATGATACATATTGAGCCCCTTGGTGGTATTCACATAATCGACCGCCGAGTTGGCAAGACGAAAACAAGCCAGCATCTCGAGCTTCTTTTCAATCACGTCGTCAATGATCACCATGACGTTGGGAATCGAGAGACCCCACACCTCATATCCGAAGACCCGCACATCCCAGGAAATGCCGGCCAGCGCGCCGGCCAGAATGTAATTCGCGGCGCGGTGGTCAGCTTGGCCATCCAACACGAAGGGAACAAATACCGCATCGACCTTGCGTTCTATAATGATGCGGCGGATACGTTCGGTCGCCTCCGGGATACTCGCCGTCAGATCGCCGTAGTTGAGAAAAATGGGCGGCCCCAGATCGATCACCGCCGCGGCGCGCTGCGATTCGTCATTGCGAACCTGCGTCATCTGCTCCCGCGTCAGGCCGATTTGTTCGTATCCACCTGCCCCGTCCTGCAAAATCACAATGGCCGCCGGATGCTTGCTCGCCGCCTGGAGCGCCAGCGTTCCTCCGCACCCGATCGCCTCATCATCCTGATGCGGAGCCAGCACCAGCATCGATTTTCCGAAAGGCGCGCGAATCGGAATGGACCGTACAAAACTCGCGAAGTAATCCGTCAGCGACGCCAGTTCCAGCATGCGCAGATCCATCGAGCCGAGGGCGGCATTGATAAAAAGCCTGTACTGCGCGCGGCTATAGATCAGGGGAAATAAAATTCTATACAGCCGGCGTAGATAGTCCCGAATCATTATGTGACCCATAGAATAGCAACGTCGTGTTAGCCTGTGAAATGATCATCGCGGACCTCGCCGAAATCGCCGGCCGAACCTATCCCGCCAGGAGGCGCACGCAGAATCTTGTCGGAGGCGCCAGCCCCATCCAAGCCGCCAATTTCGCGATGGGCAACGTCACCCTCGAACCCAACGGCGGCCAAGTTCCTTGGCATAATCAGGAACAGGAAGAAATTTATTTCATCGTCGAGGGAATCGGCGAAATGTGTTTAGGCGATGAGCGTATGACCATCACCTCCGGCCAGGCCGTCTATATTCCGCACGGCATTTTTCACCAATTAACGAATATCGGCGAAAAGCCTTTGCGAATGATTTATTGCTACGGACCGGCGGGCGATGTCGCGCACTGGCGGCAGGAACTGGACGGTACATTACCGCGCGCCGGCATCGAAGCGCCGCCCCTTCCCGCGGGTGCCCGTCCTCAAACCACATGATCCATACCGTCGGAATTATCATGAACGGCGTCACCGGACGCATGGGCCTGAATCAGCATTTGGCCCGCTCCATTTACGCGATCATCCAGCAAGGCGGAGTGAAGATCTCGGACGACGAGATCATCATGCCAAAACCGTTACTTTATGGCCGTTCAAGCGCTAAACTGGAGTCAATTTCACGCACTTATGGCGATTTAAGGTGGACTAAAGATCTCGATTTGGCGCTTTCCGACCCCCAATATTCCATTTACTTCGACGCCCAAACCACCGACCGCCGGGCCGACGCCGTCCGTAAAGCGATCGCCGCCGGCAAAAACATCTACTGCGAGAAACCCATCGCCGATACTTTCGATGTAGCCTACGATCTCTACCAGTTAGCGCTGAAATCCGGGGTCAAACACGGTGTAGTGCAGGATAAACTGTGGCTCCCCGGAATGCTCAAACTGAAGACCCTGCGCGACTTAGGCTTCTTCGGCAAGATCCTCTCGGTACGCGGCGAGTTTGGCTACTGGGTGTTTGAAGGCGATACGCTTCCCGCCCAGCGGCCTTCGTGGAACTATAGAAAAGAGGATGGCGGCGGCATCATTATCGATATGCTGTGCCATTGGCGCTATGTGCTCGATAACCTGTTCGGAGAAGTAAAATCGGTTTCTTGTCTGGGCGCGACGCATGTGCCAACTCGTTGGGATGAAAAGGGAAAGCCATACGAATGCACAGCCGACGATGCGGCCTATGCCACGTTTGAGCTGGAAGGAGGCGTTATCGCGCACTTCAATTCCTCCTGGTGCGTCAGAGTGCGCCGCGACGATCTATTGACGATTCAAGTAGATGGATCAAAAGGCAGCGCCGTAGCCGGTCTGCGCGATTGTTGGATTCAGCCCTACGGCGCCACCCCGAGGCCGGTCTGGAATCCAGATATCCCCAGCACCATCAATCACTTCGAAGGCTGGCAAAAGGTTCCGGAGCAGACCACCTTCGACAACGCCTTCAAAATCCAATGGGAGCTTTTTTTACGCCACGTAGTGAAAAACGAGCCATTTCCCTGGGGATTACTGGAAGCAGTGAAAGGGGTACAACTGGCCGAAAAAGGCCTCGAAAGCTGGAAAAAACGAGCATGGGTCGATATTCCCCCGATAAACTAGTTGTAGACTGGTTGTATGGAAACTATTGGCGCGTTTGAAGCCAAAACGCATCTTTCGGCGCTCTTAGAAAGGGTTTCGAAGGGCGAGCGAATCGCAATCACGAAGCATGGGGTGCCGGTGGCATTGCTCGTTCCCGTCGACGCCTCGCCGGAACGAGACCGCGACGCGGTCATTGAGGAACTGAAGGCTTTTGGCCGCGGCCGCACGCTACCGAAAGGCGTCACCATACGCGATTTGATTGAGGAAGGCCGCCGCTTTTGAACGAATTGGTGATTGACGCATCGGTAGCGCTCGCCTGGTGCTTTCCAGACGAGAGCGCCGCCGATCCAATTCGAGTTCTTGACGAATTGAAATTCCGAAAAGGCATCGTGCCTGGACACTGGTCCATAGAGATCAGTAATGCGATCCTCGCAGGCGAACGCCGACACCGTCTGACTGCGGCCGACGTTTCGCGGTTCCTTACGCTGCTGCACGAATTATCCTTCACCGTGGATCCATTTACTTCGCAACGAGCGACCGGCCACATCCTTCCGCTGGCGCGGGCGACTGGCCTGTCTGCCTACGACGCAGCGTATCTCGACTTGGCCATGCGCGAGGGACTCGAACTCGTGACATTGGATAGCAAACTTAGTAAGGCCGCGAAGGCATCAGGCGGTGTGGTTTTCTTGGGCAAATAGTCGTGCGAAGCTGCGATACTCATAGATTGCGCTTCTTACTTTTTCTGTGTGCCCTAACTCTGCCTGCTGCGACCGTCATCAAGTGCGGATCGATGCTCGATGTTCGCAAGGGCGAACTGATTCATGATGCGGTTATTCTGGTCGACAAAGGGGTTATTGTCGGCGTGAATATTGGCGCCCCGAATGGGGCGGAGGTCATTGATCTTTCGCGTGGCACTTGCATGCCGGGGCTGATGGATGTGCATGACCACTTGACGGCGGAGCCCACACAGAACGGGTATGAGAGCCTCGGCGTTTCGGTGCCGCGGCAGACGGTCGCCGGGGTGAAGAACGCCCGGATTACATTGCGTGCGGGATTTACTACTGTTCGCAACGTGGGCGCCAGTGGATATTCCGATGTCGCTTTGCGCGACGGGATCAACGCCGGTGAGGTGGACGGACCGCGGCTGTTTGTATCGGGTCCTCCGTTGGGAATTACCGGCGGACATTGCGACAACAATCTGCTCGCGCCGGAGTTCAAGTTTCGCGATGAAGGCGTCGCAGATGGCCCGTGGGCGGCTCGCACGAAAGTTCGGGAAGTGGTCAAGTATGGCGCGGATCTGATCAAAGTATGTGCTTCGGGCGGGGTTCTTTCGAAAGGCGATTCGCCGGGTGCGCCGCAGTACACGCTGGAAGAATTGACGGCGATTGCAGAGGAAGCGCACAAGCTGGGACGCAAGGTCGCGGCGCACGCGCATGGAACGCAATCGATCAAAGACGCGATTCGCGCGGGAATCGATTCGATTGAGCATTCGAGCCTGATCGACGATGAAGGAATCGCGCTGGCCAAACAGCATGGCACATTCCTGGTGTTCGACATCTATAACGACGACTATATTCTGCAAGAGGGCGCGAAGGCCGGAATGCTGCCGGAGTCGATTGAAAAAGAGAAGGCCATCGGCAAGCTCCAGAGGACCAATTTTCGCCGCGCCTACCTGGCCGGGGCGCGGATGGCGTTCGGGACCGATGGGGGCGTTTATCCGCATGGTGACAACGCGAAGCAGTTCGCGACCATGGTGGAGTGGGGCATGAAACCAATCGAGGCGATTCGCACGGCGACGATTGAATCCGCGGTGCTGCTGAATCTTGAGGGCAAGGCCGGCGCGATCGAGCGGGATTATTTTGCCGATGTGATCGCGGTGGACGGCAATCCGCTGGAAGATCCCGCCGTGATGACGCGTGTCAAATTCGTCATGAAAGACGGAAAGGTTTATCGCAACGATTGGGCGCAGGGGAATCAGTAATGGGGTGCCGGAGCAGGCATCGACGCTCTCGAAAACACCGCCGGGTTAGCGAGGTCGTGCCCGACCCTGGCGTCCGGGCTGCGCTCGGATGGACCGATTGGCAATCGGTCCGCAGGTTGCCAACCTGCCCCACGACGGAACATGGGGAAAATTGCGGAAACCAGTAATTGTTGCCATCGATGGGCCGGCGGGCGCGGGGAAGAGCACCATTGCACGGTCGCTCGCGCGCAGGCTCGGCTTCACTTATATCGATACGGGCGCGATGTTTCGCGCGGTTGCGTTGTGGGCGATTCGGGCGCAGGTCGATCTGGACGATCTGCATAAGCTGGAGCAACTGGCGCGTGAGGCTCGCATCGAGTTTGCAGGCGATTCGAAAGTGCTGCTGAACGGAGAGGACGTGACGGCGGCGATTCGCGATCCGGAAGTATCGAAGGCGGCATCGAAGGTGTCGATTGCGCCGGGTGTGCGCCGCGCTTTGCGCGAGGAGCAGAGGCGGATCGGAAGCCTGAATCCGGTGGTCATGGAAGGGCGCGACATCGGTACGGTGGTGTTTCCGGACGCCGATGTGAAGATTTATCTCGACGCGGATCCGGAGATTCGGGCGGGGCGCCGGGCGCTGGAGACGGGAGCGGAAGTGAACGAGATCGCGCTCGAGATGGCGGAGAGAGACCAGCGCGACCGGACGCGCGCGGAGGCCCCGCTGACGCAGGCGCCGGATGCGGAATATATCGACTCGACCGGGCTGTCTCCGGAGGAGGTCGAGGAAGCGATTTTGAAGGTGGTGCGGGGCAGGACTTCGAATGGGAAGGGGCATTAACCTCCGGGCGTCGACACGAGTGTCGATGCGGCACGCATGAGCGCGTGCGCCACGGCGGACGAAGAAGAATATGTCTGATTTGTTGGTGATGAAGTTTGGCGGGACCAGCATGGGGTCGGCGGCGCGGATTCGCGTGGCGGCGGAGATCTCGGCGGAACAACATGCGAAACGGCCGGTGGTGAGTGTGGTCTCGGCGATGTCGAAGATCACGGACCTGCTGCTCGACTCGCTGCGCAAGGCGGAGGCGGGCGATCAGGCCGACCTCGACGAAAATCTGAAGCAGCTCTACGCGCGGCATTTCGATGTTTGCCGGGAACTATTGCCGGCGGCGCGGCAGGAAGCGGCACTGGCAGGGGTGCATTCGCTGATCTCGGAATTTTCCCGCATCGCGAAAGGGATGATGATGCTGGGCGAGCGGCCGCCGCGGTCGGTGGACGAGGCGATTGCGATCGGGGAGAGGCTTTCGGCGTTTCTCTTAGCCGAGTACCTGGAATCGCAAGGGATTCTGGCGTCGGCCGTCAACGCCTCCGACGTAATCGCCACCGATGCGGTGTTCGGCAATGCCACGCCGTTGATGGACCATACGCGGGAGCGGGCGGCGAAAACGCTGCGGCGATTGCTCGATGAGAAAATCCTGCCGGTGGTTACCGGCTTTAATGGCTCGACTTTGGACGGGCGGCCGACGACGCTGGGGCGGGGCGGCTCGGATTTCTCGGCGTCGATTATTGCGGCGGCGCTCGATGCCAGCGAGTTGTGGATCTGGACCGATGTCGATGGAATCATGACCGGCGATCCACGGCTGATCTCCGACGCGCGGGTGCTGGACATGGTCACCTATAACGAAGCGGCGGAGCTGGCGTACAACGGCGCGAAGGTGCTGCATCCAAGAACGCTGGCTCCGCTGGTGGAACGGGAAATCCCGGTGTGGAGCAAGAACAGCTTTGACCTGGATAAGCCCGGCACGAAAATCGTTCCAAGCTTGGCGATGGCGCCCGCAGCGCGTGGTCCGCACGCGGTTACGTCGATGGCGGACGTGGCGCTGGTGTCGGTGGAGCCGGCGAATTCGGTGCTGAGCGGGACCAAGGTGATGGCGCGCGCTCTCGAAGCGCTGGACCGGGCGAACGTGGAAATTCTGGCCATCACCTGCTCCAGCTACCGGCAGACGTTTTGTTTCCTGGTCCGTCAAACTGAATTAGAGAGCGTGATGGAGCAGCTTGCGGAGAGCCTGTCGCTCGAAATGGCGCATGGCTATCTGAAGCCGTTCGATGTGGACAAAGACGTCGGGCTGATCGCAGTAGTAGGCGAAGGGATGCGCGGCACGCCGGGCCTGGCGGGGCGAATCTTCACGGCGATTTCCAAGCGCAATATCAATATCATTGCGATTGCGCAAGGATCGAGCGAGTTAACGATCGCGATCGTGGTGCGGCGCGAAGGCTTGGAGAGCGCGGTGAAGGCGATTCACCAGGAGTGCGGGTTGGGGCTGTAGAAATTATTGGTATACTCGTAAGTTAAGAAATCTGCCCTCAGGTAACAGCAGGAGTTTTCACCTTTTATGTTTGATTTGTTTCGCAGCCGCCAGAAGGCTGTCCGCTACATGCTTATTGGGTTGCTCTCCATCGTGGCCTTATCGATGGTCACCTATTTAATTCCGGGTTTTGGCAGTCCGACAACGAGTACCACGAATAACGAGGCGACCATTGCCGAGATCGGCAACCTCAAGATCACCGCGCAGGAAGTGGTCACCGCCATGGCGCGCATCATGCAGCAGGGCCAGTTACCGCCGGCAATGATCGATGTGTATGTTCCGCAGGTGGTCGACGAGATGGTGCAGCAGAAGGCGCTCGAATATGAATTCGGCCGCCAGGGTCTGACCGTTTCCGACGATGAGGTGCTGGTTGGTCTGGAGTCTGAGAATCCGCAGTATTTCAAAGACGGGGTGTTGATCGCGAAAGACGAGCTGGAGCAAAGGCTGGCGGCACAGGGCATGACGCTTCAGGACATCGTGGACCAGATGCGGCGCACACTACTCCAGCGAAAGGTGCAGAATATTATCTACGCCACGATCCTGGTGCCCGACAAAGAAGTCCTGGATGACTATAACCGGCAGAAGGAGAGGGTGACGATCAAATACATCTCCTTTCCGCCGGCCAAATTCCGCGACGACGTGAAGCTTACTCCGGAAGAAGTGCACGCGATGTTCGAGGGGCACCATTCGGAATATTTCCAGCCGGAGAAGCGGTCCTTCCAGGTGCTGATTGTGGATCAGGCGAAGCTGGAACAGTCGATGACGATTCCCGATGCGGAACTGCACGCGGCTTATTCGGCGTCGATGGATAATTTCCGCATGCCGGAGCGCGTGAAGGCGCGGCACATCCTGATTAAAGTGGATGAAAAAGCGTCCGATGCGGACAAGAAAAAGGCGCTGGCGAAAGCGCAGGATTTGCTGAAGCAATTGAAAGCGGGCGCGGACTTCACGCAACTGGCGCAGAAGAATTCCGAAGACGCATCCAACGCGCCGAAGGGCGGGGACCTGGGCTGGTTCGTGCACGGGCAGATGGTGCCGGAATTCGATGCCGCTGCATTCGCGCTGAAGCCGGGCCAGTTAAGCGACATCGTGACCACCAAGTTCGGGTATCACATCCTGAAAGTGGACGAAAAAGAGGCGGCGCGGGTGAAGCCGTTCGAGGAAGTGAAGCCGGATCTGGCGTCGGAGTTGAAGAAGCAGCGCGTAGCGGAGGCGATGCAGAAGACGGCGGATGAGGTGCATGACGCGCTGGCGAAATCACCTGGCTCAGCGGCGGAGATCGCGAAGAAATTCGGCGTGGAACTGGCGACTGTGACGGACTCCGAGGCAGGCTCTCCCGTGCCGACGCTGGGATCGGTGCCGGAGATCGACAGTGCGCTGGCGCCATTGAAGATCCACGATGTGACTCCGGTTCTAGCTCTGCCTGCGAACCGGCTGGTGGTTGCGGTGTTGACGCAGCGCACGGCGTCGCGTCCATCGACCTTTGAAGAAGCGGAGAGCAAGGTTCGGGACCGGCTGATCACGTTAAAGACCACGACCGTGGCCAAGGATAAGGCGCGGGAAGCGGCGGCAAAAATTCGCGGCGGCGAGGATATGGAGAAGGTCGCCAAAGAATACAAGCTCGAAGTGACGTCGCCCGCCGAGTTCGGCCGTACTGATTCGGTGGAAGGGCTGGGTCCGGCCAACTACGTGAAGGATTCATTCACGAGTCCGATAGGCACGATCCTGGGGCCGACGGATGTTCAGGGCCGGGATGTGATCTATAAAGTGATGGCGAAGACCCCCGCGGACATGCTGGGCTTTGCGGCGGAGAAAGAAACCATCCGGTCGAATCTTCGGCAGGAGAAGGCCAGGGAGCGGCTGAGTCTGTTCATGGACAGCGTGACGGCAAAGCTGACCGCGGATAAGAAGTTGAAGGTCAATCACGATCTGGTGACGAAGCTGGGGCAGGCACTGAAGCGCTCCTAATGCCCGGCACGCTGCTGGACGTCTGGCGCAGCCTGACCGATCCGGACCGGTTGATCCATCTGCTGACGCAGGTGCTAACCGGCTGGCTGGGTTATGCGTTGCTGGCGAGTGTCGTATTCGCGGAAACCGGGCTGCTGGTCGGCCTGTTCTTTCCGGGAGATTCGCTGCTGTTCACGGTCGGCGTGGTGTGCGGCGCGGGCGATCTGGACATCGTGAAAATCTGCGTGCTGCTGACGGCATTTTCGATCCTCGGCGACCAATGCGGATATTTTCTGGGAAAGCGCACCGGTCCCAGAATTTTTTCGCGTCCCGATTCGCGATTGTTCAAGCAGGAATACGTCCGGCAAACGCAGGCTTTCTACGAAAAGCATGGCGGAAAGACGCTGTTTTACGCCAAATTTGTGCCGATCGTGCGGACCTTCGCGCCCTTTATGGCGGGCGTGGGGCGCATGAACTACACGCGCTTCCTCTCGTTCAATGTCGTCGGCGGAGTGGCGTGGGTGCTCTCGGCAACGCTGGCCGGCTATTATCTGGGCGGCATTCAAGTGGTGCGGCACAACTTCGAAAAGGTCGCCATTTCGATTGCAGTCATCAGCGTATTGCCCATGGTGATTCAGTATTTCCGGTCGCGCAGGGAATCAGCGTAGTTTTTGCATCGCGGCCTGCACCAGGTTGTCGCGCTGCATTTCCACTTCGTCCCCTTTAGCGACGCCGAACTTCAGGCTGAGAATTTCCTGTTTCAGACGGCTCTGAATCCAGCCGCGGTCTCTTAAAAAATCGCTCACCGGGGGCTGAATCTGATGGGCGGAGAGGAACACGCGGAACTGGTCGAGAAGCTCCGGCGTGACGTCGAAATCCGCGGCAATCTGGTGATCCTGGAGATATTCGGTGGCGAAGGTGGTCGCGGATCCGCTGGCGTCGAGCACCATTTCGAGACGGCTGGGCTCGGCGGGCGCGATCATTTCATCGGGCTGAATTCCGCCGCCCCCGCGCACTTCGCGGCCGGCATCGGTGTGAAACGATCCCAGCGGCACAATCGCCTTCGAATCCAACTGGCCGAACGCCAGCGGCTTCTGGATAGAGCGGCCGCTGGGCGTGTAATAAAACGCCGTGGTCAGCGCCAGTCCGCTATTGCTCGATAGAGAATAAACGCGCTGGACCAGGCCCTTGCCATAACTCGGTTCGCCCAGGATCGTCGCGCGGTCGTGATCCTGCAAGGCGCCGGAGAGAATTTCCGATGCACTGGCGCTTTTCTCGTTGATCAGGATCTCCACCGGAAATTTGTAAGGCCGCGCCAGCTTGGGCACGCGAACCTCCTCGGTCTTGGCGCTTCGACCCTTCACGCTGAACACCAGTTGATCCGGTTCGAGAAACAAAGATGCGATTTCGAGCGCGGCCTGCACCGCGCCGCCGGGGTTATTCCGCAAATCGATCACCAGGCCTTTCAGATTATTTCCGCCCAGCGATTCAATCTTTTCGCGTGTCAACTTGCCGGTGGCTTCTTCAAAACTGGCGATTCGGATATAGCCGATTTGGGGCGCGAGCGGGAACGCGCGATCGACGCTCGGCTGATCGACCAGCTCCGGTTTCAGGGTGAATCTCAAAATGCGAGCGCTGCCGGGCCGGCGCACATAAAGCTGCGCTTCCTGCTGCCGGGCGGCAGTGAGCAACTGCACTAACTGGTCGAAATCCAACCGCGCCAGCTCATACCCGTTGATGGCCAGAATTTCATCGCCCGCGGTAAGTCCGGATTTCGCCGATGGCGTCCCTTCCATGGCCTGGAGCACGATCACGCGGCCGGGAAGCACGCTCACGATGCTGCCGAAGCCTTTACTCTCGCTGTTCTGCATATGCTTTAACTGATCGAACTGGCCGGGATCGAAGAAGATCGAGTGCGGATCGAGCACCTTGAGCATGCCGGGAATTGCGCCCTGATAAAACGCAGTGTCCGGCGTAACAGGATCCGCCGCTTCGCCATTGGCGATGTTGAAAACGTCGATCATTTTTTTCAAATCGCGCGCCAGTTGATCGGCGGGATCGTCTTGCGGCGGTGCGGCGAGAAAAAAGAGAAATGCGAAAAATGGCATGTTTTAGCGGCTGTAGCGCATCCCCCGTCGCGATTCGTGGCGCTCCACGGCGAGCTCGATCAGGCGGTCGATCAACGCCGGATAGGCAAGGCCGCTCGCTTCCCACATTTTCGGATACATGCTGATCGAGGTGAATCCGGGAATGGTATTGATCTCGTTAATGAAGAATTTTCCGGTGGCTGTTTCGAGCAGAAAATCGACGCGAGCCATCCCTTCGCACTCGACGGCCTGGTAGCAGGCGATGGCGAGCTTCTGAATTTCGCGAGTCTGCTCCGCGCTTAGATCGGCGGGCACAACCGTCTGGGCTTTATTGAGAAGATACTTGTCCTCGTAATCGTAAAAATCACGCGAAGGGAGAATCTCGCAGGGCACGGAAGCTTGGGGATCATCGTTGCCGAGCACGGAGCATTCGAATTCACGGCCCGCGATGCCGCGTTCGATGATGATTTTACGGTCGAACTCTTTGGCAAACTTGATCGCCGGCGCCAACTCCTCAATGGAGTTCACTTTTGAAATTCCCACCGAGGAACCCAGATTGGCCGGCTTCACGAACAAGGGAAATCCGAACGGCAGAGGCGATGCTTCATTTACAAAATAGTCCGCCACCGGCAATCCGCTGGCGGCGCACAGCCTCTTCATGACCTCCTTGTCCATGGATACGGACGATGCCAGCACCCGCGCCCCCACATACGGCAAATCGGCCAGTTCCAACAATCCTTGCACCGTGCCATCTTCACCGAATGTGCCATGCAGGACCGGAAATACGACGTCGATATCAGGATTGCCGCCGGGCTCGGGAGAGATCGCGCGCGGATGCCAACGCCCGTCCTTTGATATAAGAATCCGCTGGACGTCGTATTTCGCCGGGTCCATCGCATGGATGATCGACTCCGCCGAATTGAGGGACACCTCATGTTCCCCGCTTCGCCCGCCATAAAGAACCGCTACTCGCAATTTGGTCACAATATTCTCTGTCCCATCGCCGACATTACCAGTTCGACGCCTAACAGCGCCGTTCGGTTCACTTCATCGATCACTGGATTCACTTCCACGATTTCCATCGAGGTCATGCGCCCGCTATCGCAGATAATTTCCATCGCCAGATGCGCCTCCCGGTAGGTCATGCCGCCGCGCACGGGCGTGCCGACGCCGGGCGCTTCACTGGGGTCGACTGAATCCATGTCGAAGGAAAGGTGGAAGCCGGCGGTATTTTTCGATGCTTGCTCGATCGCCTCATGGATCACATTACGCAAGCCCCGCTCATCAAGATCGCGCATGGTATAGGCGTGGACCCCCGCCGCGCGCACCATCTGACGCTCCGCTTCATCTACGCTGCGCAGTCCGACGATGGCCACGTTCGCGGGGTCTATTTTTGGCGCATAGCCGCCCAGATGGGTCAATTCATGCGGCCCAATGCCGATCGAACACGCCAACGGCATACCGTGGATATTGCCGCTTGGGCTCGACTGCGGAGTGTTCATATCGGCGTGAGCGTCGATCCAGATCAGGCCAAGTTTTTGCCCCGACTTTCGATAGTGATTGGAAATTCCGGCGATGGTTCCGATGGCGATCGAATGGTCGCCGCCCAGGACCAGAGGCACTTTAAATTGATCGGCCGCACGTTCCACCATCTCCATCAGCCGGGTGCAGGTGTGTGCGATCTGCGGCAGATAGCGGGCGTTTTGAGGGCCGATAGGCGAAGTCTCGGGCTGATCGACCAGCACATTGCCGAGGTCCTCGACTTCATAACCAAGCGAAGATAGCTTCTCGTTAAGATTCGCCAGGCGGAGCGCGGAAGGACCCATATCGACGCCGCGCCGTCCCGCACCCAGGTCCATGGGGGCGCCGATAATTGCGATGTGGGATTGTTTCATTCCTAAGCCTGCTTAAGGCAGGCTGCCCCACAAAAGATGACTTGTGCTTCGGCGAGAATTTGATCTTTATACCTCGGCTTCAGGGCTCGTTTCACTCCGAGGTCGACCTTGCGGCCAAGCAAATCCGACAGCTCGTTCATCATGCCGATGAGGTCGAACAAGCTGGGTCGCGCGTCGGGAAAATAATCGGCCAGAAGATCGAAGTCGCTATCCGGGCGCATCTCGCCCCTTACCGCGGAGCCAAAGAGCGACAGCTCGCGAACCTGGTGACGGCGGCAAATTTCAGCGATTTCGGCTTCTGGAAGAACGATGCCAGGCGCGATGGTCATTTCTCCTATTATCGCGCTTAGTCGTAGGAGCAGAAGAAGCGGCGCTGGCCGGTGTCGAGGCCCAGTTTCAGGCGCGGCAATCGGCGCTCGGCAGACGTTGCTTCCGGACTATCCGGGGCAAGTTTCACGATCTGCTGATAGTAGTCGATCGCGCGCTTTTTGGCAGCCGCGGCATCTTGCCTATTGAGATCCTTGCGGGGATAAGGAATCCCGCTAACCCATCCGTCGTCCGCGGGGGCGTGCGCCACGGACCACCAGGTTTCCTCGGCGACAGCGAGCGTGAAGAGCACCTCTTTGCGGAAAGGCGTGGCCGGATGCTGCGCGAGGAAGGCTTCGCCGTGTTCGATCACATCGTGAAAAAGGTCCGGATTCGCAGGGCATCCGCTGCCGGGCTCAGTGTACCAGCCGCGCTGCTGAAGCTCGACGAAGGCAAGCTGGCCGGCTTGAGAAACGGGATACTCGCGCCAGACGCGCCACAGCAGATCCTGATTGTAAGCGAGGCCTCCATTGTGCAACATGGGGCCCAGCGTAACTCCAAAAGAAGCTAACTGATTCCTGACCATGCTTGTTTCCGCATCCGAATCGAGAAGCAGCGTGCTCAACTTCGTGACCAAGCCATTGACGGCGAGGAGCAACATCGCCCGTTCATCAAGGAGCGCGCGCTTCGTGACCGCGAGCAGACCCAGGGCTTCGCGGGAAATCTGCTGCGCGAGGAGTGGCCGCTCAAAGGACGTCTTCGGAATCGCGTCGAGCAGACCCATATAATAGTTGCCCATTAACTGCTGAAGAAACGGGCGCGCAGGGGAGGCCGGATGAAAGAGAACGTCGGCCTGTTCGATAAAATCATCCTTCTCGTGTTCCTTGAACAGGCGGTCATCGAAGACAATCAATCGCGCTCCAATCGGAGGGACAAAGTAGTGTAATTTACCCGAGCTCCAATGATCAACGCCAGGAAGTACACTGATCTCCAGGATTTCCTTCACGGGCGCTGGCGCGCCGAAACGCAGGGTAAGTTTCTCGCGCAACGCCCCAGCCACGTCAACGCCCGGCTGCGTCTCGGGATGCACCTCCATTCGCAGAAGCGCGGGGCCGCCGTCATCGAACACGTAGAAGAAAGACTCTTCGATGAGCCCATTGGTGCGAGTTACGCAATGCTCGCTCCATTGGTCGGGCGCACGAATCGCCTGCTGAAAAGGGATCCAAGGCTGGCAGGCCGCGGACTTACTCACGGCATCGCCCCGGCGCACAGAATCGATGCGCGCCAGCATCTTATCGGCAGCGGCGTCCGCGGCCGTCTGCCCTGACAGCAAAGAATCGAGCAGGAGAAAAGCGGAAAACACCAGCCGCATACGCTCCCATTGTCCGCTTTTTTTCGGGCTATGGTCTGGTGCGATATAACATGCGCGGAAACGCGATGGTCTCGCGAATGTGCTCTAATCCGCACATCCACGCCACGAAACGCTCCACTCCCATGCCGAATCCGGCGTGCGGAACGCTGCCGTAGCGGCGCAGATCCAGATACCAGTTGAACGCTTCCTCCGGCAGATTGTGCTCTTGAAGACGCTTCTTCAGCAACTCCAGCGAATGGATGCGCTGGCCGCCGCCGATGATTTCGCCGAAGCCTTCAGGGGCGATGAAATCGACGCCCAGCGCGACTTCCGGACGATCTTCCGCGGGCTGGAAGTAAAACGCCTTCACTTCCGTGGGATAGCGATCCACCATCACCGGCCGGTCAAGATCTTCGGTCAACAGAGTTTCATCGGTGTTGCCGAAATCGCCGCCCCACACGATTTCGCTGCCCTTCGCTTGCAGCTTCATCACCGCTTCGTCGTAGCTCATCCGATGGAACGGAGCCTGAATGGCTTCGAGCTTCGTCACGTCGCGTTCCAACACTTTCAATTCCTCGCGCCGATGTTCTAGCACGCGGCCGACAACGAACGTGACCAGCTCTTCGCCCACCCGCTTCACGTCCTCTAAGTTCGCGTAGGACATCTCCGGCTCCACCATCCAGAACTCGGTGAGATGGCGGCGCGTCTTCGATTTTTCCGCGCGAAAGGTGGGCCCGAAACAGTAGGTTTTCCCGAACGCAGCGCTGGTCGCCTCGTTATAAAGCTGACCCGATTGGGTCAGATAAACTTTTTCATCTTCGAAGTAGTCGACTTCAAAAAGAGTCGACGTGCCTTCGCACGCGGCGGGCGTGAAGATCGGCGTATCGACTAATACGAAGCCGTGCGAATCGAAATAATCGCGAATGCCTTTGATCACTTCATGGCGCACGCGAATCGCGGCGTGCTGGCGCCGGCTGCGCAGCCATAGATGGCGATGATCCATCAGGAAATCGACGCCGTGATCTTTGGGCGTGATCGGATAGGGCGTCTCTTCGGGGACGCGCTGCAAAATATCCGCGCTTTCGACATCCAATTCATAGCCGCCGGATGCGCGCGATTCCTCGCGGATCTTGCCGCGAATCACGAGGGACGATTCCTGGGTCAGATTCTTCAGCGATTCAAACAGATCCTCCGGCAGGGCGCTCTTTACGGCGACGCATTGGATGATGCCGGTGCCATCGCGCAACTGGGGGAAACAAATCTTTCCACCGCGGCGAAGGTTATAAAGCCAACCCGCGATCTCCACCGTTTCGCCGTTATGCCGGCCTGCGTCCGCGACGGCTATGCGCGGGATCGAATTCTCAAGACTCATTCGTAGATCTCAAATTCTCCAAGCGCTCAAACACCTGCTTCACGGCATCGAAAGGATGCTCCCTATCTGGAACTTCCTTCAGCTCCAGCAGCAGCGGATATTGGTCTTCGTTGGAGCGGAGCGTCTCCATCGTACGCTGCCAATGGATGGTTCCGCCTTCCGCGAACGGAAACAGGTGCGAGTCCTCTTTCCCATTATTGTCATGAATGTGCGTCGAGCGGATGCGGCTCTTCAACAAACGGTAGGCGGTGTCGACTCCTTCGCGCATATTGGCATGGCCGGTGTCGAAGCACACGTTCAAATTCAAGTGGGTCTGTTCGAAGAACATCAGCAGACGCTCCGCGCTGGACAATCCATTGGGCGTATTTTCGAGCAGTACCTCAACGCCGCGCTGGCGTGCGAACACGCTGATTTCTTCCAGCGCGGAGAACGCCGCGTCCAATTTGCGGTCCTCATACTCTTCGCCCGCCACGCCCACGTGTTGGATGAGGTAGCGATAGGGCACGATCTCGGCGATGTCGAGCGCGCGCTTAATCTCGTCCACCACGGCCAGGCGCTTCGATTTCACCGGCTCCGTGATGTTGAGCACCGCATGCGGACCGGAGCGGCCCCACACATCGTCGTTGTACATGGGCGAGTGGAGCGAATGAAGCTTCAGAGGGGAATCGCGAAACCAGTGCCCCAGCTCTCTGATCTGCGCGTGGTCGTGATAATCGAGGTGCTGCTTGGCGCAGAAAATCTCGACCAGGGGAATGCCCGCGTCCCAGATCCGGTCGAGCCAGACGGTCGTGAGGCGATGCCCGACAAATAAATGGGTGGAAAGAGCGTGAAGCATCCGGTTCTTATGATCGCGCGATTCAATAGCCCGCCGCTTTTCCCACCGCGCGGCCGTCGGAGCCGCCTTGCAGCCATACTCCTTGCAGCCCACCTCCATCGATTACAATCGCTTCGACCCGCGCCAGCACCACGCCTGGGGAATAATCCACGTGGAAACCGCGCTGCTTCAGCAATTCGACCGTATCGGGCGAGATGCCTTTTTCGAGGTAGAGGACATCTGGCTGCCATTGATGATGGAAGCGCGGCGCGTCGACGGCGTCCTGCGCATTCATGCCGAAATCGGCGACGTTGAGAAATACTTCGGTGACGGCGGTGACAATGCGGGAGCCACCCGGCGCTCCTACCGTCATGAACAATTTCCCGTCGCGCAGAATAATCGTTGGCGTCATCGAAGATAACGGACGCTTCCCGGGACGAATGGTGTTGGATTCGCCCTGCACCAGGCCGAACATATTCGCAGCTCCTGCCTTGGCGGCGAAATCGTCCATTTCGTTATTGAGCAGGAACCCCAGACCCGGCACGGTGATGCCGTTGCCGTAGCCTCCGTTCAATGTATAGGTCACGGCGACGGCGTTGCCCGCGGCGTCGACTACGGAGAAATGAGTGGTCTCCGTGCTCTCACTTCCGGCGGGCTTTCCGGGCTTCACCTGGTCGCTGGGCGTCGCATGATCGCGATCGATCGAGTCGCGCCGCTTCCTTATATAGGCCGGATCGAGCAAGCCCGTGAGCGGCACTTTGAAGAAATCCGGGTCGCCTAAATATTCGCTCTTATCGGCATGGAAGCGCTGCATCGCCTCGGCTACATAACTGATGCTGGCGGCAGAGCCGAATCCGGTCTTCTCATATCCTGAACCATCGAGCATGCCGAGAATTTGCAGCATCCCGACGCCACCCGAACTTGGCGGCGGCGCGGTGATGATTTCGTAATTTCGATATTTGCCGATGAGAGGCTTTCGCTCGACGGCTTTGTAATCCTTCAAATCGGCGAGCGTGATCAGGCCTCCGTTTTTCGCCATCTCGGCCGCGAACCTTTGCGCGGTCTCACCTTCGTAGAACTCGTTTGCGCCTTTTTTTGCGATGCGGGTGAGGGTCGCGGCCAGTTCAGGCAACTTGATGGTTTCGTCAACGTCGTAAAACGCGCCGTCTTTTTGATAGATGCGCTTCGATTCGGGAGAGCGCGACAAACTCTTTGAGCGCAGCGATTCGGCCAAAGAATAACTGACCGGGAATCCTTGGGAGGCGAGTTCGATTGCGGGCGCGATGACGTCCGTCCATTTTTTACTGCCGTATTTTGCGAGCGCGAGTTCGAATCCGCGCACACTGCCGGGAACGCCGGAGGAGCGCCAGCCTTCGATGCTATCGCGGGTGGGTTTTCCGGCCGCGTCAAGATACATATCGCGCGATGCTTTGCCTGGTGCGCGCTCTCTGAAATCGATGAACGTGGTGCGGCCGTCCGCCATGCGGATGGTCATGAATCCACCGCCGCCGATGTTGCCCGCAAAGGGATGAGTCACCGCGAGCGCGAAGCCGATCGCGACGGCGGCATCGATCGCATTGCCTCCGCTTTTCAATACGGCGACGCCGACATCGGTCGCGAGACCTTCCTGCGCCACGACCATCGCGTGTTTGGCACGAACCGGCGGCTTCGCATCAATTTCCATGGCGGTAAAGGAAAAAAGCACCAGACAAGCGAGCGTGGGTCGCATATCGCACGATTGTGCCTCACGGGGGTTCAATTGTCAAAGAAGATGAAATCTAAAGTTTATCGAGCGCGCTCTAGCCAAGGTTTTTACTTCTCTCGACACGAAGATCGGCCATGTACCGATGACACCCAACGCACGCAGGCCCTCAGAGCAAGCAACTAGTATCGCCCCTCCTGGCCGGTTCCGCCCTCCGCTGGAAGAGCACATGAACTCCTTGCCTATAAATTACGCGAGAGTTGTTCGAGTGAGGGCGAGTGAAGACGGGATGTTGGTGAAACGGAGGGCGATAGAGTTGGTGCCGGTGACGGGAATAGTAGAATCAAGGCGTGAAGATGTTTTATTGCATGTTGCTGGCGGGTGTGGCATTCGCTGCCAAACCAACGCAGCCGGTGGTGTTGAAATCTTCGCAATTGGAAGTGACTTTCGATCCGCTAAAGGGTTTGCCGGTCGAATATAAATTGTCGTCGAACAAGGCGACTCTTCGCGGCAGTGCGGGCGAGGTTGCGGTGGCGATCTTCCGCGCTAATCCGCGGCGCTACACCAATTTCGCGGTTCGTCCTGAGGTGATTCGCTCCAGCAAGACTCGTGCGGATTTTCAGTTCACGGTGCGTGAAAAGGGCGTGCCAATGGCGTCCTTCCTGCTGCGCTACGAACTAGAAGGAGCTGAGGTTCTGGTCTCGCTCGAAGCGGTGCTGGAGGAGCAAGGGTTTGAATTGATCGATGTCGGGTTGCCGGAGCTGGCTTCGGTTCGAGAAGAAGATGGAGGCGCATGGCTGGCGCATGGCGATGGCGGCGGCAGCGTGGCGATGCTGAGCAAAGCCAAACCGGGGCACTTAACGGGCGTCGCGGCAACGCTTCCGGTGGTGATGATTGGTACCAACCGGATGCTGTGCGTGGAGGAAGTGCTCTCCTATATGGATACGGCGGAGCTTTCGGTGGCGAATCACGCGGCGGCGCTCGGGACGGTGAAGACCTGGCGGGTGAATGGAGTTTCGGGTAATGGTTCCACGCCGAATCTGATGGTGGGGGGAAGGCCTCTCTGCCGTCTGGATTTTCTGGCCGACCTGGATCACAACGGTGCGGTGGATTGGCTCGACGGCGCAAAGCTGGTGCGGGAGCGGATGCCGCAGATCCCTACGCATTTCTACGACGACAAGCTGCTGTACATGATCGATTGCGATGAGTCGAGGCTGGCGAAGCCGCGGGCGACGTTCGCGGAATCGGAGAACATTATCCGGCGAGTGGCGATGTTGACGGCGGGCGCACCGCAGGTGGCTTACTTATGGGGATGGCAATATCGCGGCAGGGATACCGGGTATCCGGCGGTAGCGGAGGTGAACCAGCGGCTGGGCGGATTCGACGGATTCGTGAAGCTTCAGCAGGATGCTCGCGCGATGAATGCGACGGTCAGTTTCTCCGATAACTACGACGATGCATATCAAGATAGCCCGGCGTGGGATTCGAACATGATCGCGCGAAGGCCCGATGGCGAACTGTCGGCGAGCGGCAACGGTTCCTACCTGATTGGTCTCGCAAAATATATGGAAGGGCCTGGGCCGGAGCGCGTCCGGTACACGGGTGAGCGGTACAAGATTCGCGAGACCTATCTTATTGACTCGTTTTCCGCTGTTCGCAACGATTGGGATCGGGAGCGGCCCGCGAGCGCCTTGAAGAATCTGACGGACGGGCGCTATAAGGTGCTCGAAGAATTCAAGAAGCTTGGCCTCGACGTGGTGTCCGACGAGTTGCGATATGCGACGCTCGGCAAGATCAGCCTGAGCTATAACGGGCCGGTGGGCGAGGAGTCTCCGTTTGGCAGGGAAGCGATTCCATTGGTCGCGACGATTTACCGCAAGTCGGCGATCTGGGGGATGCGCGGGCAGGCGTGGAAGAAACACGCTGAGCTGAGCAGTTTTTTTAATAACGGATACGAATTTCCGTGGCTGCCTGCCGAGGATTGGGAGCGCCAGTTTACCAGCTACTATTACGGCACTTTGGTGCCCTGGTATCAGGTTCACGCGCGGAATATCGAAGCATATTTGCGGGATGGAGACCGTACGGTGATCAGTCTCGAAGGCAATTCGAGGATCGACCTGGATTGGAAGAGCGATCAATATTCGGTGACGGTGGGCGGCGTCGATGTGGCGCGGGATGGGGACACATTCTGTCCGATCGGGAAGGACCGGATGGCATTTTATTCTCCGGTGGCGAAGCAGCTCAGCACGCCGCTGCCGGAAGGTTGGACAGCGAACGCGCTGGTCGGGCTGGCACTTTCGGCGGATAAGACGGAGCCGGCGCCGGTCTCCGTGCGCGAGGGGAAGTTAATCGTCGACGTGATGGCGGAGCGGCCTGTGATCGTGTTTAGGGATGCGGCGGCACGGCAGAGTGCGGGGATCCCGAAGTAGATTTAGATTTCGATTTTTCTTGTTTTGTGCTGACTGAGATACCAGCAAGGGCTGCTGCCCAGATGCGGCAGGAGAGAAGCAACGCAGGATTGCGTTTCCTTAGGCAGGCTGTAATCGAACTCGGTTTTTCCGTTCTTTTCGTGAATGGCGTAGAAGGGCTGGACCTGGACGGATCCCAGCGGCCGGCTGCGCGCGACGGCATAATCGCCCAGATACATTGCGGTTAACGATAGAATCGCACCAATTGCGGCGTGTCTCATCACTATTAAGTTTAGCGCGGGAACTTTTCCCGGAGTAGTGGAATCTCTAAAGAAGATGAAGGCATTTGGCAGTGCTTTGATCGCGGCGTTTGCCATCCAGACAGCGGTGCTGGTTTGGTACATCCACTATCCTTTCGTGGCGGCGCTGCTGTGGATCGCGGCCGGAGTCGTGATTTTTCAAAGCGTCAGGGCCGCGGGCGGAGGCGTGCGGCACCGCACGATGCGCCGGCTGCGGGATGCGCTGGCGACCCTGATCCTGCTCAGCGGGATGCTTCGATTCATCGTCCTGCAACTTCCGTTCGGGGGAGGCGACCAGTATCGGCCGCCCGATTTGAAGACGGGGTCAAAGCGCTCGACCGAGGGAAGTTCAACGTCGGGCGACAATAGCGGCGATCATACCGGAGTGATTCTGTTGCCGGAACAGCAGCAACACACTACGCTGGTGCCTCCGCTGCCTTCGATGCCGAGCGACCTGTTCGATAAGAAACATCAGAACCCGCTGACGATTCCTTTCTATGGGGCATACTGGTTTTTCAAATTTCCGGACACCAAGCCTCCCAAGGATTCGTATGTCACGCATGGTACGCCGGCGGAGATGACGTTCTTCGCGCCGGACAGCCGGCCGCTGATCATGGAGGCGCACCAAAATTTGGGCAAACTAATCGACCTGAACTGCTGCCGGGAAATCCGCATTGAAATTCGAAATGCCGACCGTTATTCTGGGACGGTCTCGGTTGAACTGGTGCTGGTGAACACGAGAGAAGGACAGGAAGGGTCGGTTTCATTGGGGAGCACGCCGGTGACTTCGGCACCGGAGGCAAAGGATGCCGTGATGAAAGAGACGTTGACGTTTCCCATCCCGGCGCGCCCGAAGATCCGCAAATTCGACGAGCTGATGATCCGCTTCCCGAGGCAGAGAACAAGGATGAATCGCAGCGCGAAGGTCGCGATTGACCGGTTCGTGCTGGTGCCTCGGGGTTGATGAAGACCAACGCAGTACGGATGCTCGATGCGGCGAAAATCGCCTATGAGCTGCGCGAGTATCAGGTCGACCCGGAGGATCTGTCCGCGGAAACAGTCGCTGCCAAGGTGAATCTTCCGCTCGAACAGGTCTTCAAAACGCTGGTGATGCGCGGCGATCGGAACGGGGTCTGCCTCGCCGTGGTTCCGGGGAACACAGTGGTGGATGAGAAGGCCATGGCGCGGCTAACGGGCGACCGGCGCGTCGAAATGGTGCCGCTAAAAGAGGTCCAGGCGCTGACCGGCTACATTCGCGGCGGTGTGACTGCGATGGCCGGCAAACGTGACTATCCGGTGTATGTGGACGAGACGGCGGAGCTTTTTGACGTCATCTCCGTTTCGGCGGGAATGCGCGGGCTTCAGATCCTGCTTGCGCCCGGTGATTATTTACGGGTCACGAACGGGACGGTTGGCGCGATCGGCCGTTAGATCGCCGATTCACCTGTACAATAGACCCTAAGGATTTTTTGAATGTTACGAACCTTCTTGTTGTCCGCAGTCTTTCTGAGCGTGGTCCATGCGCAGGGTCGAGGCGGTGCCGCGGCTGCTTCCGCGCGCATTCCGCCGATTGAGGAACGCGTCACGGGTATGCAGAAGCTGGATGGGTATTTCCCGATTTATTGGGAGGAGCGCACCGGCAGCCTGTTCCTTGAAATTCTCAAGTTCAACGCGGAATTTCTTTTCGCGGGCGGGCTCGCGGCTGGCCTGGGGTCGAACGACATCGGTCTCGACCGCGGACAGGAAGGCGGAGGAAGGCTGGTCTATTTCCAGCGTGTCGGGCCGAAGGTATTCTTGGTGGAGCCGCAGGAATCGTTCCGGTCGTCGAGCGTCAACCCGGCGGAGCGCAAGTCAGTGGAGGATTCCTTCGCGAAATCCATTTTGTGGGGATTCACCGTCGCGGCCGAGAGCAACGGGCACGTGCTGGTGGATGCCACCGAGTTCTTTGTGCGCGATGGACAAGGCGCGGGCAATGCGCTGCGTCCGGGCACCTATCGCGTCGATCGCACACGCAGCGCTGTATATATGGAGCGCACCAAGTCGTTTCCGAAAAACACGGAAGTGGAGGTTACGTTGACCTTCGCGAATGAGGCGGCCGGAGGCGGTCGCGGCGGCGGAGGCGGTCCGGCCAGTGGTCCTCCCGCCATCGGCGCGGTTGGCGGAGGGGGCGGAGGAGGCCGTGGCGGCGGATTATTTTCAGGAAGCGTGGCCAGCGTCACGCCTTCGCCTGAATCAGTCACTTTGCGCGAACATTACTCGCTGGTTGAGTTGCCCGACGGCAACTATACGCCGCGTGAAGAGGATCCCCGCGCCGGCTACGGCGGCTTGACCTATGTCGATTACAGCGTGCCGATCGGCGAGCCGATGGTGAAGCGATTCATCGCCCGCCATCGCATCGTGAAAAAAGATCCGAATGCCGAGATGAGCGAACCGGTGAAGCCCATCGAATACTGGGTAGATCCCGGCGCGCCGGAAGACGTCAAGAAGGCGCTGCTCGAGGGCGCAGGCTGGTGGAACCAGGCCTTCGAAGCGGCCGGTTTCCGCAACGGCTTCAAGGTCGCCGTTCTGCCCGAGGGAGCCGATCCAATGGACATTCGCTACAACATGATCAACTGGGTCCATCGTTCGACGCGTGGCTGGAGCACTGGCGGCTCCGTGACCGATCCTCGCACGGGCGAGATTATCAAGGGCACCGTGACCCTCGGGTCTCTGCGCGATCGTCAGGATTATATGATTTTCGAAGGGCTGCTTTCGCCCTACGTGATCGGCAACGAACGGCCGGACATTTTGTATCAGACCGCGCTCGCGCGCATCCGCCAGCTGGCCGCGCATGAGGTCGGGCACACGTTGGGGCTCGGTCACAATTATTACGACAGCACCAAGGGATGGATTTCGGTGATGGATTATCCCCATCCGCAGGAAACGTTGAAGGCGGACGGCACGATTGATTTATCCCATGCCTATGAAGCGCGCATCGGCGATTGGGACAAGGTCGCGATCAATTATGGCTATCGTCAGTTGCCGAAAGGCGATGAGCATGCCGCGTTAACGCGGATTCTCGACGACGCGTGGGCGCAGGATCTGATTTACATGACCAATCAGGATACAGACGCGCATCCCAAGGTCGATCAATGGTCGAACGGCGTGAATCAGGCCGACGAGTTGAATCGGCTGATGAAGATTCGGCGCGCGGCCCTCAACAGATTGGGTGAGCATACCATCCACACCGGCGCGCCCATGGCGACCATTGAAGAACCATTCGTGCCGATCTATATGTATCACCGCTATACGGTGGAAGCGGCGGCATCGATGGTCGGCGGGATCGATTACATTTATGCGATGCGCGGCGATAAGCGAACGCCTTTGAAGTGGGAATCGGCGGTCGACCAGCGCAAAGCGCTCGACGCGCTGGCCAATACCCTGAAACCGTCGGAGCTGACGGTGCCCAAGCAGATTCTCGACGCGATCACGCCGCGTCCGCCGGGTTTTGGCCGCCATCGCGAGTTGTTCCCGCGCACGACAGGCGACGGCTTCGATCCACTCAGCCCGGCGGTCGTCGCGTCCGATACAACCATCGGTTTCGTGCTGGAACTCGACCGATCTGCGCGCATGGTCGCGCAACACGCGGTCGATCCATCGCTGCCTGGCCTCGAAGAAGTGATCGATCGGCTGACGAAGGCCGTCTTCGACGCTCCGGTCGCATCGCCCTATGAATCCGAAGTTCGCCGCTCCGAGGAACGCGTGCTGGTCGATCGCGTGATCTGGCTGGCGACGGCGGCGCCTAACGGCCAGGTCCGCGCCATTGCGTCGTTGAAGCTATCGAAACTGGCGCACCGGCTGAACGGCGCAGGGACAGCCAACGAATCCGAAGTGGCGCAGAACACTCTGCTGGCGTCGGATATCAAACGGTTCCTGGAACGTCCGGCGGAGGTGGTGAAAATGATCCCGCCGGAGACTGCGCCGCCGGGAGCGCCGATCGGTGGCGATACGGGAATGGATTGGCTGGCGCCAGTCCCAATGTGCACCTGGACCAGCCGGCACCCCGAATGGTGGTCCTGGACCGAGCCTCCGATGTAATATCAAAAATCTCTGAGATTTTTCCGCCGGCGGCCGGACTATAGAGAGGTGTTAAAAGCATTCGCGATTCTCTGTATAGCATCGGCCGCGTTGATCGGTCAGGCTACAACCGCCAAGAAGGCTGCTCCCACGCCGTCCGGCGCCAGCGTTCAGGAAGACAAGCAGATCGAGGCGACGATCCGCGCCAAGCTGGCCAAATCGAAGATCGGCAAAGACGGATTTAAAGTGCGCGTGCAAGGAGGAATCGCTTATTGGGAAGGCTCGACGGAAGTGGTGCAGCATAAGGGCTCCGCCACGCGCATGGCAAAGACCGCGGGCGCCAAGTCCGTGATTAACAACATCAAGATCAGCGACGCCGCAAAAGAAAAAGCCGCCGACAACCTCGACCAAGGCCGCCGGCGGGCGCAAGTAAAACGAAGCGATCCACGCACCGAAAAGGCGCAGGATAAATAAAAGGAGCCGGCAGCCGTGTTTCTCCTGGCTGCTGGCTCCTGGCTACTTCTTCTCATCCCCTTCCAATCAGTGACAAGATCAAATCCCGCTCAGCGATGGTGAAATTGCTCCCTGGCGCGAAGTTGTAATTCTTGCCGCTCATCAGCCTGATATGGAAGGCCATGAGACTCACCTGGCCGTGGGCGAAGAGACCCACCACCTTGTCTCTTTTGGCTTCTTTTATCTCGCCTTTTGAGGCTTTGAACGAATCGGATCCGCCTGCGGAGATAAACGACACGCTCGAATTGGAAACCATCAATCTGCCATCAGAAGCCACCGTGAAATTCCCGCCCCCGCGATCGTGATGGACATGGAAGGTGACCACTCCGCCGCGCGCACTCGCCGCCCGGTCGTAGGTAATGGCCTGCGTCAGATCGCCGATGGTGTAGAGATAAAGCTCGCCCAACGCGGCGTACGCCTTCCAACTTTTCGGCTGTAGTTTGATCGCCTGAAGATAGACGCCGACAGCGCTATCCGTATCTCCGGCAGCGACAAACGAGACCCCTTGACCGGTAAGCGTGTCGTAGCTGGGCCCGGCATCGGCGGCAGCAGGTGCGTCGCCAGCGGCGGGAGTAGCCGGGTCGGCGGCTTGGGGCGCAGTCCCTCCATCTTTTGCGGCAGTGTCGGCCGCCGGCTTGGCATCATCCGGATTCGCTGGCGTCGCGTTGTCCGGATTCGCGGGAGGCGTACCGCTATCCGGATTGACAGGCACAGGCGTGGTATCCACCGTCGGTGCCGGTGGCGGCACAAAAGTCGATTCCTGATTCCGATGCCAGATTTTCGGGAGGAAGTACGTCACCGCCAAAGCTCCTCCGATCAACAGCAGCGCCAGGGGAATCATTAACAACAGCCATTTCGTCGACGACGATGGAGCAGACGAATGAGGCGCACCTGTTGGCGGTATCCCTTGCGGCGGTGGAAACTGCGACGGAGGAATCTGCGCCATCGTCGGAGGCGCCGCAGGGGGTGGTGGCGGAGGTGGCGGAGGCGCTGTTTGCACTGGTATCGCCGCCGGCGTCACCAGAGGCATCACCGGTGGCGCGAAGGAAGTGACAGTCCCGGTCAGCGCGGCTTTGAAATCCTCCATCGATTGGAACCGGTCGCCCGCCTTGATCGAGAGAGCCTTCATCAACGCCGCCTCTACCCGAGGCTCGATCTGAATCTGCAACTGGCTTGGCCATTGCAGTTTATCCCCAGCCTGCCGGTCGAGCGCGGGTTGCGGAATTCTTCCTGTAATCGCGTGATAGAGCGTCGCGGCCATGGCGTAAACATCGGTCCACGGACCTTGAATGCCGGAGGCGCGATATTGTTCTTCCGGCGCGTAGCCTTCTTTCAAAATGATCGACAGGTTGCGGCTCTTCTGCCCCAGCGCGTTGCGCGCCGCTCCGAAGTCGATCAGTTTCACCTTGCCCGCGCGGGTCAAATAGATGTTGTCGGGGCTGATATCGCGATGCAGAATCCCTTCGGCGTGCACCGCGGCCAACGCGTCCATCGCCGGAAGCACCACCCGCATCGCCGTCTCGAAGGTGACCCTGCCGCCGCGCCGCGCCAGAAATTCCTCGAACGTCACGCCGTCCAGGAACTCCATCACCAGGTACGCCGTGCCGTTATCTTTAAACACCGTATCCACAGACACGATGCCCGGGTGGTTGGCGAATTTCTTCAGTACCCGCGCTTCTTCGAGGAAACGGTCCAGGCCCCACTCGAACTCCTGCTTGGTCTGCTCGGTGTAGGGAATCACTCTGGATTCGCCGCCGCTGCGGCCGGCGACGCCGTTCGGCATGTATTCCTTGATCGCCAGGCGCGATTCGAGGCCCAGATCCCAGGACAGATACGTGATGCCGAATCCTCCGTCGCCAAGCGCCCGCCCGATCAGATATTGCTCATGCAGCATCGTGCGCGGCTTCAGTTGCAGCGGACTGCGCGGCTCCAAATTGAACGGACGCCCGCAGGTGGGGCATTCCGGCAATCCCGAGTCATTCTCCATGCATCCGACACATAAAGTCTGAGTATTCATAACAACCTCGATTCCTATTTCTTCAAAACCCGTACCGCGATCGCGGAATAGTTATCATGATCGGCGGCGGCGCGTTGTTTTACTCGCGCCTCCATCTTTCCGATCCACGCCTCCGAGCTCGCCGCGGTGCTAAAATCGTTTTCCATTTCCGGTTCCGTCACACATTCCCAAAATCCGTCGCTGGCAAGCAGAAATGCATCGCTGGGCTGTACTGCGCCCGGCATTTGGCGAATCGACGCCGCCACCTGCTCCCGCGCGCCCAGACTGTTTAACAGTCTCGACCGGTCCTCATGATGGCGAATCTGGTCCGCCGAAATCTCACCCGCATCTACCAGCCTTTGCGGCACGCTATCGTCGCGCGTCTGTTCCTGAATCTTTCCGTTGCGCAGCCAGTAGAGCCGCGAATCGCCGGCATGCGCCCACATCGCCGCTCCTGGCGACGCGATTAGCATCACCATTGTGGTTCGCATTTGCGCCAGTTCCGGCTCCGCGGCTTGCCGCTCCAGCACGGACCGGTTTGCCCGGACAATGTGCGTATTCAAAGCGTCCTCCGCAATGGAAGGATTCTCCTCGAAGGAAATGACGGCCGCATCCACCGCCAGGCGCGACGCGACCGCGCCTCCCCGATGCCCTCCCAGCCCGTCGGCCAAAGCCCAGCATCCCGAGCCTTCCCCCATCCGGTATCCGACGAAGTCTTCATTATCCACCCGCCCTCCCGGTGCCGATAATGTCGCTGTTTCAAACACGATCTTCGCCCCTCTAAATTGAAAGGGGCGCAACATACGCAGCCACATTAGCGCGTTCACTCCATTCTTACTTCAAATTGATTCCGCAGGTCGCCGATGAAAAACCGCCCGCCCGCCGGCAGATCGCGCGAGTGGCCCGGCGTCAGACGCTCTCCGGTAGCCAAAAATGTGCCGTTGGTTGAGCCTAAGTCCTGCAATACGAACGTTCCCCGCGCCGCATCCCAGCTCACCATGCAATGGCGTTTCGAAATAGTGTGAGCGTCCGCCGCGAACACCAGGTTGGCCGCCCGCTGATCCCGCCCCAACACGCTGGGACCCTCGTTCAATGAAAACGATTTTCCCGCATACTGCCCCTCCACGCCGCGCAGCGCCGGCCGCGTCCCCGTCCTTACCGGAAGATCATACCGCGCTGGCTCAGGCAACGGCTGCTGCCGCACCACCGCCTGCGCAGCCTTCTTTCGCGGAGTGCGAAACGCCAGCGCGATCGCCGCCAACAGCAACACCACCGGAATCCATTCCGCTCCCGTGGGACCCCACCATGTTGTCTTTGCCGGCTCCGATTCCTTCTTGTCGCCCTTCTCTCCGCCGCTGCTCGCCGCCGGCGCGGACGCTCCACAATGTACCTCCGTCGTCTTCGCCTGCACTCCCGCCGCCTTCAAACCCTCCAGCAGCGGATCGACCACGTAAGCGAATTGCGCCCCGTCCTTCACCATCATGTTGATGCCGATCACGTTTCCGCAGGCGTCAAACAATGCGCCCCCGGAATTGGCTTTATTCATGGAGGCGCTGGTTTTATAAGCCTCGGCCGACGTCTTATCGATCGTCACCAGGCCCAGCACCTTGCCCTCGCTGATCTTGGGCGTCGTCCCCTCTTCGCTGGGATCCGGAAACTGCGCCGTGTATACCGCCTGCTCCTTTTCGACACTCTTGAACAGAGCCAGGCTCAGCGCCAGCCGATCGATCGGGTCCTTCAGTTCGAGGATCGCCATCTCGCTATCGGCATTGCTCCAAACCACTTTTGCCGAACTCGCGTCTTTGTCCCCGGCCACCACCACCGGCGTCATTTGCTCGCCGTTGTCCGTCTTGCCGCAGCATGCCGTCAGATTCGTAACCACGTGCCGCGAGTCGATCATGAATCCGCCGC
>Ga0116129_1000199_pt1 | contig 43125 bp, 36 predicted proteins | sample June2015DPH_17_2_FD_89732 | JGI IMG/M metagenome (GOLD analysis project Ga0116129, IMG submission 89732) | Peatland microbial communities from SPRUCE experiment site at the Marcell Experimental Forest, Minnesota, USA - June2015DPH_17_10 | ecosystem: Environmental > Terrestrial > Soil > Wetlands...
CCTCGGCCTCAACCCGGATCCCGCTCAATCGCCAATCCTCTACCGTCCCGGAGCCATCACCGCCGCCATGCTCGAACCCATCGTCGGCCCGGTCACCCTCTACCAACCCCAGCCAACCACAGCCGAACCCCAATCCCTCCCCTCCCCCGGCGTGGGCATCCGCCACTACGCCCCCCATGCCACCCTCATCCTCGTCAAAACCGAATCCGAACTCAACAACCGCATCACCCAACTCCTCGCTGATAAAGAAAAAATCGGCGTAATGCTTCCGCAGGACTGGACCGTTCACCATCACCACGTCAAAATCTTTCGCTGGAACTCCTTCAACGACAACGAAGCATTGGCCCAGACACTCTTCGCCGCCCTCCGCGAGCTCGACAGCCACGGAGTCACCGTAATCCTCTGCCCACTCCCCGACGACCAGGGCCTCGGCCTGGCCATCCGCGATCGCCTGGAAAAAGCCGCAAAATCGAAGTAAAACCCTCGTCTTACACCGTACCCATTCCGTATACTCCCCCCATGCAGTCTGCTGAAATCGAACTAAAGTTTCCCGTCGCCGATCCCGAAGACCTCCAATCCCGCCTGCCGCTCCTCGGCTTCCACCTCGAAACACCCCGCACCTTCGAGCACAACATCCTCTTCGACACACCCGCTCGCGACCTCCGCGCCAAACGCCAGATTCTCCGCCTCCGCGAGTACGGCAGCATCCACACCCTCACCCACAAGCGCATCGACGAAGCCCTCAGCTCCGACACCTCCCGCTACAAGATCCGCATCGAGACCGAGACCACTGTCGCCGACCCGCACGCCATGGCCGAGATCTTCGCCCAACTCGGCTATCAACCGGCCTTCGTGTACGAGAAGTACCGCACCGAATACTCCATCTACGATCCCGAGACCAACACAACCCCGCACCTCGTCATCGACGAGACCCCCATCGGCAACTACGCCGAACTCGAAGGCCCCACCGGCTGGATCGACCGCACTCTCGCCCAACTGAACATAGACCCCGCCACCTGCCTCACCGACAGCTACGGCAAACTCTTCCTCGACTGGAAACAAAGCTCCGGAAGCCCCGCCGAACACCTCACCTTCGCCGAAATCGCCACCCCGGCCCTCACCCGCTAAAGCCCACCCACCTCCCGCCGATACAACCTCTGAACATGGAGGTTTCCTTGGCAATCTCATTCCGTTCGTCTGCTCTCTTCCTCGCCGGAGGCCTCGTCACCTGCGCGAGCACAGCATTCGCTGCACCCTCTCATCGAGCAATCGTCTCCCGCGTCGCCCCCACCTACCCTGAGCTCGCTCGCCGCATGCACGTCAGCGGCAAAGTCGTCCTCCTGGTGACCGTCGACGCAGACGGAAAGGTCTCAGCCACCAAAGTCGAGTCAGGCCATGCTCTTCTCGCACCAGCCGCGCAGGATGCAGTCAGCCGTTGGCGTTTCGCTCCTGAAGCCGAGCCCTCCGAGTCTGAGATCGAAGTCAACTTCTCAGACGGCCAGTAACTCTCAGTTCTCTCGACAACCATCACCATGCAGGTAAGGACCATCATGAAACTCGAATCGAAGCTCGGCCTCAGCACTGGCTTTCTCCTCGCCGCCATGTTTCTCAGCGCATACACAGCGCATACTCGCATGCAGGAGGCCAACCACCTCTCCGACGTCATTACTGCCAACCGTCTTCCGCTCATCATGAACAGCCGCGATCTCCGCTCTCACTTCACCGACACCATTCGCGCGCTCGAGTCCTACATGCTCTTCGGCATCGATCAAAACTCCTCAGCCGCCTATCGCAACGCTCGCCGCGAAGGTTTTACTCAGGCCGAAAGCTCCCTCGCCAAACTCCGTCAGGACAGCACTCACTTCGACCTCGGCTCCGATGCCGCTCGCCTCACTGCGCTTGAGTCCGGCCTCGCAGCTCTGAAACCGCTCGAAGAAAAGGTCGAGACACTGAATGAGACGAAGACCTCGCAAGGCACCGCGCAGGCCTACGATACCCTGCAAAACCAGATCCTTCCTCTCGAAAAATCCCTCTTCGCCAACGTCAGCGACCTGGCCCAGTCTCAGATGACCCAGACCGACGCTGAACTCGCCGAGCTTCGCCGCGCCAACCACTCGACGATCCTCACCCTCTGGCTCGCAACGATTCTCGGTGCTCTCATCGGCGGCAGTCTCTCGTTCCTCACGGCTCGTCGTATCACCAGCGCGGTCAGTCTCGTCGCCAGGCGCGCCAACTCCATCGCCGCAGGAGACCTCACCGGCGAAGCGCTCGACCTCCATAGCAAAGACCAGATCGGTGCCCTCGCATCCGCCATGCAGCAGATGCAGAGTAATCTCTCCGGCATCATCGGCACCGTCGTCCAGACCGCCGGCTCGGTCACCGGAAGCGCAGCGTCCATGCAGACCGCCGGCGACCAGATCCACCGCCGCATGGATCAGCAGAACCAACAGACCCAACAAGCCGCCACCGCCATGCAGGAGATGTCCGCCTCCATCGCCGAGGTCTCCCGTCACACCCAATCCGCAGCCGAAACCGCACGCAGCGCAGCCGAAACCGCACGCGACGGAGGCGCCATCGTCAAACAAGTCCTCGGCAGCATGCACTCCATCGCCACTGCCGTCAGCGACACCGCGTCCACCGTCGGCCTCCTCGGCGACGACTCCCGCCGCATCTCTCAGATCGTCACCGTCATCGACGAGATCGCCCGCAAAACCAACCTCCTCGCCCTCAACGCCGCCATCGAAGCCGCCCGCGCCGGAGACCAGGGCCGTGGCTTCGCCGTAGTCGCCGGAGAAGTCCGCCGCCTCGCCGAATCCACCGCGCAGGCCACCGGCGAAATCGCCACCATGATCCAGGGCATTCAGGATCGCACCCGCACCGCAATCGCCAGCATGAAGAGCGGCACCGGCACCGTCGAGCAAGGCGTCATCACCACCAACCAGGCCGGCGAAGCTCTCGAGCGCATCATCGGCATGGCCGAGCGCGTCGATCGCATGATCGCCCAGATCGCCATCGCCGCATCCCAGCAGGCCGCGGCCGCAGATCAATCCAGCGCCAGCCTCGACGCCATCCACTCCCTCAGCCACGACAATCTCACCGAGATGGTCACCACCACTGCTGGAATCGAATCCCTCCGCTCCACAGCAATCACCCTTGAGCAACAGGTCGATCGCTTCACCCTGAAACCCGCACCCGACGTCCGGTTACGCCCCTCCCCACCAAGTCAGCCGCACATCGCGCTGCAAAACGCCTAGCGCGATACAAAAGAAAAGGGCCCGCACAAACGGGTCCTTTCTCATTGCAAAAAAATCAAAATCTAGAAGATCTGGAAGTTCACCTCAACATTCAACTCCACCAGAACCGGTTTACCATTCTCCATCGCGGGCTTGAACCTGTACTGCATCACCGCATCCCTGGCCTTCTCATCCAGTCCCATGCCGACACCGCGAATCACCCGCACATGGCTAGGGTTTCCACTTGTATCGACCCACAGGTTCACCAGCACATTTCCGGCAACCTTAGCCTTGCGAGCCTCTTCAGAAAACTCCGGCTCAACCGAATAGATCAGCACCGGAGCCGAAACGCCACCGCCAATCCGCCTTGGCCCGCCACCCGTATTCCCACCCGATCCCGGTCCAAGCCCGGAGCCATTCCCCGACCCCAACCCCGTCCCCGAACCATTGCCCATCGACATCCCGACCAGCGGCGAACTCGCAATCCCGATCTGCGGAAGGCTGCTCGCCATCTTCACATCCTGCTGGACTTCGATCGTCGGCTCAATATGAATCTTCGGCTCGATCAGCGGAGGTTTATTCGGAGGCACAATCTGCGTATCCGCAAACTTCGGCGGCGTGCCCTTCGTCACAGGAGTCGGCCCACGCTGTCCACCGCCTCCGCCCATCGCAGCAGCCTTCGGCGGAGCCTGCGGCGGCACCGCAAGCTCCGTAATCTGCATCGCCCTCACCGGCGCCGCAAACTGTACCTTCTTGTGCAGCAGCCACCCAATCAGCAAAATGAGCAGCGCATAGATCGCAACAGCAGATCCCGTCGCCATCGGGTTCTGCTTCGTCTTCATCCGGTCGACCACCGCAATCGGCTTCGACTCCAACACCAGAGGCGGCAGCTTCACTGGGAAGAACACATCCCGCACGCTGCTCCAGAGAGAAGAAAAGACTCCCTCTTCTTTGATGACCAGGTCGCTCTTGATCGGCTTCGACTCGAGCTGAAGCGGCTCTTCGTTGCTCTTGCTGAAGGCGTCCCGCAGGTTCGCAATCAGCGACGTCCACATCGACCCATCGGTCTCTTCATTCAGGTGTGGGGCGTCCGCCGGTCGTAGCGTTGGTGCTATCTGGTCCAGATTATTCTCGGGCTGTTTTGGGAGAAATGAATTCGCCATAGGCTGCTTTATCTCGTGGGCGGGCAGCCGAAGGCCAACCACCACTCTTAAGAAAATCTTCCTTGCTCTACTTCTGTCAATATCTTCCCGGTCTTTCGCCGGTTTTTCTTCGTCTACAAAAGCGCGCCTCTGACTCCACACATTATTCTACAAACTTTCACCTGCGTGTGCTCTATCTTGGACGCATATCACCTAAGGAACGTCTCCATCGACTTTTTGTTCCTCCGTCCACCCGTCTACAATAAGAGTTTGCCGCAAACCGCACATCTGCAACCTGCAACACGAGGACCGAATGCCCGACGCACCTGTGGAAACGACGCAAACCAAGCCCCATGACCCAAAATCAGAGGCGAAGGCGCTCAAGTCTACGCTTAATCTGCCACAGACTGCCTTTCCCATGAAGGCCAATCTGCCTGATAACGAGCCGAAGCGTCTTCAAACATGGCAAAAAGAGCACTTGTACGACCAAATCCGCACCGCCCGCGCCGGAGCCCCAAAATATATCCTCCACGACGGCCCTCCGTACGCCAACGGAGCCATCCACCTCGGCCACGCCCTCAACAAGTGCATCAAGGACTTCGTCGTCAAAACCAAGACCATGGCCGGCTTCGACGCCCCCTACGTCCCCGGCTGGGACTGCCACGGCCTCCCCATCGAAATCAAAGTCGACGAGCAGTTAGGCCGCAAAAAACTCGAGATGCCCGTCCTGGCCGTCCGCCGCGCCTGCCGAGAGTACGCCCAAAAATACGTTGACCTCCAGCGCTCCCAGTTCGAGCGCATCGGCGTCTTCGGCCGCTGGGACAATCCCTACCTCACCATGTCCAACGGGTACGAAGCCAGCATCGTCGAAACCTTCTACGACTTCTTCGAAAAAGACTTCGTTTACAAAGGCCTCCGCCCGGTCTACTGGTGCATCCACGACAAAACAGCCCTCGCCGAAGCCGAAGTCGAGTACGAACAGCACACCAGCCCCAGCGTCTATGTCCGCTACCAGCTCACAAGCGATCCCAGTCGGATTAATGAGGCACTCGCTATTCCTGGTGTCCCTCCTTATGTAGTCGACGAAGCATTGAAGATGAAGTACAGGTCTACCGTCTACACGATCATCTGGACAACGACGCCTTGGACCCTTCCCGCATCGCAGGCCGTCGCCTTCAATCCAGACCTCGAATACGTCGCGCTCCAAACCCCGGACGCAACCTACATCGTCGCCGAAGCCTTGCTCCCGTCGATCATTGCTAACTGCAATCTGACGAGCAGCAAAGATGCCGCCAAACCAGCTACAGCGGAAGATATCGTCGCCCGCTTCCCCGGCAAAGCACTCGAAGGCGCAACCTTCCAGCATCCCTTCCTCGATCGCAGCATCCTCGGTGTCACCGCCGCCTACGTCACCGCCGATCAAGGCACTGGAGCCGTCCACACCTCACCCGCCCACGGCGTCGACGACTTCGACACCGGCAAGCGCTACGGTCTACCCGAAGTGCAGTACGTCAACAACGCCGGCCTTCAGCGCAACACCGGAGCCTTCGGCGGAGGCGGTACAGCGCAACCCTACGAAGACCTGACCGTCTTCAAATCCAACCCCGTCATCATCGACATCCTCAAAGAAAAAGGCGCCCTCCTCAGCGCCACCACCTACGACCACTCCTACCCCCACTGCTGGCGCTGTCACAACCCCATCATCGTCCGCGCCACCGAGCAGTGGTTCATCGGCATGGAAACCCCCATGCCGTCACCTTCTTCTCAGGATGTCATTCTGACCCTGAGCGACCCTGAGCTTGCCGAGGGGGAGTCGAAGGGGAAGAACCCCCGCATTTCGTCCGGAGCGCCAGAATCATCGATCCTCACTACCTTCCGCCAGCGCGCCCTCGACGAGATCAAACAAGTCGTCTGGGACCCAGCCTGGGGCGAAGAGCGCATCTCCAACATGATCGCCACCCGTCCCGACTGGTGCATCTCCCGCCAGCGCATCTGGGGCGTTCCCATCGCCGTCTTCCTCTGCGACAAGTGCGGCGAGCCCCTCAACGACGCGGCAATCAACAAAAGCATCGTTGAACTCTTCAAACTCGAGGGCGCCGACGCCTGGTACAAACACGAACCCTCAGCGCTGCTTCCAAAAAAGACAGCCTGTCGTTCCTGCGGCCACCAGGAGTTCCGCAAAGAGACTGACATCCTCGATGTCTGGTTCGAATCCGGCGCAAGCTGGCACGCCGTCCTCGACCTCGAACCCGAACTCCACTCCCCCGCCGACCTCTACACCGAAGGCGGCGATCAGCATCGCGGCTGGTTCCACTCCTCACTCCTCACGTCAGTCGCAGTCCGCAACCAGGCCCCCTACAAAATGGTTGCAACCAGCGGCTGGACCCTCGACGAACAAGGCCGAGCCTTCTCCAAATCCCTCGGCAACGGCGTCGATCCCGTCGACGTAGCCAAGCGCCTCGGCGGCGAGATCATCCGCCTCTGGGTCGCCTCCGTTGACTTCCGCGAAGACGTGGCCGCCAGCGAAAACCTCATGCAGCGCGTCAGTGACAACTACCGCAAGCTGCGCAACACCCTCCGCTTCCTGCTCTCGAACCTCAACGACTTCGATCCTGCGACAAACGCCATCGCGTTCTCTGCGATGGAGCCGTTAGACCAGTTCATCCTCGCCCGCACCGCCGAGCTCGACGCCAAAATCCGCGAAGCCTACGACGACTTCGAGTTCCACCGCGCCTATCACGCCCTCAACGAGTACGTGAACACCGATCTTTCGGCGCTGTATTTAGACGTGTTAAAAGACCGCCTCTACACCTTCGCCCCTAACCACCCCGGCCGCCGCAGCGCGCAAACCGCACTCTGGCGCATCGCCGAAGCCCTCACGCGCCTCATCGCGCCCATCCTCAGCTTCACCGCCGACGAGGTCTGGCAGCTCCTCCCCAAAGTCGAAGGCCGCCCATCCAGCGTCCACCTCTCCCTCTTCCCCGACATCGCCGACATCGTCCCCGGCAGCGTCAAGCAGATCGAAGAAGACTGGCACTCCCTGCTAGAAACTCGCACTAACGTGCTGCGCCAGCTTGAAGGCATGCGTTCGAGAGGTGAGATTGGTAAAGCCCTTGATGCTGAGCTGAATATCACCTACGATCCAGAAACCGCAAACGCTTCAACTCTTGTCTTGAAAAAGCACGCAAACGCACTTGCAGAACTCTTCGGTTTATCGCGGGTCACAGTGATGCCTAGGAGCGCATCACACGAGAGCGTCGCTCAGTTTGCAGAAGGCCATCCTACAAAAGCCGCAGGCAGCAAATGCGAACGCTGCTGGCGCTTCACCACGGACGTAGGCGAAGAAACAAAGTACCCCACCGTCTGCCTCCGCTGCGCCAACGCTCTCCAAGCCATCAACTTCTCGCCTTACAACAAAACGGAGCCGCAAGCCTGATGTCCGCAACTCACGAAGAAGCATCACCCGCAATCGAAATAGCACCGAAAGACAGGCGCGGCCTTGTGCTCGCCATCTCGGCCCTCGTCGTCGTCATCGACCGCATCACCAAAAACATCGTCACCCAGCAGCTCCCTAACGGCCAGGCCCACACCGTCATCCCCGGCGTCTTCCGCATCACCGACGTCCACAACACCGGCGCGGCCTTCAGCATGTTCGCGGAAAACGCCTCACCCGTCACCGTCCGCAACATCCTCATCGCCTTCTCCGTCGTCGCTGTCATCATTCTCTTCGGAATGCTCTGGCGCGTAGGCCGCCACCTCACCGCCACCTCGGTCGCCCTGGCTCTCATCCTCGGCGGAGCCTTCGGCAACCTCTACGACCGTGTCCGCCTCCATTACGTCATCGACTTCCTCGAGGTCCGCATCATCCACTACCACTGGCCCGACTTCAACATAGCCGACAGCTGCATCTGCATCGGAGCCGGCCTCCTCCTCATCGAAATCTTCCGACCTCAACCGGAACATTGATTAGCTGCGATAGTTTTGTGAAATTTTCGGAATGTATAGTGGCTCAGTGCCCTGGAGGCTTATGCGTTCCACCCCATTGCTATTTTTATGTTGCGCTTTGACAGTAGGAGTATGTGTAGGTCAAGAGGCATCTGAATCAAAGCAAATTCCCAAAGTGGCGGCGCAGGTAATGGCTGCGCGTCTGTTGACCACAGTGCCACCTGAGTCTCCAAAGATGCCAAAATGTTCGAACCGAATGGTAACTCTTGATGTTGTCATCGGAGAAGATGGAAAAGTAACCAATCTCAAGGTTCTTGGAGGATTTGAGGAATTCAAGGAGTCGGCAATAAAAGCTGTAAAACAGTGGACCTACAAACCCTACTTGGAAAACGGAATTCCTATCTCAGTAGAGACGACAATCATGGTTTTTTACCCCAGTGTCGGGACACCTGGCTCCCTTTTCGTTCCAGATGGAAAGGGTGGAGTTAAGGGAGGGCAGTTCCTACCAATGCCACTGGAATGCGGGCCACCCATCCAGATTAAACAGGCTCCCCAATAGCAAACTCATTTTTGCTTTCGTCGCTACGCATGTTAGGAACATTCATCGCCCATAAGAAAATATTCCGCAAACATCCGTCGAATTCGCAATCGCATCCTTGCTAAAGACCGGCGGTTTCTGCCCCGAGAAAAACGCAATCTGCAGCGAGCGTCCCGCTACGTAAGTGACCATCCACTCCGTATCCTCAGACCCGCACAGCTTATTCTTTTTTAAAAACGTCTTCGCCGCCGGCACATGCAGTCGATAGAGACTGCCGTTACCCGCGCCATTGCTCTCCGCGTCAAAAAGAGCGCTCACCTCCTCAGCCTGAAGAACGCGGATTCGAGAGATCGTAAAGTTCGCAAGGTTAATCGCTATCTTTTCGTCAGAGAAAGCGACATCTCCAGTAATGGTCTTGGCCGTCGATCCTGCTGCGCGCCAATACCCTTGATCCTGTGCCACCGCCGTCATGCAGCAACCCAAAACCGGCCCCACAATATATCGCAATACCATCTCTCGCTTCATCTCTTGAGCATGGCATCTGAAGATCGTTTGAGCAAATACGCCTGCAGGAATCAAACCGAAAGCCTCCTCAAACCAGCCAATTCCCCGATTAACTCGCGCTCCGCCCCCGAATGCGGGAAAATAGAAGTTTGGCCATGAACGACCAGAAACCGGACCAGATCACAATCCGTGGCGCCCGCACCCACAACCTCAAGGGCATCGACGTCGACATCCCCCACAACGCCCTCACCGTCGTCAGCGGAGTCAGCGGCTCCGGCAAATCCTCTCTCGCCTTCGACACCGTCTACGCCGAGGGCCAGCGCCGCTACGTCGAAAGCCTCTCCGCCTACGCCCGCCAGTTCCTCGAGCGCATCGAAAAGCCCGACGTCGACCACATGGACGGCCTCGCCCCCGCCATCGCCATCAAGCAAAAAAACCAGACTCGCAACCCTCGCTCTACTGTAGCCACAGCCACCGAAATCTACGACTACCTCCGCCTCCTCTACGCCCGCTGCGGCACCGTCACCTGCCTCCACTGCGGAGGCATCGTCAAACACGACACCGTCGACGAGATCGTCGCCGCCCTCTTCGCACTCCCTGAAGGCACACGCGCCTACGCCCTTTTCCCCATCGTCCGCGCCGAGGTCAAACTCGAGCCCATGCAGATGCCCACCGTCGAAGAGGTAGCTGACGCACCCAAAAAATCCGCATCGAAAAAATCCGCGAAATCCGCGGTCCCCGCGCCGTCCTTCAACCTCACCGACGAACTCAAAGAACGCCTCACTGAACTCCGTCGCCGCGGCTATAACCGCCTCTATCAAGCGGGCAAAATAGTCGAATTCTCCACCCCCGAATCCCTCCTCGAACTCGACTTCACCCAACCCATCTTCGTCCTCATCGACCGCCTCGCCATCAGCCCGGAGATCCGCGCAAGAATCGTCGACGCCATCGAGACCGGCTACCGCGAATCCGGCGAAGTCCAGTTCCATACTGTTGAACGTCCCGAGGAGTCAGTCAAAAACGAGAACCCCGCGAAGCGGTTCTCAGCAGCATTCGAGTGCACCACCTGCCACCGCGCCTATCGCGAGCCCGAGCCCCGTCTCTTCTCCTTCAACAATCCCTTCGGTGCCTGCCCTCGCTGCCAGGGCTTTGGCAACACTATCGACTTCGACCCCAACCTCATCATCCCCGACAAGTCGAAGTCACTCGCCGAAGGAGCCATCGCCCCCTGGTGCACCACCAAATACCGCCCCCACCACGGCGAGATGATCCGCGCCGCCAAGGCCGCCAACATCCCCACCGACGTCCCCTGGTACAGTCTCACCCCCTACCAGCAACGCTTCATCGAAGAAGGCGACGGCAGCGCCTTCCCCGGCATTCAGGGCTTCTTCCGCGCCCTCGAGCGCAAAAAATACAAGCTCCACGTCCGCGTCTTTCTCTCCAAATACCGCGGCTACGCCCTCTGCCCCGACTGCCGCGGCCAGCGTCTCCGCGCCGAAGCCCGAGCCGTCCTCATTGCGCCTCAAAACGGTCCAGCCCAAAACATCTGCGAGACCTCCGCCCTCACCATCGCCGAAGCCCAAACCTTCTTCGACAATTTGCAACTCTCACCGGCACAATTAGAAGTAGCCGGCAAAATCCTCGAAGAGGTCCGCCAGCGCGTCCACTTCCTCCACCAGGTCGGCCTCGACTACCTCACGCTCGACCGCCTCAGCTCCACGCTCTCCGGCGGCGAATCGCAACGCATCCAGCTAGCCACCTCGCTAGGCTCACGCTTGGTCGGCGCACTCTACGTCCTCGACGAACCCAGCATCGGCCTCCACACCCGAGACACCGCCAAACTCATCCGCATCATGAAGGATCTCCGCGACCTCGGCAACACCATCCTCGTCGTCGAGCACGACCCCGACGTCATCCGCGCCGCCGACCATCTCCTCGACCTCGGCCCCGGAGCCGGCGAACTAGGCGGCCAGCTCCTCGCCGAAGGCACAGTCAAAGAAGTCACTGCCAACCCCAACTCCATCACCGGCAAATATCTCTCCGGACGCCTCACCATCCCCGTCCCCAAACACCGCCGCGAACCCAGCCGCGAGCACCTCAAGCTCACCGGAGCCCGCATCCACAACCTCCGCGGCGTCGACATCGACATCCCCCTCGGCCTCCTCGTCTGCGTCACCGGCGTCAGCGGCAGCGGCAAATCCACCCTCGTCCACCAGGTCCTCTACCGAGCCCTCATGCAGGCTCTCGGACAAACCGAAGGCAGCGACCCCGCGCCACTCTTCCGCGAACTCACCGGCACCCATCACCTCAACGACGTTATCCTCGTCGACCAGTCCCCCATCGGCCGCACCCCGCGCTCCAACCCCGTCACCTACATCAAGGCCTTCGACGACATCCGCACCCTCTTCGCCGCGCAGCCCGACGCCAAACGCCGCGGCTTCGGCCCCGGACACTTCTCCTTCAACGTCCCCGGCGGCCGCTGCGATGTCTGCGAGGGCGACGGCACAGTAACAGTAGAAATGCAGTTCCTCGCCGACATCGAACTCCCCTGCGAAGAATGTAACGGAACTCGCTACAAATCCCAGATCCTCGACATCAAGTACAAAGGCAAAAGCATCTACGACGTCCTCAACATGACCGTCAAAGAAGCTCTCGTCTACTTCGCCGGCCACCCCAAGATCGTCGACAAGCTCTACGTCCTCGACGAGGTCGGCCTCGGCTATGTCCGTCTCGGCCAATCCGCCACCACACTCTCCGGCGGCGAAGCCCAGCGCGTCAAACTAGCCTCACACCTCGCCACGGCCCGCAGCATCACTGGCCGCAGCACCAACGAAACAGCAGCAAAAGCCCGCAGCCGCACCCTCTACATCCTCGACGAGCCCACCACCGGCCTCCACTTCGACGACGTAGCCAAACTCCTCGCAGCCTTCCGCAAACTCATCGAAGGCGGCGGCTCGCTCCTTGTCATCGAACACAATCTGGACGTCATCAAATCCGCCGACTGGGTCATCGACATGGGCCCCGAAGGCGGCAACGGCGGAGGCCAGGTCGTCGCCGTGGGCACCCCGGAAGAGATCGCCGCCAACCCGCGAAGCCACACCGGCCACTGGCTAGCCCCAGTCCTCCATCTACCAAACTCGCAAGCAGAACCCGAACTCCAGACCACTATATGAATGTCCGCTCTCATGTTATTCCGCGTTTCAACTGTCATCCTGAGAGAAGTCATTCGCGTACTTCGCAAGCGACGAAGTCGAAGAACCTCCGGCTGCTTTTGTTTTTGTTGGTCTTTACTCTACCTACCCACGCCCAACTCCCCGCAGGCACTACCGACGCCGCCCAAACCCAAACACAAGACCCCCTACTCACTCAGGCCAACGAAGCCCTCAGCAAGCAGGACTACCCCACCGCCCTCAAACTCCTCACCACCCTAGCCGAGAAAAACCCAGACAACGCGCCCATCCTCTACAACCTCGCCTCCACCCAGGACGCACTCGACCAAACCACCACAGCCGAAGCCACCTACCGCCGCGCCATCGCCGCCGACCCCAACTACCTCGAACCCCACGTCGCCCTCGGCCTTCTTCTCGCCCGCAACAATCGCCGCACCGAAGCCCACGTCGAACTCCTCAAAGCCACCACCCTCACCGCCGACAATTCCCCCCTCAAAGCCCGAGCCTTCCGAGCCCTGGCCCGCATCGACCAGTCCTCCAATCCCGCCCAGGCCAGCGATGAACTCCTCTCCGCCATCAAAATCTCCCCCGAAACCCCCGACGACATCCTTCTCTCGGGCGAACTGGCCGAAGCCTCCGGCGACACCGCCGCAGCCGAAGCCGCTTACAGCCGCCTCCTCGCCGCCGACCCGCAAGACCACGACGCCACAGCAGCACTCACTCATCTCCTGCTGCATCAACAGAAACCCGACCAGGCCGAAACCCTCCTCACCGCCGCCCTGGCCAAAGACCCCGACAACCCCACCCTCAACGCCCAACTCGCAAGCCTCTACGATCAACAAAACAAACCCGCCGAGGCCCTGCCCATCGCAGAAAAACTCCACACCGCCCACCCTGAAGACCCCGCCATCACCCGCCTCCTCGCACGCCTCTACACCCGCAACGACCAGTATGAGAAGGCCCTGCCGCTCTATACCACTCTCTCAGTCGCTGCTCCGCACGATCCAACCATCCTCGACGACCACGCCGACGCCCTCATCCACCTCAAGCGTTACGCCGAAGCCGAAACCCTCCTCCAGCGCGCCGTCGCCAACCCAGCCGACTTTCCCTCCAAAGACGACCTGGGCAATGCCGCCAGTCATCTGGCATTCGCCTCCTCGGCTAATAACGACCCTAAAGTTACCTTGCAAGCGCTAACTTTACGTGCTACAGTACTTTCCAATTCGCCGAGTACGTTGTTCCTCGAAGCAGCGGCTCACGACAAATTGCATCACACCAAACAGGCGACCGACCTGTACAAACAGTTTCTATCCGTGGCAAACGGCCAGTTTCCAAATGAAGAGTGGGAGGCCCGCCACCGCCTCATCGCTCTTGAGCACGGGAAGTAGCAGGCGCTCCTTCTGAGGTGCGTTATGAAACTCAACCTTCGTAGTACCGTACTTCTCCTCCCCCTGTCGCTGACCCTTTCGTTACCTGTCGCCGCACTCACCTCCAACATCGATGAAAATCTTCCCGATGCCCAGGCCTTGGCGATGCTCGAGCTCCGCGCGCAGCAGGCTGGCCCGCGAGATCAGTGTTTCCTCTACACCGAACTCGTCCACACCATGACCGAGATCGCCGGCAAACAGATGATCAACGGTGACATCGACCAGGCCAGTGCCACCCTCAAAAAGGTCAATCACTACGCCCAGCTCATTCACATCAGCCTCGCAGACAACACCAAGCGGCTCAAGAACGCCGAGATGCTCCTCCACCACACCACCTACCGGCTTCAGGAGTATCTCCACAAGGCAGACAGCGAAGATCAAGCCACCCTCAAGACCACGCTCAGTCAGCTCGACAAGGTCCACGACGAACTCCTCGCCGAAGTCATGAAACACTAGCAACCATGCTCCGACGGTTCCCTCTCGTCTTTGTGCTTCTCACTCTTGCTCTGCCTCTGTGCGCGCAGGCTAACGATAAAGCCCTCTCCGAAGGAGAGATCGAGCAGCTTCGCGACTCCGCCTACGTCGCCAACGATCGCGTCCTCGTCTTCATCAAGCTCCTCGACGCCCGCAACAAAGCCATCCAGGATCTCTTCGCCCATCCGCGCAAACCTGGCCGCGAAGAAGACACCCACGACCTCCTCGAACAGTTCACCTCCATAGCCGACGAGCTCAACGACAACCTCGACGACTACGGCCCCCACCACCGCGACATCCGCAAAGCCCTGCCCAAGCTCCTCGAAGCCACGGAACGCTGGTCGTCCAACATCAAACAGCCCCCTGAAAACACCGCCTACGATCTCGCGCGCAAACTCGCCCTGGAAGCCATCCGCGATATCCGCGAGGAAGCCACCCAACTCGTCGAAGATCAGAAGACCTGGTTCGCCGCCCACCCTCCCCCCAAAGAAAACCCGAATCAACCCACCTCCACTCCCCGCTGACCCCATCGAAACTCGAAACCTTTTCGATCCCGGCACAAATCGGCAGTCGTACCGCGCGCATGACAAGTCACAATTCACTATTCGCTGTGCGCTGTTTAGAATTTCTGTAATAATCCCTTCACTCTCCGGGCCCTCGCTTTCAAACGTCCGAACTCCGGCCGCCATAGCCGAAGAAGATACTCCCCCGCGCCGTAGCCACTCGGCATCGGAGCCCTATGAGCAACATCAACGGCAAAGTCTACGCAATGAACTGCGTCACGCCCATGAAGCCATGGAAGACGCCGATCCTTCGCCTCGTATTCTTCCTGCTCTGGCACATCAAATCGAAGCAGCAGGACCTCATCAATCTCTCCTTCATCGAGTTCGCCCGCTGGGTTATCATCCCGCGCACAAGTTTCCCTTTCCTTGCCAACGGACAGCGCAAAGATGAGCTGAAGTACGACTACCTTCTCTTCTTCAGCAACTTCAACGGCACCTGGAACCAGTACATCGACGCGTTCTCAGCAGTCCTCAGCACTGGTCTAAACCTCATCTGGCGCTGGAGCGAAAAGTTTCCCGGCGCGATTCCCGTGACACTTTTCAAGCAGTACATCGCCAACTGCCAGTTCGACACCGACTACTACTACACCGCCTACCCCTACGCCACGGCAAACGATCTCAAAGCCGCTCACATCGTGCAGGCCTCCCTCGATCAACTCAGTCAGCACGCAGACGGCACTCCGGAACAATTCGCCGCAGCCTATCTTCAATTCATGATTCAAGTCCAGTCGCACCTCGGCAACACCGGCGCGGCTCCTCTCGTCTGCTAAAGGAAATAGCCAAATGGGCAACCAGAACGGCAAACTCTACGGGCTAACCTTTCTCTCGCCCATCATCGACGACGAGAAAGCCACACCCTCGCACGATCTGCAGATTCGCGCTTACCTCGCAACACTGCCGACCGACGAAAGAAGTCCCTTCGCCCTAGCGCCCGGCACCCACCTATGCCGTCTCGTCGTCATGGACGATGTCATCTACGTAGGCTCGCCCGCCTGCGAAGAGCATCTCAAATCCAAATACCTCATCTTCGAAACAAACTGCGATGCTGACCCCACCAGCTATCTCACCGGCCTCGCCACTAGCATCCCCCAGCAGCTCGACGCCGTCTGGAGCCACTGCATCGGCTATCCTGGTGCAACCAACCTGCAGGCCTACCTCGACTACATGAAAGCCTGCCAGCTTGAAACGACCTTCTTCTTCGCCGCCGTCAACGACAAGTCGCTCCCCGAATCCCTTCGCGCTCTCCAAACCCAGCGTGCCGTCGCCGACTTCGTCGCAAATCACCAAGGCCTCCCGCCCGCTCAACTGCAATCCGAATTCAAACAATTCCTTGCAGAATTAAATTCATGCCCTGTCCCCAGGGCCGGCATCATGGCGCCCGTTCGGGACATCAAGACTGGCGGCAGAAATGAGTAAATTAAACGAAACCGACATCCAGGGCTTCGTTCTGCGAGGCTACAACCTCCCATTCGCGCGTCATCTCTTCGTGCACTTCGAGGACACCGCGAAAGCCCGCCCCTTCATCTTCCGCATCATCCCCGAGATCACAACCGGCCAGCATTGGGACAATGGAAAACCCGACAGCACCGTCAACATCGCCTTCACCCATCGCGGGCTCATCGCGCTCGATCTTCCGGCGGCCACCCTCATCAGCTTCCCGGTCGAATTCCAACAGAGCATGAAAGACCGCGCAGCAATCCTCGGCGACACTGGACGCAATGATCCACAGTACTGGGACGAGGTCTGGCGCGATGATCGCATTCACGCGTGGATCGGCATCAACGCGGTCTCAGCCGACGCGCTCGACAAACGCTCTGCCGAACTCCTGGCAATGATGCAGGAAACAGGCGGAGCAACACCGCTCGACTCACAGGACGCAGCCGCACTGGTCATCGATGGCCAAATCACCACCAAAGAGCACTTCGGCTTCACCGACGGCTTCGGCAACCCCGACTACCTCGGATTTCAGCGCGACAGTCAACCCGGCCAGGGCAAACTCACGCCCGAAGGAACCTGGGCTCCGCTAGCCACTGGAGAACTCCTGCTAGGCTACGCCGACGAAGCAGGCGAGCTCCCCATAGCCCCGGTCCCTCACCTCCTCGCCAGCAACGGCACCTTCATGGTCTACCGCAAGCTTCATCAGAACCTAGCCACCTTTCGCTCCTACCTCGATACCCAGGCAGCTCTCTATGCCGGAGGCAAAGAAAAACTTGCAGCAAAACTTCTCGGCCGCTGGAGAGACGGCACGCCCATCGAACTCTCGCCTGATCACCCCGATCAGGCAATAACACAAGACCCAAATCGCAACACCAACTTCACCTACGCAGCCGATTCCGAAGGCACACGCTGCCCCATCGGAGCCCACGTCCGCCGCGTCAATCCACGAGACGCCTTCGGCTTCCAAGGCCGTCTGATCAATCGCCGCCGCATCACACGCCGCGGCCTTCCCTACGGAACAGTGGTCCCCGAAGGCCAACCCGTCTCCGACACAGACGACCGCGGCGTCATCTTCATCGCCCTCAACGCAAGCCTCTCGCGCCAGTTTGAGTTTGTACAGCAGCAGTGGATCAACTACGGCAACGACGCACGCCTGGGCAACGACAAAGACGCGATCATGGGCAGTCATGGCGGCGAGGGAAGATTCGTAGTTCAAGGCGACACCACCCCCACCAACCCACCATTCGTCTGCAGCCACCTGCCAAACTTCGTCGAACTCCGAGGCGGAGACTACTTCTTTCTCCCCAGCATCACTGCGCTGGGAATGATCGGCTTGGAACTAGTCGACCCCCGATAGGCCATTTCAGCATCGCAAAGAATCAAGAGCATTTTGAATTGTTGCCTGGCAACAGCAGCTGCTGTAGTTGTCGTTGTCTGGTCTCCATCACCATCCCAAAAAGCGCCATTTCGACCGAAGCTGCTCACGCATCTGTGGCAGCGAAGTGGAGAAACCCTGCATTTCACCTTCACTGTTGCCTTTGCAGTTCCCTAGCTCGTGCCGTTGCAAGCCTCCACATCTCTCTCTTATAAAATCAAACCTGTGCAGAAGCTTTCGCAACAAGAACCGCTACAAGGAAAAACTCTGACCACACCGAAGCATCCCGGCCCCTCACCTCTGCGAAAGTTCCTGCAGCTTTTTTCCTCGCCACCGGCACCATCCCCAACTCTCTTCCACGAAGACCCCGCAATCTTCGAAGCAACACCGCCAAATCCAAATCCAAATCCGAATCCGAAGCCAAGCCCCAAACCCAGAAAACCCCGCGTACAAAAATCCCACGCACCCACCTCCCTCGTCGCCATCTTCGAGCACGAGTACCGCGAACTCCGCCCCCGCGCCCCTATCCCCGCGCTCGACATTCGCTTCCGCCGCTTCACCTCCCTCAACACCACCATCCGCCTCCGCGAAGGCCGCCTCCACGTCCGTCTCTCCGACCTCCTCGAGCCCGCACCCGAAGCCGTCCACCACGCCATCGCCCACATCCTCCTCGCCAAACTCTACAGAAAGCCCATCGCCCGCACTCACGCCGACCGCTACCGCCGCCACGTCTCTTCAGAAGCCGTCTCCAAACAAGCCGAGCACATCCGCCAGACTCGCGGCCGCAAACGCATCCTCACCCACGTCGGCCATCACTACAATCTCGACGAGATCTTCGAATCCCTCAACGCCCGGTTCTTCCACGGTCTCCTTGGCCGACCCACACTAACCTGGTCCGCTCATCACGCCCGCAGAATGCTGGGCCACTACGACGCCGCCCACAACACCATCGTCGTCAGCCGAGTCTTCGACCGCCCCGACACCCCCCGCTGCGCCATCGAGTACCTCCTCTACCACGAGATGCTCCACCTCAAGCACCCCGTCTGCGTCAAAGCCGGCCGCCGCTGCGTCCACTCCCGCGAGTTCCAGGCCGAAGAGCGTCTCTTCCCCGAACTCGCTGCCGCAAAAGCCTACCTTAAGCAACTGTAAAGTCTGCCAGTTACAACGCCCGCCAAAAATTAGAATTCACCCGCCAGCACCCTTCATCGTGCTACGATTCCGCTACGCCAGAAGCGTCCGCGCTTCGGCACACTGAAACTTTCGCAAGCCGTAGCAAGTTCTATCGACTCCCTGATCCGATTCAGCAGTTTCTCTCAAAAAAATCCTTCACACGAAAGAACAGGTGACACGATGAATCTTTCCAAACGCGCAACAGCCGAGTTCTTCGGCACATTTTGGCTTGTCTTCGGCGGATGCGGCAGCGCGGTCCTCGCAGCCGGAGTCCACCTCGGCATCGGCTACGTCGGTGTAGCCCTCGCCTTCGGACTCACCGTTCTCACCATGGCCTTCGCCATTGGCCACGTCTCCGGCTGCCATCTCAATCCCGCCGTCTCTATCGGTCTCGTCACTGCCAAACGCTTTCCCATCTCCGAGCTACCCGCCTACATCGTCGCGCAGGTCCTCGGAGCCATAGCTGCCTCAGGCGTCCTCTATATCATCGCCAGCGGCAACTCCACCTTCTCCCTCGCCGGCGGATTCGCCTCCAACGGCTACGCCGACCACTCCCCCGAGCACTACTCGCTCATCGCATGTTTCCTCATCGAAGTACTCCTCACCGCCTTCTTTCTTCTCGTCATCCTCGGCGCAACCGACGAGCGCGCTCCTAAAGGATTCGCTCCAATCGCCATCGGCCTCTGCCTCACGCTGATCCACCTCATCAGCATTCCTGTCACCAACACCTCAGTAAATCCCGCCCGCAGCACCGGCCCCGCGATCTTCGTCGGTGGCTGGGCTCTCAGTCAGCTCTGGCTCTTCTGGGTAGCCCCCATCCTCGGCGCGATCCTAGGCGGCCTCATTTCCACAACCTTCTTCGCCGCTCCACAAGAACCACTCCGCAAAGAGATGTCGAGATAATTTTCAACGTCAGAATATCGAGGCGGCTGTCGGACAATACCCACAGCCGTCGTTTTCAAAACTATTCGGATAACTGTATAACCACGATTTGTCGCTTAATCAATCGAATGTGTCGTAGCAACCATAAGAAGGTAACGGTAGGTGTGACAATCAAAACCAAACAAGCCGCCCAATCGAACCACCCGATTCGATATCGATAAAAGACAGTATTGATTGGCTCCATCTTGAGATCGATTCCCCGAAGCTTTGCATCGGCAGCCAAAGCTGCCTCCGTTGGAAAATCCTTCCTGATGTGGCTTTTCGTATTAAGCGCGAAGAAATTGTCTTCCAGTTCTATCCCGCTACCAAAGTTCTCGACGGTTTTGGTGTCGCGAGTTCCGTATATCTGGTCACCAACAATTTGCAGCCGCCGCACTCCATTGATGGCGGAAGGGCTGTTCAGTCCATCGCTTCCTACCAGATGAACGAAGCCGTGATCCGTTACGTCGATCATATCGATGGCGTAGCCATTACCTATCTCCGTATACCAACCATCTCCAATCATAGGATCACGGTGAAACACGGTGTCATTGATAATGGCATAGCAGACAAACCATAAGCCCGCAAACAGCACGCACGCAAAGGGAAACAGACCTGCCATAAGAACAGCCTTGGCGCGACCTTCCAGCGCAGTCTGCAAATATCTACGGGTAGCAATCACCAAAAGACTGCCGCTGATAGCAGCTAACACACTAAATACGACGAGATAGAAAATAAGGACGAAGCCAATTCCCATCCAGCAATCCTTCTTTCAGCCCCTACGAACTCGCCTGCACTACCGGAACCTCCACCACGCTCGTCTTACGCGCCGCCACCATGACTGCCAGCCCCACGACAACCGAACCCAGTGCCGCCACCTGCGCATTGCTCATCGTGTGCCCAAAGTAGAGCCGCGGGTTGATCCGCACAAACTCCACCAGAAACCGTCCAATCCCACTTAGCGCCAGGTATACGCCTGTTAACCAGCCCACAGCTCGCGGCTTTGCTCCCAGGCGCCATAATAACCACGCCAGCGCAATCGCGAACAGAAACTCATACACCGGCGTAGGCTGCACCAGCGCATTCGGAGGAGTCGGTGGCACCAGCGCATTCTTCGCCATATGCACTCCCCACGGAAGCGTCGTGTTGATCCCGTAGTCCCCGTCTCCCGAAGTCAAACATCCAATCCTGCCCACGCCATACCCTATCGCCGCCGCAGGAGCCGCAAGGTCAAGCATCCGAACCGCTCCAACCACCGTGCCCTGCGTTCCCTCGAGCGCACCTTTAAATCGTGCGTGCATGCCCTGCCACATCAGCATCGCAACCCCGGCCAGCAGGCCGCCGTACCACGCAAACCCCGCCTGAAACCAATGCAGAAACTCCATCACCACGTCAAACGGTCGCTTCCACCCCGGAGCGCCCATCATCCGCACTGCAGCTTTCAGATCGGCAACATTCTGCAGCTCATGCCACGTCTTCGCCCCAATCACTCCGGCGATCACCACAAACGCCACCACGCTCAACGCATCCGCATCCACGCCGTTGCGTACAAAGTTCTTATGCAGCACAACAGTCGCAGCCACAGCAGCCAGCCATAGCAGCAACCCAAACGTACCCAGGTGCACCGGGCCAATATCGATATAGGGAAACATAATCCTCGCTCTCTTAAAGTATAGCGGCCTTTCCCTCTGCACCCCAATCGCGCTACGCTATCCCTTATGCCGACAAGTACCCCAGCCAGCACGCCAGTCTTCCCCGCAGCCTCCGGAATGCCCATCCTCTACTCGAAATCCCAGATCGCCGAACGCGTCCACGCACTCGGCCACCAGATCTCCGCCGACTACGCCGGCCAAACCATCGTCCTCATCGGCGTCCTCAAAGGCGCTGCCATCTTCCTCTCAGATCTCGCCCGCGCCATCACCGTCGACGCCACCTTCGACTTCGTCGCCGTCTCCAGCTACGGCCGCGCCCGCGTCTCCTCCGGCGCCGTCAAACTCATCAAAGACATCGACAACCCCATCGAGCGCAAGCACGTCATCATCGTCGAAGACATCCTCGACACCGGTCTCACCCTCAGCTATCTCCGCGGACTCATGCTCCAGCACAAACCCGCATCCTTGAAGATCGCCACCTGCCTCGACAAACCCGATCGCCGTCTCGTCCCCATCGAGGCCGACTACGTTGGCTTCAAAATCCCAAACCAGTTCGTCATCGGCTACGGCATGGACTACGCCGAGCGCTACCGCAACGTCGATGACATCCGCCTCTTCCCCGAAGAAGCCGCCGGCCACTGAACAATACACCACACACAACCACCACGCTCACTGAGGATGAACCACTACGCCTTCCGGCAGCTCCGAATCAGGTGCCGTCACAGTTCGTTCAGGAAGTTTCGTGTCCGCAAGCATGATCGCGAGATCGTCGACGTCCGCCGTTTGCACCGCAACAGTAAGCTTCGTTTCGGCGAAGGCTCGCAGAGGCTTGACCCCTCTTTGAAATGCTGGCATTTGATCTTCTTCAAATCCGGCATTAGGTGGATTCTCAACAATTTGGCCGCCAAGGATCTTGACCTCGTAAATGCCTTCAGGAATACCGCTGAATCGGAACTCCCCATCCGCTCGAATATTGGTATGGAACTTGATATTCGCATCCACCGTATCCGAAAGATTCACTACCCCGAAGTTCAGCGGCGCTCCATCCTTCCCCGTCGTCACGCCCTCAACCGAATGAAGCCCCGTCAAAGGAAGAACAATTTCGATTCCATCCACAGTATCGCCAGGCCGAAGCTCATAGACCTTCGCGTCTTTTTGGTGAAAGGTATTTCCGCTATAAACGGCGAGCTTATCCCTCGGTGGAACGCTGGGATTTAGATCGGCAAACACCTCTTCACCGAGATTCAGCCCTACTTCGAAGTTCTGGATCACAGCCAGGCGGTACGAGCCGCCTGGGATACCAGAGAGGCGAAAGTGTCCCTGATCGTCAGTCTTGGGAGTTTGATGCTCAAACATCCCTCTCATCATGGCCCCGCTGTCAGGCCGATCCTCCGTCTCGCCTGCACGCTTCGTTGCTTCAACACGCTGCAAGAAAACACGAAGACCCGTAGCTGGAGACCCATCGGAGTAGACCACCTTGCCGGTTACAATCGCACCACGCAGCAGCTCAATATCAACCCTTGCCGTTTCCCTTCCATTAATGCGCACCAACGGCGCCTTCTCCCGCAATAGAGCATCCGAGGCCTCTTGAGCGTTCGCATCGGTGGGGACCAACATCCCGTCAAGAGGCGAGAGATACCCCGCAGCGAGTGTAATGACATCATATTCGCCGGGTGGCAGGTGAAGAATATGGAAGGTGCCATCCAGTGCTGTGATTGCTATATGGGGCTGCCAACCTGCTGTCTCTTTTTCCTTATCAGTCGCATTCAACAGATTCACCACAATCCGCGCTCCGCGGGCAGGTGTGTGAGTATCGCCACACATAACCTTGCCGCTGATGCTCCCACCCGCCAGCGGCGCCTTCGACGCTGCCGGTTCTTGAATCACTGCCGCGTCTTGCGCTAGAGCAAGCCGCGTTGCCAACAAGACAGCGGCAAATAGAAAGCCTGGCTGGTTTCCAATCATGCTCTCTCACCAAATCCTATCTGCATCAACAACATCACTCCACACCGCAGACACAAGTAGAAAGCAAGAATCTTCACGATCTCCCCATGACTAGCCCTTGCCAGCCTCCGGCTGGCTCTTCTCCTGTGGCTTGATGGTGCTGCGTACAACCATGATCTTGTTCAGCATATCGAACCAGAACGGCGCGCCCAGCGAAATCGCACACGCTGTAATGACCCAGCCGAGAAGCACCGCCAATGCATGCGCAACGCGATCACCAACGTACGTCCACCAGGCCGAACTCGAAGAATAGTTGTGCAGGTTATATCGAATGGAATTCCAATAGTACCCGGTCGTATGTTTCCACCCCACCGGCAGCAACGCAGAGCTCGTCACACTGTCGAACGCATCGGTCGACTGCTTCAGCTTCTTCTCCAGATCGCTCTCCGACGAAGCCGTACCACTGCTGGAAGCAGTTCCCTTCGCAAGATCAGGATGGCCCTTCACATACACGTCTGCTGCGTTCGCCATCGCCTGCCGTGCATCCCTATCGAACCACAGTGTCTGTGCTACTCGCACTGAGCTCACATTGAAAATCAGCCCAAGCGTCAAGCCAATAAAGAACAGAATGTGCTGCGTGTAGCGCTTGTACCAGCCCGAAGCCCGATCCATCGAGTCGTTGTACCAGTTCTCCAGGTTCGTCTGAAACGCGACCACATCTTCCTTCGCGTCCAGCGCAAGCGTATACAGCGCCTGCCCTGCCTTGTTGTCTTTGTAAATCCAGTGGTGTTCAGCAAGAGTCTGGGTAATCGACTTCATCATGTCCTTGCCAGTTGTCTTGTTCTTGTTCAGTATGTCGATCATCGCCAGCGCAAACGTGCGTGATGGAATGTATGCAGGCAGCAGCAACTGGTTCGCAACGCCCGCGACTCTTCTCTCGGGCACAATTCCGATCTTCTCTCGCAACCACTCCCTCTGAGCGTTGAGCTTCTCAGGAAAGGAAAGCTTTCGAGTCGCTGTCGCTGCGGTTCCCGCCGTCTGCCCCTGTACGGCCGCTGCGCCGGTGTTCACAGCATCAGCCGCGGGTGTATGTTTCAGGTCCAGTGTCGGGTCTGCAAATAATCCACGGACCAACCCATGGTTGTAGAGAGCATCGACCAGGTCCTTGCCCCAGATCGAGTCGCCTGAAAACAGGCTGTTCAACCCGCGAAGAAGATTCGCCGGCCGAAGCTGCATAAAGGTCGCCAACATCTCCTGCACCACCGACGCAATCAGGCTCAGCAGCAGGAACACAAACACCATCCCAATCGCAACATCCAGAACGACTGAACCAAACATGCGCGTGCCTCCGCTACGTTCTATCCGGTCTTACGGGAGAACCCCCTTGTAATCCTCGCCGTCCACCCTGTCAAGCACGCAACACTCCCGACACCAAGCTCACGCCTCGTATCGTTCCACGCGCAGTCAAAGCGCCACTCCCCTACGAAGAGAGACCAAACACACCCGCTAACAACTCATAACTCCGCAGCCGCTTCGCCTGATCCCAAACAATCGTATTCACGATCAACTCCCCAATCCCCAACTCCCCAGCCATCTGCTCCAACTTCTCCCTGACCAGCGAAGGCGTTCCCACAAAATATCGCGGCCACTCCCCTTCTTCCATCGGCATCTCGCCCATCAGTCGCAACTCCCGCACCGCATCCTCCGGCGAAGCTACAGGCCGCCGATCCCCCTGCCGAATCCTCCGCTGCAACAGCCGCACACTCGAAGACAAAAACTCTGCCTCCTCCTGTGTCTCCGCGCAGATTACGCCCACCGCCACCGTGACTTCAGCCTCACTCCGATAAGCACTGGCAGAAAATCCCCGCCGGTAAGTCTCAATCGCCGCCCGCGTATGCACCGGAGAAAAAAAATGTGCAAACGAATAAGGCAGACCGAACTCCACCGCAGCCGCTGCACTCCACATACTCGACCCCAGCATCCAGACATCAGGCCCACCCGGCATCTCCGGCGAAACCCGGATCCCCGCAAACGGATGCCCCTCCGGAAACGAGTGCCCCGCATTTCCGTGACCCAGAAACGCCAGCAACTCGCCCACCTGTTCCGGAAAATCATCCTGCATCCTCGTCTTGCGCTCCCGCTTCAACGCCAGCGCCTCCACCGGACCACCGCCGGGAGCACGTCCAATACCCAGATCCACTCTCCCCGGATAAAGCGCATGTAACATCCGAAAACACTCCGCCACCTTCAGCGGCGTGTAGTGCGGCAGCATAATCCCGCCCGACCCAATCCGAATCCGCTTCGTCTCCGCACCAATCCGCGCTAGCATCACCTCCGGAGCCGTACACGCCAACGTGTCCATCGCATGATGTTCCGACATCCAGAACCGCGTATACCCCAGCCCATCCACCAGCCGAGCCAGCACAATCGAATTCTGCAAAGCCTGACCCGCGGAACTACCCGCCGGCACCGGAGACTGATCCAGCACCGAAAGCCTCAAACCAACACTCTGTTGTTCGCTCATCACTCCATTGGATGTCGTAGCAAAAGCTCCGATTCCAACACCTTCCTTCGCTTGCAATCGAAAGTCACATCACACTCCTCCAGCATCCATTTCTTGGAGCGCCTGGATTTGACAAAAGCAACCAGGGGAAACCGAAGCTTTGTAGACAACGTCCCCGAGCCACGCACAGCAATCACATCGCAGTCAACTTCGAAGTCCAACCTCAACCGTCAAAGAATCAAGACTTTGCCGCAAATTGACGAGGTAGGCCTACCACTGTAAACCAGTCCTCACCCCGGTATGATAGAAAGTAACGCGGCGAACTTCCTCCCTACGCCGAAGGAGCAGTCTTTTGAACACGCTGTCCATCTCCGATCCCCTCCCGAACGGCCCCGACACCTTCGACGCCGCAGCCTTTACCGCGCACACTCTCGCCTCTCCGCAAAACCTCGCCGCAGTCCTCGACCACACCCTCCTCAAGCCCGACGCGACACGCAATCAGGTCCTCCAGCTCTGCCACGAGGCAGCCGAGCATCGCTTCGCCTGCGCCATGGTCAACCCCACCTGGGTCGCCGTCGCAGCCGCCGCGCTCAAAGGCACTGGCGTCCCCGTCGGCGTCGTCATTGGCTTCCCTTTGGGTGCCACCCTATCCGCATCCAAACGCGACGAAACCACACGCGTCCTCAAACTTGGTGCCCACGACATCGACATGGTCCTCAACGTCGGTCTCCTCAAATCCGGACAATCCACCGACTACGAAGCAGTCCGTCAGGACATCCGCGGCGTCGTCGAACTAGCCCACGCCCAGGGAGCCATCGTCAAAGTCATCCTCGAAACCTGCCTCCTCAACTTCGAAGAAAAACTCCGCGCCTCCGAGATCGCTCTCTCCGCTGGCGCAGACTTCCTAAAGACCAGCACCGGCTTCTCCACCGGAGGAGCCACCGCCGACGACATCACCCTCCTGCGCGGAGTAGCCGGAAGCCGCGCCGGCGTCAAAGCCTCAGGCGGCATACGCTCTCTCGCCGACGCCACCACCATGCTCCGCGCGGGAGCCTCCCGCATCGGAGCCAGCGCCAGCGTCAAGATCGTAGCCGAACTAGCCGGCCACACCCACGAGCAACCAGCGGCTGCACCAGGCTACTAATCGTCGTCGCAGGCCTGTTCGCCAATCCATAATCCGAGCAGCCATCCTTCGAGCTACATCGCTAAGAGTGGAATATCCACGCTCGTAGGCGAACCGCTTTCCTCACCATACCGTGCTGCCCACAACTCAACCCACTCCCCAAACCGCACCCCACCCGGTAAGATCAACCAAAGCAGAAATGTCTTCACCCAACAAACCGCAGAGCCCCAAACCCGTCCCCACCGGAACGCCCCCACCCGAACGCACCTTCGAAGGCGACTATCGCCCCTCCGCGCCTGTACTCTTCCACCCCCATGCCGCCGACCCCAAAATTCGCGTCGAGCCCCTCCAGGTCGACTTCCTCCACAAGCTAGCCGACGCCCTCAACACCACCCTCGACCTCAACACCCTGATGCACCGCGTCGCCGACCTCGTCCGCGCCGTCATCGACTACAAGATCTTCGCCATCCTCCTCCTCAACGACCGCGCCGAAGAGCTCCGCATGCGCTTCCAGATCGGCCACACCACCGAAGTCGAGCGCATGCGCATCAAGCTGGGCCGAGGCGTCTCCGGCGAGGCCGCCCTCCAGCGCCAATCCATCCTCGTCGAAGACGTAACCAATACTGAAAACTACATCGACGCCAACCCTAACGTCCGCTCCGAGCTCGCCGTCCCCCTCATCATCAAGAACAAGGTCATCGGCGTCATCGACATCCAGTCCGAACAGATCGGCTACTTCACTCTCGAGCATCAGCGCCTCCTCGAACTCGTCGCCTCCCGCATGGCCATCGCCGTCGAGAACGCCCGACTCTACACCCGCGTCTCCCGCCAGGCCCAAACCCTCGGCGTCCTCAACGAGATCTCCCGCGAGATCACCAGCATCCTCGATCCCAACGATCTCCTCGAACGCATCGCCCACCTCCTCAAGCGCGTCATCGACTTCCAGATGTTCAGCATCCTCCTCTGGAACGATGGCTCCCAGCACTTTGAGCACACCTTCTCCTCCCGCTTTGGTGAGCGTGTCCTCCGCGAACGCACCATCGCCCTCGGCCAGGGTCTCGTCGGCACCGCCGCGCAACTCCGCGAACCTGTCCTCGCGCCAGACGTCCGCAAAGACCGCCGCTACATCGAAGCCAACCCTGAAGTCCGCTCCGAGCTCGCCGTCCCTCTCGTCTACAAAGGAGAAGTCATCGGCGTCCTCGACCTCGAGCACACTCGCGTCAACTACTACAACGAAGACCACCAGCGCACCCTCTCCACCCTCGCGTCGCAGATCGCCATCAGCATCGCCAACGCCCGCCTCTACCAGCGCATCCACGAGGAAGAGCAGCGTATGGAACGAGACCTCGAGATGGCCCGCCAGGTCCAGCTCCGTCTCATGCCCTCGCGTCCTCCAAAACTCGCCCACGCCGAGATCGCCGCCCAGTTCGTCGCCGCTCGCTCCATCGGAGGCGATGTCTACGACTACCTCGACTACGGTCCAGGCCGCATCGGCCTCGCCATTGGCGATGTCAGCGGCAAAGCCGCGCCAGCCGCTCTCTATGCAGCGCTTGTCAGCGGCATCCTCCGCTCTCTCGCCCCACAGCATCTCTCACCCGCCGAGATGCTGGCCGCGCTCAACGACCAGCTTCAGGAGCGCAAACTCGACTCCCAATACGTCACCATGCTCATGGCCGTCTGGGACGACAGCAACCAGACCCTCCAGATCGCCAACGCCGGCTCCGTACAACCTCTCTTCGTCGCAGCAAGTCCCGACCCAGCCAAACCGCCAAGCGTCCGCACCATCCAGGCCGAAGGCTTCCCTCTCGGCCTCTTCCCCAACGCCGAATACGAGGAGTTCACCCTCTCCACCCGCCCCGGCGATCTCATCGTCTTCTTCTCTGACGGCATCGTCGACGCCGTCAACGCCGAAGACGAGATGTTTAGCGAAGAACGCCTAAGCCAACTCCTCGAGTCCCAGCACCACCCCACCGCGCAATCAACAGTAGACGCGATCCTGCAGGCCGTCACTGACTTTCAAGCCGGCACCGCCCACTTCGACGACGAAACTATCGTCGTCCTCCGCGCCCTCGCCCCACCCGCTCCATCACACTAAGCCCAAACGCTCTCAGGCAAAGTTCCCATCATCCCCACCACCCGAACCTCCATCGTCAAATCCCCCGCCGCCATCATCAAACGAGGCATCCTCCAGATTCCCACCGCCATCGTCATACGAAGCATCCTCCAGATTCCCACCATCATCGTTATACGAAGCGCTGTCCAGACCGCTGCTATCACTATCCCGCCCCGAGGAAGAATCACGATCATCCCTTCCGCCGCCGAACTCCCGATCCTCGCGGTTCCCTTCCATCCGCTCCGAGCCTGACGCGAAATCGCGCCCGTCACGATCCCCTCGGTCATCGCCGTAGTAGTTGTTGATGATCTCCGGTCGCTGCCCGCCATCGAACCCGCCAAACCCAGATCCCGGCCCATACCCGGCAGCGTGGCCAAAACCATGCATCAGCGACTCGACACCTTCAAACGCAAGCGCCCCAGCCGCGACCCCAGCCGCCGTCTGCAACGCTCCCCGCATAAATCCACCACCGCCACCCATCCCCATCGGCGGCCCATACTGCGGCGGATACCCACCCGCGGGCACATACTGATAACCCTGCACTGGCGGAGGAGCATAACCTTGCGGAGGGCCAGAATAAACCTGCTGCGGAACAGGAGGTGGTGGAGCAGGCGGATCGTTCCGTCCCAGCAGACTCCCCAGAAAACTCGTAGCATGCCTCGGCTCCGGATGCTGTTGCATCTGCTCAATCTGCGCCTTCGCCTGCGTCAACTGCGTCTGAGCCTGCTCCAGCGCATACTTCTGCACAAGAACCGTCTGCGCGAGAATATACAGCGCATCGGGATTCTTCCCCATCCCCTCCTGCAGCATCTGCTCCGCATCCATATCCTTCTCAGCCAACTGCGTCTTTTGCACACGATCGATCAGATCGCCGATCATCTCTTGTTCCTGAGGAGTCATCTCGATTCCACCTTCCCTTTCGCACACAAACCGCAAACGATAGACGCGTCCCGGAGCGCAACGTCGCATCTCCTCACAGTAACTTCACAGTCACATGGATGCCGCGCAGCGCCTCCACGTCACCATACGCAAAGAAATCACCCTTCGTTCACTCCACCGGCCCGAACCCCTCCGGCGGACGACGATGCTTCGTAGCCTGTTCATACGCATAGGCATACTTGATCAGCATCCCCTCGCTGAACGACCGCCCCAGAATCGTCATCCCCGCCGGCAGCGATCCATGCGTAAACCCCATCGGCACCGTAATCGCCGGAAACCCCGTCTGCGGCGACAGCACCTGGCTGTTATCCCCCGCCGGACTCTTCACATCCCCCACCTTCCGCGGTGCATTGCTCCACGTCGGATAAACCAGCGCATCCACATGCTCCTTTTCCATCTCCGCAAGAATCGCATCGCGAAACGCAATCTTCTTCGGATCGTGATACGCATCCACGCAGGGCCCACGCGCAATCTGAGCCTCCGTCTTCGGCGCAACGCTCCGCTTCATCTGCGCTTCGATATAAGGCAGATACAAACCCGAATCCACAATCTCCGACAGACTCTTGTAATAAGCCATCGGCGCATGCAACGCCAGATAGTGATTCAAATCCAGTTGAAAATCCCCACACCCAAGATGATCCGTCAGCTTCTCAAAATCCGGAATCACAAACGGATCCACAATCTCCGCTCCTTGCGCCTTCAGATCGGCAATCGCCTTCTCCATCAGCGCCTTCACCTCCGGATCGCCCGTCTCCGCATCCACATACCTCCTGAACACGCCAATCCGAGCCCCACGCAGCCCATCCTTCACCAAATACTTCCGGTAATCCGTCTCCGCCTTCCCTTCCGACATCTTCGTAATCGGATCCGCCGGATCATACCCCGCCACCACGCCCAGCACCGTAGCCGCATCCGCCACACTCCGCGCCATCGGGCCGCCAACATCCGCAAAAAAGTTTAGCGGAATAATCCCATCCCGGCTCGTCAACCCAATCGTCGGCCGAATCCCAACCAGCGCATTATGCGACGACGGCCCGCGAATCGAATTCCCCGTATCCGTCCCCACTCCCACCTCACCCAGACTAGCCGCCACCGCTGCCGCAGTCCCACCGCTCGAACCCGCTGGCACCCGATCCAGCGCATAAGGATTCCGCGTAATCCCCGCAATCGAGCTCTCCGTCAAATACGGCGAAAACGCCCACTCCGCCATATTCGACTTCCCCAGCACAATCGCCCCCGCCTCACGCAGACGCTTCACCATAAAAGCATCTGTCTCCGGCACAAATCCCTTCATCGCCAGCGATCCGCCCGTGGTCTGCAAACCCTTCGTGTCGTAGTTGTCCTTCACAATCACGACCACCCCAAACAACGGCCCCATCGCATGCGTCCGCTTGAACTCAGCATCCAGCCGATCCGCATCCTTCAGCGCATCCGGATTCAGCAAAATCATCGAATTCAAATGCGTCGTCTGGTCATACGCCAAAACCCGCTTGCGATAAGCCTCCACAAGCCCCCGGCAAGTCACCCTCCCCGATCGAATCGCGGCCTGTGTCTCCGCAATCGTCGTCTCCCTCACATCAAACACCGGCCCTTTACCCGTCGCGCCCCGCGCAAATCCCGCACTCAGCAGCAACCCAGCAAGCACAAAAACGAAAACACGGCGAACGAAACGTCGTCGATTCATCTTTCCTCTTTCTTTTGGCGCAGAGCGACCGGCACGCAACCCCATCGCTTCCCAAATATTACACAACAGTTCTAGGTGACCCTCGTTGCGATCAAGGCGCGATGAAGTGCCAATATCCGAGCCCAAATCTTAAGGTTATTTTAAGAACCCCATTAATTTAATAAGGCTAATTTAAGTTACATATTTTTCATTCAACCGCAGCCACGCAGGAATCTATCCGAAAACCCCATAAATACGCTTGTATTTTAGTAGTTTCCAAATGCAGCAAAAAAGCACATGACAATCTATTCTCTGAATTAACGAGTTACTAACATACTAAGCATATTGTCCTCCTCGTACCTCAGCAGCAACTTTTCATCACACTTGGAGACAACATGCAATCAATCTTCCCGAAGACAAAGAGCCTTTGGCATCCATTCGTAACAGGAATCGCGGCCATCTCATTGAGCGTCCTCGCCACTCTTCCGGCCGCGGCCCAAAGTAATAACGACGCCTTCCCCTTCTTCTTCCCCGGCAATCTCGTTGTCTCCCGCAGCGTTTACGACAACAACGCGAAAAACATCGCCGTCGGCACTCTGCTTGCGCCAAACTGTACCAGCACAGCCGCCGCCAGCGGCACCCCCTGCGCCGCCGCAATCAGCAACGGCATCTATCCCTTCGTCTTCAACAACGACACCGTCGACGCCAGCTTCGGAATAACCTCCAAGATCTTCCTCGACCAGATCACGCCCATCGGCTTTCTCCTCAACAGCCTCGAAGTGCCCAACAGCTCCCAACGCAACGTAACCGCGGGCAGCAACCAGCTCGTCACCAGCTTCAGCTCCAAATCCGAGGTGGCCCTCCACCTCTCCACCGACGGCTCCGTCCTCTCCTTCATGGGCTACGTCGCTCCAGTCGACACCATCGACGCCTCCAACTCCAACACCCCCGGAGTAGTCGATCGTACCAATCCAGTCGGCGTCAACTTCCTCCGCGCCGTCGCCACCGTCGACAGCACCGGCAAGTTTACCTTCACTGAAACCAACGCCTACAGCGGCAACAACGGACGCTCCGCCATCCTCAACAACACCAACGGCGCAAACTTCTTCTACACCGCCGGCAACGCAGGCAACGGCGCCAATCCGCAGCCCGACGGCGTAGTCCTCGGCGCAGGCGCACAGTTCATCGATCCCTCCACCGCGCCTGAAAGCTTCCAGACACCCGGCACACCCACACCCCTCGCCAGCTTCTCCGTCACCCTCCTCGGCGACAAAGCCGACAAGGTCGGCAAAGACGACAACTTCCGCGGCATGACCATCTTCAACAACGTCGTCTACTTCACTAAAGGCAGCGGCTCAAACGGCGTCGACACCGTCTATTTCGTCGACACCACCGGCACCGCCTGCCCCAAGGGCGTCGGCATCCCCGCCGCCGGAGCAACCCTGCCCATCGCGCCTTTGAACGTCACCGGCGTCAACCCACAGAACGGCCTGCCGAATAACATGTGCATCCTCTCCGGCTTCCCCACCGCTCTCGCGAAGAGTCTCGCTAATCCCGCAACCCCCTTCGGCCTCTTCTTCGCCAACGACACCACGCTCTACGTTGCAGAAGAAGGCGACGGCTTCGCGAGCGACGCCACCCTCTACACCCACGCAGCAGCTCAGACCGACGCCGGCATCCAGAAGTGGGTCTTCAACGCCTCCACCAAAACCTGGAATCTCGCCTACGTCCTCCAGACTGGCCTCCAACTCGGCACTCCCTACACAGTCGACGGCTATCCTACCGGCAATAACTCCGTAACCAACCTACCCTGGGCGCCCGCAACCGACGGCATCCGCAACCTCACCGGCTCCATCGACATCCTCGGCCACGTCGCCCTCTACGGCATCACCTCCACCGTCAGCGGTGGCGGCGATCAGGGAGCCGATCCCAACCGCCTCGTCGCCATCATCGACGACGTCAACAACACCGACCCCGCCAACGCCGCAAAAGAAAGCTTCGTCACAATCCGCAAAGCCGGTTTCGCCGAAGTCCTGCGCGGCGTCTCCTTCACCCCAATCGCGAAGGAGCCATTCGGCTTCTTCTTCTAAACGCTCAAGAACAATCAAACTCAGAGGCGGCGGGGAGATTATCCCGCCGCTTTTTTATTTCTCAATACCTGCAGTGCTTTTGTTCTTGCAATTGTTTCTGTCTTAGCTTTTTCAGTTGTCATCCTTCGCGAAGCGGAGGACGACCTGCTTTTGCCGTTGTTCTTGCTATTGCTGTTGTCGTTGCTTTCGTCTTTGTTCTCTCCGTTGCTCACACCTGTACAACCACCACCCCGCCACATCCCCTAAAATAAAATCAATGTCCACCCAGATCATCCGCCCCGCCCGCAACCTGCAAGGCTCCGTCACGCTTCCCGGCGACAAGTCCATCTCCCACCGCTACGCCATGCTCGCCGGCATCGCCGAAGGCGCCACACGCCTCTCCAACTTCTCCACCGGTGCCGACCCCCACTCCTCATTAGCCTGCATGGAAGCCCTCGGCGCAACCGTCGCCCACAACGCCGACAAGACCATCTCCATCACCGGCACCGCAGGAAAATTCCAGCAACCCACCGTCCCGTTAGACTGCGGCAACTCCGGTTCCACCATGCGCATGCTCGCCGGACTCATCGCCCCACACCCGCACACCTTCACCCTCATCGGCGACCACTCCCTCACCCTCCGCCCCATGGAGCGCATCCGCAAACCGCTCGGCCAGATGGGCGCGAAGATTGATCTCGTCGAAGGCCACGCGCCAATAACCATCCACGGCGGCCAACTTCACGCCATTGACTTCGACACCCCAATCCCCAGCGCGCAAGTCAAAACCGCGGTCCTCTTCGCAGGCCTGCAAGCCAAAGGCACAACCAGCCTCACCGAATCCATCCGCACCCGCGACCACTCCGAGCACGCCCTCCGCGCCTTCGGAGCCATCCTCCATCGCGAGAACGAAAAACTAAGCATCCCCGGCCACCAGAAACTCAAAGCCATCGAAGCCACCGTCCCCGGCGACCTCTCCTCCGCAGCCTTCTTCCTCTGCGCCGCGCTCCTCTTTCCCGACTCCAACCTCATCCTCGACTCCATCGGCATGAACCCCACGCGCGCATCGCTCCTCGATGTCATCACCGCCCTCGGAGGAAGAATCAAAGTCCTCAACGTCGAAGAGCAGCACGGCGAACTCATCGGCACCATCCAGGTCAACGCCCCCGCCACCGGCCCCCGCGGCATGCACATCGGCGGAGCGCTCTCCGCTCAGATCATCGACGAGCTCCCCGTCCTCGCCGCCATCGCTCCTTACACCAACGAAGGCATCACCATCCGCGACGCCAAGGAGCTCCGCGTCAAAGAGTCCGACCGCATCGCCCTCGTCGCACAAAATCTCAAAGCCATGGGAGCACAACTCACCGAACACGAAGACGGCCTCACCATCCCCGGCAATCAACAACTCCACGGAGCCCAGATCGACTCAGGCACCGACCACCGCATCGCCATGGCCTTCTCCATCGCCGCCCTGCGCGCCACAGGCGACACCGAAATTCAAGGAGCCGAAGCCGCAGCCATCAGCTTCCCCGAGTTCTTCACCAATCTCGACACTCTCTGCCAGCGCTAAGAACAGCGACGCACCGGCATTTCATCTTCGAGCAGTTCTGACCCTTCGGATAGACACGATGAGCACCCTTCGGATAAACACGATGAGCACTCTTAGGATAAGCACTGGATGAACCCTCTTGGGATAAGCGAACAAAGGCTTTGCTTCTAGGTAAGCCAAGCCTTCAGGCTTGGCCTCTCGTCCAGCCATAAAACGGGGACTTTAGCCCCTGGGGTATGCCTTCCTGTCGCCTTATCAAGGTCGAAGAAAAAGATCAAACCATCATAACTACGAACTCAGATGATCGACCACCGATAAACTCTCCTCCACCCGCATCTCCCGAGCCGCACCACTCGCCGGATAAACCTGCATCAAATCATCCAGCGCCTCAACCACACTCTCCGCCGAAATCTCATCCAGCCGATAACCCACCGGCACCGTATCGCGATCCTCCCCCCGAAGAATCCTCACGCTCTCCACCCCAAGCGGCATCCACTCCACCGGCTTCTGCCACGAAGGCCCAAGCACCACCATCGGCGTCTTCACCGCGCGCCCAACATGCATCGTGCCCGTATCCAGAGTCACCATCGCATCGCTCATCGCCAGCAACGCCGCAAGCTCCGTCACGCTCGTCCGCCCAGCAACCGAAACCCCAATCCCCCCCGCAGCCACTCGTATCTCCTCAATCGCCGCAGCGTCCACCGAAGTCCCCACATACACCACTGCACATCCCAGCCCGGCAGCATGACGAATCACCCGCACAAATCTCTCCGTATGCCAACCCGTCGCCTGTCCTCCGCTATTCTGCGTCACCATCACAACCAAAGGCCGTCCGTCAGGATTGACCTCTTTCACCAACCCCCGCGCCACCTCCGCATTCGCACGCGAAAAAAACACCCGAGGCTCAACATGCCCCGCCTCACACCCGAACACCCCGGCCAACCGCAGATTATTCTCAATCAAACTCACACTGCGGTCATACGCCAGCGCCCGCTGATACAACTTCGGCTTCAGCGTATATCCCCCACGCCAACCCCTGGCCCCAAACACTCCCAGCAAAGCAATCCGCGTCCGCTGATCCGACGCCCCCGTCAACACACACTCAGCCGAAAACCCTGACCGTCGCAACGAACCACGCAGCGAAGATACAGCCGCCGGAAAATCCGTCAGAGGATCCGGCGTCACAATCAGCCGATCCACAAACGGCGAATACCTCAGCACCTGCGCCCCCAACCCACGCGTCGCCACCGCAATCGCCACATCCTTCCGGCAACGCTTCATCGCTTCAAAAAACGGAGTCAGATGAACGCACGTCCCCAGCGGAAGCATGTACTCCAGAACCAGAACCTGCCTCACCGCCTCCGGCGCAACCTCCGCCCTACGACGCAGCGCTCCTTCCACCGCAAGCAGACCACGAGCCATCCGCTACACTCTCCTCATCCGATCCATAGCCTTCGATTGTACCCACCCATCGCGCCAGAGCCACGCGCTCCGTCTGCTAGCATGACTCAAGAGCGTAGCCCTTCGATGAAAGTCACCCAGGCCGTCTTTGGAGTCTTCCACCACTTCGAACTCGCGCACCAGCTTCACCGCCGCAATCATCTCCAGCAGATCTACTCCACCTGGCCCTGGGCCCGCCTCAAGCGCGAAGGCCTTCCCCGCTCTCTCGTCAGCACCTTCCCGCTCCTCCACACCACCGACTACCTTCTCAACCGCGCCGGCCTCCACTCCCAGCATCTCTCTTCAAAGCTCAACGCTCGAACAGCTCTCACCTTCGACCGCTGGACCGCCCGCCGCATCGCTCCCTGCGACGCCTTCATCGCCATCTCCGGCGCCGGCCTTCTCACCGGCCGCAAAGTCCAGGCCAACGGTGGTCTCTTCCTCTGCGACCGCGGCTCAACCCACCAGCGCTATCAGGAGAACATCCTCGCCGAGGAGTACCGCCGCTGGAACATCCCGCAACCCCTCGCCAAACCTCACATCACCCTCCGCGAAGAAGAGATCTACGCCACCGCCGACGCCATCACCGTCCCATCCACTGTCGCAAAGCGTTCCTTTCTCCAAATGGGCATCGCCGCAGAAAAAATTCACGTCATCCCCTACGGAGTCCGCCTCGATCACTTCACCCGCACCGAAGCGCCTCCACAAAACTCCTTCCAGGTTCTCTTCGCCGGCCAGGTCAGCCTCCGCAAAGGCATCCCCTACCTCCTGCAATCCTTCGCACGCCTGAATCACCCGAAGAAACGCCTCACCATAGTCGGAGCCGTTCAGGACGACATCCGGCCCCTTCTCGCAACCCTCCCCACCGAGGACGTCACCTTCACCGGCTCGCTCCCCCAACCCGAACTCGCAAAAAAAATGAGCGCCAGCCATCTCCTCGTTCTTCCCAGCATCGAAGAAGGTCTCGCCCTCGTTCAAGGACAAGCGATGGCGTGCGGCTGCCCAGTCCTCGCCACAACAGCCACCGGAGCCGAAGACCTCTTCACCGACAGCCGCGAAGGCTTCATCGTCGCCGATCGCAACGTCGACGCACTCACAGAAAAAATGCAGCAGATCGCCGACGATCCCGCACTGCAGCGCGAACTCAGCGAAGCCGCATTACTCAGGGTAAAAAATCTAGGCGGATGGGACCAATACGGCGAGACCTGGGACAATCTCCTCCACCAACTCACCGGCAAACCGCAAGACCCGCAGTAGAGCCCCACAGACCCCACAGCAGAATCCCCCACAGTTGTCATCCTGAACGTAGTGAATGACCCCCGTATTGTTTTGTTACTGGCCCCCACTTACATCTTGTAGCGGCCCATATCATCATCATTCAGGTTCTCGAGCCACCGCCGCATATCATCGGCACTCACCGCCTGCGCCCCGCTCGCCGCCTGCTTCGAGTTCTCCAGCACCACGCGATTCACATAGATCGGGCAATCCCACCGCAGCGCCAGCGCAATCGCATCCGAGGGCCGCGCATCCATCGTCACCGTCTCTCCCGCATGGTCCATCCAGATCACCGCATAAAACGTGTCATCGCGAAGCTCCGAGATCACCACCTTGCGCACCTCGGCATTCAACCCTCGCGCCATGTTCTGCAGCAGGTCATGCGTCATCGGACGAGGCATGGCCGTCTTCTCCAACTCCAGCGCAATCGCATTCGCCTCAAAAAAACCCACCCAGATCGGCAGCACCAGGTCGCTCCCCACATCCTTCAGCACGATGATCGGCTGGTTCGTCACCGGGTCCATCATCAACCCGCGAATCTGCATCTCCACCTCATCGGAGATCTGCGCAGCCGCCGCATTTGCCGAAGTCGTCGTCATCCGTTCAGCACCACAAAATCCGCCGCCCGCGCCATCGGCACAAACGCCGGAATCTCAATCTCCCCCGCCGCCTCCCCCACCAGACAATTCGGCAGAGTCTTCGTAATCAACACCGGCACATAACTCCCCATCGGAGCCTGCGCAAACTCAGTCCCCAAAGAAAAGTTCACCGTCTTATTCTGCGAACTTCTTCCCACCACCTGACCCCGAGCCGCATTATGGCTTTCCACCATGCACACCTGAACCTGTCCCAGGTGCCGCCCATAGTGCTCCCGCTGAATCTCCCGCTGCCGGTCCATCAAAATCCGCAGCCGCTCCGTCTTCACCTCATCCGGAATACTATCCGTCATCGTCACCGCCGGAGTATTTGGACGCGGCGAAAACTTAAACGCAAACACAGCGTCGTACTTCACCTCGTCCACCAGCGTAATCGTCTCTTCAAAATCAGCATCCGTCTCCCCCGGAAATCCGACGATCATATCGCTGGTAATGCTGATATCCCGCTTCGCAGCCTTGATCCAGCTCATCCGCTCCAGATACCACTCCCGCGTATACTCCCGCTGCATCGCCTTCAGCACCGTGCTCGACCCCGACTGCACTGGCAGATGCACATGGTCGCACAGCGTCGGCACCGCATCAATCGCCTCCACAATATCCTTCGTAAAATCCCTAGGATGCGAAGTGGTAAATCGAACCCGCTTCACTCCGGCAATCTCACCCACCGCAGCCAACAGCTCCGCAAACGTCTTTTTTTCAGATGGATCGCGCCAGGAGTTAACGTTCTGCCCTAACAATTGAATGTCGGTGTACCCCAGCTCGGCCATCCGCCGGGCCTCCACCATCACCGAAGCCGAAGTCCTGCTCCGCTCCTTGCCCCGCGTATAAGGAACCACGCAATAAGCGCAAAACTTATCGCAACCCTCAATAATCGTGATGTACCCGCGATGCGGATTCGACCGCGCCGCAAACTCCGTCTCAAACGTCAGATCCGTCTGCCGGTCATCGAGCCCGGTAATCCGCTGCTCCCCCGCCTCCAGCCGTCGCAGCATCTCCGGCAGATTCCGGTACGAAGCCGACCCAGCCACCAGCGAAACATAAGGAGCCTTCTCAAAGATCCGCTCCCCCTCCTGCTGCGCCACGCACCCCAGCACGGCAAACTTCTTCCCCTCACCCTGCAGCCGCTTGTACTCATTCAGCCGGTGAAACACCTTCTGCTCGGCCTTATCCCGAATCGAGCAGGTGTTATACAGAATCAGCCCGGCCTCGGCCTCATCCTCCACCCGCGCATATCCCTCATGCTCCAGCGTCCCGATGACCTTCTCCGAGTCATGGGCGTTCATCTGGCAACCAAAGGTTTCAATGTAAAAAGTCTTGCTCACCCCACCAGTATATCGCCCGGCACAATCGCCTCGGGCCCTCAAGGGCCGTCACGAAAAGGAAGCTCAAAGGAAATGGGCCTTGCAAGAGCGCGTAGCGCACAGGCAAGACCCAAAGAGGAACCGGAAGGCTAAATCTTACGCCCTCTTCCGGCGGAACAGAGTGCCTGCAGCACCCACCAGCCCGGTTCCGAGCAGCATCAGCGTGCTCGGCTCCGGAGTAGCCGCAGAGCCATTGATCTGAGCATCGAAGTCAACGCCCGTGGACTGGGATCCTACCTGTTCAACGTCAAACGTCAGTGTATTGGTTCCGCTTGCCGCACCGACGAAGCTCCATGGAACCGTCTCCACCTGCGTGCAGTTAGGCTGGCTCGATTCGCACATGGTGTCGTTGTTCGACGTTGACGCGCTGTCAGTAATGAACTGAACCCCATTGATCGAAACGTCGACAGTATCGTCCGCCATCACGTTAAAGGTGCCGGTGTACGTCTCACCCGCAATCGCAGTGAACGTCGTGGTGTAGACATAGGTTCCGTTCGGTGCGAACTGGCTCCCGATCACTCCCGCGCAGCTGCTTAAAGGCTGCGTGCACGCGTTGAAAGAGACCCAATTTGAACCGGCAAAGGAGGTGTCCGCGGCAGTCCAGATGCCCTCCGGGTTAAGATCCGAGGTTGCTCCGCTTCCCACTGACACACCGGTCGTGTCCGAAGCAAAGTTCAAGGCTGTGTTGCTGACCCCAGCCAGAACTGGGCCGGTGCTGCCATAACTCCCGAGGGTAATCTGGTCAGCCGACGCGAAAGCTGTACCTAGCGCAAGCACGGCTCCCAGGGCAGATAACTTCGAATAAAACTTCTTCATTGCTCTCTCCATTGCGTTGCTTTATTTGGCGAAAAAACACATGAAAACTCGTAAATCCGGACCAGACAAAGCTCCACTGGGATGATCCGGCTAACAAAAAATTGAGCAAACTTTCACCCGTTTACCGAGTCTTCAAAAGAATGTTCACAACCATGCACTGCACTTGATTAGCCAAACGTAACTTACGTGCCATCAACAACTAAAGTGGCAAAATGCGTAAAAAGTGCACAGATTTGCACAGTAAATGGCAAACTGGTAGCTACTTGCCCCACACTCCCTTTCCAAAAGCTCACATGTCCTGGAACCAGCCTCTGCCCACATCAGTTTGGCTTGGTTTTTCGAGGTCTCTTGATCTTGAGTTCCTTCGATTGAATTGCCACGGGAAGCCCGCTCCTTAACTTGTGCTCCTTCCCGCTTAGCTTTTTTGAGAACACTCCAGCCCGAGAACCAGGTTCGGGCAAAACGATCTTCCCGCTCAGCGTCTCGGAAAACACAGCCGTCAGAAACCTGCCAAGATCCTCTTCGTCCGCTATCCCCTGCGCTGCAATCTTCGCCGAACGTGTCCGGCTCGGGATCACTACCCCTTCAAATAACAGGACTCCGGTCTCGCCTCGCCTTTTCCCCGCCATCGCCGTTTCCTTTCCTGCAGCACAGTGTCAGGGCCCGGACAGCCGGGTAACTCTATCGTGAATTCGAGATCGAAACAAGACTCGTTTTTACGGGGAGACTGGGAGCTCGGTGACGATCAGTGTTCACCGTCGTCACCGAGTCATTAGAGAAGTTGCTTACGCCATATGCTGGCCAAGAAATTCCTTGGCCTTGCCGATTTCGGTATCCCACTTCTTAAGTTGATCTGGGTTCAGGAAGTTCACGACACCCTGGCGAATCTCAGCACGACGAGACATTAATTCTTTGCCGATATCAGCCTTCGTGACGTTTGGATGTGCTTGCATGTAATCGCCCAGCTTCCCTCGAGCACTCTGGAAAGCATTTTGCAGTTTTTCCTTCTGATCCGAGTTGAGTTGCAGCTCCGCTGCAAATCTCTTCACTTCATTAGCCACTTGCTCACGTATCTCTGGTGTCAGATTCATCGCGTACTCCTTTTCCTGCCATCGGGCGATTCCTGATCCTGACTCGAATATTCCACGCAGATCTCAAGCCTTCGAAACGCCTTGGACGGGGCAGGGGTCGTTCTCATCCCAGCCACGACACCATGCCTGCTACCTCCCATGGCAATCGAAGCAGGGATGAAGGCTAGGAAACGGTTCACACTTTCTAGGAGGGCCGTTTGCCATCGAACCGTTTCGTGACTATGGATGGCACAGTGTAAGGTAGGCCTCAAACACCATATTTGGCAATAGGGCTGCCGCTCGAATCGCGCGCCAGTGACGCACACAATCTGCACCGCTTCTAAGTTATTGAAAGTTTGGTAGCGCCAACGGGGATCGAACCCGTACTCTCAGCCTTGAAAGGGCCGCGTGTTAACCAGTTACACCATGGCGCCACAACCGCATTGCCGTCCGCAGCCCACAAGCTGCTAAATCAGGAAAGAAGAGATTTGGTAGCGTTCGTTACGGGGCTAACCCGACTCTTCGCCTTGAGAGGGCGGTCATGAATAGTTTACATGGGTTTGTGACGATGGCGCAAAAGCCCTCGCTCAAGTGTCGAGCGCTCCTCACGCTTTGTGCGGCTGAAGCGCTCGAACATAAACGAAGCTGGCTTTCCTATCCGAGACAACACCCTTTGAACTAAAAACCGTCGACATCAGCGACTGCTTGAGCAAATGCCAGCGGAGCCTCCTGCGGCAGGTTGTGCCCGACGCCGCCGGTGATCAGGCGGTACTCGTACTTGCCCGAGAACTTATTGCGATACGCTGCGCTGTCCGCGTGAATCGCACCGTTGGAGTCGCCTTCCATGGTGATGGCAGGCACAGCGACTGGCGGAAGCGCGGCCAACTTTTTTTCCAGATCGTCGTACTTCCGCTCGCCACCGGCCACGCCGATGCGCCAGCGGTAGTTATGGATCGCAATGGCGACATGATCCGCGTTGTTAGTGAGCGCCGCCGCAGAGCGATCGAACGTGGCGTCGTCGAAGTCCCACTTCGGCGAAGCGGTCTGCCAAATGAG